>Ga0182024_10026004_pt1 | contig 10302 bp, 10 predicted proteins | sample P32metaG_FD_120480 | JGI IMG/M metagenome (GOLD analysis project Ga0182024, IMG submission 120480) | Permafrost microbial communities from Stordalen Mire, Sweden - P3-2 metaG (Illumina Assembly) | ecosystem: Environmental > Terrestrial > Soil > Wetlands > Permafrost | place: Sweden: Stordalen...
CATGCCAATGACCGGGATCGCGCCTTGTTTGAAAAAGCCTCCCGCATCGCCGCCGGCCTGGGATTCGAACTGGCGGGCGAAGCGTCGGGTGGCGGCTCTGACGGCAATTTCACCGGCGCGTTGGGCCTCCCGACCTTGGACGGCCTCGGTCCCAGAGGCGATGCGCTCCACACTTTGCAAGAGCACATCGTGGTGGAGAGCCTGGCCGAACGCGGCCGATTGCTGGCGGGCCTGTTCGCCAGCCTGGACTGATCCCGGTTTACGATTCCCCGAGATCCGGCCAGCCCTGCGCGCCGATCAGGGGCACGAAGCGGACGCCCCCCAGATCGTCTTCCTGAAATTCATCTTCGCCTGTCCGGCGAATGCGGATTAGCCGCTGCTCATCCGCTTGGCCCACCGGCACGATCAACCGGCCGCCGATTTTCAATTGCCGCTTGAGCGCCTCGGGCGGCTCTGGCACGCCCGCCGCCACCAGGATAGCGTCGAACGGTGCTTCCTCTGGCCAGCCGAGGCTTCCGTCCGCGGTTTTTAAGGCGACATTGTCATATCCCAGAGCGCGGCAGCGCGCGCTGGCCGCCGCCGTCAGCGCCTCCAGGCGCTCGACCGCGAACACGCGGCGCGCGAGCTTGCTCATGACCGCCGCGGCATAGCCCGAGCCGGCGCCCACGTCCAGGACGCGGTCGTCGGGCAGCAATTGCGCGGCGTGGATCATCGCCGCCACGATATAGGGTTGCGAGATGGTCTGGCCTTCGCCGATGGGAAGAGGGCGGTCCTGATAGGCGGATTTCTCAAGCTGCGCCGCCACAAAAGCTTCGCGCGGAATGCTCTGAATGGCGGCGAGTATCTTTTCGTCACGCACGCCGCGGCGTGCGATCTGGGTCTCGACCATGCGCTTGCGGGCTTTTTCGAACGCCATGACGCCGCCTCATGCTCCGTCAACCTAACGCGCAAATGGCTACGCTGGGGATGTTGTTTCGCCGCGGTATTCCTGGAAAGACTGGCGTTGGCTTTCCTGGACTCCGCGGATTGAGCGGGTTTCAGGCGCGCGCCAAGGGAAGGAACAGCGCGACGGCAAGCCCGTGCGGCGTGTTGGTTTCAATTTTCACGCGCGCGCCGTGGAGTTCAGCGATCGCCGCCGCCAAGGCCAACCCCAGGCCATAGCCCGGGCGGGTGCGGCTGGCTTCGTGGCGATAGAAGCGCTGAAACAGTTTCTGATGCTCTTCTGCGGGCACGCCTGGGCCGTCGTCGCTCACCTGGGCCACGGCGTCATCGCCTTCGCGCCACAGTGTCACCGCCACCCTTGTGCGGGGGGGCGTGTGGATGATGGCGTTCTCGATGAGATTGGAGAAAAGCTGGGTGAGGAGCTCGCGGTCGCCTGAGATATTGAGGGGCTCCTCCAGCGCGAATGTCAGATGATGCCCGGCGTCCTCGGCGACGGGGCCGAACAATTCTCGCAAATGTTTGAGAAGTCCGGCCAACTCCAGAGGCGCGAAGGCTGCGCGGCGCGCGCCCCCCTCGATCTGGGCGATACGCAGCAAGGCCGCGAACAAGGCCAGGATATCGTCGGATGCGGCGATTGCCGCCTCCAGCGCCTGGTCGTAATCCTCGGTGGTGACGGCGCGTTCGCGCGCCCGCTCCAGACGGTGGCGCAGATGCGTCACCGGCGTTCTCAGATCATGGGCGATGTCGTTGGTGACTTGCCCCAGATTGTTCATCAACGCGGCGATGCGATCGAGCATGGCGTTGATGGTTTCCGACAGGCGGTCAAGCTCGTCCTGGGTTCCGCGCAAGGGAATGCGCGTGGCGAGATTGCCCGCCATAATGGCCCGGCAGGTTTTCACGATCACGTCGGTGCGGCGCAGAAAACCCCGGCTCACCACCATGCCGCACAACAGGGCCAAGACCACGGCGCCGGCGAAGACCCACAGCAAAGTGACGAGGATGCGGCTTCTCGCCAGCCGGGCGCGGTAAAGATCGCTTCCGGAAAAGACATAAAGGTCCGGCGCAAGAAATGTGCCCGTGCCCAGAATCGCGTGACCGGGCCGGGTTGTGGGATAGGGCAGGGTGACGATTCCCGTGCGGGGCGGCATGGGCTGGAGATTCCCGGCAAGGCGCGTGCGTCCGCGCTCCAAAAGAAGGAAGTCGGATCCGCCCGGAGCGGTCATGCGCTGACCGATCACTTCCTTGGCTTCCGCCAGCCCATTCATGCGATAGCCGTCCTTGACCGCGGCGACATCGGCATTGGCGAATTGCACGATCTGGTCCTGGAATTCCTCATTGACGATCAACAGGGTGACGACCGTGAGCGCCGCGGCGGAGAGGGCAAAGATGGCGACAAAGATCGCCGCGATGCGGAAACCTTCGGTATGGAAGGCCCTAATCCGCACGCAGGATATAGCCCGTGCCGCGGATGGTGTGGATCAGTTCGATGGCGTAGCCGCGATCCATCTTGCCGCGCAGCCGGCTCATATGGGTTTCCACGATATTGGTGCGGGGATCGAAATGAAGCTCCCACACATTCTCGAGCAGCATGCTGCGGGTGACCACCCGCCCGGCGTTGCGCAACATGTATTCCAGCAGCTTGAATTCCTGGGGCTGCAAATCCACCGGCTTGCCGGCGCGACGCACCTCGCGCCGGATCAGATCCATTTCCAGATCGCGGGCGCGCAACATGGTCTGGCGCGTCTCGCCGCGCCTGGTGATGGCGTTGACGCGCGCCACCAGTTCAGCCAGCGCGAAAGGCTTGGTGAGATAATCGTCGCCGCCGCCTTCCAACCCCGCCACCCGGTCGTCAATCCCGCTCATGGTGGTGAGGAAGAGCACGGGGGTCTGGCTGCCTTCGCGGCGCAATTGCTTGACCAGGCTGAGGCCATCCAGGCCCGGAAGCATGCGGTCCACGATCAAGGCGGCGTGATGGCCGGTCCGCGCCCTGGCCAGCCCGTCGGGCCCGGCGTTGCTTTCCTCGACCTCATGTCCTTGGGCGCGCAAGGCGTGACTGACATGGTCCGCCGTCTCGGGATCGTCTTCAATCACCAGTATCTTCATGGGGCTGGGCTCGCTCTATCCTTATGTTCGAGGGCGGGACGTCTCATAGCAAGAGCGCAAAAGCGCCACGCACCGGGCATCCGGCAAATTGATTTTTCGTATAGGCTTTGTTACCCAGCGGACAGCGGCGCGAATGGAAGAAACAGCATGAAATCCCCCCTTTTTGCCTTTCTGATCCTGATCTCGGTCTCGGGCGTCGCCTTGGCGGCGGGCCAGATTGATCCGTCCCGCGTCTTGCCGCCACCGCCCGCGCCCGGCTCGCCTCTGGCGCGCTCCGAAGTCGCCGAGCTTCACGCCATTGCCCAGCGCGCCACGCCCGACATGCGGGGGGCCGCGAAGCGCGACTCCGACGACGAACGGCCCGATCTCTTCAATGATGTCCTGGGCTTTGACGTGATGGCGTTGCCCGCCACGTCGAAGCTGCTGAGTGATGTGGCGAAAGAGCAGTCGGCCGATGCGAGCGCGGCGAAGAAATTCTTCCATCGCGACCGGCCTTGGGTCGTGGATTCCAGCATCGAGACTTGCGAGTCGCACGGTCCTGGTCCAGCCAAGACGTCCTATCCCAGCGGTCACGCCACCTTGGCCTTTTCCACCGGCGTGGTGCTGGCGGCGCTGATGCCCGAGAAATCACAAGCCATTCTGGCGCGCGCCAAGGATTACGCCGAGAACCGGCTGGTCTGCGGCGTGCATTTCCGCAGCGATATCAATGCCGGCCAGGATCTGGGCACCATCGTCGCAGTCACGCTGATGCAGGAGCCCGCTTTCCAAAGCGAGATGGACGCCGCGCGGGCCGAACTGCGCGCCCAGCACCGCATCAATTGACTTCGTCTCCCTTGATGGCTTCCCCATTAGGAGCGAAGATACGCCGTTTTTCACGGAGGGCTTTCCATCATGGAGGGAACCATGCGGACGATTGGGACCGGTTTGCTGTGCGCGGCCATGCTGATGGGCGCGGGAGGGTTTGCTTTGGCGCAGAACGCCGCGCTGCCGCCAACCCCCATGACCTTGACCAGCGCGTCTTTCGCGGATGGCAGCGTCATTCCCGACAAATATACCCAAGCCTCGCCATCACCTGTCTCTCCCCAACTCAGCTGGCAGAATGCGCCGGGCGCCACGGTGAGTTTCGCCTTGATCATGCATGACCCCGATGTCGCGCCGCGCAAGGGTGTGGACGATGTGCTGCATTGGATGGCGTTCAACATTCCCGCCGCCACGACTTCGCTTCCCGAAGGCGTGCCGACACAGCCAACGCTTCCCGATGGCACCATCCAGCCCAACAATCTGGGCGGTCATCCTGGCTTCATGGGGCCGGGCGCGCGCGGCGTCTATCACCATTACACCATCGAGCTTTTTGCCCTGGACGCCAAATTGAGTCTGGGACCGGACGCGACGCGCCAACAGGTGCTGGCGGCGATGGACGGCCATATCATCGGCAAAGCAGCTTATGAAGGCCGCTTCCATCGCTGATCGTTCAGAGGTGCAAAAACAGGGCGGTCATTAGCAGCGCCACGCTTCCGAACAGGTTGGCCCTGAACACGGCCAGTTGCAAAGGGCCCTTCAGGACGATCACGCCTTGGCGGACCCTGGTTGCGCTATAGTCGGGACGACGTGTCTTTGCCATGCTTTATCCTCAAACGAGAGCGGCGGGAATCGGCTCGCGCCATTCTCCGCCGCTCTTTGCGAGCGCCGGCCATTGCTGGCCGGCTCGCACATGGAGAGAATGCCCGAACCTGATCTCCGTTCCGAAGACGGAAAAGACTTTGGACTGCGGTCCCCTTCCGTTAGCATTTGTCCTTCGATCGCATCGGGGTGAGGGTGGAGCAGTTCGATATTGTGGTGGTGGGCGGCGGCGTCAATGGCTGCGGCATCGCCCGCGACGCGGCGGGACGCGGTTTTTCCGTGCTGCTGGCCGAACAGGGCGATCTCGCCTCCGGCACGTCATCGGCGTCCACCAAGCTGATTCACGGCGGCCTGCGTTACCTGGAATTTTTTGACTTCGCGCTGGTGCGCGAGGCGCTCAAGGAGCGCGAAGTGCTGTGGGCGATGGCGCCGCACATCATCTGGCCATTGCGCTTCGTGCTGCCGGAAAGCGCGGATTCCCGCCCCGCCTGGCTGCTCAGGCTGGGGCTTTTTCTGTACGACCATATCGGCGGAAGGAAGCGCCTGCCGCCCACGCGCAGCCTGGATTTGCGCCACGATCCCGCCGGCGCGGTGCTGAAGCCCGCCATGACCAAGGGCTTCGAATATTCCGATTGCTGGGTGATGGATTCCCGCCTGGTGGTGCTGAACGCGCGCGACGCCGCGGCGAAAGGCGCCCGCATCCATGTTTCGACCCAAGTCACCCATCTTGCCCGCCGGAAAGGCGGTTTTGTGGTGACGCTGAACGACCGGCGCTCGGGGCGGTCGTTCGATGTGGGCGCGCGCATGGTGGTGAACGCCGCCGGACCCTGGGTGGATCAGGTGCTGAATTGCGTGGCGGGGGAGCCCGCCAGCCATCACGTCCGCCTGGTGCAGGGCAGTCATATCGTGGTGAAGCGGCTCTACGATCACGACCGCTGCTATATTTTCCAGAATCGCGACGGGCGCGTGATTTTCGCCATTCCCTATGAAGACGGCTTCACCCTGATCGGGACCACGGACCGCGACTACAAAGGCGATCCCGCTTTGGTGCGCGCCACGCAGGACGAGATCGATTATCTCTGTGCCGCGGCGAGCGAATATTTCCGCGTGCCCGTGCTGCGCGGGAATATCGTCTGGACCTATTCCGGCGTGCGGCCGCTTTATGACGATGGCGCCTCCAAGGCCCAGGAGACCACCCGCGAATATGTGCTGCGGCTGGACGGCACGGTGGAAAGCGGGATGATCCTGAATGTCTTTGGCGGCAAAATCACCACCTATCGCCATCTGTCGGAAAAGGCGCTGGAGAAGATCGAAAGCGTGCTGGGCCGGCGCGGTCTCCCCTGGACCAAGGGCTCGACGCTTCCGGGCGGCGATTTTCCCATCGAAGGGTTCGAGGCGCTGGTCGATTCGCTTGCCAAACGCGCGCCCAAAATCGCCCGCGCCACTATCCGCCGCCTTGCCCGCGCCTATGGCACCGAAGCGCAGACGATCCTGGCCGAAGGCGATCTTGGCCCCATCTTTGGCGCCGATCTGGGAGAACGGGAAGTGAGGTTCCTGGTCGGGAAGGAATGGGCGCTGGCGGCCTCGGATATTCTTTGGCGGCGCACCAAGCTGGGCTTGCGGTTCTCGGCTGAGGAAGAACAGGCGCTGGCGCGCTATCTTGAAGGCGTGGCGCATCAGACCGCGCAGGCGTGAGAGGGGACAGATGGCGGATTTCGTATTGGCGGTGGATCAGGGCACGACTTCGTCGCGGGCCATGGTGTTCGACGGCACCTATCGTGTGCAGGGCGTGGCGCAGCAGGAATTTTCCCAGATCTTTCCCCGCTCCGGCTGGGTCGAGCATGACCCGGAAGAGATTTGGAAGAGCGTGCTTGCTACCATGCGCGGCGCGCTGGCGGCCGCCAAATTGTCGGCTGCCGACATCGCCGCCATCGGCATCACCAACCAGCGCGAAACCACCCTGATCTGGGACAAGAAAACCGGGCGCGCGATCCACAACGCCATCGTCTGGCAGGATCGCCGGACCGCCGATTTTTGCGAGCAGTTGCGCCGGGACGGCGTGGAAGAGAAGGTGACGGCCAAGACCGGGCTTCTGCTCGACCCCTATTTCTCCGCCACCAAGATAAGATGGATTCTGGACCAGGTCGAAGGCGCGCGCGCAAAAGCCGAACGGGGTGAGCTGGCCTTCGGCACGGTGGACACGTTCCTTTTATGGCGGCTGACGGGCGGCAAGGTCCATGCCACCGATCTCACCAACGCCTCGCGCACTCTTCTCTGCGATATCGAGAAAGGCGCCTGGGACGATGAGCTGCTCAAGCTGTTCCAGGTGCCGCGCGCCCTTTTGCCCGAGATAAAGGAGTGCCGCGATGATTTCGGCACGAGTGATCCGGCGCTGTTCGGCGCCGCCATTCCCATCCGGGGCATCGCCGGCGATCAGCAGGCCGCCACGGTGGGGCAGGCTTGTTTTTCACCCGGCATGCTCAAATCCACCTACGGCACCGGTTGCTTTGCGGTGTTGAACACCGGCGCCAGGCGCGTGGCGTCCACCAAGCGGCTTCTCACCACCGTGGCCTACCGTCTGGACGGCAAAACCGCTTATGCCTTGGAAGGCTCCATCTTTGTCGCGGGCGCGGCCATCCAATGGCTGCGCGACGGACTCCATCTGATTGCCCGCGCCGATGAAAGCGGACCCCTGGCGGCCGCCGCCGATCCCGAGCAATCCGTCTATCTGGTGCCGGCCTTTACCGGCCTGGGTGCGCCGTGGTGGGACGCGCACGCCCGCGGCGCCTTGTTCGGGCTCACCCGCAACACCGGCCCCAAGGAAATCGCCCGCGCCGCGCTGGAAGCGGTCTGTTACCAGACACTGGATCTTCTCGACGCCATGCGCGCCGATTGGAAAGGCGCTTCGGACACCGTGCTGCGGGTGGATGGCGGCATGGTGGCCAGCGACTGGATGCTGCAGCGGCTGGCCGACATTCTGGACGCGCCGGTGGATCGGCCCGTGGTGCTGGAGACGACAGCGTTGGGCGCGGCGTGGCTGGCGGGTTCGGGGGCGGGGATATGGCCGGGACAAGACGGCTTCGCCAAAAGCTGGCGGCGCGAACGGCGTTTCACGCCCGCGATGGACGACGCCACGCGGTCGCGGCTGGTGGCGGGTTGGCGTGACGCTGTCAATCGCACGCGCACCACTTGAATTGCTTGCCAGAACGTCCTGCATTTGGGATGTCATGCCCCGGCAATGGAGGAACCATAATGGCAAGACCGCATCTTCTGGTTCATGGCCGCAAAGACAATGTGGGTGTGGTGGTGGTCGAGGATCTGGCTGCCGGAACCGACATGCTGGTGGTGGTCACCGAAGACAATAGCGATTTCCGCATGGCGGCGAAGGAGACGGTGCCCATCGGGCACAAGATCGCGCTGGCCGATCTCAAGGCAGGCGATACTGTGATCAAATATGGCGAGGATATCGGCAACGTGGTGGCGCCCATCGCCAAGGGCGCGCATGTCCACACCCACAATCTCAAGACCAAACGCTGGTAGGAAAACATGACACTGGCCGAACGGACAATCTGGGGCTACCGGCGCGAGAATGGCCGGGTGGGCGTGCGCAATCATGTGGCGATCCTGCCGCTCGACGACATCTCCAATGCCGCTTGCGAAGCGGTGGCCGCCCACATCCAGGGCACCATCGCCCTGCCGCATGCCTATGGACGGCTGCAATTCGGCGAGGATCTGGAGCTTCATTTCCGCACCATGATCGGCGCCGGCGCCAATCCCAATGTGGCGGCCTGCATCGTGATCGGCATCGAGGGCGACTGGACTGAAAAAGTCGTGGCCGGCATCGCCAAGACCGGCAAGCCGGTGGCCGGCTTCTCGATCGAAGGCAATGGCGATATCGCCACGGTTGCGGCGGCATCGCGCAAGGCCAAGGAATTCGTGCATTGGGCGTCCGAGAAGGTGCGCGAGGAGTGCCCGCTCACGGATCTGTGGGTGGCGGCCAAATGCGGGGAAAGCGACACCACCACCGGGCTGGCGTCCTGTCCCACGGTAGGCAGCATGTATGACAAGCTGGTGCCGCTGGGTCTTTACGGCTGTTTCGGCGAAACCTCGGAGCTCACCGGCGCGGAGCATCTGGCGGCGGCGCGCGCCGTCTCGCCCGAGATCAAAGATAAATTCCTCAAGACCTGGCAAGCATACCAGGACGACGTGATCGAGGCGCACAAAACATCTGATCTGTCCGACAGCCAGCCCACCAAAGGCAATATCGCCGGCGGCCTCACCACCATCGAGGAAAAGGCGTTGGGCAATCTGGAAAAGATCGGCAAGAAGATCAAATACATCGACGTGCTCACGCCGGCGGAAGCGCCGGCGCGTGGGCCGGGTCTTTATTTCATGGACACGTCCTCGGCGGCGGCGGAATGCTGCACCCTGCAGGCGGCGGCCGGATATGTGATCCACGTCTTTCCCACCGGCCAAGGCAATGTGATCGGCAATCCCATCATGCCGGTGATCAAGATCACGGGGAATCCACGCACCGTGCGGCTGATGAGCGAGCACATCGATGTGGATGTCTCCGGCATCGTGCGCCGGGACATGACCATCGATCAGGCGGGCGATCTTTTGATCGGGATGATCGAAAAGACCGCCAACGGCCGGCTCACCGCCGCCGAGGCCTTGGGCCATCGCGAATTCGTGATGACCAAATTATACCGTAGCGCGTGAGCGTCACGCTTTCCCTGGCCGAGGCCGAACAGCTGGTGGCCCACGCCTTGGTGATGAGCCGCACTTCGCAAGACAATGCGCGCGTCACCGCCGCCGCACTGGTTGCCGCCGAAGCCGACGGACAGACCGGTCACGGTCTTGTCCGCGTGCCGGCCTATGCCGCGCAGACGAAGGCGGGAAAGGTGGATGGCTTCGCCGTTCCCGCCGTCACCGGCAAAGGCGCGGCGCTGCGCGTTGACGCCAAGACAGGCTTTGCCTTCCCGGCGATCGACGCGGCCATCACGCGCCTTGTGCCGCTTGCGCACGAAATGGGAATCGCCAGCGCCAGCATCTTCGCCTCTCATCATTGCGGCCAGGCAGGGCGCCATGTCGAACGCCTTGCGCAAGAGGGTCTCATTGGGTTTATCTGCTCCAATACGCCCAGCGCGATGGCGTTTCATGGCGGCGTGCGTCCCTATCCGGGCACCGATCCCCTGGCCTTTGCCGCGCCGCTTCCCGGCCGCGCCCCGCTGGTGATCGACATGGCTCTGTCGGTCGTGGCGCGCAGCAAGATCGTGGCGGCCAAAAGCAAAGGTGAATCCATTCCCTTGGGCTGGGCGGTGGACCCAGAAGGCAAACCCACCACCGACCCGGACAAGGCGCTGGCGGGCGCGCTTCTTCCCATGGGCGGCGCCAAGGGTTCGGCACTGGCCTTGATGGTGGAAATCTTTTGCGGTGCGCTGGCGGGCGCGCATTTCGCTTGGGAGGCGTCGAGTTTTCTTGATGCCGAAGGCGCTGCGCCCAAAGTGGGGCAATTCCTGATCGCGCTCGATCCCAGGCATTTCTCGGGCCCGGATTTTCTTCCCCGCATGGGTGCGTTAATCGAGACCGTGGCGGCGGACGGCGCCAGGCTCCCGGGCGACAAAAGGCTTGCCG
>Ga0182024_10026005_pt1 | contig 10302 bp, 8 predicted proteins | sample P32metaG_FD_120480 | JGI IMG/M metagenome (GOLD analysis project Ga0182024, IMG submission 120480) | Permafrost microbial communities from Stordalen Mire, Sweden - P3-2 metaG (Illumina Assembly) | ecosystem: Environmental > Terrestrial > Soil > Wetlands > Permafrost | place: Sweden: Stordalen...
AACTGGCCCTATTTCGAAGACGTCAAGATCGAACGCATCCATTACATGGCGAAATCCGGCGTGCTATCGCAGCGCATCACCACGTCGATGCACAACACCACGCATATCGATGCACCGGCTCACGTCGTGCAGGGCACGCCTTTTATCGACGAGGTGCCCCTGCCGCATTTCTTTGGCAGCGGGATCGTCGTCTCGATTCCGAAGAAGAAATGGGAGCAGATCACCTACGACGATTTGGAAAAGGCGGCGGGCAAAGTGGTGCGGCCGCGCGACGTCGTCATCGTCAATACCGGCTGGCACAAGCTCTATGAGGACAGCGAGGACTATTTCTGCTACTCGCCCGGCTTCGTGCCGTCGGCTGGCGAATGGTTCGTCGAAAAAAAAGTGAAGGTCGTCGGCCACGATACGCAGGCGAACGATCATCCGCTCGCCACCGCCATCGGCCCGCAGCGCAACGGGCCGCTGCACCCGCACCTTGCCGCCGAATATAAAAAGTGGTCGGGCGGGCGCGACTGGAAAGACGATTTCCCGGATTGGGAACCAGTGCACCGCATCCTTTTCAAGAACGGCATTCTCGGCATCGAGAATGTCGGCGGGGATATCGACAAGGTCACCGGCCGGCGCTGCACTTTCGCGTTCTTTCCGTGGAACTGGGACCGCGGCGACGGCTGCATCATTCGCCTGGTGGCGATCGCCGATCCGAAGGGTTCTTACCGGATCGAGAAGGGGGAGAAGTTCGCATGATCGTGCGTAAGTTTTCGGAAGCAAAGCCCTACGATGCGCCCAACCATCGCGACTATAAATCGTTTCGGGTGTTCGGCGCCGAGATGGGCGGTTCGCAGTCGCTCGTGTTCGGCATTTCGCACTTCCTGCCCGGCGGCGGCGCCGGTCCCGACGCCTCGCCGCCGGAGAAGGTCTACTACGTGCTCAAGGGCGAACTCACGGTGATCGTTGGCGGCAAGGAAGCGGTTATCAAGGAAAGCGACAGCTGCTACATCGGCCCCAACGAGATCCGCGAGATCATCAACCGCGGCAACGAGATATGCACCATCGCGGTCGCCGTCGCGCCGGTGAAGTGAATATTTGGCTCACGCCGCTGCGCGGGGAGGGCTCAGGCGTCCCACGGATGCCGTTCTTGACGGTAAGTGCGCCGACGCGGAAGCGTCGGCTATGCGAAACGAGGGTGAGGGGCCTCGCCGCGATTCTGAGCCTCACCCCCCTCGTCCCGACCTTCTCCCCACACGCGGGGAGACAAGGAGAATAGGTGCGTTGATGTCCGAAGACTTCCTAAAGAATCCGGCCGCGCTGTTTGACGTGCGCGGCAAGACCGCGATCGTCACCGGCGCGACCGGCGCGTTCGGCGCCGTCGCGGCGAAGACCCTGGCGGCGGCCGGCGCCGGTGTCGTGCTTGCCGCAAGCAACGTCGAGGGGCTGAAGAAAATCGCCGCGGAATGCCAAAAACTTGGCGGCAAGGCTGAGCCGGTTGCCAAGCGGCCGAGCTCGGAGGCCAGCTGCGACGCCATCATCGCGGCCGCGGTGGAGACATTCGGCGGCGTCGACATCCTGGTCGTGGCATCAGGCCAGAACAAGGTGTCGAAGATCGTCGATCAAAAGCCGGAAGACTTCCTCGACGTGATGGATGCCAATGTCACGCAATCCTGGCTGATGGCGCGCGCCTGCGCGAGGCAAATGCTCAAGCAGGCCCGTGGCGGCAAAATCATCCTGATGTCTTCAGCGCGAGGGCTGCTCGGCCATCCGGCCGGCTACACCGCCTATTGCGCGTCAAAGTCGGCAGTCGACGGCATCACCAAGGCGCTCGGCTGCGAACTCGGTGCGGCCGGCATTACCGTCAATGCCCTCGGACCGACCGTCTTCCGCTCACCGCTGACCGAATGGATGTTCGCCGACGATGAGCGCGGCAAAACCGTGCGCGCCGGCTTCCTGACGCGCGTGCCCAAGGGTCGCCTGGGTGAGCCGTCCGATCTTGCCGGGCCGCTATTATTCCTGGCTTCGAAAGCGTCCGATTTCTACACCGGCCACATCCTCTACGCCGACGGTGGCTACACGGCGGGCTGACCGGCGCGAATTCGAGTGCGGGATTGCTAATGAACAAAGCAAAAATCGCTGTGGTCGGCGCCGGGCTGATGGGGCACGGCATTGCGCAAGTGTTTGCGCTCGCCGGGCACGAGGTCGCCGTCACCGACTCGGTCGCGCAAAATCTCGACAGCGTAAAATCACGGATCGCGGCGAACCTGCGCGATCTCGACGACGACGTGGGCGCGGTGTCGCGGGTCACACCCCACTCCAAACTCGCCGAGGCGGTGCGCGACGCGGATTATGTCGTCGAGGCGGTGTTGGAGGATTTGCCGCTCAAGCAGAAACTGTTCGCCGAGATCGAGCGTCACGTGCGGCCCGATACGATCCTAGCCAGCAACACTTCGGTGATCCCGATCACCTCGATCATGCAGGGGCTGAACAAGCGCGAGCGCACGCTCGGAACGCACTGGTGGAATCCGCCATTCCTGGTGCCGCTGGTCGAAGTCATCGAAACGCAATGGACGGCGCCCAACGTGATCGCTTGGACCATGGTGCTGCACCAGATGGCCGGCAAGAAGCCGGCGCACGTCAAGAAAGACGTACCGGGGTTCATCGGCAACCGGCTGCAGCACGCGCTCTGGCGCGAGGCGATTTCGCTTGTCGAGCACGGCATCTGCGATGCCGAAACGGTCGACGCGGTCATCAAGGCGTCGTTCGGCCGCCGGCTTGCCGTGCTCGGTCCGCTGGAAAATGCCGATCTCGTCGGCACCGACCTGACGCTCGCCATCCACGACACGGTGCTGCCCGCGATCGAAAGCCGGCCGGGCCCGTCGCCCTATTTGCTAAAACTCGTGGCCGATGGCAAATTTGGTTTTAAATCCGGACAAGGATTCCGCACGTGGAGCGCCGAGCAGCAATCCGCATTACGTACCAAGATTATGCAACATCTTAAGTCTATGCGTGATCTCTGAAAGGAGAGGATCGCCAGACACGGCTTTTAGCGTCAACGACTGGGCGGCGTTCGTGATCTTCATCACGGTGTCGCGATATATATGATTGCGGGCTGCGGCACGCCCGACCAACTGCCGGCGCGGCAGTTTGCGTATGAACATCCCGAGGCGGTCTTATTTCGTTCGTCGTCAGAGGAGAAACGCGTATGGGCGATTTGGCGACAAAACCGCTGTTCCGACTCCACAAAATCCCAAGCCCGAACAGCGAACCTTATATCTGCGTCCCGGGACCTGACGGCGGCTTGTGGTTTTGCGAAAGCGGCGCATCGAAGATTGGACGGCTCAATCCAGCCAACGGCCTATTCGACGAATTTGCTCTTCCCGTTCTTGACGCAAAGCCGATCGGCATTACTGCCGGCGCTGACGGGAGCATGTGGTTCTGCGCTAAGGGCGCAAACAAGGTCGGCCGCATCAGAATGGATGGCCGGATCAAGTTATTCGATCTGCCAACGGAGAAAGCCGGACCCGACGGTACCTTGGTCGGCCCCGACGGGAATGTTTGGTTTTCCGAAACGGACGCCGGGCAGATCGGGCGGATTACACCTGCCGGCGAGATTACCGAATTCAAGCACGGAATTACTGAAGGTAGCCGGCCCCTTGCGATTGCGGCACGCGACAACGCATTGTGGTTCAGCGAGGCCGCCGGAAACCGCGTTGCGCGGATCACACTTGATGGCACGGTCACGGAATTTCCTATTCCGAGTGCAAACAGCCAGCCCCGCGCAATGGCCTCACACCCAGACGGAAGCATTTGGTTTGTCGAAACAAACACCAATGCACTGGGCCGCATTGATCGTTGCGGCCACATCTCCGAACACGGCGTAACGACGCCGGACTCGTCCCTGCGCGGTGTTTGCGCTGCGCCGGACGGCGATCTTTGGTTCACGGCGAATTTTGCAAACCAGATCGGACGGATGAAGCCGGACGGCCGGATGGTGGGCGAATATCCGATCCCGGTGGCGAATTCAGGAGCACGCTGCATCTGCGTCTGGCCCGACGGAAGACTGTTTTTCACTGCTTTCGATGCCGGATTCATCGGCGAAGTCATCCCGCAATAGGTCAAAAATGGCAATAGAACGCGTCTCTTATCAGGTAGGCAAGAAACCATTTATCCGCGCACTTGTTTATGACGAACGCGTGAGTGGCAGGCGTCCGCTGCTGTTTATTGCACCAAATTGGTTGGGAATGTCGGATGAGGCGATCGAGAGAACGCAGACTCTTGTAGGCTCCTGCTTTGTCGGTTTTGTTGCCGACATGTATGGCGATGGGAAATCCAGCGCTGGGCCTCCCGGAGCGGCTCAGCTTGCTGATGCGTTACGTTCGGACGTCCAAGAGCGGCGGGCACGCAGATCGAGCAATTTGTCACGGACGCCTTCGATGGGCGTCTGTAACTCAAATCGAACAGCCCGAATGGGCTGCTGACTGGGAGGGTAAAATGAAATTTTCACTTCACTTCGCGTTGCTATCAATGCTCGCCGTGTTTGCGGCACCTGCGAATGCGCAGAATTACCCAGAACGCCCGATCAAGATCATTGTGCCGATTTCCGTTGGCTCGATCACCGACGTTGCGACACGTTTGGTTGCGCAAGAGCTGCAAACGCGCCTCGGCCAACCAGTTGTCGTCGTCGATCGGCCGGGCGCCGCAATGGTTCTGGGTGGAACCGACTGCGCTAAGTCGCCGCCCGACGGCTACACGCTTTGTCTTGTCAGCCCCGACACGATGTCGTTCAACCCGCTGACGATTCCGAATCTCTCCTATGATCCGCAGAAGGATTTCATCCCGGTTATCAATATGTACACTGTGGTCGAGGGATTGATGGCGCCCTCAGCATCCGGCTTCGGCTCGCTTGCCGATTTGCGTGCGAAGGCAGTCGCCCAACCTGACAAGTTAAACTATGGCACGCTCGGAGAACGTACGACGACCGATGCGTTTCGCCGATGGCTCGGCGAATATTGGCACACCAAATTTGTTGCCATTCCTTACAAGGGCGGGAGTGAGATTATTGCTGCACTGCTTGGCAACACAATTGACGTGGCCAAGATCGGCGTTGGCAACATGGTCAGTCAGTTGAAAGAGGACCAGGTCAAAGTACTCGCTGTGACAGCGGCGCATCGCTCGCCGCAACTGCCGGATGTTCCTACATTCTCTGAAGCGGGCTTCGGCGCCTACCCCGGCGGTCCGATTTACTGGGGAGTCGTTGTGCCGACCGGAACGCCAGCCCCGATCGTCACGCGTTTGCATGACGAACTTCTGGCCATCCTCCACAGCCCGGTCTTTGCGGATTTCGAAAGCCGCAACTTCCTTGAGCCCGCAGTCGGCTCGTCGAGGGCGGATTTTTCGGACGATCTGGCCAAAGATCGTAAAGCGGCAGCAATGCTTGTTGAAAGATACATGAAGTAGCGCTTACGGCTGACCATGAGCACGAGCGTCCTTGTCCTCGATAAATACGCCGATACGTACGCCGGGTATCTGCGTGCGTCCTTCCCCGACCTTGTCGTGCATCAAGCCCTAGCAATGGAACATCTGAGCGTTGATCTCGCTCAGATCGATATTCTGGTTGCGTTTGGTATAGCCATAAATAACGAACTCATTGAAAGACTGGCGTCACTAAAATGGATTCAATCCCTTGCAACTGGGGTTGACCATTTTCTGCGCTGCCCGGCTTTGCGCCCCGAAACGCTTCTGACGAGCGCGCGTGGCATTCATGGGGCCGCCATGCGCGAAACCGTCGCATATTTGATGCTGTCGCTGAGCCATGAAAGTCGACGGCTGGCGCGCAATCAAACCGAGCATCGCTGGGATCGCTCTCAGCCATGGTCTTTACTCGCCGGCAAAACGGCCGTCATCGTCGGCATCGGCCTCAGCAGCGTCGCGATTGCGAAGCTCCTTGCGGCCCTTGGCATGAACGTGGTTGGCGTCAGTGGCGCCCCGCGCTTGTCAGAAGGGTTCGATTGTATTGTCCCAAGGAGCGAACTCGTCGAAATCGCGGGCGAAGCTGATTATCTCATAAATGTCCTGCCGGCAGATCCCGCAAATATCGGACTGATCAGCCGCTCGGTCATTGATGCCATGAAGCCATCGGGCTTCCTCGTAAATGTCGGTCGCGGCGAGACCCTGGACGAAGATGCACTTATCGACGCTTTGCGTGAACAGCGCATTGCCGGGGCTGGGCTGGACGTCTTTCGCAATGAGCCTCTACCGGCCGATAGCCCTATTTGGGATCTGCCAAACGTCTTTTTGACGCCCCATCTCGGCGGCTTTTTCCGCGAGTATGAGGAATACATGAAGCCTTTGCTGGTGGAGAACATGCGGCTATTTCTCGGCGGCAGATACGGTGAGATGCGCAATCGCATATCGCACGGAAAGGAACAGTCATGAACGCGCCAAGTGGGCGGATCCTTACGCGCATTTCTGACGCGGAGCTGGAGCGTCGCTGGCGTTTGGTACGAAGTGCCATGCGCGAGAGGAGAATGGACGCGCTTGTGATGCAGGCGACAAATGATTGGCTTGGCGGCTACGTTAAGTGGTTTACCGATCTGCCAGCCAACAACGGATATCCCCGGAGCATCGTCTTTCATATTGATGATGCGATGACGATCGTGGAAATGGGACCGACCGGCGCAACGCGGGCACTCAGCGGAGATGCTTTGTACCGCGGCGCCGGTGAGGCCAAACTTACACCATCATTTCTTTCCATCGATTACACGCATGCATATGACGCCGAACTGGTGGTGGCCGATCTGAAGCCGCGAAGCTATCGAACCATTGGCCTTGTTGGGAAGGGTGCGCTGCCCCATGCATTCGTCACGCACATCGAAGGAGCGATCGGTGCCGTCGAATTTCTGGATGCTACGCCGATGGTTGATCGTATTAAGGCCGTCAAGAGCGCCGAAGAAATAGATCTCATCCGCGCCACCGCCAAAATGCAGGACAGAGTGTTTGCGGCCGTCCTGGAACATGTTCGGCCTGGCATGCGCGATGTCGATGTTACGGCATTTGCGCAGTTGCAAGGTCAGCTGATGGGGAGCGAACAAGGCATCTTTCTTGGCGGGTCATCTCCCATGGGGACGCGCTCGCCATTCGTGCCCCGTTATATGCAAGGCCGCACCCTACAAAGGGGCGATCATCTTTCACTGCTGATTGAAAATAACGGTCCTGGCGGTTTCTATACTGAGATTGCGCGCACGATCGTTCTCGGCAAAGCATCGAACGAACTTAAAGACGGATTTGAGTCCGTGCGAGAGGCGCAAACACACACTCTAAGCCTGATAGAGCCCGGAGTGTCGTGCCGTGATATCCACAGCGCCCATAACGCATATATGGAAAAGCGCCGCCTTCCGCCGGAGCTGAGATTGTATGCCCACGGGCAGGGATACGACATGGTGGAACGCCCCCTAATCCGCTCCGATGAGACGATGATGATCGAAGCTGGGATGAACCTTGCCGTACATCCGGGCTATGAAACCGATTCGATATTCGCGGTGATCTGCGACAACTACCTTGTGGAAACGACCGGCGTAAGCGATTGTCTGCATGCGACAGAGAAGCGCTTATTTGAATTATCGGTCTAAATAGCAGACCGTCGTGGGGTGCTCGCTCTCACAATTAAGGAAGGCGTACAGGGTCTCTTCCGTCCCAATTCCGCGCCGCCTCCGCGATACGCTTGTTGCCGCCAGTCCTATATCGTTGGATATATCGATTTCACTATAGGGAGAGGGCATGATGCTGAAGCGGCTATCTCAAAATAGCATTGCTGATGAGATGCGCGAGGAGCATACGCAAGTGCAAATTATTGAATTTGTAGCTAGCACGTTGCCGGACAAATCCATTCCAGGAGGGTCATGAGATTTGAAAAGTCCGCGCGACTAAAGCGCCATTTCAACCAACGCGACGAACCCGTATCCGAGAGGCGCTGTCCAAGCCAGGGTGATTCCCAATCCTAGGATTAGGAGTGCCGATGGCCAAGTGCGCCGAATTAGCGTGGATGGCCTTATCGGGTCCGAGGCCAGAACGGGCGGAATTTGCATTGCGTGACCTGCCGCTGAGATTTTCTGCAACAAGTTTTAGCGACGATTTGCGATCGCGCTGAGCATGAGCCCGGTCCGATTTGAGACGCGGAGTTTTCGATAGATGTTATGCAGGTGAATTTTTACCGTGCCTTCTCGAACCCCGAGCTGTCCGGCAACAGCTTTATTAGCGAGACCCTGTGAGACGAGGCCGGCTATTTCAGCTTCCCGCTTTGTCAGGTTTTGATCGCCAACATTGTAAGCAAACGAACCATCTGAAATGTCGGGCACGATAGCTGCCGCGCCGATCAGCGAGTGCCGTGGCAACTTTCGGGGGTAAAGCGGACATCGATGCGATGCCGCGTCTGGTTGCCATTCCACATGCCGGCGGCACGACAAACGCCGCTGCCGATATTCCGTAACGCGTCATTATGCGAATCCGATTCTGCAACAGTGGCAGTCACTTGGCCGTTCACAGACTGTTTGACCCGACTTGTGCGCTAAGCGAAGATAAATTGCTTGATTCCAATTAACGTGAGACGCGCCGGCACATTAAACGAGCCTTCGATTATCTCAGCGTGGCGGCTTGGCGGAGACGATTTCGATGCCTCGAGCGATTAAGACGATTGCCAGCCTGCAGCGGGTCATCGACGCCAACAACAAACGGCTGAGCAGATTTTATAATCAGTATTACGTTCTAAAGCCGGCGCTGGCGCGCAATCTTGCGCGCTTCGATGAACTCAATCGGATTGAAGATCCCAACGAACGATTCGAACAATTCCGATTAATCCCGGCGCTGGAATACGATCTAGACGCGGTTGACACCGGTCTGACGTCGTCTCAACGCACGTCATTCGCACAACAGGATCGCGCCATTCATCCGCGCGTCCGTTTGACCGCGGACGGCCTGACGCTCATGGGCCTAACGCGGGAAGTCGTAGTCGATCCCGGCCATCCGAGGACCTTTAAGGCAAAGCAATATTGGACACCTTTTGTGGAAAGCCTAGAGCGCCACGGCCTCAATCCGATAGTGCGGAGTGACTCGGTCCGTCCATGGGTCGAGTGTGTCGAATACGATGCCTGCGGCAGCCGTCGGCGTCTCGGCCGTCGCCAATTTGAAAACATCGTCTCCAAAATTAGGCGGGCCCTTCTCCGCCTCAATTGACTGCCCTCGGCTACGCTGAAAATCACCGTTGGACTTCGAACCTACTTTCTCTCAATGGGAAGGTATGAGAGCTACAAATCTGCAGATTGAATCGCTGCCTATCCGTGAGCTCACGCAGGATCCCCGCAATCCGCGCAAGCACAGTGACCGGCAGATCAAGGCCATCGCCAAAAGTATCCAAAGCTTTGGCTTCATCGTTCCGGTTCTGGTCAATCGGGAAAATAAGATTATCGCGGGACACGGCCGGGTCCAAGCAGCGGAGATATTGGGCTTAGGAGACGTCCTGGTTCTACGCCTTGAGCATCTGAGCGAGGCGCAAGCGCGCGCCTTCATGATTGCTGAGAATCGCTTGAGCGAGACGTCGACTTGGAACGACAGGCTGCTTGCCGAGACGTTCAAGGAACTGTCGGCCTTGAACTTGGACTTCGACATTGAAGCGACCGGTTTCACCGTCGGCGAGATCGACCTGCATATAGAGAGCTTGGAATCAAACGACGGCTCGCCCGACGAGGAGACTGATCCTCCCCTACCCGACTTGACGCGGCCCGCGATTTCGCAAGCGGGAGATCTATGGAAGCTCCGCGAGCATCGCCTTTATTGCGGCAGCGCGCTCGATAGCGTCGCTTATGAACGACTCATGCAGGGCAAGCGGGCTTCTGCTGGCTTCACCGACCCTCCCTATAATGTCCGGATCGACGGGCATGCTACCGGCCTCGGTAATATTCGCCATCGCGAATTCGCCATGGCCTGCGGTGAAATGAATGAGTCGGAGTTTAGGGCGTTTCTGACGCTCGTTTGCACGCAACTCGCACGAAACAGCGTCAGCGGTGCCATTCACTTTGTCTGCACCGATTGGCGCCACGCGGGCGAGCTTATTGCTGCCGGCGCAGCGAGCTTTTCCGAACTCCTGAACCTGTGCGTCTGGTGCAAGACAAACGCGGGCATGGGATCGTTTTACCGGAGCCAGCATGAGCTTGTCTTCGTGTTCAAGGCTGGTCGCGGCCGTCACCGAAACAACGTCCAGCTTGGTCAGTTTGGACGAAATCGCACGAACGTATGGTCCTATCCGGGAGCAAATTCATT
>Ga0182024_10026006_pt1 | contig 10302 bp, 10 predicted proteins | sample P32metaG_FD_120480 | JGI IMG/M metagenome (GOLD analysis project Ga0182024, IMG submission 120480) | Permafrost microbial communities from Stordalen Mire, Sweden - P3-2 metaG (Illumina Assembly) | ecosystem: Environmental > Terrestrial > Soil > Wetlands > Permafrost | place: Sweden: Stordalen...
ACCGAGCTCGTGCTGTTCCGCGTGCTGCAGGGAGCGGGCGGCGGCATGATCATGCCCATCGCCCAGCTGATCATGGCCCAGGTCGCCGGCCCCAAGCGGATGGGCCGCGTGATGGGCATCGTGGCGATGCCGGCGATGCTCGGGCCGATCCTCGGGCCGGTGGTCGGCGGCACGATCCTCGAGGGCCTGCACTGGTCGTGGATCTTCCTCGTCAACGTCCCCATCGGCGTGGTCGCGTTCATCCTCGGCTGGCGGGTGATCCCGCACACCGAATCCGGTGAGGCGGGGCGCCTGGACGTCGTCGGCCTCGCGCTCCTGTCGACCGCGTCGAGCGTGGTCGTCTACGGCCTCGCCCAGCTCGGCACACCGGGGACCAGCCTCACGGCGGCGATCGTCGTGTGGCCGATCATCGCCGGGTTCGCGCTGACCGGGGTGTTCTGCTGGCACGCGCTGCGCATCGAGCGCCCGCTGCTGGACATCCGCCTGTATGCGAACCGCATCTTCGCGGCCGCCTCGTTCACCACCTTCGCACTCGGCGCCGCTCTGTTCGGGGCCATGATCCTGGTGCCCCTCTACTACCAGGAAGTCCGCCACGAGAGCCTGATCGCCACAGGCCTTCTGGTCGGGCCCCAGGGCCTTGGCATGCTGGTCGCGATGCCCGTGGCCGGGCGCCTGACCGACCGCTTCGGCGGCGGCCGCGTGGCGCTGGCCGGGGTCTCGGTGCTGTGCCTGAGCACGATCCCGCTGGCCTTCATCGGCGCGAGCACCTCGATCCTCGCCATCTCCGCCGTGCTGCTCGTCCGCGGCGTCGGCATCGGCTTCTCGTTCATGCCCGCCATGACCGCCGCGTTCGCCTCGCTGCGACCCGATCAGCTGTCCGACGCCACACCGCAGATGAACGTGCTGCAGCGCATCGGCGGAGCGGTCGGGACCGCGGTGCTGGCGGTCGTGCTCGAGCGGGCGAAGGGGAACGCGCCGTCGGTCACCCACCTTGCGCACGCCTTCAACACCGCCTACTGGTGGTCGTTCGGGACGGCCGTGCTCGGGCTGATCCCCTGCATCGTGCTGCTGCGCGCCGAGAATCCGCGCGCGCGGCTCAGCCGCGCCGCCGCGAATGCCGAGTCAACCGTCGAGCCCCTCGGCGCCTAGGGAGAAGCCCGATGGCCACCACCACGTCCAGCACGACCGACACCGCCGAGCGCCCGGACGAGCTGACCGAGCTGGGCCTTCAGTTTCGCCGGGTGTTCCGGACCCTCAGCCGCCTGCGCGGGCGCGACACCCACCTGGCCGGCTCGGAGCTGAGCCACGCCCAGTTCGAGCTCTTGATCGAGCTCGACGAGCGCGGCGAGCTCTCGGCGGGAGATCTCGCGGCCGCCGCGCGCCTGACCCCCGCGACCGTCACCCAGATGCTCGATCACCTGGCCGCGAGCGGTCACGTCGAAAGGGTTCGCTCCGACACCGACCGCCGCGTCGTGGTCTCGCGGCTGACCCGCCAGGGCGCTCGCAAGATCGAGGCCAAGCGCGAGGCCTGGAAGAGCCGCTGGGACGAGGCCCTCCAGGGGGTCGGCGCAGGGGACCTCAGCGCCGCCACGCACGTGCTCGCACTGCTCGGCGACATGTTCGAGGACGTCTCGCCCGAGGAGCCCTGCGAGGGCCCTGAAGCGGGCCCCAAATCCGGCTCAAAACCCCTTCCCTGAGGGGGTGGATGCCCAGAATTGCTCTGCTATAGTCGGACCTGTGTCGCGGCTGGACACTGACGTGTGAGCAGGGTTTACCCGCGTTGCAGCAAACCAAGATGGAGACCTCGAGCAGATAACGACGCGGAACGGTCCAGGGCAGACCATCAGCGTGCGTGGGCCCGGGGGGCCCATTTTTTTGCCCGAAAACGCTTGCATGACTCAAGCCTGCTTGTGAAGGCGCCGTTTCTCACACACCCCTCCCTCCGACCCCCCACCCACACCCATGCCACGTAAGTTCACCCTCCAAAACACCCGGAACATCGGGATCATGGCTCACATCGACGCCGGTAAGACGACGACGACCGAGCGCATCCTCTACTACACCGGGCGCACCTACAAGATCGGCGAGGTCCACGACGGAGCCGCGACGATGGACTGGATGGAGCAGGAGCAGGAGCGGGGCATCACGATCACCTCCGCCGCCACCACGGCGCAGTGGAAGGATCACCGCATCAACATCATCGACACGCCGGGGCACGTCGACTTCACGGTCGAGGTCGAGCGCTCGCTGCGGGTGCTCGACGGCGCGATCGCCCTGTTCGACTCGGTGGCCGGAGTGGAGCCCCAGTCAGAGACGGTCTGGCGCCAGGCCGACAAGTACCACGTGCCGCGCATCGCCTACATCAACAAGATGGACCGCACCGGCGCGGACTTCGACAAAGGCGTGCAGACGATGATCGACCGCCTCGGCGCGCACCCCGTGCCGATCCAGCTGCCGATCGGCGCCGAGGGCGACTTCTTGGGCATCGTCGACCTGGTCGCGATGAAGGCGGTCGTCTACAAGGACGAGCTCGGCACCGAACAGGAAGTGCTCGACATCCCCGAGAACCTCGCCGCCGCGGCCGCAGCCGCGCGCGAACACCTGCTCGAGGAGGTCTCCCACTACGACGACGGCCTGCTGGAGTCGATTCTCGAAGAATCGGAGGTCTCCGAAGAGAGCCTCAAGCTCGCCATCCGCAAGGCCACGCTGTCGACCAAGCTGACCCCCGTGCTGTGCGGGTCCTCGTTCAAGAACAAGGGCGTGCAGCCGCTGCTCGACGCGGTCATCGCCTACCTGCCCTCCCCGCTGGATGTCCCGCCGGTGGTCGGCACCGAACTGATCAAGGGCGAGGAGCAGGACCGCGAGGTCATCCGCCACGCCGACGACTCCGAGCCGTTCTCGGCGCTGGCGTTCAAGATCGCGGCCGACCCCTACGTCGGCAAGCTGACCTACTTCCGCGTGTACTCCGGCCACCTCGAGGCGGGCGCGCGCGTGCTGAACGTGGGCTCGGGCAGGACCGAGCGCATCGGGCGCATCCTGATGATGCACGCCAACGAGCGCGAGGAGGTCGCCGAGGTCTTCGCCGGCGACATCGCCGCCGCCGTGGGTATCAAGCAGGTCATCACCGGCGACACGCTGGCGGCCCCCGACGCGCCGATCCACCTGGAGAACATCATCTTCCCCGAGCCGGTCATCAAGGTCGCCGTCGAGCCCAAGACGAAGATCGACCAGGAGAAGATGTCGATCGCGCTGGGACGCCTGGCCGAGGAGGACCCCACCTTCCAGGTGCGCACCAACGAAGAGACCGGCCAGACCGAGATCTCGGGCATGGGCGAGCTGCACCTCGAGGTGCTCGTCGACCGCATGAAGCGGGAGTTCGGGGTCGAAGCCAACGTCGGGCGCCCGCAGGTCTCCTACCGCGAGACGGTGCGCGGCACGGTCGAGAAGATCGAAGGCAAGTTCGTGCGCCAGACCGGTGGCTCGGGCCAGTTCGGCGTCGTCTACATCAACCTCGAGCCGAACCCGGGCGAGGGCTTCGAGTTCGTCAACAAGGTCAAGGGCGGCAACATCCCCTCCGAGTACATCCCGGCGGTGCGCAAGGGCGTCGAAGAGGCGCTCGAGAACGGCGTCAAGGCGGGCTACCCGATGGTGGACATGCTGGTGACGCTCACCGACGGCAAGTACCACGACGTCGACTCCTCGGAGATCGCCTTCAAGGTGGCCGGATCGATCGCCTTCAAGGAGGCGGCCAGGCGCGCCAAACCCGTGCTGCTCGAGCCGATCTTCGCGGTCGAGGTCGTCACGCCCGAGGACTTCCTCGGCGAGGTGATCGGCGATCTCAGCCGCCGCCGTGGTCGCGTCGAGGGTCAGGAGCGCCGCGGCAACGCGCTGGCGGTCACGGCACGGGTGCCGCTGTCGGAGATGTTCGGCTACGCCACCGACCTGCGCTCCAACACGCAGGGACGCGCGACCCACACGATGCAGTTTGAGGGTTACGAGGAGGTTCCCCCGAACATCGCCGAGAAGATCGTCGAGCAGAGGACGGGGGAGCCGGTCCCGGCCTAGACTGCCGGCGACCGCCTCCAGACCCGGAGCAGTACTGAAAGCAGCAGGCAGCAGTCACGGAGCGCTGCATTCAGATAGATTTCCCCGGTTCGCCATCACAGAGGCGGACATACAAGTCGATACAGGAGCTAACCAAAAGTGGCGAAGGAGAAGTTCGAGCGCGACAAGCCGCACGTCAACGTCGGGACCATCGGTCACATCGACCATGGCAAGACGACGCTGACCGCTGCCATCACGACAGTCCTGGCAGAGCACGGAGGAGCGGAAGCCCGCACCTTCGCTGAGATCGACAACGCGCCCGAGGAGAAGGAACGCGGGATCACGATCGCCACCTCCCACGTGGAGTACCAGACCGAGAACCGCCACTACGCACACGTGGACTGTCCCGGTCACGCCGACTACGTGAAGAACATGATCACCGGCGCCGCCCAGATGGACGGCGCGATCCTGGTGGTCTCAGCGGCCGACGGACCGATGCCGCAGACCCGCGAGCACATCCTGCTCGCACGCCAGGTGGGCGTCCCCTACATCGTGGTGTTTCTCAACAAGGCCGACATGGTCGACGACGAGGAGCTGTTGGAGCTGGTCGAGGTCGAGGTTCGCGAGCTGCTCAGCGAATACGACTTCCCCGGCGACGACATCCCGTTCATCACCGGCTCGGCGTTGAAGGCGCTCGAAGGCGACGAGAAATACAAGGAGAAGATCATTGAGCTGGCGGCGGCGCTCGACACCTACATTCCCGAGCCCGTGCGCGAGCTGGACAAGCCGTTCCTGATGCCGGTCGAGGACGTCTTCTCGATCACGGGGCGCGGGACCGTGGCCACTGGACGCGTCGAGCAGGGCATCGTCAACACCGGCGACACCGTCGAAATCGTGGGAGTCCACGACTCGACGTCGACAGTCGTGACGGGTGTTGAGATGTTCCGCAAGATCCTCGACCAGGGTCAGGCCGGCGACAACGTCGGCTGCCTGCTGCGTGGCACCAAGCGGGAGGAGATCGAGCGCGGCCAGGTGCTGTGCAAGCCCGGCTCGATCACGCCGCACACGAAGTACAAGGCTGAGGTATACGTGCTCAAGAAGGAGGAGGGTGGACGTCACACCCCGTTCTTCACGGGCTACCGGCCTCAGTTCTACTTCCGTACCACCGACGTCACCGGCGTGGCAAAGCTGCCCGACGGCGTCGAGATGGTCATGCCCGGCGACAACGTCCAGATGGAGATCGAGCTGATCCAGCCGATCGCCATGGATCAGGGCCTTCGCTTCGCCATCAGGGAGGGCGGCCGCACGGTCGGCTCAGGCGTGGTGACAGAGATCATCCAGTAGCACCCGCCCCCGGGGGATCGTGGGGCGCGGCACACTGTTGGCAGTCCGATACGACTAAACAGCCCCGCCGAAGAGGCGTGGGCGGTGGCGAAGGCGCCCGGCCCCCGAACGCGGGGGACTCGATCCTTCTGGCGCCGTCCTCGGGAGGGGTCCGGCGGGAGCCTCCCGCCGAGCCTCAGCGCGAGCAGGGCAGGGCAGGGCAGAGGAAGACCAGACAACGCAGCATCACAGAAGACGAGAGAGAGACACCGGACACACATGGCATCCGCCACCCAAAACAAGATACGCATCCGCCTGAAGGCCTACGACACCTCCGCCATCGAGTCGGCGGCGAAGGAGATCGTGGAGACGGCCACACGCACCGGCGCGACCGTGTCCGGTCCCGTTCCGCTGCCGACCGAGAAGAACGTGTACTGCGTGATCCGCTCGCCGTTCAAGGACAAGGACTCGCGCGAGCACTTCGAGATCCGCACGCACAAGCGCCTGATCGACATCCATCAGCCGACGCCCAAGACGGTCGACTCCCTGCAGCGCCTGGATCACCTTCCGGCGGGTGTGGACATCGAGATCCGCCTGGCCACCTGAGCGTCGATCCCACCGCTGCCCTGAGACCTCCAACGCACTGTCAACCGAAGATAAGCCACCATCGATATGCCCGCCATCCTCGCCACCAAGCTCGGTATGACCCAGGTCTTCCAGGAGGATGGAAGCGTCGCGCGCGTCACGGTGCTGCAGGCCGGGCCGTGCCCGGTCACGGCCATCCGCACGGCTGAGCGCGACGGCTACGACGCCGTCCAGCTGGCCTTCGGGCAGACCAAGGAGAAGCACATCTCAAAGCCCGAGCTCGGCCATCTGAAGAAGGCCGACGCGCCGCCGATGCGCCACCTGGCGGAGTTCCGCGACGAGGCGGGCGAGCTGCTGCTCGGCGGCACGGTGACCGTCGAGTCCTTCGAGGTGGGCGCGCGCGTGAAGATCTCCGGCACCTCCAAGGGCAAGGGCTTTCAGGGAACGATCAAGCGCCACAACTTCGTCAGCGGGCCGAAGTCGCACGGCTCGCACAACGTCCGCGCCCCCGGCTCGATCGGAGCCTCGGCCACGCCCTCGCGCGTGTTCAAGGGCATCCGCGGCCCCGGGCAGATGGGCAACAAGCGGGTCACCCAGAAGGGCCTTGAGATCGTGGGCGTGGATCAGAAGGAGAACCTCCTGCTGGTGCGCGGCTCGGTGCCGGGTCCCAAAGGCGGCGTGGTGGAGGTGCGCAGCGATGCCTGACGCCCCGGTCCTCGGCGCCGCATCGAGCACGACCGGGTCCTCGCCGAAGAAGGTCAAGCTCGACGACGACGCCTTCGGCGCTCGCTTCCTCGGTCCGCTCGTTCATCAGAGCGTGCGCGCCGAGCAGGCCGCCCGCCGTCGCGGAACGGCGGCCACCAAGACGCGCGGAATGGTCTCCGGCGGCGGCGCGAAGCCCTGGCGCCAGAAGGGCACCGGGCGCGCCCGGGCGGGCTCGAACCGCTCTCCGATCTGGACCGGCGGGGGCACGGCGTTCGGGCCCAAACCGCGCTCCTACACCTTCAAGGTCAACCGCAAGGAGCAGCGCGCCGCGCTGCGCAGCGCGCTGTCGCTGCACGCCGAGCGCGGCACCATCGCGATCCTCGACGCGGGCGCGTTCAAGGCGCCGAAGACGCGCCAGGCGCTCGATCTGCTCGAAGACTGGAATGAGATCCGCCCGACGCTCGTGGTGCTCGTCGCCGAGGAGTCCCACGCCGCGCTGTCCTTCCGCAACCTCGAGCGCGTGGCCGTCCTTTTGTCAGAGAGCGTCGGCGTCACCGATCTGCTGGGAGCCGCCTCCATCCTGGTCTCAGAGCCCGCGCTTGCCGCGCTCACCGAGCGGGCGGGCCAGCGCTCGAGGATCTCAAGCCAGGCTGATGAGGGCGCCGTAGAGGAGGCGAAGGCCTGATGGACCACACGCAGGTGATCATCAGCCCGGTGGTGTCCGAGAAGACCTACGTGCTGTCAGCCGCCGACCGCTACACCTTCCGCGTCCACCCGGACGCCCACAAGACCCAGATCCGCCAGGCCGTCGAGGCGCTGTTCGACGTCCACGTGGTCGAGGTCAGGACGATGAGCGTCAAGCCCAAGCCCAAGCGACGGGGCATAACAAGCGGGCAGACGCGAGCATGGAAGAAGGCCATCGTGCAGCTGCGCGCGGGCGAGAACATCCCGATCTTCCAGGGCCTGGCGGCCCTGGACTAGGAGCCTTTCGATGGCCATCCGCAAGCCCAAGCCCACCAGCCCCGGTAGACGTTTCGTCTCCTACCCCGACTTCGCCGAGATCACCAAGACCGAGCCCGAGAAGACGCTCGTGGAAGGCCTCAAGAAGAGCGGCGGGCGAAACGCTCACGGGCGCAAGACCTCCCGCCACCGCGGCGGCGGCGCCAAGCGCTCCTACCGGCGCGTGGACTTCAAGCGGCGCAAGGACGGCGTCGATGCCAGGGTGGCCGCGATCGAGTACGACCCCAACCGCTCCTCCTACATCGCCCTGCTGCACTACGTCGACGGCGAGAAGCGCTACATCCTCGCCCCGCAGCGGTTGACGGTCGGGATGACCGTCGCCTCCGGAGACACCGCCGACATCGCCGTCGGCAACTGCATGGAGCTCGCGCGCATGCCGGTCGGCACGGTGGTGCACAACGTCGAGCTCCAGCCGGGTCGCGGTGGGCAGATGGCCCGCTCGGCCGGCGCCGCGGTGCAGCTGATGGCCAAGGACGGGGAGATGGCGACGCTCAGGCTGCCCTCCGGCGAGATGCGTCTCGTGCGCGCCGAATGCCGGGCGACCGTGGGCACGATCGGCAACGCCGATCACCAGAACGTCAAGGTGGGCAAGGCCGGGCGCAAGCGCCACATGGGTGTCCGCCCGCAGACCCGTGGTGTGGCGATGAACCCCGTCGACCATCCCCACGGCGGCGGCGAGGGATCGACCACGGCCGGCCGCCACCCGGTCACGCCGTGGGGCGTGCCCACGCTCGGCTATCGCACGCGCAAGAAGAACAAGGGCTCGGACTCCGCCATCGTGCGCGGCCGCCGGCGCGGAAAGGGTAAGCAGCGATGAGTCGTTCAAGCAAGAAGGGCCCGTGGGTGGAAGAGCGCCTGATGGCCCGCATCGAGGCGCTGAACGCCGAGAACAACAAGAAAATGCTGCGAACCTGGTCGCGCGCTTCGACGATCTTCCCCGAGATGGTGGGCCACACGATCGCGGTGCACGACGGGCGCAAACACGTGCCCGTGTTCATCAGTGAGTCGATGGTCGGCCACAAGCTCGGCGAGTTCGCACCCACGCGGGTCTTCCGCGGGCACGCGGGGTCCGGGAGGGTCCGATGAGCGCCGAGGAGGAGCAGGACGTCCCGGGCGCCACGCCCGAGGAGCCCGCCGCCAAAAAAGCGTCGAAAAAACCGCTCGCCAAAGCCAAAGCGAAAGCCAAAGCCGCCGCGGCGAAAAAACCGGCTGCGAAAAAACCGGCTGCGAAAAAAGCGGCCGAGACGAAAAAAGCCGCGGACGCCAAAGAGCCCGAGGCCAAAGAGCCTGCACCCAAAGAGCCCGCCGCGGCCAAAGAGTCCGCGGCCAAAGCGCCCAAAGCGGCCAAAGCGCCGGCGAAAGCCGAGCCGAAACCTGCCGTCCGGGCGCGGAAAGGCTCGAGAAAACCCGGTGCGCGGCGCAGGGTGGTTCGCGCCCACGCCCGCTACGTGCGCACCTCCGCGCGCAAGGCGCGGATGGTCTGCGGGCATCTGCGCGGCAAGTCCGTGCAGGAGGCACGCGCTATCCTCGCCTTCACCCCTCGTGATGTGGCGCGCGACTGGAGCAAGCTGCTCGAGTCGGCGGTGGCGAACGCCGAGAGCAACCACGAGTTGCTCGAGGACGATCTCATCGTCCGTGAGGCATACGCCGACGAGGGTCCGACGCTCAAGCGCTTCCGCCCGCGCGCGATGGGACGCGCAGCGCCGATTCGCAAGCGCACGAGCCACCTGACGATCACGCTGACCCCGGGGCCCGAGCCCCGGACAACCAAGAAATAGAGCTGAGCTGAGAAATGGGACAGAAGGTTCATCCAGAGGCCATGCGCGTGGGTTACATCCACGACTGGAAGTCGAACTGGTTCAACGAGAAGAACTTCGCCGAGTACCTCGCCGAGGACGTGCGGATCCGCGAGCACATCATCGGCAAGCTGTCTCACGCCGGCCTGTCGGACATCACGATCCGCAAGGACGCCAACGAACTCGAGGTCAACATCCACACCGCCCGGCCGGGCATCGTGATCGGCAAGTCGGGCACCGAAGTGGACGCCCTGCGCCGCGACCTGCACCGCATGACCAGCAAGCAGATCAAGGTGAACATCCTCGAGATAAAGCGGCCCGAGCTAGACGCGAGGCTGGTGGCCCAGTCGATCGCCGAGCAGCTCCAGAACAGGGTGGCCTTCCGCCGCGCCATGAAGCGCGCGCTGACCAGCGCGATGCGATCGGGCGCCAAGGGCGTGAAGGTGCAGGTGGCCGGGCGCCTCGGCGGTGCCGAGATGGCTCGCACCGAAAGCTACTCCGACGGTCGCGTGCCGCTGCACACGATGCGCGCGGACATCGACTACGGCTTCTATGAGGCGCGCACCACCTTTGGGCGGATCGGCGTGAAGTGCTGGGTCAACAAGGGCGAGATCATGCCCGAGGGCTACACCGGCGCGGACCTCACCGACATGACGGCGCCGGCGGCGCCGAGCTCCGAGCGCGACGGCCGAGGCGGCCGCGACGGCCGCGACGGGCGCGGGCGCGGACGCGGCGGCGGAGGCGGCGGAGGCGGCGGGCGTGGACCCGGCGGAGGCGGCGGCGGTGGCGGCCGAGGCGGCGGTGGATTCGGCGGCGGCGGTGGTCGCGG
>Ga0182024_10026007_pt1 | contig 10302 bp, 6 predicted proteins | sample P32metaG_FD_120480 | JGI IMG/M metagenome (GOLD analysis project Ga0182024, IMG submission 120480) | Permafrost microbial communities from Stordalen Mire, Sweden - P3-2 metaG (Illumina Assembly) | ecosystem: Environmental > Terrestrial > Soil > Wetlands > Permafrost | place: Sweden: Stordalen...
CCTGAAGCTGCGAGGCCACGATCCCACCACAACAATCGTCGCCGCCTTGCGGGAGATGCTTCAAACAGGGAAATTACCCCCGTTGCCAGCGAAAGCTGCTGCACGCGGCTGAAGTGTCACACGGAATCCAGCAACTGCTCCATGGAGTCGGCGATCGAAGAATTTGACCGGCTGTATGTGAAATTCGTCGCAGCTCATGGTCCCTTTTGAGGCGGCTTGCCGGACTTTTTCGAAGAACCGCCGTTGCCTCGACTACGTTTCGGTGCCGATGGCTGCCGTGCGCATAGGTCGGCATGCGTCTTGCTGAGCCAATCCAGAACGCGATCCCGCACGTTCACGGCCAAAGCTCGTAGTTCCTTGATTTCGGCATCACTGGCGATACCGGTGGTTTCATAAATGCCGCCGCCGCGCTTGGCTCGAAACGCTTGTAACGGGTCAACGATCGTGCCGTCATCAGCGATCGTCAGCCGGAGGGATTCGATCGTGTGGTGGTGTGCGCCCCCGGCCTTGGGGACCTCATATCCTGCTGCCTTCAGCGCCAAAGCAGCGCATTGCAGCGCTGCATTGTATGCGATGGCGAAGCGCCAGTCGCCATCGAGTTTCGGATCGGCGCTGGTGGCCAGGTCACGCTCGACGACGGCGATTAGCCCTGCGATTTCCTGCCGGCTGGTTTTGTGGGGCCGGAGCCATCCGTTCTTCTGCCACTCTTGAAAGCTCATGCTCATCTCCGATGAGGAAGATCTTCGGGCCCGCCATGACGGCATTCAGAAAATGATTGCCGTCTCGGAGTTTTATGGCAAACTCGGTCCCGCGGTAGATTGCGGGGTTGATTTCCCGGCTGAGGCGCCGTTGGGACTCCGTCAGGGCCTTGGCGAGAGTTGCCATCGATACATCGCCGACCACCATCAGGTCTACGTCGCTTGCCTTCTGCTGCAGGCCTTTGGCGAATGAGCCGAACAGGAATGCCACACGGATTTGCCCTACGAGTCCTCTCAATGCCGCCTTCAACACGTCCGCCATGCCAACTGTTTTGATGATCAGCCCGCGCAACTCCTCATGCACGGGCGAAGTTGGGTCGGCGCGGTAGAGGAGTTGATTGCCCACTTCGCGGCAATTCAATACCCCGACCTGGGCTAGCAATTTCAACTCGCGCTGAACCGGGCCCAAAGTGGCGCCGGAGAGTCTAGCGATCTGACGGACGTGGAACTCCTCATCCGGCCGGCTCAGGAGAAGCCCCAGGACCGCTCCGCGCGTCCTGCCCAAAAGCACGGTCCCCAGATCATCAACGGTCGGTGTATCCATATCGGATACGATTGTATCCGATTCCGAGACATTCGGCGTCCATTGTCTCAAGATTAGCGAACCCGCCCATCGGCAAGGGGACTCGCGGCTTGGCCCCGAATACAATCACGACCATGACGCCAATCTCCCCAGAACCAAGCCTCGCCGACGGTCGATTCGACGCGGTAATGTTTGACCTCGACGGCACGCTTGCCGATACGCTGGCGGACATTGCTGCGGCGGGGAACCATGCCTTGCGCACGCTTGGCCTGGCGACCCTTCCCGTCGAGCGATACCGCTACCTGGCAGGGCAGGGAATTCGCTGGCTGGTGACCCATGCGCTGGGGCCGGCACACGCCGACCTGGTGCCGCAGGCGCTGGAGCTGACGCGGAGCTACCAGCTCGCGCACGGATTGGACCAGACCACGCTGTATCCGGGCATCGCGGAATTGCTCGATGACCTGACCCGGCGAAAGTTGAAGACGGCCGTCCTAAGCAACAAGCCGCACCCGGCCACGCAGATTGCCATCGCCAAGGTGCTGGGGAATTGGCGGTTCGACGCGGTGGCGGGCCAGCGGGAAGGCGTCCCGCTCAAGCCCGACCCGCAGCAGGCGCTGGCCATCGCCGAACAGTTGGCGGTGCCGGTGCAGCGCTGGCTCTATCTGGGCGACACCGCGGTGGACATGCAGACGGCAGTCGGGGCGGGGTTCTATCCTGTCGGCGTGCTCTGGGGGTTCAGGCAAGAGGCCGAGCTGCGCGAAAACGGGGCCCGGACGATCATCGCTCATCCGCTGGATCTGTTGGAATTGCTCGATTGATCCGGACTCCGCAAAACTGAAACCCCGACCCTGCGCCACAGGTTTGCACGCTCGGGAGAAAAAAGTTGTCAAAACCCCCAGCCCCGGTATTCTTTGGGGCGGTGCCGGCACGTCCCGTCGGCTGCAGGCTCATATCGGAATCCACCATGAAGCTCCGCAAGCTATTGCTCCGCGTGATGCTCTGCTCTCTGGGCGCTGCGGCGCTGGCCGGCGTGGTGGCGATGCTCTTCTTCCGGGGAGAGATCATTGCCCGCGTCGTGGGGACGGCACTGACCACCGCCGTCGCGGCGGGGTTGATGATGGCGCTCTCGCTTCTGGCCGATCGGGAGCGATGCCGCTCCGCCGGCACCGTCGGCATGGCCGCCGTGGTGGCCGAGTACCTCCTGGGCCTGCTGCTGATCTGGGGCCTTGATGCCATCGGGAATTACGGGTTCGACGAAGCCGAGGCCGTGCTCATGCTGACTATCGCCGGCATTGTACTGCCGGCGATGTTCTATCTGCGAATGGCGCACGTCCCCAAGGCCCGGCTTGCGGCATGGGTGGGCGTCGGGGTGTGCGCAAGTGTCTTTGTCCTTTTTGCTGTCCCTGCCTGGTTTACCGCTAATAGTAGCGGGATGGATTACGGGAATTGGTGCAGCACGGCGTTCTGCGTGGCGATCTTCGGCGTTGCGGCGACCGCCAGCCTTGCCGGCGCGGGCTTCGACCGCCGGCATTGGCGCTATCTGGGAGTACTGGCGGCCTTGGCCGGCGCGGTGATGGGAATAATCGGCATCTGGAGGGACTTGCACCAGGGACAGGTCGCCTTCGCGATCATCGCGAGCCTCGCGGCGGTGGTCGCCCACGCCAACCTCGTGCTGCTTTGCCCCCTCAAGCCCGGCCAGCGCTGGCTGGCATACGCGACGATCGCTTGCGCGGTCCTGACCGCAGCCGGCGTGGTCGCAGCGACATACATCGACAGCGAGATGGACGACCTTCTCACCCGCATCACCGGCGCCGCCGGCATCCTCGCGGGGTGCGGGTCCTTGGCTCTGCTGGTCCTGGCGGCCCTCAATCGCAAGGGCAAGCCCAAAGCCGTGCTGTCGCGGATCGAGCACTACACCCTCATCTGCCCCGGCTGCAACAAGAAACAGACGCTCCCCGTCGGCGACAGCCGATGTCCGACCTGCATGCTGGAGATCCACGTCAGCTTCAGCGAGCCCCGCTGCCCCAAGTGCGACTACCTGCTCTATATGCTGTCGTCGGACCGCTGCCCCGAGTGCGGCACGATCGTCCGCGGCCCTGGGCCAATCGCGGATGTTGAAGTGACCGCGCCTCCCGTAGCGGGCATTTCCCCCTCGGCTTCGAGTTGATCGAGATCGTTGAATCAAGGCCCCAGGTCCGGCTCTTCCAGCGGCACCGGGCAGACATCCTTCCGCTTGCATGTCCTGCAGCGGTGACCTTCCCACAATGCGTTGAACTGGTCGAGCACGCCGTCGATGAGTGCCGGCGATTCCGTCCAGATCCCCAGCTCGAAATTCCGCCGCCCGTCGGCCTTGGCGCCTAGCCCCGCGCCGGTGAGGTTGGCGCTTCCGAGATACATCCGGCGGCAATCGATCACCACCGCCTTGGCATGCAGCCGCGGGCAGCGGCGGATGGTCATGCCGTCAGGGAGTTCCCGCTTCAGCTCGCGCAACGCCGCCGAGCTGGGCGTTCCCGCGTGCAGCAGGCGGATCTCCACTCCATTCCCGGCGAGCCGGCGCATCACGTCCACGATCGAGTGCGCCCGACGCCGGCCGCCGCCCACCCCTCCGTCAGGAACCAGCATCGCCTTGAAATCGGCGGTCATGATGTCCAGGCTGGTGCGCGCGCCGAGCAACCCCTCGCGCACGATGCGGTGGAAGTGCATCGCGTCGATGACGAGTTGGGCGCTTCCTTCAGTAGCAACCGGCAGAAGCGGTAACGATCGAGCCATCGATAGTGATATCGTCAAACCCCCGAGATCTGGTTTGCAATAATCCCCGGCAAACGCAGGCCCTTCTCCCTGGCACATTCGATGGCGATGTCATAGCCGGCGTCCGCATGACGCATGACCCCCGACGCCGGATCATTCCAGAGAACCCGGGCAATCCGTCGTGCGGCAGCTTGCGTTCCATCGCAGCAAATCACCATGCCCGCATGCTGGGAGAAACCCATGCCGACGCCCCCGCCGTGGTGCAGCGATACCCAGGTGGCGCCGGAGGCGGTGTTCAGCAGCGCATTGAGCAGCGGCCAGTCTGAGACGGCGTCAGAGCCATCTCTCATCGCTTCGGTCTCCCGGTTCGGTGAGGCGACGGAACCGGCATCGAGATGGTCGCGGCCGATGACCACCGGCGCTTTCAATTCGCCATTGGCGACCATGTCATTGAAAGCAAGCCCAAGGCGGTCGCGGTCGCCGAGCCCGACCCAGCAGATGCGCGCCGGCAGGCCCTGGAACGAGATGCGCTGCCGTGCCATGTCCAGCCAGTTGTGCAGGTGCTTGTTGTCCGGCAGGAGTTCCTTCACCCTGGCGTCGGTCTTGTAGATGTCCTGGGGATCGCCGGAAAGGGCGGCCCAGCGGAACGGACCGATGCCCCGGCAAAACAGCGGGCGGATATAGGCCGGCACGAACCCGGGGAACGCAAAGGCATTTTCAAGTCCAGTGTCCCTGGCCACCTGGCGGATGTTATTGCCGTAGTCGAAAGTTGGAATGCCCTGGCCCCAGAAGTCGAGCATCGCCTGCACGTGCTCGCGAATGGAGATGCATGCCGCCCGTTCCACGGCTTTGGGGTCGCTTTGCCGCTTGCGCCGGCATTCGGCCAGCGTCCAGCCCCTGGGGAGATAGCCGTTGAGCGGATCATGTGCCGAGGTCTGATCGGTGACGAGGTCCGGGCGGACGCCGCGGCGCACCAGTTCGGGAAGGACCTCCGCCGCGTTGCCGAGCAGGCCCACCGATTTCGCCTCGCCGGCCTTTGTCCATTGGGCGATCAGTTGCAGCGCCTGATCGATGGTCGTCGCCGTGGCGTCGAGATAGCGGGTGCGGCGGCGGAACTCGATCCGGTCGGGATCGCATTCCACCGCAAGACAGCACGCGCCGGCCATGACGGCCGCCAGCGGTTGCGCGCCGCCCATCCCGCCGAGTCCGGCAGTCAGGACCCACTTGCCCTTGAGGTCGCCTGCATAGTGCTGCCGCCCTGCCTCCATGAAGGTCTCATAGGTGCCTTGCACGATCCCCTGCGTCCCGATGTAGATCCACGAGCCGGCGGTCATTTGGCCGTACATGGCCAAACCCTTTCGATCCAGTTCATTGAAGTGGTCCCAGGTGGCCCAGCGCGGCACGAGGTTGGAATTGGCAATCAGAACGCGCGGCGCATCGGCGTGGGTGCGAAAGACACCAACGGGTTTGCCGGACTGGACCAGCAGAGTCTCATCTTCGCTGAGCGTAGTCAGGGTCGCGACAATCTTGTCGTAATCGTCCCAGGTACGGGCCGCCCGGCCGATCCCGCCGTACACGACAAGCTCATGGGGGTTCTCGGCGACCTCCGGGTCCAGGTTGTTCATCAACATGCGCAGCGGCGCTTCGGTGAGCCAGCTCTTGGCCGTGAGGGTCGTGCCGCGCGCTGCGCGGACGGTTCGGTCGCTGTGGCGTGGGTCGGTGACGTGTGAATCAACCATGTTACTTCCTGGTCAGTGCTGGCGGCGTGGCTAATAGGGCGTTTCTCACGATGGTGCAGCGTCATTGGCGTCATCCGCCTCCAAGTGCCGCCGGTGCCCTCACCGGCGGAATGTCACCGGTGGATCGAGGACCGCCGGTGAGGGCACCGGCGGCACTGCGGGGCGGATGACGCACCAACGCACAGCACCCACACGGAAACAGCGGATGGCCGCGGCCGTCATCGCTTCAATTCAACCGCAATTCTCGCCAGTCCCTCCAGGATATCCTTGAGCGTTCTCCGCAGCGCCGTCGCCTTCTGCACGTCATAGTCAAACGGCGGCGACTCGGCGCTGAGATACGTACTTTGGGCCAGCTCCATTTGGATGGTATGTACGCCGGCCTTCGGCCGGCCATAGTGCCGCGTCGTCCATCCCCCTCTGAACCGGCCGTTGAGAACGGTGTCGAAGCCGGGCGCGCTGCGCGTCACGGCAACGACTGCCCCCTCGATGGCGGGATCGCAGGTCACGCCATGGTCCGTTCCAATGTTGAAATCCGGCAACCTGCCTTCAAATAGATAGAGCCGATGAACGTGCCAGTCAGTGTCTGCCAGGATGCGGCCATTTTCATTGAGCCGTTCCCAGATGCGGCGCGGCACTTCGGTCCCGGTGTGCGGGAAACTCAGGATCACCGGCGAATCGCCGCGGGTCATCTCCACGAGGCTCATGTCAGCTCCGCCTTGCGAAACCATAAGTCCTTTCGGGTCATGTCACTCGACGATTCGAGCGTTCATGCCATGACGATCGGCGCACGGCCGGGCGTCTCGATGGATGGGGTCGCTCGCCTCTGTCGTCATTTATGGAAAAATCAACATAATCCGATTATTCCATCCACGTTTCCGCAGCGTGATTGTATCTCTCAACAGAACGCTTCCGAAAATTGTTAACGCGGTTGTTTCGCGTGTTGTTGGAAGCCGTGTCCTCCAAGGGCGGGATCCGTCACACATATTTCAGAGAGAGACCTCGTGAAGCTGCTCCGTAAGACCGTCCGTCCGCGCCGCTCGTTCAATCGTGTCTTTTTCGCCGCCAGCTCTGTATGTGAGGCACTTGAGCCGCGCCAATTGCTGAGCGCGGTTACCATGTTTCCGACGGATGGTTCAACCAGCAGCCCGCAGGTCCAATGTTCGGAAGAGCGCGAACTGGTCGTCACCCTGGCGACGGCCGAAAGCGGTTTCAACGCCGGCGACTTGACGCTGAGCCTGCTGAACAGCAATGGGAGTGGCGGCAACAACGGCAGTGCGTCCACCACACTTTCCGGGGTGCTTGGAACGCCCACGAACCCATCGGGCGACGACGTGGCCTGGATCGTGCCGATCGTGGCCAGCACGAGCTATACGACCTCAACGGGAAGCCTGGACAACGGCATCTACACCCTGTCGGTCAACAACTCGGGCACGAGCGGCGTAAGTCAATTCTTCCGCCTTTACGGGTCGCTGGACGGCCAACTGCGTTTGTCCGAAGCGGACACCACCTCCTTCGAAAATGCCGACGGCGCCAGCACCGGCGCCCCCGGTTACCAGCCCGACCTCGACGATACCGGCTCCGGATCCATCAACAACACCGATGCGCGTCGGTACTCGGCTGCCGACGCTCTCGCCTTCACGACCTCCGCCGCCGCGTACCCCACGGACGGATTGACCAATTCGCCGCAGGTCCAGCGCTCGGAGGAGCGCGAGCTGGTGGTGACACTGGGCACCGCCGAGGCGCTGACGGCCGGCGACCTGTCGCTCTTTCTGGCCAACGGGGACGGCAGCGGCGCGAACAACAACAGCGCCAGCACGAACATTTCAAGCGTCCTGGGCACGCCGGCCAACCCCTCCGGCGACGGCGTCACATGGATCGTCCCCATCGCGGCCTCCACGAGCTATACCACCTCCACCGGGAGCCTGGACAACGGCATTTACGAGCTGTCGGTGAGCGACAGCAGCACCCCTCCCGCCTCATTCTTCCGCCTCTTCGGCTCGGTCGACGGGTCAGAGCAATTGAGCAGCACCGACTCCACCGATTTCAGCGACGCCGATGGCACCAGCAGCGGCGATCCTGGCTTCCAGCCTGATCTTGACGACACGGGATCCGGCACCATCAACAATACCGACGCTCGTCGCTTCAGCATCGCCTACGGCCTCACCTTCGCCGCCCCCGTCGCCTCGGCGTCGGCGTCCGCCTCGACGGTGACCGGCACGACCGTGGGCCTGACCGGGGCCGCTTCGGGCTCGACCTACTCCAGCGGCGATTTGATATATGATTGGACGGTCCTCAGCGCGCCGTCCGGAGCACCCGCCCCGACGTTCAGTGCCAACGGCAGCAACGCCGCCGCGAGCAGCACCGCGACTTTCGGCGCGGCCAGCGCCTATGCTTTCCAGGTGACCGTCACCGACCCCAGCGGCCAGTCCTCCACGAGTTCCGTGGACGTCGCCGTCGATCAGACGCTGACCTCCATCTCCGTCACGCCCGGCACGGCCGCCCTCGGCTCCGAGAGCACGCAGCAGTTCGCCGCGACCGCGCTCGACCAGTTCGGCGATGCCCTGGCGAGCCAGCCGGCGTTCACCTGGTCGAACTCCGGTGCGGGCTCCGTGAGCAGTTCAGGCCTCTACACGGCAGCCGCCTCCCTTGGTTCCGACACAGTCACTGCGGCCAGCGGGAGCATCAGCGGAAGCGCCGCCGTCACGATTTCCGCCCCGGCCGCTCCCACCGCCCTGACCTCCGCGGTGTCCGGCGGAGACGTCACGCTGAGTTGGAACGGCCCCTCCGAGCCGGTCAACACCTTCAACGTCTACGCCTCGACTAACGGCGGGACGACGTTCACGCTTTTCGACTCGGTCGATGGCGGCCAGACAAGCGATTCGCTCGCGGGCCTCTCGCCCGATACGTCCTATGTCTTTGAGGTGACCGCCGTGCAGGGGGCGGCGGAATCGGCGGCGTCTAACACAACGTCCCTGACTAGCCCGGCACTCCCCGAGGCGCCGAGCGGCCTGACCGCGAGTGTTTCGGGCGGCAGCGTGACCTTGAGCTGGACCGGCGATCCCACCAACCTCGCCACCAGCTACAACGTCTACGCCTCCACCGACGGCGGCGCGGCGTTCACCCAGATCGACTCCGTGGACGCCAGCCAGACCTGCGACTCGTTGAGCGGCCTCACGCCGAACGCCGCCTACGTCTTCCAGGTCACCGCCGTGGACGCCTCGGGCGAGACGGCGCCGTCGAACGCCACGGCCGCGCTCACCAGCCCGGCCATTCCCGGGTCGCCCGCCGGATTGTCCGCGAGCGTCTCGGGCGGCACCGTGGCCTTGAATTGGGCCGCCGACTCCACCGCGCTGGCCACCAGCTACAATGTGTACGCCTCAACCGACGGCGGCACGACCTTCAACCTGATCGACTCCGTGGACGCCAGCCAGACCTCCGACTCGCTGTACGGCCTCGCGCCGGACACATCCTACATCTTCCAGGTGACCTCGGTGGACGCCTCCGGTGAGTCCGCGCCCTCCAACAACACCGACGCGCTGACCAGCCCCGCGTTGCCGGCCACGCCGAGCGGCTTGACGGCGACGATGTCCGCGGGCGATGCTGTGCTGAACTGGACCGGAGACGCCACGCTGAGCACCGGATACAACATCTACGACTCGACCGACGGCGGGAACAACTTCAGCTACCTCGACTCGACCGCCGCCGGGACCACCACCTACACGGCCACGCCGGACGAACTGACCGCCGGCACGGCCTATGTCTTCCAGGTAACCGCCGTCGATGCCAGCGGCGAGACCCCGGCCTCCAATAACGCCGACTTCACCGCCCCGGCGGCGCCCACGAACGTTGCGGCGACCCTCAGCTCCGACGCCACGTCGGCAACGGTGAACTGGGAGCCGGGCGACTCCGTCGCCAACGGGTACATCATCACCCGCACGCCGGACGACGGGTCTTCGGGGACGGTCACCGTCGCGACGCTCTCCGGCAATGCGACCAGCCTATACACCGACACGGGCCTCGACCCGACGCAAGCATATACCTACGCCGTCACACCCTACTACACTGCCACCGCACCCAGCGCGGGCGACCCGACCGGCACCGGCGTGAGCGCGTCGGCCGACACCTACACCGGGAACATCGAGGACTTCACGGTCGCCTCGTCCTCCGGCAGCGGCACGGTGAACCTGACCTGGCTCTACCAGGGCTCGGACTCTTTCGAGATCGAGGAGCACGACACCGGCGCGGCCGGGACCAATTACGCCACGGTCGGCACGGTGGGCGGCCGCACCTGGGAGGCCTCGGGCCTGATGGTGGGTGACACTTACAATTTCCGCATCCGCGCCGACCATTCCGACGGCACCGCCTCGGATTACAGCACGCAGTCCATCACGCTCCCGGGCCCGTCCGCCACGATCACCGCCGTCAATGACACCAGCTCGGCCGGACCCGCCATCACCATTGATTACAGCGCCGCCCCCTCGGCCAGCGGCGCCGCGGTGACTTACTACAACGTTCAATGGTACGACAACGCGGC
>Ga0182024_10026008_pt1 | contig 10302 bp, 12 predicted proteins | sample P32metaG_FD_120480 | JGI IMG/M metagenome (GOLD analysis project Ga0182024, IMG submission 120480) | Permafrost microbial communities from Stordalen Mire, Sweden - P3-2 metaG (Illumina Assembly) | ecosystem: Environmental > Terrestrial > Soil > Wetlands > Permafrost | place: Sweden: Stordalen...
ACGCAAATGGGACGACGCGATCGCGATGGCCGGCCGCATGCACGACCTCATGACGGAGTTCGGCCAATAATCTCCCCGTTCGACCCCCGCCGCAGCACCATCGAGCGCAGCACGCTCGATCGCGTCGGCGCGCCGCCCGCGAGCACGCTCGAATCGCGAATCGACGCGGCGCTGGAACGCGTCCGTCCGGCGATCCGTCGTGACGGCGGCGACGTCTGGCTAATCAAGGTCGAAGGCGACGTCGCGTACGTGCAGATGATCGGCGCCTGCGGCGGCTGTCCCGCTTCGAACGCCACGCTCAAAGGCGGCATCGAAGCCGTCGTCCGCGAGGACGTCCCCGAGATCCACACCGTCGAACAAGTCTAACATTCTCGCGAGCCCTTGCCTCGAGTGCAGCACGCGACGGACACAGTAAGGTATGAAACCGTCGCAGGTTGTATTCGAGGTGCCAACTCTCGATGCCGCCAGCCGATTGTTCCGATGTTCCGATGTTCCGATGTTCCGATGTTCCGATGTTCCATTGAAGAGTTGGCGACTCTGACGGTGGAGCGCCCTCCCCAAGAGGTCTAGACATATCACGATGGCGTGTTATGATCGAGAAAATGGCAGGTCAATTGCGGCGCGCCCAGGAGCTCGAGCGGTTCGAGGAAGCGACCGAGGAGCTTCAGGCCAAGTTCATCCGGGGATTAGGGGACCCGACCCGATTGCGGATTGTACGTCGCCTGCTGCACGGGCCGTTATCCGTTAGCGAACTTATGGCCTATCTCGAGATGCCGCAGAGCCGCGTAAGCAACCACCTCGCATGCTTAAAGTGGTGCGGCTACGTCTCGACGAAACGGCGCGGCAAATCGGTAATTTACTCGGTTGCCGATCGACGCGTTCGCGCCATGCTCACGCTCGTTCGCGGGATCGTGGCAGCCAACGCGCAGCGCATAGCTGAATGCGTTCGGATCGGTGATCCGTGAGGGCTCGCGAGGCCTCCGCGGTAGGCGCAGCCACGATCGGAACCGGAGCGGTTCTAGCGGCGACGGTCGCCGGTGCGTGCTGCGTCGGTCCGGCGCTTGCTCCTATTTTCGTTTCGGTCCTAGGTGCGAGTGGGCTTGCCGCCGTCGCGGGACTCCGTCCGTACAGTCCGTGGTTGCTCCTCGCATCGGCTGCGATGCTGGCGTTTTCTTTCCGGCAGGCCTACTATAAGCAGCCATGCGCCGAAGACGGTGCATCGTTTCCTATTCCACGCAGCGTTCGTTTCGCGCGCGTTGTCCTAGGCGCCGCCGCTGTGCTTTGGCTGGTTTCCGCCACGTACGCCCTATATGGGCTGGTCCACCAGTGAGGAGAGACACATGAACCGACAAAGCTTCCTGACCGCAAGCGTGGGCGTTGCTCTTGGTGCAAGCTGCGCGTGCGCCGGTGCTGCCGACAAGTACGAGACTATTTCTGGCAGCAATGCGCCGCTACGCTCAGCGTTCAATCACGATGTCGACAAGGTTCGCATCGTGATGCTCGTTAGCCCGACTTGAGGCGAATGTCTTCGAGGGTCTCTCGAAGTTCAACGCAACGTGCTCGAGCTTGAATCGAGCAAGAATCTCGCAGCATACACGGTCTGGGTGCCTGAGCTCGGCGCGACGGAAAAGAACGTCCCGGGTGCGGTAGCGCTCGTCTCCGACAAGCGCGCGCGGCACTACTGGAACGCCGACGACTCGCTGGGGCGCGCCTTCGGAGGAGTGCTTGGTACGCCGGCAACGGCCTGGGATGTGTACCTGCTGTATCCGCGCGGCGTCAAGTGGGTTGCCGCGGCTCCGCCCAAGCCGATCTTCTGGATGCATCAACTAAGCGGCGTGACGAACGCGCCGCATCTCGATCCGGACGTTTTTCGCGAGCACGTCGTCGAGGCGCTGCGCGCATGACGCACATGGCAGATGACCGTAACTCGACGGAAGAGGCTGAACGACGCACAAGCCTTCGCTACTAAGGATTTATCTATGAGGGGCGTGGCGTGACGCCCGAGCGTTCCTTCGAGCGCAGGCGATGCTGCAATATGTGAAATGGCGCCATTACTCCTCGGCTTCACCCCAGGCCGAAACGGAAGCAGGGACGTCAGCTCCTGAGTCAGCCGCTCCCCAGGGACGCGCGGTTTGGCCAATACAAGCAGGCGGTTGGCCGAAGCGGCATCCACTGGGATATGCGGTAAGTAGCCCGGCTTCTGCCGTTCGGGCGCGAGGCTACGCGGCGGTCCGCTCCGCTTATTTTGTTAAGACGACCAAGAGATATCGTCGCGCTGCTCGAAGGTCGCGAAATCCGCTGCCACGGCAGTTCGCCCTCCTTCGATCTGGTCAGGTGTGACTTTGAGTCGGCCCGGAGGACGTTCGCGCTTGGAGTCATTTCTCGAAGGGTGTGCTCATGGACTCTCTAGCTCAAGGGACGAAGATCCACGACTTGCTCGGCTCAACGTCAGCCGCAGTTGCCATTACGTTCGTACCTGAAGCCCCGCAAGGGGTGCCTCACGTTTCGCAGACCGCTGCCGCGGGATGTGCCTACTGGAGGGCAGCCGCGGACGGTGCGACCTTCTACACGACTGCGAGCGATCATTATAACTGCTCGATCGGTGCAATGACGCACGGAATACCGCTGCCGCCCGAAAGAGAAGGCGAGCTAAGCTCGGTCGTCGGCACGCTGCTGGATCTCGATTACCTTCGTCAAGAAGAACTGCCCGAGATTCCGCACCTCGAGCAAACGTTCGGCGTCGCGGTCTATGCGCCGCTCGCGACGACGCCTTGCGAACCGGACGTCGTTATTATTCGAGGGAATGCAAAGCAGATCATGTTGGCGTGGGAAGCTGCGTTGGCGGCCGGCTTACCAGCCGGAGGAGCGACAATGGGTCGCCCTGCGTGTTCGATGATTCCCGCGACGATGCAAAGCGGAAGCGTCTGGACGAGCCTGGGATGCATCGGGAATCGCGTCTATACAGGCTTGCAAGACGACGAGCTCTATCTCACCATTCCTGGTAATCAACTCGCTGCCTTCGTTACGAAGCTCGAGGTGGTCGCAAACGCGAACCAAGTTCTCACAGGCTATCATCGCGATCGCGCGCAGACCGTACATGCCGGCGCTACCGGCGCATCGTAGGCGCCAAACGAGAACCGTCACGGCGGGCTGGCATCGTGAGTGAATCGATAAAGCGCGACATTCTCTTCGTCTTCGGATCGCAAGCGTGCGTGCCCGCCGACCCGCTGCGTGCTGCAAAGGAAATGGGCTGTGCGACAACCGTCCTGAGTTCGTGCATTCCCTGTGGGTTACCGGACGCACTCGTCGACCGACACTTGCGAGCCGACCTAAATGACTTTGTCGGCCTGCGTCGCGTCGTCGACGAGGCTCAGCGTAATGCCCGTTTCGATGGAGTTGTGTGTTACGACGATCAGGCGGTACCGGTCGTCGCCCGGCTGGCGGACCACTTGAAACTCGCCGGAAATCCGATCGCGGCTGCGGACGCAGCCCGGGACAAGCTGCTCATGAAGCGGCGATTCGAGGCCGACAACCTTCGCATCGCTGCTTACTCTATCGCGGGGAGTGAAGATGCCGCAGTGCGATGGGCCTCTGGGAACGGATACCCCGTCGTTGTAAAGCCGCTGCGAGGCTCGGCAAGCCAGGGCGTTATCCGCGCCGATAGCGCCGATGCGTTGCGCGAAGCGTATCGTCGGACGCGGCGCATCGTGAGAGATTTCGGTTTGGACACGGGCGAGCACACCGATGCGGACGTGCTGGTCGAAGGCTATCTGCCCGGAGACGAATTTTCTGTTGAACTGCTGATTCAGGACGGAGTGCCGGCCGAACTCTGTGTATTCGAGAAGCCCGATCCATTAGTAGGCCCGTTCTTCGAAGAAACATTGTACGTCACGCCGACACGTCTGGATCGGCAACGCGAGATTGAGATCGTCGATCTTGCTAGCCGCGCCGTTCGTGCTCTGGGGCTCAGAACGGGAGTGGCGCACTGCGAGTTGCGTGTCTCAGAGCATGGCGCGTTCGTGCTCGAGGTCGCCGCGCGACTGATCGGCGGCGCTTGCTCTCGGGTCTTCCGCAGCATTTTTGTCGAAGACATCCACCGTAGCGTGATCAGACTCGCGCTTGGGGAACCTCTGGCTGCGCCGCGTCGACGCTCCGGGGCCGCGGGCGCAATGATGCTGCCTATTCCCAGCGAGGGACGGCTTGAGGAGATCCACGGTACCGATGCTGCAGGGCGCGTGCCGGGGATCAATGATGTGATCATCGCTGTCGGACCTGGCGACGTCATTGTGCCCTTCCCGGAGCAAAGTTGTTACGTCGGATTCCTCACGGCCTCTGCGGATACACCAGGCGCAGTAGCTGGCGCCTTGCGCGACGCCGCAAGCCTCATTGAACTGCGACTGGCTACGCTGGACTGCGAATACTGGTCGCGGTCGATTCGCGATCATCAGGAGTACGTTGCCCCAGCCAACCTGCATGTTCGGACCCTCGGAGATTACACGCTCGCCCAAGCGCAGGAAATTGTCGTTCCGATTATTGCCTGGTCGCAGTTCGGCGAGTTACCTCGCGAGTTGGCGCTGGCCGAAGCCCGAACTTGCGTTGAATGGCTGGTCGAGGGCAACCGCGGTCGAACCTCACCGGCGTGCTGGCTCATTTCCGACGATCGTGCAGTAGCGTTGGGCTCGAGGGACGAGACTCAGTGCTTTGCGTCGTGCCTGGGCGTGGGCCCAGGTCACCGCAACACGGGGATTGGAAAGGCGCTCGTCCGTTCCGTCATGGCGGTCTTCGCGCGCCAGGGCTGCGAGACAATGCAGATATTCCTCGATCCGCGCAATACGGCCATAACGTCCTTATGTGCAGCTCTCGGCTTCGAACGCGAAACGTTGATTGAGCACCCTTGCCGCTGCTGAACGCGCGACTTCGCGGACGCTTGTAGCGCTCGCCGCGCGCTACGGAACGCCACTGTACGCCTACGACATTGGTGTCCTGCGGCGACAAGTCGAGAAGCTCCGCCGATACATCCCGTGCTCGGTGTTGTACTCCCTCAAGGCCAATCCGTCCCTCGGGTTGAGCCAGCTGCTGGCCACTTGGGGCCTCGGCGCGGACGTCGCGTCATCCGGTGAGCTCGAGATTGCATTCGCCGCCGGATTCGATGCCCGGCGAATCTTCGTGGGCAGCCCCTTTAAAGATGCACCGACGCTGGATCGCCTTCGGGGGAAGCCCGCAATCACGATCTCAATCGACTCGCTTAGCGACCTGCAGACGATTGCCGAGAGTGGTTTGCGCAATCCCGTCGTGATCCGGCTCCGACCGGCTTTCGAATCGAGCGCCGCGATGCCGATGGGAAGCGATTCACGATTTGGCGTCGCGCTGGATGAACTGTCGGCATTTTCGGAGTTTGTTCGCGCACGCGGCGTAGTGATCGCCGGCTTCCATGTGTATTTTGGGTCCCAGGTGCTGCGGACGCAAGAGGTGCGAAGACAATTCGCCGAGGCGCTCGCGGCTGCGGAGCGCGCGGCGAGCGCCCTGGGCATTACGCCCGCGCTGCTCAATCTGGGCGGAGGATTTGGCGTCCCGTATCGGTTTGACGAACGGGAGCTTGACCTCGGGCCGATCGGTACCGAACTGTCGCGCATCGCACGGCAGGTGTCGCCGTGCCAGATCGTCATTGAGCTTGGGCGCTACGTCGTCGCCGAGTCTGGCTGGTATCTCACGCGCGTCGTCGGTCTTCAGATGCGCGCAGGCAGATGCGCCGTCGTCGTTGACGGCGGCGTGCATCACCGTTCGGATTTGTGCGGCTTGGGCTTAAAGTCCGGTTGCCGAACGCCCTTGGCGCTCACGGCGGATGCTGGGGAAACGACGCTAACCGACGTCCTGGGCTGCTTGTGTCTTCCGGACGACGTCCTTGTTGAGGCTGCGCCACTACCGCGACTGTCGCCGGGAGACCTGCTCGCGTTTCCCAACGCCGGCGCGTACGGGCTCTCAGCCTCACCGATCGCCTTTCTCGGACATCCGCTTCCGGCCGAAGTCGCATATGATCGAGATCGCGCGGAACTGTTGCGAACGCGCGGCGCGGTTACCGACATTCTACGCGATCAGCACAGACTTGTCGGCTTGTCCTGATCGCGTAGGTCGGCGCGTTGCGGCGGTCTGATTTCGGCAAAATCGACTTCAGCAAACGCACTCCTTCACGCCCTCGGCCGCCTGGAAGGCCTCGAGGAACGCGTATTTCTTGTCCAGCCCCGCCGCGCACGCGGTGACGCACGCAACCCGCACGATCTCCTCCTGCGTAGCACCCGCATTTCTCGCTTTAACAATGCATCCGGCGGCACAGGCGCAACGGGCGGCCAGGCATGCTGCAAGTGACACGAGATGCGAGGTCTTTTCGTCGAGCGACTTCTCCGAACACAGATTCAACGCGGAGAACGCGCTCGTCGTCAAGCTTGTCGCTCCCTGGCTAACCGCCGCGATCGCCGCTCCCAGCCGCCCGACATCCGCAGTTCGGACTGCAGCGCTTGTCTGTGAACCTTTGGGCGACCCCGAGTGATGAAGCGGCGTACCCGTCGCCGCCAAAACGATCTCGGCGTAGGCGTCCTGAACCCGCGCTCCGCCGGTGCATGCGCACAGGCAAGCCACGCGATGCAGCTCTTCGGTCGACGCGCCGACGGCTCCGGCGAGCGCGAAGCTCTGATGAGCCGCCTTGGTGTTGTTGCTCGCGAGGTGTGCGGCAAGGTTCACGAGCTGCGTGGTCTTGGGAGAAAGCGTTTTCTCCGTACACTGCTCGAATACTTGGTTGAGCTCTGCGGTCATCTTCAGCACGGGAGTCCTCCAATGTCTAGTCGTCTGAGTTCGGGGAATTCACTAACCTAAAAACCTGTGAACACGACGCCTTGCGCGGTCTGGAACATTCGATCATATCTGGGCAAACTGCCCATCAGTGGGTTCCGCTCAACAGAACCATGATTCTGTCAGGCATGGGACCGGCGCTGCGGGCCGTGGTGTGACGTCCGGAAAGTTCGGCATCTTTCCCATCGCTCGTCGCAAAAGCTGCCAAGTGCCCCAGAATATTCGGTACCGGTCAAGCCGATCGGTGAGCGCTTGCTGCACGAACGCCGCAATGTCGCGCTGCAGACGATCGACTCGTTCGTCGGGGTGCGTCCACCGAAAGGTGAGCGCGTTCTCGTCGAACTCCTCGATGCAAGCTTGGATCTCTGGCAATTCCAACAGGCGTGAACCCGCCGGAATGAGCAGCCGAATGGCAAGCTGCACCGGTGGCACGCTGTCGATGAGCTGCAGCGCTGCCATCGTCAGGAGCAGATCTTCGTATCCTTCGAGCGAAATCCACGGAGTAAATGCAACGAACGTCGGGGCGAAATTCAGTCCTATCTCGCGCAGAAGCTCCACGGCACGCACGAAGTCCGCGCGCGTGTGACGCTTGTCCAAGTAGGTGAGGATTGTGTCGTCGACGGATTCGACGGCGCTCGTTACGAAGAGGCAGCCGGTATCGCGAAGTTCTGGCAGATGTTCTTGATGTTTGAGCAGATGTTCAATTTTGATCGTTGCATCGTAGGTGAGTTCCGGAAACTCGCGATGCAGTGCGCGCGCGATCTCCATTGCGTGCCCGATGCCATTGAAGAAATCTGGATCGCCGAAGGTTATGTGTTGAGCTCCATCACGGACTTGTTGGCGGATGTCTTCGAGGACGACATCGCGCTGGACGATCCGAAATTTCCCGTTGTAGACGGGAACGATTGGGCAGTGCCGACACAGATGCTTGCACCCTCGACTGGCTTCCGTATAGCCGACTGTCGCCTGTCGCCCATTTCCAAGATTCAGACACGCGTAGTCGATGAGTGACGGTAAGCCCGAACGGTCTGGGACGATGAATTGCTGCCGCGAAACGGAGACTTCGGGCTCGACTTGAGGCGCGTCACCGAACGCGTCGCGGTCGCGATAAAGTCGATTCGCTAGGCTGAGCAGCCCTTCTTCGAACTCGCCGCCTAGGATGGTCGAGATGCCGCACTTGCGCAAGAACTCTGCGTTGATCGGAGCGTAAAGACCGAACCCACAAAGATGCGCAGTCGGATTGAGCAACCGCACCTTAGGGATCAACGCAATCGCAATACGCGTTGCCGTGTGCATTGGGAGATAGAACGCTACCAGACTGGCACTTCGGATCGCCGAGTCGTCGAGGGTTTGCCGCGAAAGGTCTTGCGTGACGACATTCGCACCGGCATTTCGTAGCCACGCTGCCGGGGACGCTAGGCCGAACGGCTGATGGCCGAGCTCGTATGTCGAGATCAAGACCACGTTGAGCCGACGTAGCGTAAACGCCTTCGGCCTGTCATCGGACGCGGACGACGCGGCGGCCCCTTCGTGACGGACGATGCCGACTGTACCGGCCGTTTCAAGCACTGGTTCGTTCCCAAGGGTCGTCATGGGTCGGCAATCTGCGCGCAATGCGCGATCTGTTGCGCGTTGTCGGTAACGATGGCATGCGTCAACTCGACAATCGATCGCACGCGTTCGTCCGTAACGCTGTAGATTACCGAGCGGCCGCGCCGTTCCGCCGCGACATACCCGCACCACTTCAGACATGCGAGGTGATTGCTCACCCGGCTTTGCGGCATTTGGAGCTGAGCCATGAGGTCGCTTACGGAGCGTGATCCCTCTAGAAGATGGCGCACAATGCGCAACCGCGTAGGATCACCGAGGCCCCGTACGAATTTCGCCTGCAGCTCCTCGATCCGGCCCTCCGGATCAAGGGCGCGAGCACCCCCCGCTCGACCCGCCATGCCGCGATCATAACACGAAGCCCTGATATATTCAGCGGATAACGCGGCGCTCGCTCGCTTGAGTTACCTAGCGGCGAGGACCGGCTGCGGGCGTGGCAATCCTTCCCGCGCCCGATAGGCCGCCCGCACCGGATGATGGCGCACCTTGCAAATGCGGCCCTGATTAACTGCCGTCGTTTCCTCATATCAGGATATCGTGTTATGATAACGTTCATGGACCGTTCCGATCTGCGCCCGCCGGCTAGCGTGCCGGCTGACGAATTCACGGGCCAATCCCATGACGCTCCCGGTCCAATGCGCATTGATATACTGACCTTTGACGGCTGCCCCAACGCGGGCCCGACGCGCGCACTCGTTCGAGAAGCCGTTCGCCTGGAAGCGGTATTGGCTGAGATGCATTTCATCGACGTCCCGAATCTTGACCTCGCGGAACGGTTGCGTTTCCTGGGCTCTCCGTCGGTGCGAGTGGATGGTGAAGACATCGAGCCATCGGCGAAGCATCAAACCGAATACGGTCTGATGTGCCGTACCTACAGCTACGGCACGGACGCGACTGGAACACCAACCATCGCAATGATTCGCGCGGCGATTCGTCGGCATATTGAAGCCTAGACCGCAATGTCATCCCGAGCTTGTCGAGGGACGAACGATCGCGGCAGTCCTATAACCGAAAGCGCAACGAGCGCAGCCGCGCGTCGCACAGAGCTTGGCGAAGGGCGACTGAGGCGATCGTGCTTCGACAGGCTCAGCATGACCGCGACAGCGCGCGGCGCGACAATGCGGCGAAGTCTCTTTCTTACGCGACAGCGCGGCTAAGGCTTTTCTTAACGGCAGAGACTAGCGATCAGAGCCGGGCTCAAGCTTTTTTACGTGGAGACCGAGGGCGTGAAGAGCTGCTAGAGAGAGATTGCGCCGGCGTAGCCGGTGAGCTCGACGTAGCCGACCCCGAGGTGTTTGTTGGTGGTGGCGTCGTTTACGTCGACGGCGCCTTCCCAATAGGATGTGCCGCCGGTGGTGTTGGCGAGTTCCTGGTCGAGGAGCAAGGGCGTGAGCACGAGGTCGAGGTGCGCCGACGGAACGCGGACGTGCCAGCCGCTGGGATACGTGCCGCCAGTGTGCGGGCTCTTCCACGTAGCCGTCGCATCGACGACGGCGTCGCCGCGCGCGAGGAAATGGACGATGCCGTGCGGGTCGACGAGCGAGCCGCTCGATTCGGGCGTCAGCGCACCGCTCTTTTCGCGAAGACGGTAGTCCATGATCTCGCGGCGGTCGTCGAGCTGGATCGAGAACCAGTCCCACCCAACTTGATCCGGCTGCAACTCGTCGGAACCGAACTCGTGGTCCATCCACGACGTTCCCGTGACGCGAAACCACCGGCCGCCGTAACGCAGCCGGCCCGACGTGCGCAGCCGCGTCATCGAATAGTAGTGTGACGCGCACGACGCGCATGCGCCCTTGAGCGAGATACCGTCGTGTCCGTGCACGGCCGGCGGTTTCTCAGCGACCTGAA
>Ga0182024_10026009_pt1 | contig 10301 bp, 7 predicted proteins | sample P32metaG_FD_120480 | JGI IMG/M metagenome (GOLD analysis project Ga0182024, IMG submission 120480) | Permafrost microbial communities from Stordalen Mire, Sweden - P3-2 metaG (Illumina Assembly) | ecosystem: Environmental > Terrestrial > Soil > Wetlands > Permafrost | place: Sweden: Stordalen...
CGAAGATGTAGGCGGGGCGGCCGTGGACCAACCCGTAGCCGGTGACGAATCCGTCGCCGTCGACGATCTGCTCGTCCATTCCGAAATCGCGGGAGCGGTGGCGGACCAGCTTGTCCAGCTCCTCGAACGTGCCTTCGTCGAGAAGACGGTCGATGCGTTCGCGAGCAGAGAGTTTTCCTTCTTTGTGCTGACGCTCGCGGCGTTCGGCACCACCGCCAGCTTCGGCGTTGGCGTGGCGGCGGCGGAGTTCGTTGAGGCGATCGGACATAAGAGACTAGCGTAACGCTAATTGCGATAATTAAAGCGGTGTTCACTAGGATTGAGGCGAAAAACTATCGGTGCTTGAAAGACGTGAGCCAATCCCTGAATCCGTTTGAGATTTTGGTGGGTCCGAATGGGAGCGGGAAGTCGACGTTCTTGGATGTGATTGGGTTTGTGGGCGACTTTCTCGCGGACGACTTGGAGATCGCTGTCGCGCGGCGAACAGAAGATGTCCGGGAGTTGTTTCTTGTGGGCACCAGCGATAGTACTCGACTCTTGGTGGAGGCCGTAGTGCCGGAGAGCGGCAACACTGTTCGGTACGAGATATTTCTCGGGCGGGATGTCCGAACGCATCGGCTCATGGCTACGCGCCAGTCTTTCACAATCCGTCCCAAGGGACCGGGCCTATGGAATCAAACGATCCTATCGAGTAGCGACCAGAGTCAACGTTCAACTCTCGTCGATGCATATCCAATAGAGCCGGATGCCGCATGGCTGCGAGACCAACTTCGTCAGGGCATCCGGACAGTTACGCTCGATCCGATTGCGTTGCGCAGCCCAAGGCCCACTAACGGCACGGGGGGCGGAAGCATCACGGGCTCGGGGCTGCCGCGAATGGTCGCAACTCTGAAGTCGAGAGATGCGGATCGCTTTCAGGACTGGTTGGAACATGTACGAACGTCGTTTTCAGAGATTCGCGACGTCAAGACGATCCCGCTTGGGCACAGCCCTTACATTGAGGTCGAATACGAAGGCGAGGCGAGAATCCCCTCCTGGATGGTGTCCGAAGGCACTCTCCGCTTCTTGCAGCTAACTATCCTGGCTTACTTGCCTGATTTCAGCGGAGTCTATCTAATCGAAGAGCCGGAAAACGGCGTGCATCCTAGCGCTCTGGAGACGATTTATCAGTCGCTCTCTTCCATCGACGGTGCGCAGGTTCTGGTGTCCAGTCATTCGCCGATTCTTCTGAATATGGCAAGGCCGGAGCAACTTCTCTGCTTCTCCAAATCGCCGGATGGCGTCAAGATCGTGCGCGGCAACGAACATCCGGCCCTGAAGGATTGGCAAAACGAGGTTAGTCTAGGAACGCTTGCCGCCTCCGGAATTCTTGGATGAAGGACTTGATCGTCCTTGCCGCCGACAAGTCCATGAAGCTCGTCGTGGATGCGCTGCTCGGCCGGGCGATCCACTTGAGATTGCGGACTATTTCATTAGATGCGGTCACCCATCCTGAGAGCGATCCAGGAGTCCGGCTGCACGCGCATAATTTTCTCCGCAGCCAGTTGAGAAATTATACGTACGCGGTTGCCATGTGTGACCGTAGCGGATCTGGAGGGGAAAACCTGTCGCGGGAGAGAATCGAGGAACGGATCGAAGACGGGCTGCACGCGAACGGTTGGGAGAACCGTGCGGTAGCAATCGTTATCGATCCCGAGCTGGAGAATTGGATGTGGGGAGATTGGAATGCAACGTCAGATGCACTGCGATGGGTCGATACACAAAGCCTTCGGGAATGGTTGATCGAACAGGATCACTTGGCCTTGGCGTTTGCTAAACCGAAGGATCCGAAGAGAGCCCTTGAATGTGCCGCTAAATGTTCGGGCAAGCGATGGTCCAGCTCTATCCACCAACAAATTGCGACCCGGGCGCGGATCGATCGCTGCATCGATCCCGCATTTTTGAAACTGCGATCAGCCCTGCAAAATTGGTTTCCTCTTGCCACGTAACGGGCTAGTGTAATGTACCGTCCCAACATTGTGGCGAAGTCCCTCTCAAATAAAATCTGTGTGACGTTTGCGCTCACTGTGGCGCTGTTGGCACAGGAACAGGCGATTCGCACGAACGTTCACTTGGTGCTGGTGCCGACTACGGTGATGGACAAGAAGGGCACGCTCATTGACGGGTTGTCGGTGGACGACTTCGTGGTAACGGACGATGGCGTGCGGCAGAAGGTTCATATGGACACCTCCGACACTGTGCTTGCGCCCGTGTCGCTGGTGGCGCTGATCCAGTCGAGCGGGATCTCGACGCCGGCGCTCGCGCGGATTCGCCTCGTGGGCGCCATGATCAAGCCTCTGGTGATCGGCGACAGGGGGCAGGCCGCGGTGATCTCCTATGACACTGAAGTAAGAGTGTTTCAGGAGTTTACCTCCGACGGAGGGAAGCTGCGCACCGCGTTCGAAGATATCGAGCCACGGACCATCAAGCAGGCGAAGCTGATCGATGCGGTGATTGAGGGGATGAAGATGCTCGACACGCGGCCTGAGAATTACCGGCGCATCATGATCGTGATGGGCGAATCAAGGGATAGGGGGAGCAAGAAGAAGCTCGCCGAGGCCGTGGAGATGGCGCAGAGGGCAGGTGTGGTGATTTACTCGCTAACCTATTCGGCGCAGGGCGAGACGTGGACGTCCAGTTCCGAGAATGATCCGTCGATGCCAGGCGGTCCGGATTATATTGGGGCGATCGGGGAGCTGGCAAGGCTCGGGAAGACGAATGACGCGGATGCGTTTGCCAAGGCTACGGGCGGGAGGCATCTTGGGTTCCTGAAGCAGAAATCGCTGGAGGCTGCGATATCGCGGTTGGGTGAGGAGATTCACAGCCAGTATCTGCTGAGCTTCGTGCCGCAGGAATCGAAGAATACGGGGCTGCATCACATCGAGGTCAAGGTGGCGAAGTTTCCGGATGCCGTGGTTAGGACTCGGCCGGGGTATTGGGCGGAGAAGTGAAGAGGTTCTTCTACCCGCATACTTACGTATGGCGGCTCAGCGTGGACACTGAGCCGCGACCGTCAGGGAGTGGATAGAACTCGGAACACTGCGTTTTGAAATTACGGAATGGGGGCCGCTAACTGACCGCTCCCGATGGTCGCTGCTCCATATTGACTAGCTCGCTGAATTTCTTCAGGTCGATGTTTCCGCCGGAAACTATTGCCACGATCTTTCCCGGGCCGGCTTTCAGCGCTGCTGCTACTGCGCAGGCGGCTGCGCCTTCTGCGATTACACGGTTTCGTTCGGCAACAAGTTCGAGTGCGAACGCGATCTCATCGAGGGTCGAGACGATCGAGCCGTCGAGAACTTGTTGCGCTTCCAGGAGCATTCCTGGAATGACAGTCTTGCTGCCGATTCCGTCGACGAATGACGGGCGGTAATCTACCACCTGCGGGGTTCCTGTTTTCAGTGACGCGGCTAGAGGTGCGGCGGTGGAGGACTCTGCGGCGAAGACTCGCACTGACGGACGCAGCGCTTTCACCACCGCCGCGATTCCGCAGGCGAGACCGCCGCCGCCCCAGGGCACGATCACTACGTCCACGTCCGGCAGGTCTTCGATTAGTTCCAGGCCGATTGTTCCATTGCCGGCCATCACGTTCGGGTCGTCAAAGGCATGGATGAAGGTCGCATCGACGCCGGGAAACGAGCGAGTTTCGAACGCGCGCCACCACTGGTCGAAGGGAGCCTTGATGACACGGCCGCCGAGCCTTTCCACAGCCCTCAGTTTTGTCTCGGGCGCTGTATCGGGAGCGATTATCGTCGCCGGAATCCCGAGCCGCCTGGCGCAGAACGCAACTCCTTGGGCCATATTGCCGGCCGATGCCGTTAGTAAGCCTTTTGCGAGCTGGCTCTTCTCTGTTTTCGCTATGGCGTTGGCGGCGCCCCGGATTTTGAATGATCCGATGGGCTGGAGGTTTTCGAGCTTCAAGTAGATTTCGTGGTCGTCGGTGTTGAGGCGTACCAGCGGCGTTCGCATTGCGATTCCGGCGATGTTGCGACGGGCTTCTGCGGCGGCTTCGAGGGTGATTGGCATTAGGCCCTATAGTTTTGCGGCGTTGGATCGGGGGGTCGAGGGGAGATGGAGGCTTGCGATGATCTGGTGGAATCGGGGGTCGGTTCGCAGAGGCTTCAGAATCGGATCGAAGGAGGCGAACAGGGCCAGGGTGGATCGCTCTTCAAAGCTGCGCTCCAGGAAGTTGATCGCCTTCTCACTGTCTCCCAGGGACATGTGCATGCGGCAGAATGCCCAGAGCGTCAGGGCCAGGCCAAGAAGCCGGTGCGCGCGGATCGATAGAGGGTTCAGGCGCAAGGAATGCACGAGCTTCTCGCATGCTTCGGAAATGCGGCCGAGCACCATGTAGAACGCGCCAAGCGCTATGTGGCCGTAAGTATCTCCACGATCATTAATGTGCAATTTCGATCAGGTCTACCAAGTACGTTAACGATTTCCGCTAACCGTTAGCTATCCCTTTATAACTTATGTACGAGTTTACTGTAACGCTATATTCAAAGTGCAGGACGCAGTCCCCCCAAAAGCGCATTCGTGGTTGCGGCGTTCGTTTGTGAGAACAAGCGAGCGTTGCAGCCGCGGATGCGCTTAAGAATTATTTTCCCCTGTTGACAGGCCACAGGGAAAAGAGCATACTTCCTGTAGATATGCCACAGGACAAACCGGAAATCCTTCCCGGAACGCTCGACCTCATGGTCTTAAAGACGCTCGCGGTTCTGGGGCCCCTCCACGGCTATGGGCTGGCCCGCCGGATTGAACAGATCAGCGCGAATCTGATCGAGCTGAATCAGGGAACGATTTACGCGTCCCTACTGAGGCTGCAGCAAAGAGGATGGATCTCGTCGGCGTGGGGCGCGTCGGAAAACAATCGCAAAGCGAAGTTTTATTCGATCACTCGGACAGGGCAGAAGAATCTTGCCGCGGAGACCAGGAGTTGGGAACGCACGTCGGGCATCATGACGCGCCTGCTGGCCATCCAACCGGAGAATTGATCATGATTCGATTGCTATTTTCCAGGCTGCTCGGAGCATTTCGACGCCGCTCTCTTGAGAACGATTTCGATGCTGAGGTGCAGACTCATCTCGAAATGCTGATCGAGGAAAACGTTCGTCGGGGAATGACGCAGGATGAAGCCCGGCAGGCTGCGTTGCGCAGTCTGGGCAATATCACGCGGCTCAAAGAGAGCCAACGCGATCGGCGTGCCCTTCCACAGATCGAAACGCTGCTCGCCGATGTTAAGTATGGCGCTCGGACCCTGCGGGCGAATCCTGGATTTACCGTGGTTGCGGTTCTTACTTTGACGCTGGGGATCGGCGTAACGACGACGGTATTCACGGCTTACAACGCCATCGCGCTGAAACCGTTGCCGGTGGCCGATCCCGCGAGCGTCGTTCGCCTGGAGCGATGGTTTGAGACCGGCTCCCGTGGCGATGTTCAGTATGCGTTCTCCTATCCCGAGTACCAATACTGCCGCGATCGCAACGATGTCTTCACGAGCCTTGTCGCGACGAGTTTTCCATTGCCTGCGGTGGCGGACGGCTTCGACAAGCTGCAAGGCCAGTTGGTCTCGGCGAATTATTTCAGCGATCTTGGAGTTCCCGCGAGCGTCGGCCGTACGTTTCTACCTGGTGAGGATGGTACCCCCGGCGGAAATCCGGTGATGGTGATCAGTCATTCATTTTGGGAGCGGCGATTCCACGGAGATCCGGTGATCGTGGGGCGCATCGTGAACCTGAATGGCGTTGCGTTTACGATTGTCGGCGTGAGTGTGAAGGAGTTCAGCGGCACGGACGTGATTCCGAGAATCCCCGATTTTTGGGCACCGGTTTCCATGCAGGCACAACTTGCCGCCGGGCGCGACTGGTTAAGCAATCCAAGCATTATGCGCTTCCAGATTCTGGCGCGGCTCAAGCCAACAGCGACGAGATCTCGTGCGGAGGCTGAGACTGCGGTCCTGATTCACCAATTCGCCACCACCTATAAGGAAGCCGATCGAACAACTACCGTTACCTTGCAGCGCACGGCGTTGTTTGGGAATACCGAAGATCTTCGGTTTCAGGCCTCTGCGTTGGCCATCATGCTGATTGTGGGGATGGTGCTGCTGGTTGGCTGCGTCAACATCGCGAACATGCTGCTGGCGAGGGGGGCGGCGCGGCAAAGGGAGATTAGCGTTCGCCTCGCGCTGGGGGCGAGCCGGGGTCGCGTGATTCGTCAACTGCTTACGGAGAGCTTCCTGCTGGCCATGCTGGGAGGAGCGGGCGGACTTCTGTTTTCCGTCTGGACAGCCAGGTTATTGAGGGTCGCGATCGAGCAATTCGTTCAACAGCGGGTCAGCGCCGATATCGCGCTCGGGATCGACCTGAGTCCGGATTTGCGCGTGGTGGCTTACGCGATCTTGCTTGCCCTGGTATCGGGGCTGCTGTTCGGACTATCTCCCGCGCTTCAATTCAGCCGGCCGGATCTGACCTCGGCTCTTAAAGAGGATGGTGGGTTTGGAGCGCGATGGAGCCGTTCGCGGCTGCGCAGCCTATTGGTGGGGACACAGGTCACCGTTTCGATGGTGCTGCTGATTAGCGCGGGTCTTCTGATGCGGGGACTGAATCGCGCTCAAACAGCCGATCCTGGGTTCGAGACACGCACCGTTTATCTACTCCAGGCCGACCTCGGTGGCGATCCGGCTAAGGCATCCGCCCTGGAGCTTCGGCTGAGGGATCGTTTAGAGACTCTGCCCGAGTTGAAGAGTGTCGCAATCGGCACCATGCCGCTTTTGGGGACGTGGACGACGGACATCATTACAGGGGCGCAGCGCGGCCGGACACTGGCTAGCTATGCTTCCGATACCTATTTCGATCTCCTCAGTATCCCTCTGCTCCGCGGACGCCACTTCACGAGACTGGAAGCGGAGCAAGGAGCGAGTCTTTCCATCGTGAGCGAGTCTACAGCGCGCAAGTTCTGGCCTGCGGAAGACCCGATCGGAAAACATTTCAAACTGAATGTGGACCGGCAGGGCAGCCTCACCGAGTTTGAGGTTGTCGGCGTCGTTAAGGACATCAGATATGCGAGCCTTTCGCGCGTCGATCCGGCGCATGTCTATCTCGCACCTAAGTCCGCCGGTTGGAACACCGCATTGCTAGTGCGGACCGAAGGCGACCCTCGCCGCGCCATCGCCGCTGTCCGCAGCGCCGCGGGATCCGTCGATGCGAATCTTCGGGCAAGCCTGTCTCCGATGAATCTCGAGACCGGGCCCGTTCAACTCCAGCGTTCCTTCGCTCAAATCAGCGCGGGATTCGCCGCGATCCTTGCAGGGTTGGCGCTGGCTCTCGCCGGCGTCGGAATTTACGGAGTGATGTCGTACCTGGTCAGCCAGCAGATGAAGGAGATCGGCGTGCGCGTCGCCCTTGGCGCGACGGCGAGAGACGTTCTGCTCAGCGTAGTGGTTCGCGGACTGCGACCGGTCTTCTTTGGAATTGTTCTCGGGATTGCCGGCGCAGCGGGACTTTCGGCGTATCTCCACTCGATCCTGGCGCTTCCCGGCGCAAGCGATGTGCTCTACGGGGTTCCCTTCTATGATCCGGCCACCTTCCTGGGTCTGTCCCTGTTTCTGCTGGCATTAGCAGGCATCGCGAGCGCCATTCCGGCGCGTCGGGCGCTGAATGTCGACCCGATGATCGCGTTGCGCTACGAGTAGTAGTTCTAACAGGAAATATCCGTGCGGTTCCGATGCAGACTGGGATCGATAGCGGCCGCCATCTTCGCTACCTTAAGTCCACCGCCCAGGAAGCCGTTCACTTTCTCAGCAGTGACGAATGGATCGGAAATCGCATTGCTGTGTTCTATCACCAGCAGTTGCGTATCCGGGCGCCGTGACAGCATCGCCCTCATGCGGCCAAGAGTACGCGTGTATTCTTCTTTCAGCATTCGCCTGCGTCCGGTCGTGGTGGCTAACGGCATTTTGCGGCGTAAAAGCATGCGCTCCTGCGAATCGAGGATCTCCTCGGGATCGCGCTCGCAGAGGATCACGCGGCAGGGCAGACCGCGCGGCAACGCGGCTAGCAGAGGGACCACAATCTTGACGACCTTTCCCCGAACCTCGAACAGCCACTTCGAATCTTTCAACAGATTCTTCACCGGCTCAAATTCGAGATAGCCGCGCGGATTGTCTTCATCCGCTTCGCGTAATCCGTCAGAGAGGACGCCCATACCGCCCGCGGCGAGCATCTGCATAAGCATGGAAGTACCCGAGCGCGGCAAGCCGGTCACGACGACAAGGGATTCTTTGAGCGCCGCGATCTCCGCGGTGCCGGCCGTGAATGGTGTATCGGGTGGGGTGGAAACAGCGGCGGCGCTTTCCACACTTTCAGCCACTGACGGCCGCGCGGAACGCATGGAACTGCGCCTCCGCATGCGGCGGGCAACGCGCCGGTGCTCGCACGCGGATTCGGCATCGCCGAGGTGCTTCTCGAGCAAAGCGGCAAGCCGAAGATGCGCTTCCGGAAAATTCGGATTGAAGGAAATGGCAGCGCGGAACGCCTGGGCCGCCCGCCCGTATTCCTTCATTCCCGTTAATGCAAGCCCAAGTAGAAAGTGGGCCAGAGGATAGTCATGAATCCTCTGCAGCGCGTCGAGAGCCGAATGCGCGGCAATGCTAAATTTTCCTCGCTGCAGAGCCACTCTGCACATACCGAGATGTGCGTATGCGTTATCGGGATCGACCCCAAGCGTCTCTTCGTAGATCTGCTGCGCGTCGCGCCATCGGTGCAGGCGCAGATACAGATCTGCTGTTTGCAGGAACATGGCCGGCTGCACCATCTGCGCTTCCGTCACCCGTTCGAGGGCGGCCAGCGCTGCGGGATAGCTCTTTTCCGTCGTCAATACCTGCGCCTTCAGGTAATCGACCACGGCCGGCTGGTAGCGCTCCAGATTACGCAGGCGTGCGAGCTCGCGCCTCTCATCGTCATTTAATGACGGTCCGGTCAGCGACTCAGGTTCGGCACGCTCGGCGGCGACTTTGTACAACGCTTCGATCTTTGTCCTCGCCTCCTCAAACAGCGCCCTGCGACGGCCATCGAGGTCGTCGACGATGCGCCGCATCTCATCGTGCCTCCCCAGCGCCTGGCAGGAAACGAACAGCCGCACCGCGAAGCGCTGCTCATCGGCATCGGCTGCACGAAGCTCGGTGAAAATCTCCCGCGCTTCCATATGCCTGTCGTCGTCCTGATAGGCTTCGCCAAGGTTATAACGCAGTTCGCGGATGGTCTTGTCCACGGCTATTTCGCGATTCTCATCCGGTCGTTCGATATACCCCAGCGCGATCATCTGTTCCAGCGCTTCATGCGATGCCAGCGGATCGAGCCGCATATGCGGCGGATGGCATCCATCCGCGCCGGGGATATCTTCCCAGCTCGGAATGAACGCTACCTCGGGCGTCTGCACAAAGGCCTGCGAAAGCACCTTGCCGTCCATATCTTCGCCTACCGGCAGTCCGTAAAGTGTCAGGACGGTTGGCGCGACGTCGAGCACCGACGCACCGTGCAACTCGTCCTTCTTTATATCAGGCCCGCTGATTGCGAGGATGCCAAAATCGCGGTGCTCGACCGTAGGCCCGGCGGGGATGTCGGGAATCGAGGACGGCCGCAGGTGGTCCGGATGGAAGCCGTGATCCGACATGAGTATGACGACCGTATCGTCGCCCGCTTTTTTGAGGAGAGTCCCCAGCATCTGATCGTGGAACTGGTAGGCCATCGAGACCACGTTCTGGTACAGCTCGAAGTCGCGTTCCCCGATCCAGGATTGCCGCGGCGGATGGTACTTCATGAACCCATGGCAGAAGTGATCGATCGCGTCGTAGTAGACGGCGAAGAAATCCCATGGTTGGTTGTCCAGCAGCCAGGTCGCGGCGGAATGGACGCTCATACATTCCGAGAGTGTCCGCAGGAACAACGCCAGACGGTCGTCCTTGTCCTGATCGATGGCGTGGGCAAGCGGAATAAACGGCTCGACCATCTGTGGGACAAGAACGTCGGGATGCACGCGCAGATTAGCGAGCGTTTCAGTCAATTCCGGCGGATGAACCGCATTCGCCGCCAGAGGCCACCCCTGGTCGAGCGGCCCGGTGACGTCGTGGTAATGGTCTGAAACCATCACGCCGTTGATCGGCTCGGCGGGATGGCTGGGCCACCATCCAATGACGACACTGCGCAGATTGTTCTGATTGAGAATGTTCCACAGCGCTTTCGATTTTCGCGAGAGGTTCGTGACCG
>Ga0182024_10026010_pt1 | contig 10301 bp, 9 predicted proteins | sample P32metaG_FD_120480 | JGI IMG/M metagenome (GOLD analysis project Ga0182024, IMG submission 120480) | Permafrost microbial communities from Stordalen Mire, Sweden - P3-2 metaG (Illumina Assembly) | ecosystem: Environmental > Terrestrial > Soil > Wetlands > Permafrost | place: Sweden: Stordalen...
CGGCCGACTGAGGCCTGGGCGGGGCAGCTGACCGACCGGTGGGACCCGCACCGCGCCTGGGGAGCGCGCGACCGCGGGCAGTGGGTGGCCACGCTGCGCACCGAGCCGCGCCGGCTGACCGTCCCGGCGCCCGCCGCGCAGCGAGCCGAGGTCGCCGTGGACGCCCTGACCAATGTGACCGTGGCGGCCACCCACCGTCGCCAAGGCCTGATGGGCCGGATGCTGGACGGGTCGCTGCGCGACGCTCGGGACCGGGGCGAGGCGCTGAGCGTCCTGATCGCGGCCGAGTGGCCGATCTACGGCCGGTTTGGCTACGCCCCCGCGACGACCAGCTGCGACTACGTCCTGCGCCGCTCGCGTCCGGGCGCCCGCGTTGCGGGTGACATGACGGGCATCCGCCTGGTCGAGCTTGAGGCGGTGGTCCCCCTGGCGGTGGAGGTGTTCGACCGCGCGCGATGGCGCTGGGCCGGCCAGATCGATCGCGACGAGCTTTGGTGGAAGCGCAATCTCGGATTGGATGGCGGCGTTGCCCGCCGGCCGGCCCCCCCTAACTGGCTGATCCACGAGGGCGAGGAGGGTCTCGACGGAATCCTGGGCTGGACGCCCGAGGGCGAGCCCAGCCTGCTGGCGCCCGCGCACCGCGTGGTCGTCTCGGGTCTGTTCGCGGCCACGGACGCCGCCTATCGCGACCTGTGGTCCTACCTCACGGCAATCGACGGGATCGATCAGGTCAGCCTGTCCGATCGGCCGATGCACGAGCCGGTGCGCTGGTTGCTCGACGACGCGCGCACCTTGATCGCCACCCGCCAGGTCGACTTCCTCTGGGCGAGGCTGCTCGACGTGCCCGCTGCGCTCAGCGCTCGGCGGTATGCGATGCCCGGCGAGCTGGTGCTGGAGGTCAGCGATCCTGATGGCGCCGGCTTCGCCGCCGGCAGGTACCGGTTGCTGGGTGGACCGGATGGCTCGGGGTGCGAGCGCACCGACCGCGAGCCGGATGTGGTGATCAGCCAGCGGGCGCTGGCCTCGATCTACCTGGGCGGGCACCGCCTGGCCGAGCTGCAGGTGGCAGGAGCCGCGTGCGAGTGCACGCCGAGGGCGCTGGAGCGCCTCGACCTGATGTTCTCATGGCCGACCCCACCCTGGAACGCGACCTGGTTCTGACCCGCTGGCTAGCTGTAGCCACCAGTCGATCAGCGATCGCGCGATCGACACGGGCGGGGGGAGAAGAAGCCAGGGTGAACTCTCTTCCTCGCTGTCGGTCCAGTCGGATCCCTCCGAGCAGGCAACTTGGACTTCCTCACGGCTGAACCACCGGACGTCCTGCAGTTCGCCGTCGGCGCAGTACGGCTCGCCACCTGGCGAGGAGGCGATGAACCCCAGCATTAGTGACGCGGGGAACGGCCATGGCTGCGAGGTCACGTAGCATGGCGCTTGCGCCTCTATTCCCGACTCCTCGCGAACCTCCCGGACCACGGCCTCCTCAGGAGTCTCGCCGGGAGCCACGAACCCCGCCAGGAGCGAGTAGCGACCGGCCGGCCACACGGGCCGGCGGCCGAGCAGCAACCGATCGTCGTGCTGCACCACCATGATCACCACGGGATCGGTGCGGGGAAAATGCGAACGCCCACAGGATGGGCAATGTCTGGACAGTCCTGCCTCCACCAAGTCAGTCGGAGCGCCGCAGTTGGCGCAGAACCGGTGGTGGCGATGCCAGGAGGTTAGCGCCACGAGATAGGCTGCCAGCCCTGCCTCGGGCGCCGGCAACAGCATCCCAGCGTCGCGCAGCGAGTTCAGGCGTCCGGCCACGCTCACCCGTTCGGAGCCTGCCTCGTCGAGCCAATCCAGGTCGATCCCGAACAGCGGGCCGTCGGCCTCCAAGCCGAGCAGCAGCGGCGCCGGTCGTCCATCGGGCCGTCCGGCCAGAGTCGTCTGCGGCAGGGGCGCGCGAACCAGCTGGCTGCCATCCGTGGAGACGAGCACCGCGTCCCCTCGGGAGAAGACGGCCCGGGCGGCCGGGTCGGCGATCAACCCGTCAACGCGACTCGAACTGGCGCGCAGCTTGGCCGCGCGGTCAAGCGTGCCGCCGGTGAACGCCGGCGTCGGTGGAGACGGCAGCGTCTGGGGGCGGGGCAGCATGGTCCGGAACCCACTTTAGTGTCCCTAGGCGACCGACCCTCTGCGGCGGGCACGACGCTTGGGAAAGGCGTGATTCCTCATCCCACGCGCGGGACTAGCATCGGAGCATGGCCGCCATGCTTCGACCGGCCGAGACCCGCTCCGGCCTGCTCTCGCGCGCGCCCTCGCCCGCGCTCGTGGTCGGCGGCATCGCGTCGGTTCAGTTCGGATCGGCCATCGCCGCGACGCTGTTTGCCCGCATCGGGCCGGGTGGCGCGGTGCTCCTGCGGCTGCTCACCGCCACAATCGCGCTGGGACTGATCTCGCGGCCGCGCGTCGGGCAGATCGCCCGACGCGACCTGTTCCTGGCCTGCGCTTTCGGCCTGATCCTGGCCGGGATGAACCTCACCTTCTACCACGCGATCCAGAGGATCCCGTTGGGCGTCGCCGTGGCGATCGAGTTCATCGGCCCGCTGGGTGTGGCCGTGCTGGGATCGCGGCGTGGGCTCGACCTGGTCTGGGCGGCTCTGGCCGTGGTCGGCATCGTGGCTCTGATGCACGGCGACGTGCACAGCCTCAACCTTCTAGGGGTGCTGCTGGCGCTGTGCGCCGGTGTCCTGTGGGGTGCCTACATCCTCGTCAACGCCCGCCTGGGGCAGGCATTTGCGGACGGCACCGGTTTGGCGGTGGCGATGGCCGTGGCCACCCTGCTGTCGCTCCCGGTGGGCGTGGCCGAGGGAGGCGCTCATCTGCTCTCAGCTCGGGTGCTGCTCCTGGGTGCCGCGGTGGGGATGCTCTCCTCGGCGATCCCGTACTCGTTTGAGCTGGAGGCCCTGCGGCGAATCGCCACCCGCGTGTTCGGGGTGCTCATGAGCCTCGAACCCGCGTTGGCCGCGCTGGCCGGATTCATCGTCCTGGGCCAGGCTCTGAGCGCTCGGGAGGGCTTCGGGATGGCGCTGGTGATCGCGGCCTCGGTTGGGGCCTCGCTCGCCTCCCGCCGTCCGGCCGCTGCGCCGGTCGACGTCTGAGGAACGGGAACCGCCGACGCGGCCGGCTTGTGGCTCGGCCGCGTCGCTCAGACGGTGGCGATCGCCGTCAGGCTGCCGGCGTGGCCGGCTGCGGCTCCGTGGTCTGGACCCACTTGGAGACGCACGGGATCTTCGAGGTGTCGCAGCGATCCCGGTACCGGGTGGCGATCTCGGTCACCTCGGTGAGCAGATCGTCCTTGAGCGTGATCGGCTGCAGGCCGAGCTCAAGCAGATGGTCGTTGGCCGCGAACAGGTCGTTCTCGGCGGCTTCCTTGCGCGGGTTGTCGACGTAATCGATCTCCGCCCCGGTCAGGTCGGCGACGAGCTTGGCCAGATCACGTACGCGGTGGGTCTCTGTCATCTGATTGAACACTTGGACGCGCTCGCCGCGCTCCGGCGGGTTCTCGATCGCCAGCTGGATGCAGCGGACGGTGTCCTGGATGTGGATGAAGGCACGCGTCTGGCCGCCGGTGCCGTGCACGGTCAGCGGGTAGCCGACGGCGGCCTGCATGAGGAAGCGGTTCAGCACCGTCCCGTAGTCGCCGTCGTAATCAAAGCGGTTGATCAGCCGCTGGTCGAGGCGCGTTTCGGCGGTCTGGGTGCCCCACACGATGCCCTGGTGCAGGTCGGTGACCCGAGTCCCGTCGTTCTTGTTGTAGAACGAGAACAGCAGCTGATCCTGAGTCTTCGTCATGTGGTAGACGCTGCCCGGATTGGACGGGTAGAGGATCTCCTGGCGGATCTGCTCGCCCGTGTCGGTATCGATCTTCACCTCAAGGTAGCCCTCGGGGATCTTGATCCCGGCCGTCCCGTATCCGTACACGCCCATCGTGCCCAGATGGACGATGTGTGAGTCCACGCCGGACTCCACCAGCGCGGCGAGAAGGTTGTGGGTCGCGTTGACGTTGTTGAACACCGTGTAGCGCTTGTGCCACGAGCTCTTCATCGAGTACGGCGCGGCCCGCTGCTCGGCGAAATGCACGATCGCGTCGGGCTCGTAGTCGGTGATCAGGTCGAGCATGACCCGGTAGTTCTCCGCCACGTTGAAGCGGTGGAACGGGATCTCGCGGCCACTGATCTCGCGCCACGCCGCCAGACGCGTGCCGATTGGCTTGATCGGGGTGAGCGACTCGGCCTCCAGCTCGATGTCGGCATTCCGACGGGCCAGGTTGTCCACGATCGCCACGTCATGGCCGCAAGCGGAAAGATGCAGGGACGTCGGCCATCCGCAGAAGCCGTCTCCACCGAGGATCAAGATGCGCACAGATACTCCAGAGTGTCGATTGTGTGAGGCTGGGGCAAGCCGGAAATGCGCCCGTAGCAGAGCCTTCGAACCAGGCAATGGTACGACGTCGGCCAGAGGTTGACACTATCGGCGCGTCAGGCACGGCGCCCGCGGGCTGTGAGCCCGGGGCGGACCGCCGCCCATTGTAGTCTGGCGCGCGCCGCCGGGTAGCCCCTGCCAGCCAACTATGAGCTCTGACGTAATCCTGGTCATCGTCGTCGTCACGGCCCTCGTGTTCGACTTCACCAACGGCTTTCACGACACGGCCACGGCGGTGGCCACCTCGATCTCGACTCGAGCGCTGGCGCCGCGTGTCGCCGTGGCCGGCGCCGCGCTGCTGAACTTCGCCGGCGCGTTCCTCTCGCTCAAGGTGGCCACGACGGTTGGGAAGGGGTTCGTCTCCACCGGCGCGGTCACCGGCAGCGTCGTGTTCGCGGGCCTGGTGGGCGCCATCGCCTGGAACCTGGTCACCTGGTACTACGGGCTGCCCTCCAGCTCCTCTCATGCGCTGATCGGCGGGCTGGTGGGAGCGGTGCTGGCGTCGAGCGGGAGCCATGCCGTTTCGGCCGGTGGACTGTTCGACAAGCTGATCCTCCCGGCAGTGATCGCGCCGATGCTGGCCTTCGCTGTCGCTGGGCTGGGCATCCTGCTCATCTACATGATCTTCGGGCGCATGCGACCGGGACCGGTCAACCGCGGATTCCGCCTCGCCCAGCTGGTGAGTGGCGGCGCGCTGGCTCTGTCGCACGGAACCAACGACGCCCAGAAGACGATGGGCGTGATCACGCTGGCTCTGGTGGCCAACGGTGACATCCCGGCCCACCACTTCCAGGTGCCGGTCTGGGTGATCGTGGCCGCGGCCAGTGCGATCGGCCTGGGCACTTTCAGCGGTGGCTGGCGAATCATCAAGACGATGGGCACGCGCATCATCAAGATGGATCCCGCTCAGGGTTTCGCTGCCCAGAGCGCCAGTGCCGCGGTGATCCTGGCCGCCTCGAGCGTCGGTTATCCACTGTCCACCACCCACGTGACCTCGGGTGCCGTGATGGGCGCGGGCGCGGCCAAGCGTGTGTCCGCCGTTCGCTGGGGCGTGGCCGGCGACATCGTGCGCGCGTGGTTGCTCACGCTTCCCGCGGCGGCGCTGCTGAGCGCCGCTGTGTATGGCATCGAGTCGCTGTTTGGCTCCGGCGTGACCGGTCCGGTGGTGATCAGCGTCGTGCTGCTGCTCGCCTTGGCGGCCGTGTTCGTGAAGCGCCTGCAGGCGCCCGTACCGACCCCCAGTGTCTCGTGAATCGCGGTTTCCGGGACGCCACTTGCGGCGGAGAGCACCTAGATTCCTAGCGGTGAACACTCGATCCGACCTCATGCCCCCTCCCGACGGGGGTCGGCTGTTTGAGCAGACCATGCGGCCGGGGTTGGCGGACTGTGCGCCCTCGGGGCGGATTCGGCTGGATGCTCTGGCGCGCTGGCTCCAGGATGTGGCCTACGCCGACGTAGAGGACGCCGGACTGCAGGACGTTGCCGTCTGGGTCGTGCGGCGGACCCGGTTGCGAGTCGAGCGCTTCCCTCGTTTCGGGGAGCGCTGCACGGTGAGCACGTTCTGCAGCGGCATCGGGCGCATGTGGGCTGAGCGTCGCACCACGATCACGCCGGCGGACGGCCAGGCGCCGGAGGTGGAGGCCGCCGCCCTGTGGGTGCACCTGGACCCGGAGCTGCGCCGGCCCACTCGCCTGACCGAGCGCGAGCTGGCCACATACGGTGTGCTCGGGCACGACCGGCGGATCTCGGCTCGGTTGCGGCACCCGGCCCCTTCTGCGCGGGCCGAGGAACGGACGTGGCAATTTCGCGGCTCCGACTGCGATCTGGCCGACCACGTCAACAACTCTGCCTATTGGCAGCCTCTGGAGGAGGAGCTGCTGGCCGGCCCTGACCCGGAGAAGATCGATGTCGAGATCGAGTTCCGTAGCCCCGCCCAGCCGGGGGAGAAGCGAATCCTGACCAGCGGCCGGCGCCGCTGGATCATGGGATCAGACGGCGAGCCGCACGCCTCGCTGGTGTTGCTCCACCGCACCTGACCGCTCCGGTCCGCGCCCCCTACACCAATCGGACTGAGGTACCGCCCCAGGAATCGTCCGCCGCCACGGCGAAACTAGCCGCGTGGGCGTAGCTCGTCGCCATTCCGGACGGCCTTCGCGGGCCAGGCCCCCGGGGGGAGGTTCCAGCTCTTGGGGCGGGGCGCTCTGGCGCTACGTGCTGCTGGCGCTGATCACGCTCGGTCTGGTCCTGATCACTCGCGGCCGCGCTTTGTGGCTGGTCGTCCTGATGCCGGCACTGGCGGTGGCTGCGCTGCTCCACGAGCGGGTGGGAGCCCAGCGCGAGCGGGACGAACTTCTCTCGGCCGCCCTGTCCGATCCGCTCACCGGGCTGGACAACCGCCGCTCGTTCCTGGTTCGGGCCGACTACGAGATCGTCCGTCACCTGCGCGATCGGCGGAGCTTCGCGCTGGTGATGATCGATCTCGACGGCTTCAAGGCGCTCAATGACCGCTTCGGCCACGATGCCGGGGACGAGCTGCTGTGCGACGTGGCCGACGCGCTGATCTCCGGGCTGCGGGCCCAGGACACCGTGGCCCGGCTGGGGGGCGATGAGTTCTGCGTGCTGGCGCCGCAGACCGATCGTGTGGGCAGCCCTCCGCTGGCCGCCCACATTACCCGTGCCGTAGCCCAGGCCAGCGCCGGAGTCGAGGCCGTGCGCGCCAGCGTGGGGATTGCCCTCTTCCCTCAGGACGGTCGGAGCGTCGAGGAGCTCATGCGCGCAGCCGACCAGCGCCTGTTTGTCGCCAAGCGGGCCCGCCGGGGTGCGGCTCGCGAGCGTCGCGCGGCCTGAGCCGACGCCGGCCGGACAGCTCAGCGCGTGAGCGCTTCGGAGGCGTGGCCACCGGCGGCCGGCTCCTCGGCGGCCGGCTGGTCTGACGGCTTCGCGCCGGAAGTCGTCAGCGTGAACCACACCGTCTTGCCCGCGTCGGCGTCGTAGCGCACACCCCAGCGGGCGGCCAGCATGTCGACGATGCGCAGGCCCCGCCCGCTGACATCTTCGGGGGCGGGGGAGCGCATCGCGGGCCGCCCGCCGCCCTCGTCGCGGACCTCCACGTGGTAGGAGTCGTCGGTCCGCTCGATACTCACCTCGAAGCTGGCGTTGACATGCCGGACGCAGTTGGTGGCCAGCTCGGAGACCATCAGCTCCACCGTCTCGCGCAGTTCGGTGGGTCCCTCGGTGACCATGCTCGCGGCGAACCGGCGCGCGGCGGCGACCGATGTGGCCTCAGCCGGGAAGGTGCGGGTCATCTTCATGCGCCCAGCTCCATCCGCCCGTCCAGCCCCATCGCCGTAAGCACCCGCCGGAGCAGAGGCGATAGCTCCCTCAGTTCAAACCGGTCCACTTCGCGTGACCACCGCAGCCACAGGGCGATCGCCGAGCTGTCGGCGAACTCCAGCCCGCCGGCCTCCACCACCAGCCGCTTCGGATGCTGGGCCAGGGTCGGGGCCACCTCGGCTTCGAGCCGCTCAACATTGCTCAGGTCAAGCTCGCCGACCAGCCGCACGCTGAGCGTGTCGTCGTTCCGGGCCGCCACCTCCACCGTGAGCAGCGATTCCGCCTCTAGCTCTTCCACCTGAGTCCTACGATCGCGATGTCGTCCTTCGCCTCGCCGGCCGTTAGATCGGCGACGAGCTTACTGAGCAGATCCGGAAGCGCAAGCTCCGTGCGCAACGCCGTGTTGCGCAATCGCTCCAGTCCGGCGTCGATCTGCTCTTTGCGCCTCTCCACGAGACCGTCGGTGAACGCCAGCAGCGTCGCGCCGGCGGGCACCGGAACCGTGACCGAGCTGTAGTCGGGCCGTGGGTCGACGCCCACCGGAACTCCCACCGGTACCTCCAGGAACCAGGCCTTCCCGTCGGCCAGCAGAAGCGGCGGCAGATGGCCCGCGCTGGCCACGCTTACCTGCCGTGGCTCGACGTCGATCCGGGCACAAAGGGTGGTGGCCAGCTGACTGTGGCGAGTCACGCTGAGGAGGCCGGACAGCTTACGGAGGATCTCCTCCGGACGGCTCTCCTCCGCTGCGTAGGCCTGAATGGCAAACCGCAGCGAGGCCATCGTGGTGGCCGCGCGCAGGCCGCGCCCCGACACGTCCCCCACCACCACCAGCACGCTGCCCTGATCGAGTGTGATCACGTCATACCAATCGCCGCCGATGTCCACGCTGCGCTCGCCGGCCACGTAGCGTCCGGCCGTCTGTAGCACCTGGGTCTGCGGCAGCTCCTCGGGGAGCAACGCGTGCTGGAGGGTCTGGGCGATGCTGCGCTGTTCGGCGTACAGCTGACGGTTCTCCTGCGCGACTACCTCCAGCTCTCCCGCCAGGCTCTCGGCGCTGACCCGCCGCTCGATGAGGCGCACGGCACCGGCGGCGGCGGCCAGCGACAGGAGCACGCCTCCCACCAGGATGATCCACGGCAGCTCCTGAGGCAGGACTCCGGCCAGCGAAGCCTGCGCGGCCATCGTCACGACGAACGTGCTGTCGCCGAACGGGACCCGCTGCGTGACTTCGCCTGACAGCGGCAACGAGTGCACATCGGTGGCCAACAGGTCAGCTGGTTTGGCCTGGGCGAGGTACAGCGCGTAGCGCATCCCGGCAAACGGCGAGCCCTTCTGCACCGGCGCGTAACGATTACGGGGCAGGGCCGCCTCGGCGTAGGCGGCATATCGACCCCGGCCTGGGGTCGAGTAGCCGTAACCGAGCCGCGAGTCGGATGGGTTGAGCAGCCCGATCACGCCGAGCGTCGTGGAGCGCTCCACGCGCTGCAGGAACGACGGGATCAGGCCAGGTAGCGTCGCCAGCTGTGGGGGGGCGCCCACGAATGCCACCGGGCGTCTGCTGGGGTGCGCCAGGTCCCAGATCGAGAGCGACGCGAATTCACCGTGGGCCCCCACATAGGCGGCGGCGAACGCCCGGAACTTGGCCTTGGAGCCGCCGGTGGCGTCCGCCAGCTCAGCCACCGAGGCCAGAGGTGTCTGCACGCTGGGGACCGCTGTGGTGACCAGCGCCGCCGCGTCGCGAATCCGCAGGCGCAGCAGACGGTGTTCGTTGCGCAGGAAGACGTCGTGTGAGACCGTCGTCAGGAGCGCGGTGATGATCAGCCCCACGAGCAGGGTCACGGCGGCCAGCCGGAACATCGAGCGGCGCCCACGCGCCCGCCGGGCCAGCATCGCCGGCCGTGATCCCGCTGCGGTCACCGGGGCCTCAGCGCCGACTGTGCTCGTGTACCCCATCTCCTCGGCGGCAGTCTTCCACAAGCCGACCGCTGTGTCGCGTCCGCGCGGCTTTGGGCACGCGCGCGCAAACGTCGGACTAGGGAGCCGCGCAGGTGTTCGCGTACGGACAGTCGTTGAACGACTGTCCGTCCGAAGCCAGCACTGACGGGGCCGCCTCGTCAAGGCCGCCCACCGGGGACGGCGAGAGGTCGATCTGCGTCGGCTCCACCTGCTCTGGCGAACAAATCGCACCGCCGGCAGGCGATTTGTCCGTACGAGCACGATCTTCATGCCGTGGCGCACGATCCGACGGCGGCGGTGCCGGTTTGTTCGCCTGGACAGGGCGCGGTCCGGTCTGAGCGAGCAAATCGGCCCGCCTGTCCGCGATTTGCTCGTTCGGCGCACCGAAATCGGCACCGAACGATCAATCCGGCGCCAGCCGCGACGCTTTGCTCGTTCGAACCGGTTCGCCACCCGCTTAGAATCAGCCTGGGCCCCCATGGTCTAGCGGTTAGGACGCCTGCCTTTCACGCAGGAGATCGCCGGTTCGAGTCCGGCTGGGGGTA
>Ga0182024_10026011_pt1 | contig 10301 bp, 9 predicted proteins | sample P32metaG_FD_120480 | JGI IMG/M metagenome (GOLD analysis project Ga0182024, IMG submission 120480) | Permafrost microbial communities from Stordalen Mire, Sweden - P3-2 metaG (Illumina Assembly) | ecosystem: Environmental > Terrestrial > Soil > Wetlands > Permafrost | place: Sweden: Stordalen...
ACTCGAGCGCGACGGCGATTCCCAATGGGATCCGGGCGATAGCTTCAAAGAAGGCGAGCAGCAAGAACCCCGACGTGACGCCGAGCGCGCACGCCGCGAGCAGTTCGCGCCGCGTCCTGGCGGTCAAAGAGGGACGCGCGTACAGCAACAGCCCGACGCCGGCGAATAGAAGCCGCATCCACACGACACCGGCCGGCCCAACTCGGTGAAAGTAGGGACGCGAGAGCGCGGCCCCGAGCTGGGCACTCATCATGGAGCCGACCGCGAACGATACGGCCGCATTGCGGTGAGTGGTGTCAATCACTTCGAATGATCCGATCAGTCGGGGCATGGACCAGAGAACCTCTCTCTTGGACCGAGATGCTCCGCTCTGGCGCTCCGACAACCACCCCGGCCTCTCAACCCCGACTTTGACTCATTCGGAACGCGGGCGATGCGCCTTGGCCGTCACCGGTCTCTGAACCATGTTTTCTACCTGGACGCGAACAGGTCTGCGTGCCATTGCGAGGCGGCAACGAAGGACGGGAGGAGGCGCTCGTAAAGGAGGGCATGGTTCGAGTCGGGCTCGTGACGGTCGACTAGCTGGTGAACGTCGCGAACCTGAGCGACATCGCTCCAAAGCCCGACTCCGACCGCGGCCAGGGCGGCGGCGCCGAGCGTCGCCGCCTGCTGATCGACACTTGTCTTTGTCACCTGAAGACCAAGCACATCGGCATAGATCTGGCGAGCAACCGCGCTCTTGGCGCCCCCACCTACTACGAGTAAGTGATCGGGGACCTCCGTCAGCGAACGCAGCGCTTCAAGCGCGCGCCTGAGCGCGAGCGCGACTCCCTCCAGCGCGGCGCGCGCGAGGTCGGCCTGCACGTGAGCTACGGTGAGACCAAGATAAGCGCCGCGCACCTGAGGTCCGCCCTCAAGCGACGTGCCCCCCGCCAGCGTCGGCAGGAACATCAGCCCGCGGGCGCCAGCCACCGAGCAGTCGGCCAGCTTCACCAGCCGCTCGTGGCTCCCACCGTCAGGCGCAAGGAGCATGTCGCGAACCCAGGCCAGACTCGTTCCGGCCCCAAACGTCGAGACCGCGGAGTGGTAGTGGTGTCCTGCCGCGCCGGCGAAGACAAACGGGCGGATCGCGTCGTCGAGTACCGGCTGCGAGGCGGTCAAGGTCAGCCAACTCGAGGATCCCAGCGATGCATAGAAGTCTCCGTCCCCGACGCTCCCAGCGCCGATAGCCATGCAAGAGTTGTCCACGCCCCCGCACACGACGGGCACGCCGGCGGGCACGCCGAGCTGACGGGCAGCCTCGGCAGTCAGCCCTCCGAGCAGATCGGTGCCTTCGACGATCGGCGGCCAGAGCTCTCGGGTCAGACCGGTGGCGGCGAGAAGTTCGTCGTCGTAGTCACGCCCGCGCAGGTCGTAGACGCCGCTTCCCGACGCATAGGAGTGATCAGTAGCGAGGCGCCCTGTGAGGCGCCAATTGATCCAATCCTTGGAGCCGATGAACACTCGCGTGCGAGCGAAGACCTGAGGGGCGTGCTGACGAAGCCACATCACCTTGAAAGCCGAGTAGAGGCCAGACGGGAAGCCGTTGCCGGTACGCCCGTACCAATCTGCCTCAGCGAGGCTCTCGAACAGCACCGCCGCTTGAGAGGCGCCCCGAGTATCCGACCAAATCGGACAGCGCTCGAGCAGCAGCTCTCCGCCCGCGTCGAGCGGTAGCACGGCGAGGCTCTGACCAGATAGCGCGATCGCGACGACGTCATGATCACCAGCTTCGAGCAGCTCGCGCGTGGTGCCGACCACGGCTCGCCACCAATCCTCGGGCGCCTGCTCGTGCCGTCCCAGAGCCGGGTAGTGAGTCTGGTAGAACCGCGAGGTCGCCGCCACAAGTGTGCCGTCGCTCCAATAGAGGGCCGCCTTGCACCCGCCGGTACCGAGATCGAAGGCCAGGATGACCGGCGTCACCTCCCCCTCCCGCAGTACAGGCACGCTTCGGTTGGGACGGTCCTCCAGTGTCCGCCCGCCCGGGGGCGTTCCGATGACCCATCAGCAACCTGCGAGCTCACGTGATCCGTCGATCGCGGGCGCTCTGGGCGACCGATAGGAGAGATGAGAAGTCGGGTCCGCGCTCGCAGATGGGCCGGTGGAACACCTCTGCGATCACGGCCAACCAGCCGTAGACGAAGTAACGGAAACCGTCCTCCACCGGAACGGCCTGGGTCCGAGCCTGATGGCAGAACCGCAGGTCCCCACGATAATTAAGTTCCCAGGCTCGGGCGCAGGGTGGAAAGACGACATCGTCGGTCAGCGGCGAGCCGGGCGCGTCCTTCCCGAGCCCGGTCGCGTTAACGACGAGGGAAGCGGCTGGCAGCGCGGCCACCACCGCGTCGTTATCGGCACTGTGGTGACAGTGAACCGTCTCGAGTGGCACCGAGCTTGGCGCCTGCTCAGCCGCCCGCCGAATGGCGAGCAGCCGCTCTGGGTCGAGGTCGGAAACGAGGATCCGAGACGGTCGGTTGCGTTCGTTCTCCCAGCCGCGGAGCGCCCATGCGATTGCCGTCGCGGCGCCACCCGCACCGGCTAGGAACGCCGCCCCGTCGTTTCCGACCCATTGACTAGGAGGGATGAAAGCCTCGAGCGCCAAGCGGGCGGTAATCGCATCCTTGGCGTGGCCAACGAGTCGACCGTCCCGCTTGGAAATCGAGCTGATCTCGCGCATCAGGAGCGCGAAGTCATCCACGGAGCCGAAGCGATCCTCACAGGCGGCGAAGAGATCGAGCTTGTGGGTAGTGACCAGCGCTCCCAACGACAGCGGGTCCTCAGCGATGAAGTCCACAATCTCCCGGTACTCCCGAGCATCCGCCCTCGGCGGGATGTCGACACCGACGAGTGCGCAATCGCCGAGCTCGAGTAGGTCAGCCCACGATCCGAAGACGTCCATGACCAGCGACTCCTGAGTGCTAACCCCGATGAAGTACATGGTCGGCACCTCGGCCGCGGACCCCGGGACGGCCGGCGCTCGCCGATCGCTCACGGGGCCACGGTGGGGGCGGCACGCCGCTGCTCCTCGACCAGCTCTACCGCCACCACTAGATTGATGCCGAAGCGCGTTACGCCCAACGAGCGCATCGCTCGCACGCGGTCGAGACTATGCACGCCCCCAGCCACCTTGAGCTCCACCTCGTCGCCAGCTGTGTCTCGAATGGCCTGGACCGCCTCGAGCGTGGTCGGTCCTGCCCAACCGGTCCCGGTCTTGATGAAGTTCCCGCCCGCAGCGATGACGAGTTCGGCGCCCCGACGCAGCTCGTAGTCAGACAGCAGACTGGTCTCGAGGATGACCTTGACGGGCACCTCGTCAGGCGTGGCCTCCAGCACAGCCCGCAGGTCAGCGATGACCTCCTTCCCGTGTCCAGAGCGCAGACGCCCGAGATTGGCGACGACGTCGAGCTCCTGAGCACCGGCACGAGCGAGGCCCTCAGCTTCCGCCACCTTGATTGCCGTGGTTGAACCTCCGGAAGGAAAGCCGACGGGCGCTCCAATGCGCGTTCCGGTGCCGGCCAAAAGCTCCGCGAGCAGCGGGATCCAGTGGGGCAGCACGTGCGCGCCGCCGAAGTCATATCGGCGGGACAGGCGGGCCAGCTCGCGGACGTCATCCTCGGCATGGTGGGCCTGGACTGCGCTGATGTCGATCATGCGCGCCAGTGCAGGCTCGGAGAACTCAGCCACGCGGCCCTCGATAGTTCGGATTCTCTTCGAGCGACCAGCCCGCGTCGGCGGTTGCGACCACTCGGTGCCGCATCCCTCCGGCACTCTCAATGACTCCATAGTCCTGTCCCGCGTCAGCCGGGTAACAGAACAGTGTCACCAGCGGCTCCGTTCCGACGTTGATGCTGCGGTGGATCCAGTCCCGCCCGACGTACACGATCGCCCCTGGCGTGAGCTCCATCGCCTCCGTCCTCCCGTCGCGCTGCAAAAGCAGAACTCCGTGGCCGGACAGGCAGTGGTAGATCTCCGTCCGGTCACCGAGACGGTGCATGTGACCGCGGCTCATGTGGTACTCGCTTCCCACCTGCCCCGGAAGCACGACGCTCGTTCCAAAGATGAGGTCGCCGGGACGTTCCTCCCGGCGATGCTCGCGCACGAAATAAACTAGCCGCTCTGGCTCCAGTGAGACGAGTTCGGCAAACGCAGATGCCTCACCGTAGACGCCTGGAAGCTCTGCCAGCCGTCTCTCGTAGGATCCGGTTGCTCCGGCCAGCTCGCCCATCGCCGCGTCAACGCGCGCCCCGGTCGGCATGCCGGAAGCCACCGCGCCGGTCAACGGCGTATCGCCCGAGGTCACGCTCACCGATCGGCCTCCACTACTCCAAGCGCCTCGTCAATGGTATCGAAGATAAACGCCATTTCGTCGCGGCTCGAGTCGAGCGACGGCATGAGATTGAGCCGATTTCCGTGGTACCCAAGGCGCAAGACAAGCAGACCTCGCTTGAGGCACTCCTGGGCGAGCGCAGTCGCCTCGGTGTCGGCGGGTTCCTTCGTCTTGCGATCGCGCACGAGCTCGGCTCCGATCGCTAGACCGACCGCCTTGCCCTCGCCGATCAATGGATGGCGCTCACCAAGCTCGGCCAGACGCTCGTTCGCGTAGTTTCCCTGGGCTCGCACATTGGCGAGCACGTCATGCTCCTTGAGCAGGCGCAGGTTCTCCGCGGCGACTGCACAGCCAACCGGGTTTCCGTGATAGGAGCCCATATGGCGATCGGACATGCTCCCCCACTCAGAGAACACCCGCTCAGAGGCGATGACCGCCCCGAGCGGCCAAACCCCTCCGGTAAGCGCCTTCGCGGTGGCAATGATGTCTGGGACCACTCCGTAGGTGTCTGCGGCAAACCACTCGCCGGTGTGGCCAATGCCCATTGCGATCTCATCGTCTATGAGGATCAGCCCGTAGTCGTCGCACAGTTGACGCATCTCCGCAAAGAACTCATCGGGCGGGAACACCATCCCGATATGCGCCTGGATCGGCTCCCATACCATGATCGATGCCTGGGTCCGTCCGGTCCTGGGGTTGCGCAGCGCGTACGCGTCGGTCTCGAACTGCGCTCGGACAAACTTCGCGCAGAACAGATCACAAGACGGGTATTCCTTCCCGAACGGACAGCGGTAACAGTACGGAAACGGCATGCGCACGACACCGGCGATAGTGGGCATTCCCTCCTGCGCATGAGCGCTTCCGGTAAGCGCCCCAGTGGCCACAGTGCGTCCGTGGTAGCTGCCGGCGAACGTGATCACGTGATGCTGAGCGCCCGGGTTCGCTGACATCTGATGGTGGTGCGCGACCTTGTAGGCGAGATCCATCGCGCCCCCGCCACCGAGCTCGAACTGCACCCGGCCGTTAGCCAGCTCACCTGGCGCGATCGCCAAGAGCTCCTCGGCCGCGTCGATTCGCGGCTGCGTTGGCACGTCGGGCGCGTGGACGAGCTCACGCATCTGCGCGACAGCGGTCTCGATCAGCTGCGCGGGCGCATAGCCGAACGTCCCGCACGAGTAGCAGCCGGAGCTGTCGACGAACATGTTGCCGTCAACGTCCTCAAGCATCGATCCCTCGGCGCGAGTGAACACCGGCGAGAATGTTCCAGTGCCGAAAAGGTCCGGATAAGCGTTGCCTCCCGACTCCGCCTTCCGATCGCGGTCGATGAGCACCCTTGACTCAGGCCCGGGGATCTCGGTTTCAACCACGGGCTCTGGACGAGGTCTTGGACTCGTAATCATATGACCACCTGTTCGATGTTCCAAAGGTCCGGGAGCGCCGCCAGGGACGCGACGTGGTCCCCGTAGGCCATTACGACGTGATTCGAGCGCAGTTCGTCAACGATTCGACCGGCCTGCCCGTCGAAGTTCACGAACGCGTACGGCCAATTGCCACGAACCTCCTCGAAGTCCGCGCGTCCTCGTTCATGCGCCTCCCCTCCGGCGATCATGATGCGAAAGCCTTCTGGATCCGGGTCATTGCCGCGACCGTAACCCTACCGGGACGAGTGCAGAAGCTCGAGGTAACGCCTCCTCCAGCGCCCATGTAATCGTATTGGCGTAGCCACCGAATGTCGCGCGGACGAGCGGCCAGGGAGACGGGCCGCACGCCGCAGTTCCCGAGGCGTCCAGCTCCTCGTTTTGGGTCCAGTCTGATCAGGTCGGCGAAGAAGCCAGGCTCGCCGCTGAGCTGCCGCAGCGCTTCCATCACAATTGTGGTTGGAACGTCGCCCTGGCAGGAGATCGTCCGATCGGCGTCGTTCAGTAGCGAGGCAGCCACGCAGAACGAGGCATAGGATTGGATCGTCTCGCCGAGGCACTTCACGCTTGCGAAGGTGAGGTCGCGCTCGCGGAGTTCCTCCTCGAGCGCGAGTCGAAGCTTGATCGAGCGCAGGAGGGCGTCGGGATCGCCATCCACCCCCCCGTAGTCGTGCGCCAGATGGGCCCCCACCTCGAGCGCCCGCTCGTCGTCCATCGCTCGGGCGCGATCTACGATGGCGAGTTCGTCGATCTGCCCGATTTCCAGGCCGAAGGTGTCGCGCGCCTCGAGCAAATCGACGGAGCCTGTGTACTGTCCCGGTGTCTGCCCGCCGAACAAGCCGTACGTCGAGCGTCGGAACCCCTGCGCAACAGCCACGGCACGTGCGAACGCCAGTACCGAGGTTTCCCAGCCTTCGCCGTCCGGGCCGCCAAGCTGGATACGATGAGGAAGCGCCAGGCGGTCTAGCGCTCCGTGGACCGCGCTGGCTCCGGTAAACCCGAACGAGGCGGGAGCCGGGTTGGCGACGAGTACGGACGGCAGGCCGCAAGCCTGCGCGGCCCGCACAACCATCGGAGGATCGATCCATGTGCCGATCGCATAGAGGATCACCGCGGCGCCGCGTCGTCCGAGCTCGCGGACGCCCTCGATGACTGCATCGGCGCCAAGGGCGACTTCCGCCGCGCGAATTACATCGAAACCCGAGCGCTCCAGGTCCGCGGCAAGCGACTCCTCAAATGGCGGGCACAGATCGATCCGCTCGCCCGCGAGCGAAACGCTGATGACACCAATTCTGGGGGCGTTAACTCTCACGACCGCCAGCTATGACCGAAACTGGGGCGAACTCCGGCGATCTCAGAGACTCGACCTCGAACCTTGTGCGATCCCCCCTGTGATACGCGCGATAGGTCTCAAACGGCATTCCGTTCATGTCGCTGTAGCTAACGCTGTTTAAGACAATGAGAGGCGAGGACACGGCGATCCCGAGCAGGGCGGCAATCTCTTCGTCGGCCGCTACCGCGCTGAGCACTCGGCGACTCCTCCGAGCTCGTATGCCGTAACGCTCTTCGATGAGGCGGTACAGCGAAGAGCGGGTCAGTTCCTCAAGGAGCGTCTCGTCGAGAAGCCCGGTGAACATCGGGGTAGGTAGCCATGACTCGACATAGACGGTTGGCACGCCATCGACGTCGCGCACGCGCGTGATCGCAACGACACTACTTTCAGGCGGCAGCTCAAGATCGGCAGCCACATGCGGACTCGCGGGTTCCAGCTGAGCGTTCCGCACCGTCGTCGAAACCCGGTGGCCACGCTTAAGCATGTCGTCATAGAAGCCGGTTTCCAGGGCGGCGATCCCCTCCGTGATCTTGGGCTGCGCAATGAAGGTACCCACGCCCTGTCGGCGTTCGAGTAGCCCGTCATGAACCAAGTCACCGAGTGCCTGACGGACAACGCTGCGGGCCACACCGGCCTGCTCGCAGAGGGCCTTCTCGCCGGGCAGTGGCTCGTCAGGTCCCCACTCGCCAGCTTCTATGCGCCGTCTCAGATGCTCTCGAAGCTGGTAGTGGAAGGGCGCCGGTGCACTGCGGTCGATAAGGATGCCGTGATCAGCGCGCCCTTGCTGGCCGCTCGTCATGCCGGGCACGTCGGCCGCAGCCTCGGGAGTCAGCGGCCGCAATGGAACGTGCACAGTGAACGTCCGCATATGGTCCCGGACACGTCTCTGAGCTCAACCGGCACGCTCATGGAATCCTGACCTCCTCGACGGGCGGGACGGGCATCCCGATTTTGGGCTCGACGTGCGGGCGTCCTTGGGTCTCGAGGATCATCTGGGGCGCACCAGCCTCGCCGCGGGCGATCTTGCCACGAAGCCGAAGCACGTACCATAGTCCGCCCAAGGCAACAGCAATAAGCATGTTGCGTCCGTTGATTCTGTTGGCTGGCGTAAGCGCCAACATCAACACGGTGAGGAGGAACAAGACGCCACCAACGTAGTAAACGAAGCCTCGCCACCGTCCGAGATCGAAGCCTCCCCGCGGCGAGGGCAGGCGCTTGGCGCGATAGGCCTGAATCAGGCCGATGGTCATGAGCAGGAACACAAGGTAGAACCCCAGCGCACTGAGGCCGACAATGTACCCCATCGCCTTTGCGGAAAGCACAAACAGACACGACAGGGTTCCGACGACCAGAATGGACCCCGAGGGAGAGCGGAAGCGCTTAGAAACGTGGCGGAAGAACCCCGAGAACGGCAGCATGTTGTCGCGGGCCATTGAGAAGGTGAGTCGCGTGGTCGCCAACATATTAGCCAGGGAGCAGGCGAACATGGCAATAACTACCGTCGCGAGGAACACCTTGGTGACTGCTGTACCCAGATAATGCTGCGTGATATAAGTGAGCGGGGTAGCGCTTCCAGCCGTCGCGACGAGGTTAGGGGTGGCGTACGTAAAGGCCAGCGACATCGCGAACTCGATGATGCAAGCCACGCCGAAACCCAGAAACATGACGCGTGGGATGACGTGCCTGGTGTCTTTAGTCTCCTCAGCCACGTCGGCCGCGCTCTCAGCGCCGAGCAGGCCCCATAGTCCGACCAACGACGAAGTGACCCAAGCCCAGATGAACGGTGACGCCGCGTGACCCCTCTGAAAAAGGAAGGATCCTGGGTTCGGCGACTTCTTAATAAACAACGCGACCACTGCGATGACCACAGTGAGTACAACGGTGGAGACGATCTCGGTCATCGCTCCCACGTTGTTGATTCGCGAGGCGAGCTTGACGCCGACAATGTTGATGACCATCACCAGGATCATGATGCCAATCGTGATCAACTCCTGGCGTCCTGTGGTCATCCGGATACCGACGAGGCTGCCGAAGTAACCGGCCAGTGCGAACGTGACGCCTGTCATGCCTGCAATCCACCCGATGATGGCAATCCAGCCTGTGAACCAGCCCAAGCCCCGCCCGTTGATCCGGCTCGACCATTGATATGCATAGCCGGCTATCGGCAATTTAGTCGTCATGTCCGCCATGATGAAGATCCAGAACGCGATGACGACCATGGCGATCGGATACGTCCATACGAACGCGGGGCCCCCAGTCGAGAGTCCGTAGCCGAAGTTGGTAAACACGGCCGTGGTCGCAGAGATGATCGAGAATGTCACGCAGAACGCGGTGAATTTACCCATGCTGCGGCTGAGCTCTTGCTTGTAACCAAGCTGGTTCAATGCCGCATCGTCGTCCTCGTGCACGCTGCCTGGGGCGATGAGCGTGGTGGCCCGATGTTTCATTGGTTCACTCATTCGATTCAGGATGCGGTCGAGTTGACGGAATTGCCGAAGACCGCCGTGATGGATTGATCGAGGATTTCAACGATCATGTCGATATCCTCGCGACCCACGATGAATGGCGGCATTAGGGTAATGCGGTTTCCGTAGTATGACGCTTGGCAGATGAGCATCCCGCGGCGGAGCGCCTCGACCACGATTTGATCGGTTTCATCGGTGGCCGGCTCCTTCGTTCCGCGGTCGCGCACAAATTCGATGCCGTACACGAGACCTACGCCGGAGATGTCACCAATCGCGGGCTGTCGCACCTGGAGCTCGCGGAGCTGATCGTGAAGATACGCGCCGATCTCGGCTACGTGCTCGACAAGCTTCCGCTTCTTGAGCTCTCGAATGACTGTCAAACCGGCCGTGCATCCGACTGGGTCCCCGTGCCAGGTGCCCATATGCATGTCGGGCGTCTCAGCCCACGCGTCGGCGATCTCTCGGCGGGCGATAATGGCGGAGATCGGCCAGATCCCACCGGACAACGCCTTTGAGGTCACAATGATGTCCGGCTCAACATCCCATAGCTCGCACGCAAACCATCGGCCGGTGCGGCCGACTCCGACCGCGATCTCGTCGCTGATAAAGACGATTCCGTATCGGTCACACAGTTTGCGGAGCCCGGGGTAGAACTCCGGTGGCGGAAGGATGCCACCGCTGTGGGTTTGCATCGGCTCGACCACGAGGGCACCGACTGA
>Ga0182024_10026012_pt1 | contig 10301 bp, 7 predicted proteins | sample P32metaG_FD_120480 | JGI IMG/M metagenome (GOLD analysis project Ga0182024, IMG submission 120480) | Permafrost microbial communities from Stordalen Mire, Sweden - P3-2 metaG (Illumina Assembly) | ecosystem: Environmental > Terrestrial > Soil > Wetlands > Permafrost | place: Sweden: Stordalen...
TGGCCTGCTCGGTCCCAATGGCGCGGGCAAGACGACGACGCTTCGGTGCCTTGCGACCACGCTCACTCCAACGAGCGGGAGCGCGACCGTCGCCGGTCATGATCTGGTCAAAGAACCCGAAGCGGTGCGTCGAAGCATCGGATTCCTCTCGGCCGCGATCGGCTTGTATAACCGCCTGACGCCGCGCGAGACCCTGCGATTCTTCGCGCAGCTTTATGGCATGACGGGCTCGCGGCTCAACGAGCGCGTTGAGTACGTTCTGAACCTGTTCGATATCACCGCGTTCGCGGATCGACCGAACGATCGCCTGTCGACCGGCATGAAGCAGCGTGTGGGCCTGGCTCGCGCGCTCGTGCACGATCCACCTGTCTTGATTCTCGACGAACCGACGAGCGGCTTGGATCCAGTCGTCAGCCTGACGGTGGAGCGCGCTGTGCAAGCGCTGGCGGCCGCTGGCAAATGCGTGCTCTTCTCGACGCACCTGCTCGATCAGGCACAGACGATCTGCACCCGCATCGGCATCATCGGCGGTGGCCGCGTGCTTGCTGACGGAACGATTCCTGAACTGTGCGCCCGAACTGGAACTGAAAACCTACGCAACGCGTTCTTCGCGCTGCTCGGGGAAGAGGCTCATGCGGCTTAGCATCGTCCGCGCTGTCTTCGTGAAGGAAGCCCGCGAGCTGCTGCGCGACCGCCGCAGCCTGGCGGTCATGTTTGGCCTGCCGCTGGTGCTCTATCCGCTGCTGGCGATTGGTATCGCATCACTTGGCCAGTCGAAGAAAAAGGAGCTCACGGAGGCGTCGGCCAAAGTTGTTCTCATTAACGCTGCCGCCGCCCCGGAATTGGAAAAGCTGATGTCCGCGAAGGACAGCGGCATCGAGCTGGCGCCCCCGGCCCTGGAGAGTGATGCCCGCAAGCAGCTTTCCGATGGCTCTGCCGATGCGGTTGTCGAGATCCCCGCCGAGCTTCAAAAACGCGCGCTGGCTGGAGAGAAAGTCGAAATCAAGGTCGTGCTGGATCGGAGCCGGACGTCGGCGGATTTCGTCGAGAAGAAGATCAAGAAGGGTATCGATGGTTTCCAGAAGTGGGTCATCGAGCAACGGCTCACCGCGCGCGGGGTGCCCGAGAGCGTTTTAACGCCTGTGGATTTTTCGGTCGACGACGTCGCCAACAGCGCTCAGCGTTTTGGTCACCTGTTCGGCCAGGCGCTCCCGGTGCTCCTGATGATGACCGGCATGCTGGGCGCGCTCTTCCCCGCGCTCAACGCAACGACCACCGAACGCGAACTTGGGACGCTGGAAGCGCTGCTGCTAACCCCGGCGAATCGCTTCGAGCTGCTCACCGCCAAGGGGTTGCTCGTTCTTCTTTGCGGCCTCCTGACGGCTGGGCTGAATATGCTCAGCATGTCATTGGTTCTCGTCAGAACGTTCAGCCTCATTTCCGGCGGGCTGCAGAAGTTCAGCGTTTCGCCGATCACGCTGGCGCTGGCGTATCTCGCTGCGGTTCCCACGCTGATTTTCTTCAGCGCCCTGGTTCTCATCGTCGGTTTGATCGCTCGAAACTTCCGGGAAGCCAATTCATTTGCGACGCCGGTGATGCTGATACCACTGTCGGCGTTTGCCGTCGCGATGATGGAACCCAGGGCGACGCCGGCCCTGCTCATCACGCCGGTCGCGAATACGACCATCGTCATTCGCGAAGTGCTCACGGGTCGGGCGACCGTTTTCCAATTCGTGGCGGCGTTCGTCTCGTCGGCGCTTTATGCCGGCATCATCCTGAGTCTGGCTGGACGCCTGTTCAGCAGCGAGCAACTGGTAAATCCCGCGTGGGAGCCGCTGTCGCTGAAGCTGTTCAAGCGGCGAAAGGGCGGCCTCAACATTCGTCGCCTGCCGGCGGTCGATGAAGCGCTCGTCCTCTTTTGCGTCGTCCTGCTGTTGCTGTTCTATGTAAGCCCATACTTCGCCAAGCACGATCGCCTGCTGGAAATGGTTCTGGGTAATGAGCTTGTGCTGATTCTCGTGCCGACGCTGCTCTTCGCGGTGATCGGTCGATGGGATTGGATAAAAACGTTTAGCCTGAGAAACACCAGCCTGATGCTCTTCATCGCGGCTGGTTTGATTGGTGGCGGAATCTCGCCGTGGACGAAGCTGGCTCAGCAGGGGCTCGAACATTTCTGGCCAAGCGATCCTACGACACAGGCGCTCGAAACCGAGTTGTTCATCAAATCATTGCAGGCCCACGCAATTCTGACGGTTCTGCTGACGGGGCTTCTGGCCGGCACATGCGAAGAGATGCTCTTCCGCGGACCGATCCAGGCGTCGATGATGCGGCGGTTGCCTGCCGGCGCTGCGGTCATCTTCACAGCAATTCTCTTTGCCGCCATCCACCTCGATGTTCATGGCCTTCCGGTTCGCGCCGCGATCGGCGCAGTGCTCGGATACATTGTCTGGTCCACGGGCTCGATCTGGCCCGCCATGCTCGCGCACATGCTGTTTGATTCCACGCAATTGGCGATCGCCGGTTGGCAGGTTCATTTGGAATCGACCGGACGCGCTTCGCCGTCTTCAACGGGCATTACGACGATTGATGTAATCTCCTTGGTGCTAGGCGCGATCGCAATTGCCGTCGGTATGTTTTTATGGCGACGACCACGATCGGCATCGCCGTCGGTCATGCCATCCACCCTTTCAATTCCTGCGCAGATAACGGTTTAGCTCGCGAGGTCGATCAGGTCTGTACAGGGCGGAATAGATCGGCAAGTATAGTATTGGCCGGGCGTTGCCGATGAGGAAATGAGAATTTGAAGACCCGAGACAACTGATTCTGATGCACACGCAATCCCAACAAACTCGCGTTTGCCGCCATCGCAGTGGCCGTGCCCGATCTCTCGTAATTGCAGTGCTCGCCGTCATCGTTATCGGCGGAGCATTTGCGGCCAAAGGGTCCGGTCTTTGGAGCCGGATCAAGCGGCACGTGATAGGGATAGGGCCCATTGTTAAAGTTCCGCCGCCGCCTCCGTATGATCCGCGAAAGCTCAACGAGGCGGTCTGGTTGCCGACAGATGACAACATCAACTTCCAACGAGTTGAGCTGCCAACCACTGCGGGAAGGACCTACACCTGTGTTCAGATCGGCCCGGACGGCCAGCTGTATGCCTCCACGATCGAGGGCCTGATTCTTAGATTTCCGATCGCCGCCGATGGCACGCTGGGCACGCCGACGACATTTGATTCACTGCAAAAAGCGAATAACGGTCATCGTCTCATTATCGGATTCTGCTTCGAGCCCGGCTCGACGTCGGACCATCGCGTGATCTGGGTCGATAACGGCTACCCGACGCTGGCGAATGTTCCTGATTTCACCGGGCGCGTTACGCGAATCAGCGATCCGGATTTGTCGGTGGTGCATGATGTGGTAACGCATCTGCCACGGTCGGTGACCGATCATCAAACCAATCAGCCGCGGTTCGGACCGGACGGAGCGCTCTATATTTCCCAGGGTTGTAACACCGCCTACGGCGGCGCCGACGCGACATGGGGCAATCGACCAGAGCGAAAGCTCAACGGCACGATCCTTCGACTCGACATTAAGAAGCTCGGTTCGGATCAGACGATCGACGCGCTAACACCCGATGGCGGCGGAACGTTCGATCCGGCAGCGCCGGATTCTCCGCTGACGATCTACGCCTGCGGGATTCGCAACGCCTATTCGCTGGTCTGGACGACCGATGGCCGGCTCTATTGTCCGACGAATGGCTCCAGCGCTGGCGGCAACACCCCGGCCGGCAATAGTGTGCCGGCGCTTACCGCGATCCCGGTTGCTGAAGACGATTGGCTCTTCCGCATTATCCCTGGCCGCTACTACGGCCATCCGAATCCTCAGCTTGGCCACTATGTTCTCAATGGCGGAAATCCGGGCGGCAAGAAGGGGCCGGCGATTATCGAGCAATATCCGGTCGGCACGCAGCCCGATCCGCTCTGGACGCCTGCCGTGTACGACTTCGGCCCGCACGTGTCGGCCAATGGCGTCGTTGAATATCTGGGCAACGCATTCAACGGCTGCCTAAATCACAGCCTGATCGTCTGTCGATTCAACGCCGGCTCGGATCTGGCGGCGATCTCGCAAGATTCCTCGGGTGAATACACGATTCCGCACGAAATTGCCGGTAGCCAGAACCTGAATCAACCGCTCGATGTGACGGAGGACGTTCGCACCGGATTCCTGTACGTCAGCGAATACGGCGCAAAGCATCTGACGCTGATGAGACCAACGAACAAAAAGGCAACCGTGCTTGTGAACGACACACCGCATCTGACGGATAGCCAGCAGCACGGCCAGACGCTGTTCCAGACGTGGTGCGTTGCCTGTCACGGGATGCGCGGCCAGGGGATTCCCAACCTTGGCCTCGATCTGACAACGAGCAAGCTCGTCGCCAGCCGCTCGGATGAGGCGCTGGCGGAGTTTATCCGCGTGGGGCGACTGCCGACCGATCCGGAGTCGGTGACGAAGCTGATTCCGATGCCGCCAAACGGCGGCAACACCGCGATGGACGATCAGGGGCGGAAGGATGTCGTTGCATACATCCGCACACTTTGCGCGTCTGTTCAACCCGTGGCGACGACATCCCACGAACAGACTCATTGATCCGATGTTGTAAGCAATGATTTGCGGGCCGCGAGCGCCTTCTCGGCGGCTTCGGAAGACGTGTCGCCGAGCGCCGTAAGGTGACCCATCTTTCGACCGGGGCGTGCCGATCCCTTACCGTACAGATGCAGCTTCACGCCAGGGAATGCGCAGGCGGCGGGCCAGTTGGGCTCTCCATTGCACCAAACATCGCCGAGAAGGTTGGCCATGGCGGCGGGGCGGAGTTGCGTGGTATCGCCTAGCGGAAGGCCGCAGATCGCGCGCAGTTGCTGCTCGAACTGGCTGGTCATATGACCTTCGATCGTCAGATGCCCCGAATTGTGCGGGCGGGGAGCCAGCTCATTGACCAATAGCTTGCCGGCCTGAGTGACGAAGAACTCCACGCATAGCACGCCGACGACATCCAGCGCTTGGAGGATCGCCCGCGCGATCTCGACCGCTTCCTTCGCGATGTTTCTGTCTAGCGATGACGGGCAAACGCTCAAGTCGAGAATGTGATCCCGATGGGAGTTGTCGATCACGCCCCATGTTGCGAACGCTTTGTCGACTCCGCGCGCCGCAACAACCGAAACCTCGCGATAAAAATCAACGAATGACTCGTAAATCAGCTCGGCACGATCGTCGGGCTGCATTGCCAGGTCAGCTGCTTTGAGCGAGTCGATGTACTGCTGACCTTTACCGTCATATCCAAATGAAGCCGTCTTGAGGATGCCCGGTGCGCCCAATTTAATCACGGCCTGGCGAAGTTGGTCGAGCGAATGCACCGCTAGGAACGGCGCTACCGGAAATCCATTTTGCGACAGAAATGTTTTCTCGCGAATGCGATGTTGCGTCACTTCCAGCACGCGCGGTCCCGGTCGTAGTGGTCCGACGCTCGCGGCGGTTTGCGCGGTCGCGGCGGGCACGTTCTCAAACTCAAAGGTGACCACGCTGACGCCGGCCGCAAAACGACGCACCGCGTCGAGATCGCCATACTCGGCGACGATTTCCCAATCCGAGACCTGCCCGGCCGGCGTATCGCGCTCCGGCGAAAAGCTATGAACGCGGTAACCCATGCGGCGCGCCGCCAGCGCAAGCATGCGGCCAAGTTGGCCACTGCCCAGCACGCCGATCGTGGAACCTGGAAGAATCGCCGTCATGACTTAGAGGTGAATCGATCGCCCATCGGCGACGCCGGCCGCTTCCATGACGGCTTCGCTCATCGTTGGGTGGGGGTGCATCGCTTCGATGATCTCGGCTTCGGTGGCTTCCAGCTTGCGCGCCATCACCAGTTCCGAAAGCAATTCGGTGACGTTCTCGCCGATCATGTGGACGCCCAGCAGTTCGCCGTACTTGGCGTCGAAGATCAGCTTCACGAAGCCTTCTGTTTCGCCTGCGGCCAACGCACGTCCGCTGGCGCTAAACGGGAACTTGCCGATCTTGATCTGCCGGCCCTGCTCGCGAAGTTTCTTCTCTGTGAAGCCCATACTCGCCACCTGCGGATGCGTGTACGTGCAGGCGGGAATCTGGCCGTAGTCGATCGTGTGATCCGACAAGCCGCAGATGTGCTCGACCACGTTGACGGCTTCATGATGCGCGACGTGCGCCAGGTCGGGGTGACGATAGCCGGCCAGCGCGTTGCCTTCGGGCCAGTGTAGGCTCACGCAGTCGCCGATCGCCCAAACATTTTCGAGATTCGATCTATATTCGCTGGTAGCTTTGACGCGGCTCTTGAACAGTTCAAGCTTCGATTCTGGCGCCGCGACACCTTCCACATTTCCGGTGACGCCAATCGCGACGAGGACGACATCGACTTCGAGGGTGGTCGCGTTCTCGCCGGACAGCGTGAGCTTCACGCCGGCGCCGGATCGTTCGACTTTGTCTGTCCTGGTGCTGAGGAACACCTTGATGCCGCGTTTATCAAAGCTTCTGCTGAGGACTCGCGCCACGTCGTCATCTTCATTCGGCAGCAGTTGCGGAAGCATCTCGACGATGGTCACTTCTGTGCCGACGGCATTATAGAAATCCGCAAACTCACAGCCGATCGCGCCGGCGCCGATGATCGCCATCCGCTTCGGCTGCGTCGGAAGCGTCATGGCCTCGCGCGAGCTGATGATGGTCTTGCCATCGAAGGGTGCGAACGGCAGCGGCGTGGCTTTCGCGCCGGTCGCGATGATCACATGCTCGGCGGTGATCTCGCGCGAGCCCTTCTCCGTCGTGATCTTCACCCGATGCGGCGCGAGTAACTGACCGACTCCCTTTTCGGTCTGCACGCCGTACTTGTGAAAAAGACTCCCGACCCCTTTTTGCAGCTTGTCGGCGATGGTTCGGCTGCGGGAAACGAGCTTCGCGAAATCGATCTGGAGGTTCTGGAACGAGACGCCGTGCTTGTCGGCTTCGGTGCGCAGCTTGCGGATGAACGCGCCGTCTTCGAGCAATGCTTTGGTGGGAATGCAGCCCCAGTTGAGGCAGGTGCCGCCGAGGTTCTCTTTCTCGATGCAGAAGACGCGTTTCTTGAGCTGGCCCGCGCGAATGGCCGCGGCGTAACCGCCTGGGCCGCCCCCGATGACGATGATATCGAAGTTGTACGCCTTCGTTGCTGTGGGGGTTGCGGCGGCGGGTTTGGATGCTGCGGGGGCGGTCTCCGTTTCGGGCTTGGCCGACGCTGGAGCGGGCGCGGCGGGTGCCAGGGTTGCGGGGACTGCGGCCTTAGTCCCAGCACCGGAGGCATACTTCTTCTCGACGTCGTCGGCCTTCTCACTGCCCGTGGCGATCACCGCTAGCAGCGCGCCGACTTTTACCTTCTCCCCCTCCTTGGCGAGGATGACGGCGATCGTTCCGCTGTCAAACGCCTCAGACTCCATGACCGCTTTGTCAGTCTCAATTTCCGCGAGAATGTCGCCGGTACTGACCTTGTCTCCCTCTTTCTTGCGCCACTTGACGACCGTTCCCTCGGTCATCGTGTCGCTCATCTGCGGCATCGTAAACTCGGCGGGCATTTGCGGGATTCCAACCTTTCCTTAGACGGCGAGTGCGACTGCTTTTCTCTAAACGCTTCGGGATTGTAGGAAGAGCACTCCTATTTGCACACAACCCGAGATTGGCCAACGAACTGCCTCATATTTGGCTACGCATGATGCTTCGCCGATTCGATCAAGCAATAATATGACATAAAAATCGCCGATCCGGGAGGTCATACAGGCGGCATTAACGGATAGATTGGCAACTCTTGCCCGGATGAATCCGCTTCACCTGCCGAATTTGCTGTTGAAATTGAAACAGCGGCAAGCCATATTACATTAAGTCTGTTTCCCATCGCCGCTTGCGCTGATCGAGGGATCTATGGCCACGATTACCAAAAAAGAGCTGATAGACCGAATCTCCGATTCTTCAGGAGCACGCCGCGTGCAAGTAAAGCGCGTCGTTCAGCAATTCCTCGACGAAATCGTCGAAGAACTCGGGCGCGGAAATCGCCTGGAGTTTCGCGACTTCGGCGTATTCGAGACCAAGCTTCGCAAGGCGCGCAAAGCGCAGAACCCGAAGACTTTGGAGCCGGTTGCGGTTCCGGAGAAGCGCACGGTTAAGTTCAAAGTCGGCCGGCTGATGAAGCAAAAGCTTGGGGACATGACTGGCGCGGCCGTCGATGATGAAGCTGATGACGTGGCGGAAATGAACGACGCGGAACATGAGGACGATGATTCAATGGATTCGTCGTCGGGCCGGTCCGAGCCGCGACCGCCGTCGGCAGTCTGATGAGTCGACACGATTGGGAGTCAGCGGCAGCGGACTGGCTTGAGCAGCTTTCCGTGGATTCTTTGCGACGTGCTCGGCGAGTCGTTCGGGCCATCGACGCAACGCATGTCGAAGTTGACGGGCAAACGCTCGTTAACTTTTCCTCAAACGATTATCTGGGACTATCGCATCACACCGCGGTGATTGCGGCGTGTTGTGAAGCCATGCGCGTGCACGGCGCGGGCGCGGGGGCCGCGCCGCTGGTGGCGGGACAAACGCCGTTGCATGCCGAAGCCGAAGCGCGGCTTGCCGCATGGAAACAGACTGAATCGGCCGTGTTGCTGCCCAGCGGATATCAGGCAAATCTCGCCGCCATCCAGACTTTGGCAAACGTTGCAAAACGCGGCGGCAAATCGCTGCGCATATTAATGGATAAGTTATGCCATGCTTCACTCATCGACGCCGTGCGATCAAGCGACTCGGCGTTTCGTGTCTTTCCCCACAACGGGATGGAAAAGCTGCAACGGCTGTTGGCCGAAGGGGATACGGGGCAGATTCAGGTTGTTGTCACCGAATCGATATTCAGCATGGATGGCGACGCCGCTCAGCTTAAAGCCCTGTCTTTGCTGAAATTGCAATATTCGTTTCTACTCATGCTCGATGAGGCGCACTCAAGCGGCGTGTACGGATCGGCAGGACGGGGATTAGCCGACGAACTGGGACTCAATTCTCTGGCAGATGTATCTATCGTTACTCTGTCCAAAGCATTTGGATGCGGCGGAGGAGTGGTGTGCGGATCGCAAGTCTTTTGCGATGCTCTGGTGAACAGCGCCCGGGCGTACATCTATTCGACGGCCACGCCGCCGGTTATTCCCGGAGCGCTTCTAGCCGGGTTGTCCGTGATGGAAAACGAGCCGGAGTTGCAGTCGCGGCTACGCGAGTCTTCAAAACGCATTCGCGATAACTTGTCGCGGATGCGATTCCAGATCCCGCCCGGCGATTCGCCAATCATTGCGATTATTCTTGGCGACCAGAACACAGCATTGAACGCCGCGGAGCAGCTTCGAGCGGCAGGGCACCTGTGCATTGCGATTCGCCCGCCGACAGTTGCGCCCAACACGTCACGGCTTAGAATTACAATCAGCGCGCGACACACTGACGCCGAATTGGATGCGTTGTTAACGAGCTTGCGATCGCTGCGAATGTGACCAAACTTAGAGGCCGGGGCGGTCAAGCGGCATCGACGCCATGTTCTGTGTAACCGCACTGTTCGCAATGGCGTGATCGATGAAGCGCATCGTCTTGCCGACGAAATCCACCGGCGGCTCTTCCTGCGGGAGCGTGTCCAGCAGCTTGAGCAGCTTTTGGGCACCAATGACGCGATGGCCAAGCGAAGGATCAGCCGTGAGTTGCACTCGCCTCGCAACGCCACTGGTTGAGTCGCTCATCGCCAGAGATCCGTCTAACAAAAGATCTACCGCTCGACGGTCTTCTTCTTTAAGGAGAAGATTCATGGAGCACCCGCCAATCGTAAAAACGACAATCGGTCTCACCTACTACATGTACGATCCGCATCCATGCGGGGCCGCCTCTTCCCGACGGCATTCGCCGGCTTACGTGAGCCGGCGATCGCTCCATCTCTCTGCATGCGAACGATGTGGTTGCGCCGCTTCGTATCAAAAAGTGCGACGAACACAATCCAACGCGCACATACAAACGCGCGAAGTTCGAGACTATTACGCCAACGATCCGTCCTTGTTCGCCGCTCGCCACTGGTCGGCAAAAAATGCCACGGCGGAGTGAAGCCTTGACTTCACGGTTCCCAATGGAATGTCGAGAATATCGCTGATCTGCTTATACGGAAACTGATGAAAATACGAGAGTAACAGAATTTCCCGCAGATGTTCGGGCATCGTCTGGACGGTCGACTGCACGAGCTGCTGCAA
>Ga0182024_10026013_pt1 | contig 10301 bp, 7 predicted proteins | sample P32metaG_FD_120480 | JGI IMG/M metagenome (GOLD analysis project Ga0182024, IMG submission 120480) | Permafrost microbial communities from Stordalen Mire, Sweden - P3-2 metaG (Illumina Assembly) | ecosystem: Environmental > Terrestrial > Soil > Wetlands > Permafrost | place: Sweden: Stordalen...
GTCTGGGCCGCGGTTGGACTGCTCTCGTACGGACTCTTCGAGTTGGGCAAGAATTGGTTCGGCTCGCAGCTCGCCTGGAATGCGGGAGGGCGATGGTTTACCGCAGCTGTCCTTGCAGCGGCAGCGGTCTACGAACTGACCCCGTTGAAGAATGTGTGCCTATCGAAGTGCCGGAGCCCTCTCGGATTCCTGCTCGGCAATTGGCGTGAAGGCGAGGCTGGTGCCGTGGAAATGGGATCGAGGCACGCCGCCTGGTGCGTCGGGTGCTGTTGGGCGCTGATGGCGGCACTGTTCGCTTTGGGGGTGATGAGCCTCGTGTGGATGGCGGTGGTCGCTGCACTCATCACAGCTGAGAAAACGATTCCGTGGCGGAGGCCGGTCGTGTGGAGCACGACAGTCATCCTGCTGGTGCTGGCGGTGATGGTGGCTGCCGACCCGCACGCGGTTCCCGGCCTTGTCGTGCCTGGAAGCGCAGGCGGCGCTGCGAGCGACATGGGGATGATGCCCAAGCCCTGAGCGCCGTGACACCACCCATCGAGTGACACCGCCGATGCCCACGCCAAGCGTGCAATTAACATTGGGATGGTCCCGGGCGTGTGCACCACCGCAATCACGGTCATGGCGAATCAGGCCTGTGCCCTGATGCCATGTGCGCGGCTGCCACGATGCGCGCCGGAGAATCTCGCGCCCGGGCCCCCGCCGCAACTAAGCCTCCTCGGCCCGCGGGTTGCGGACCAGGTCGGAGTTGATGACTACCGACACGCGTGTGTGCCAGTGCTGATCGGTGTTTCCCTGCTGACGATCCGCAAGAACGAAGTCGGCCTTGGTTCAGTCGACTCCATTGCCTGATGCGATGCCCTCGGCATCGCCTCGCGCGACCATGACTCGTAGGCCTACTCGCTCGAACTGGCGAATGAGCTCAGGATCGGCGCTGGAATCCGTGACTAGGGTGTGGGCGACCTCGAGCGGGGCGATTTGGGCAAAGGTCTTGCGTCCCAGCTTGGTGTGATCGGCTACGACGACCACTTCGTTCGCCCGGTCGATCAGCATGCGATCGACACGCGCCTCCACCATGTTGTGCGTCGTCAGACCTCCCTCGACTGACAGGCCGTCGACGCCCATGAAGATGATGTCCAGGTGCAACTGTGAGGCGGCGGGCTCCCCCAGGGGACCGACCAGCTCATACGTCTCCTTGCGCAGTTCTCCACCGATCACTATCACGCGGACGTCTTTGTTCGCGAGCTCGATGGCGACGTTGATCGCATTCGTGACCACGGTCAGGCCAGACCGGTGGGCGAGACAGTGGGCGACCTGAAGAGTAGTCGTCCCGCCGGCAAGGCCGACGGCTGCACCATCGGGCACCATTTGCACGGCGGAGCGGCCGATGGCCTGCTTTTCCTCCACCCTCTCGGTGACCCTCATCATCAGGGTTCGTTCGCGGTGACCGTCCAGAACGGCGCCTCCGTGGGTTCGCCGCAGCCGCCCCTCGCGCTGAAGCTGATCCAGGTCCCGCCGTATGGTCGCCTCAGAGCAGCCGAACTGCCTCTGGAGGCCGGCCAGGTCGACAAAGCCGTTGCGAGTCAGAAGGTCGAGGATGGTGCCCCGGCGAATGGTAGCGGTCATGGAGGCAAGCGTACCCGCAAATTGTGATTGACATCGCGTATGGAAATGCGCGATATTGCGCGCCTTCCGATCAATCTGATCGGTTTCGATCAAACGGGGGCAGGGTAGGCTGGGGTGCCGGTTCTCCCTGCTCACCGTCTTGCCGGGGTCATGGAGGAAAGCGTGGCAGATAACAGTCGTAGTGACGGGCAGCCTGTCAACACCCGGCTGAGGAAGAACGCAATCGGCGTGCTCGGCGCGGTCGCCATATCCATGGCGTTCATGGGACCGGCGACTGCGGTCTTCTTCAACACCGCGCCCATGGCAGCGGGAGCCGGTTACGCCATCACCGTATCGATGCTGCTTGCGCTCGTGATCTCCGTGCTTGTGGCCTTGTCGATATCCGCCTTCGCCAAGAAGATCCCCACCGCCGGGTTCGCGTACACGTTCAACACGCACGGTTTCGGCAAGCGCGGGGGCTTCTTGTCCGGTTGGCTTCTGGTCTTTGCCTACGGCATGGTCGGCCCAATGCTTTTCTCGGGTATCGGCGCCTTCACGGCTCAGTTCCTTCAATCGCAATGGGGCCTCAACGTGCCCTGGTGGGCTTTCACGATCGCCTACATAGTGATTGTCTGGGCGATCGGGGCCTGGGGTATCAATCGGTCGGCCGCAACTGCCCTCATTTTCCTGGTGCTGGAGCTGTCTGTGATGATCGTGCTGTTCGCAACGATTCTCGGTCATGGTGGAGCAGAGGGCGTTTCTCTCAAACCGTTCAACCCGGGTACATCGCTGAACGGGGTCTCCGGTATCGGGATCGGACTCCTGTGGGGCATCCTCAACTTCGTCGGTTTCGAGTCGGCGGCGACGTTGGGAGAGGAGACGCGGGATCCGCGCCGCAACATACCGATCGCGCTTTTCACGGCCGTCCTCGTCATAGGTGTCTATTTCGTGCTTGCCACCTACAGCGCGGCCATCGGTTTTGGCCAGAGCCACGCATCCGACTTGGTCAAGGACCCGACTCCGTGGAGCACGCTCGCCAACCGCTACTGGGGGTCGGGCTTCTCTTGGATCCTGTCCATCACCGTGCTGAACAGCATCCTGGCCAACATCATCTCCGGTTCGAACGCCGCCGTCCGCGTGATCTTCTCGATGGGGCGCGAGGGGATACTCTCGCGCAGCCTGGGCCGGACGACGCTGAAGGGCACCCCGCTCGTCGCGCTGACCTTCTACATGACGTTCTCGCTGGTCCTGTCGCTCATCGGCGGTGCGCTCTGGGGGCCGTTCGGCGCCTACGCCTTCTACGGCACGATTCTTGGTTTGGGGATCGTCATCATCTACATCCTCATCAACCTGGCGGTCATCAGGTTCTACCGCCGCGACTACCCTGCGGAGTTCTCAATGTTTCGGCACGGAGCGCTGCCGGTCGTCGCGAGCCTGTTGATGCTGCTGCCCATCTACGGGCTGCTCTGGCCGGTACCGGCGTACCCCAACAATCTGGTGCCTTACATCGTGGTCGCCTGGATTCTGATCGGGGTCGCGTACCTGGCGGTTATCGTGAAGAACAGGCCGGGCGTGCTCGACGCCATGGGTCGAGCGATGGGCGAAGAAGCCGCTCCCCGAGTGGCCGAAGCCGCCCCCTCGGCAGGCAAGTAGTCTCGGGGAGAAGTACTGATGTTCCTTCAGCGGCTCATCGACCGCAATCCCCAACTGCTCGAGGTTGCGCTCGACCTGCAGCAAAGCGGCCGGATACCCGCGAGCACGTTTGTCATCGACCTGGACGCCATCGCGCACAACGCGCGTGTGCTTGGCGCTGAGGCGAACCGACTCGGCTTGACGACATACGTCATGACGAAGCAATACGCGCGCAACCCCTACGTGACGCTGACGGCCATCGCACAAGGTTTGAACAAGACCGTCGCTGTTGACATGCCAGGCGCTTTGCAAATGCGCCGCTACGGCATCCCGATCGGACACATCGGTCACCTCAACCAGGTTCCGCGTCACCACATTGCGGACGCGGTCGCCATGCGTCCCGACGTGATCACCGTTTACAACGTCGAGCATGCACGATGGCTGGACGACGAAGCCGCCCGCCAGGGCGTGACGCAGGAACTGCTCATCCGAGTGTACTCGCCAGGTGATCTGTTCTTCGGTGGCCAGGAGGGCGGGATTCCTGAGGCTGAGGTGGCCGAAACCGCCAGGGCGATCGGGCAGCTCGCCAACGTCCGGCTGGTTGGGGTGACCGCGTTTCCCTGCGTTCGCTACAACGCCAACCCCGATGAGCCGGCCTCACAGCTGACTCCCAACTTCTACACCATCCAGCGCGCGGCTGAGGTGCTGCAGACGCTCGGATTCGAGGTGACCCAGGTCAACGCGCCGGGCAATACGTCGGCCATGACGATGGAGGTCCTGGCGAAGCACGGCGCGACGCACGTCGAGCCGGGTCACGGTCTGCTCGGGACCACGCCGAACCACTCTTTCCGATCAGACCTGCCGGAGCTTCCGACGTACACGTTCGTGAGCGAGATCTCACATCACTTCGGTGGCAGGGCTTATGCGTTTGGCGGCGGCCTGTTCCAGGACATCGCACAGCCCGGGTACCACGCCAAGGCGCTCGTCGGCTCAGCGTGGAGCGACGCGCGCAACAACCCCGTCGACTACCACCATGAGATCGATCAGATCATCGACTACCACGCGGTTCTCGAGCAGGGTGACCGCTGCCGGGTGGGAGACACGGCACTGTTCGGTTTCCGCACGCAGATGCAGATGACCCGCTCATACGTCGCACCGGTGGCCGGCATCTCGACCGGCGAGCCACGGCTCGATTTCATCTTCGACCAGGCCAACACGGCGCTCGATCGCGACTTCAATCCGGTCGCTCCTGCTGAGGTCAGGGCAAGGATCGATTCGCTCCTCGCCTCGGGAGCTGGAGCCACGCGCTCGCAGTAGACGTTTCGCTGAAACTGTCCCCACTCACTGCAGCAAGCTCGGCTTGAGCCTGCTGCGATCGCAGCTCAAGAGGATCTTGTGAAAAGAGACATCGATCTCCTCGTCATCGGAGACGTCAACGCAGATCTCCTGCTGAAGGGTGATGATCCGGTCCCGATTTTCGGGCAGGTCGAGAAACTCGTCGACGGTGGGCTGCTCACCGTCGGCGGATCGTCGAGCATCATGGCCTGCGGTGCGTCCCGGTTGGGGCTGCGCACCGCCTTGGTCGGCGTGCTCGCTGATGACGCGCTGGGCTCTTTGCTGCGCACTGCGCTCGAAGATCGTGGCGTCGATGTCTCCGCGTGCCTGGTCGAACCCGGCCGCCTCACCGGGATCACAGTCGTCCTGATGCGTGGCGCGAGCGGTGACCGCGCGATCCTGACCGCAACCGGGACCGCCGGCTCTCTTTCGGCGGGCCAGGTCAACCGGGACGTGCTCGGCCGCTCCAACCACCTCCATTGCGGTGGGTACTTCCTTCAGCCACGCCTTCAGGAAGGGCTTGCCGACCTATTTTGCGAGGCCCGACGCATGGGCATCAAGTGCTCGCTCGACACCAACTGGGATCCCGCGGAAGAGTGGAACCAAGGCTTGGCGGCGGTTCTCGGACAATGCGACCTTTTCTTCCCGAACGAGGCCGAGGCCCTGAGCATCGGCGGATGTACGGACATCGACAGCGCAGTGACCAAGCTTTCGGCAGCCGGGCCCACCGTCGTGGTCAAGCGCGGAGCGCAAGGGGGAATGGTCCGGCAGGGTTCTCGAACGCTGCTCGCGGCCGCCCCGCGGACGGAGGTCGTCGACTCCACGGGTGCGGGAGATGCGTTCGACGCAGGCTACCTGTTCGGTTTTATCAGAAGCTGGGAGACTGCGCGGTGCCTCTCGCTGGCGATCGCCTGCGGCAGCCTGTCGACTCGCGGACTGGGTGGAGTCGAAGGACAGCCCAGCCTGGAGGAGGCTCTGACGCTAGCCTCAACCATAGAGGTGAGAGCGGCATGAGTCATACCTACAGCGAAATCCTGAGTCAGTCGCGCGCCTGGCGCACGACGCTCAACGCGACAGTCGAGCAATGGGCGCACGCGATGAAATCGTTGCGAATTCGGCCGGAAACGCAATTCTTGCTGGTTGGATCGGGATCTTCACTCTACATCGCGCGGACGGCCGCCCATTCGCTTCAAGCGGTTACCGGGCACGTGTCGCGGGCTGTGGCGTCGTCGGAGATCTTCCTGTCGAGCGCCTCCACCGTCCCCATCGGCACGCCCGTTGTGGCATTCGTGATCTCACGATCGGGAGAGACGAGTGAAGCCCTGATCGCGGCTGCTTTTCTGGTCAAGAGCTTCCCGAACGTCGTCGTCGTCGGAATCACATGCAATCGCGACACGGCACTCGAGCGCGCGGCACATTACTCGATCAGCCTCACCCACGCCGCCGAGCAGTCGGTCGTCATGACCGTGTCATTCACAAGCATGCTCCTGGCATTGCAGCTGATCGCCGCATTGATTGCGGTCGATGCGGATCTTCTCGGACATCTGGGCAGGCTGCCGGATCTGCTCGACGAGCAAGTGAGCCAGTTCGAGCAGCTCAGCATGCGGGTCGGCCGGAACTTCGACCAAGACCAATTCATCTACCTGGGGCTGGGGCCGTATGAGGGGCTTGCGCAAGAGGCGACACTGAAGCTCAAGGAGATGACCCAGACGATCTCGGAGGCGTACAACCCACTCGAATTTCGGCACGGCCCAATCTCCATCGTGCGGCCCGGCACGACCGCCGTCATCCTCGAGGGCCTCCGCGAGCAGCCTTACATGACCGATCTCGAGTCCGACCTCAAGCGACACGGTGCTCTCGTGGTGGCGATCGCTCCCTACTCCTCAGTGGGGGCCGACGAGGGACTCAGGCTGCCGGAAGGACTGTCGGATATTGCGCGCTGCCTCCTGTACGTGCCGGCGCTGCAGCTCATCGCCTATCACCGGGCACTCGCGGCGGACCTCGATCCTGATCAGCCACGCAACCTGACTCAGGTGGTGGTGCTGGAGGACGTTGATCGGCCGGCGCGGAATCGTTGAAAGCCGGGCGAGCGGCGGCCGGAGATCGCGCCACCGGATGATTCTCACCGTCACCCTGAACGTGGCACTCGACGTGACCTACGGCCTCCCCAAGATCGAGTGGCGTGAGACCAACCGCGTGACGACAGTCAGTTGTCGCGCGGGTGGCAAGGGCGTCAACGTCGCGCGGGTACTGCACTCGATGGGCGTCGACGTCATGGTCTGCGGGCTCGCCGGAGGAGTCACCGGGGACGCGATCCGCGCTGACCTCGCGGCGGCTGGGATACCTAACCGGTTGGTGAGGATAGATGGAGAGTCCCGGCGCACCTTGGTCCTGGCCGAGCCAGATCACGCGACTCTGTTCAACGAGCCGGGTCCCCGAATATGGGGCGAGGACTGGGGTGTCTTCCTTACGACATTCGCTGAGCTGATAGTCGATTGCCAGGCGCTGGTCCTGTCCGGCAGTCTTCCTCCGAGCGTTCCAGACGACGCTTATGCCGTGCTGCTTCGGATGGCAGCGGATGCGAGCGTGCCTGGGTTGCTCGACGCGGAGGGGATGCCCCTCCGGGCCGGCCTATCTGGCAGGCCGGCGATTGCGAAGCCCAATGCCCGTGAGCTCGAGGCAGTGGTTGGCCGCGCGGGCACAACCGTTCCGGAGCTGCTGCATGCCGCGGGCGAACTGAGGACATGGGGCGCGGAATCCGTGGTGGTCACCCGTGGTGCTGATGGACTGGTGGCGTCGACTCCGGACGGCAACTGGGCCGGGGTGGCTCCAGAGCGTATCTCCGGCAATCCGACCGGCGCGGGCGATGCTGTGGCAGCGGCGCTCGTCCTTGGCCTGGTCGAGGGCCAGCCATGGCCGGCACGCTTGGCCGACGCACTGGCCTTAGGCACTGCCGCCGTTCGGGCAGATTCCGCAGGGGATGTCGACCTGGACGCTTACCAGACACTCCGGCCCGCCGTCAGGCTCGAGAAGCTTTGATGCTCTTTGTGCTGGCCTTCGACCACCGGAACTCGTTCCGCACCGGATTCTTTGGTATTCACGGAGACCCGACTCCTGAGCAGCAGAGCCAGTGTCGGGAAGCCAAGCTCGTGATTCTGGATGGCCTGATGCACGCCGTGAATCTGGGCTTGCCCGACGGAAAGGCCGGGGTGCTCGTCGACGATGAGTACGGCGCCGAGGCTGTCATACGCGCGAGACAGGCCGGCATGACGGTCGCCACGCCGGTGGAGAGGAGCGGACGCCGAGAGCTCGAGTTCGAGCACGATCCGTTCTTTGAGTCCATCGAGCGATTACGTCCGGACTACGTCAAGGTTTTGGTGCGATACAACCCGGAGGCGGATGCCACGATGAATCTACGGCAGCGGATGAAGCTCTCCGAGGTCCAGGAATGGGCCGCTCAACACGGCATGGGCTTGATGCTGGAATTGTTGGTCCCCGCCGAAGCCGGCCAGACGCGTCGCGTCGGCGGCGAAGATAGCCGCTATGACCTGGAGCTTCGACCCAGGCTCACGCTTGCCGCGGTAAAGGAGTTGATCGCAGCAGGGCTGAGTCCGAATCTCTGGAAGCTGGAAGGAATGAGCTCCCGAGCTCAGTACGTTGCTATTGCAGCGGAAGTGAGGTCGACTCGACCTGACGCCGGCTGCCTTGTGTTGGGCAGGGGAGCCGACGAAGCCGCCGTGGAGCGATGGTTGACGCTCGCCGCGCCGGTCTCAGGTTTCTCGGGTTTCGCTGTCGGCCGCACGATCTGGTGGGAGCCGCTTCGCGCCTATTACGACGGCCGCGTCAGTAGGACGGAGGCAATCGAAACGATTTCTGGCAACTACCGCCGGCTGGTCAGAGTCTATTTGCAGGCCGCCACGTCATAAGGCGGGCGGCGTCGCAGGTTCGAGTCCTGTCTCCCCGACGGACGCGCAACTTGACTTTGCGCAGAGAGATTGCGAGGTCTGTTACCGGAGCCTCGATGAAACCGGCGGCTGCTCACCGCTCTCTTCCCAAGCCCGTGCCAAGCAGAAGGGTCAAGTCTTCGATGGGCATGGGTTTGGCGAAGAGATACCCTTGCGCGACCGAGTATCCGAGATCGACCAACGTGGAGGCTTCGGCTTCCGTCTCGACGCCCTCGGCGATCATGTCCGCACCGACCGCAGCGCTCAAGTGCAATATGGCGGTGGCCATGGCGCGCGCTTCGCATCGGACATCAAGATCAGCGACGAACGCCCGGTCGAGCTTGATGACGTCGATGGGCAGGTTCTGCAGCCGTGCCAGGGACGAGTATCCGGTACCGAAGTCATCGATGGCAACCTTGACACCGAGTGCACGAACGAGATCGAACGCCCTGCGAATGGGAGCGACCTCATCCATCAGCACACTTTCTGTCACCTCCACGGTGAGGGTGTTCGGCGCCAGCCCGGTATGCTCGAGCAGTTCTTCCAGCCACTCAGCGAATCCGCCGTCCGCCAGCTGACGGATGGACACGTTGACGGCGATGTCCATTTTGTGTGTGCGCTGAAGGTCACGAGTGTCACGGCACGCCTGGTCCATCACCCAGGCGCCTATCGGAACGATGAGCCCGCTCTGCTCGGCAATCGGAATGAACTCCGACGGGGAGATGTTGCCGCGCTTGAGATGCCTCCATCGGAGCAGCGCTTCTGAGCCGAGGACATGGCGATCAATGAGGTTGACGCTCGGTTGGTATGCGAGGCGCAGCGCATGGTCCTCGAGCGCGGTCCGCAACCCATGCTGGATGGCAAGGCGGCTCTCCACATGGCGGCGCATCTCGGCGCCGTAGAGTCGATATTGACCGATGCCCGCATCTTTGGCCTGGGAAAGCGCCGAGCTGGCGTCGCCGATCAGCGTGGATGACGACCCACCCACATGCTTGATCGCAATTCCCACGCCGGCGGTCACACGGAGCGCATGCCCGCGTACCTTCAGCTCGGCATCGAATGACGCGCGCACGAGCTCCGCTGCGGCCATGGCGGCCGCCTGATCGGTATCGGACGCAACCACGACAGCGAATTCATCGCCACCATTTCTGGCTACCATCAGGCCAGGGAAGGCATCAACGAGGCGGCTTGCGATCTCGAGGAGAACCTCGTCGCCAATCTCGTAGCCAAAGCCCTCGTTGATGAGCGTGAAGTCGTCAAGATCGAGGAGCAATAGTGCGCCGGGACCGTTATTGGAGGAGGCAAGGGTGTTGAGGTGCTCTATCAGCGCAGATCGGCCGGGAAGGCCCGTCAGCGCGTCATGTTGGGCGACGTAGAGACGAAGCTCTTCGGCCTGCCGGCGCACCGCGTCCGCGGCGACCTCGGCGGTGATGTTGGTGGACACGGAAATGACGCCCACCACCACGTTGCCTTCGTCACGCACGGGTCCGATCAAGCTGAGGTACGTCTGGCCGTTGACGATCGTTCGCGTAATCGATTCGGCGCCGGCGAGGGCGCGGTGCAGGCCCTGCAGTGTGGGCCGATGTTTGGTGAATTCGGTCACATGCCGGCCGAGGAAGTCCTCGGCGCGCTTGCCGACGCGTTCCATACCGCCGACTGCGTAGGTGAAGCGGAGGTGGGTATCGAACGCCGTGAAGCTCATGGGCAGGGTCGCAATGGCGCCGTCGATCAGCGCCTGACTGCGGCGTTGCGCGGTCTCAGTCGCTCGCTGCTGACTCTGGTCCTGGA
>Ga0182024_10026014_pt1 | contig 10301 bp, 10 predicted proteins | sample P32metaG_FD_120480 | JGI IMG/M metagenome (GOLD analysis project Ga0182024, IMG submission 120480) | Permafrost microbial communities from Stordalen Mire, Sweden - P3-2 metaG (Illumina Assembly) | ecosystem: Environmental > Terrestrial > Soil > Wetlands > Permafrost | place: Sweden: Stordalen...
CACTTCGTGCGGGGCGTTTTTCGTTGGCACGCCGGGTCCGCCCCGCCGAGCGCGGCTTGTGGCCGCGCGGCGGCGCTGATAGTCCTCTGGTTTAAGCCGGGTTAGCTCAGCGGTAGAGCAGCGGTTTTGTAAACCGTTGGTCGGGGGTTCAATTCCCTCACCCGGCACCACCAATCGCAATAGAATGCGCCTGCGATCGCTTGAGCTTCGGCCAGCGGACTCGAAGCTAAGGCGATGGGCACCCAGGGCGCAGACGATGCAGTGCATAGATATTGACCGGGATCAACGCCCCGGGACGCAATCGGATCACCATCGGCTTGAGAGGGCGAAGCCGTGCTGATTGCTTTGTTCGCCGATATTCACGCTAACCGGCAGGCGTTCAGCGCGTGTCTCGCGCAAGCACGCGACCAAGGCGCACAACGCATCGTGCTGCTCGGAGACTATGTCGGCTATGGCGCCGATCCCGACTGGACCGTGACAACGGTCATGGAGTTGGTCGACCAGGGCGCCGTCGCCGTGCTCGGCAATCACGACAGCGCGATCGGCCAACCTCGCGAACAGATGAACCTGGAAGCCAAGGTCGCCATCGAATGGACGCGCGGCGAATTGGGCGCTTCGGAACGGCGATTCCTCGCCGGCTTGCCGCTTACACTGACCGACGACGACCGCCTCTACGTCCATTCGGAAGCGAGCAACCCCGCGAATTGGACCTATGTGACGAGCACCGCGGAGGCTTCCCGCAGCATCAGTTCCGCCTCGGCGCAGATCGGCTTCTGCGGCCATGTCCACCGGCCGGCGATCTACAGCATGTCGCCGACGGCGAAGATGACGGCGTTCACGCCGACGACCGGCGCCGCCGTGCCGTTGCTGCAAGGACGGCGGTGGCTCGCGGTACTCGGCTCGGTCGGACAACCGCGCGACGGCAACCCGGCTGCCGCGTACGGCATGTTCGATACCGACAAGCGCGAGCTCACTTACTGCCGGGTGCCCTACGACGTCGAGCAGGCAGCTAGCGCGATCCGGAAAAAGGGTCTGCCGCGTTGGCTGGCGGATCGCCTGTTCCTGGGCCAATGAATAATGGCAAAGCCATTGCACGAACCGGGATTGATCGTCGATGGCTTCCGGCTCGAGGAAGTGGCGCACATGGGCGGCATGGCGACGCTGTGGCGCGTCTCGCGCGCCGATGCGACGACGCCGATGCTGATGAAGGTACCGAAGATCGGTGAAGGCACCGATCCTGCGGCTATCGTCAGTTTCGAAATGGAGCAGATGATCCTGCCGCGGCTCACCGGCGTGCATGTTCCGAAATTCATCGCCGTCGGCGACTTTGCAACGCAGCCCTACATCGTGATCGAGCGCATCCCCGGCAAGACATTGCTGACGCGGCTCCCCGAACTCTCGCTGCCTTACGCGGAAGTGGCCGACATCGGCATGAAAATTGCCCAGGCGCTGGACGATCTGCACCGCCAGCACGTTGTCCATCTCGACATCAAGCCGAGCAACATCATGTTCCGCCCGACGGGCGAAGCGGTTCTCCTCGATTTCGGCCTGTCCCATCACGACCAGCTTCCGGATCTGATGCAGGAAGAGTTCCGGCTGCCGTTTGGCACGGCGCCCTACATGTCGCCCGAGCAGCTACGCGGCATCCGCAATGACCCGCGCAGCGACCTGTTCGCTTTGGGCGTGCTGCTCTATTTCTTCTCGGCCGGCGTACGCCCGTTTGGCGAAAGCGAGACCCTGCGCGGAATGCGGCGGCGGCTGTGGCGTGATCCGGTTCCGCCGCGCCAGTTGCGGCCCGACTATCCGCTCTGGCTGCAGGAAATCGTGCTGCGTTGCCTCGAGATCGAGCCGGGCTGGCGCTACCCGACCGCCGCCCAACTCGCCTTCGATCTGACCCACCAGAGCGAAGTCAAGCTGACCGCCCGATCGGAACGGCTGCGGCGAGATCCCTTCACCACGGTGCTGCGGCGGCGATTCAACCAGGACTTGACGCGATCGCGGGTCAAATCGCCGCTCGCAGGCCAGATTGCCTCCTCGCCGATCATCGCCGTCGCCATCGATCTTGCGGAAGGATCCGGTTTGATCAACGAGGCGTTGCGTATCACCGCAGGGCGCATCCTTGCGACACTGCCCTCCGCGCGGCTTGCCTGCGTCAACGTGCTCAAGCAGGGCCGGCTCACACTCGATTTCACGCTCGACGAGCAAGGCCACAATAAGCAAATCGACCGCCTGGTCGCGCTGCGGCACTGGGCCGAGCCGATCAAGCTGGAAGAGCACCGCCTGACCGCGCACGTGCTCGAAGGGGTCGATGCCGCGGCGGCCATTCTCGAATTCGCGCAAGCCAACCAGATCGATCATATTTTGATCGGCGCGCGGCAAGACTCGCTGATGCGCAAGCTGCTCGGCAGTGTGTCGGCCAAAGTCGCCGCCGAGGCGCGATGCACCGTGACGGTCGTTCGGCCGAATCGGACAGCCGAGGAACAAAAATCGTCCACGCCGGATGAGAAGGCTCCGCCGTCCGCCGGCTGACGCCCTGGCAAAATTTTGTGCGTTCGCCAGATTCCGGAAATGCGAGCGCAGCCAAAACTGAATGGCTCGGCAACCCAATGATATGGCTGGCGTTTCCAACAGGGCACGAGTGCATTTCAGCCGTTGGCCGCGGATTCAATGCCTGGGCCTTGCACTGAAAAAGTGCCGTTTCAGCCGGCACGGCAGCATCCGAAAGTCACAGAAGACCGGTCGCCGAGGGACCTTGTTCGGTGGTTGCCGACTGTGCCAAACTATCCCCGTTACTCGTAATACTTCGGAGATCTAGCATGCCTCAGGGCACCGTAAAGTGGTTCAATCCGACAAAGGGCTATGGCTTCATCCAGCCGCAAGAAGGCGGCAAGGATGTGTTCGTGCATATTTCGGCGGTTGAGCGCGCCGGACTAAGCACACTGAACGAAGGCCAGACCGTTCAGTTCGAGCTCGTCGAAAATCGTGGAAAGACCTCCGCGGAGAACCTCAAGGTTAAGTGACCTCGTCGCCCGAGGCTACTTTCGGCCTTTCTGTCTGAACCTGGTGCCGCCGAGCTGGTAAAAGCCCGGCAGTTGCCGCACGTCCATTTGGCGGGCGACGGCTCATGCCGGCGCATGATCTTTTCCGGGTGCCGATTTGCATCCCCGGCCATCCCGAGGCCATGCCTTGCGGAATTACGCGCTAGCAGTCCGCTGAAAAACCTCGAAATTGATGCTTTGCTCTCTTCTGAGAGTCCGTGCTTCTGGTGATGTGTTCGGTCGGTTGAGGGTCTTTGGCAGTCTGAACGGTTATTCGCCTACGCCGCAATCAGTTTCGGAATGCGGATCAGGTTATAGGCGATCAGATTGAGCATGAAGTCGGCGGCGACGCGGCAGATGCCGCGATGTTTTGTTTTGCGCATCGTGCCGTACTGCTTGCCCCAACCGAAGATGCATTCGATCATGGCGCGGCGCGATTGCGACATTCCATAGCCTTGGTGCCGCGTGGTGCGTTCGTCGATGGCGCTGCGGCGGCTCTTGCCGGTTTTGGTCGGGCCATTGTTCTGCGTCACATGCGGCGTGACGTTGCTGGCGCGAAGTTTGGCCACATGATCGGCCGTGTCGTAGGCCTGGTCTTCGCCGGCGGTGATGCGGTGGCCAGCGGTCTTGGCTTTGGCCTTGAGCATGATCTCCGAAGCGCGGCGCTCGGCGGTGCTATTGGTGTACGTGACCATGCCGGCCACCGCCAGCCATGCCGGTTCTCCATGACGGCGTGGCCCATATAGGAGAGTTTGGCCTCTCGCCCGGCGGCCTTGCGGTAAAGACGGCTGTCGAGATCGCTGGTACTCGCATGCGTGTCGTTCCTGCGCTTCTGGCCATGGAAGTTTGCGCCGCCGTCTTCGTCGCCGCTGCCGTCCTTGGGGCGAAAGCTCTTCTGCGAAGCCCAGGCCTCGATCAGCGTTCCGTCCACCGAAAAATGCTCGTCCGACAACAGCGGCTTGACCTGCGGATGGTTCAGAAGCTTGCTCATGAACTTCGTGAACACCTCGCCGTTCTGCAGTCGGTCTCGGTTCTTGGTGAAGGTAGTCGGAGCCCAGATCGGATCATCGGGCGCAAGCCCCACGAACCAACGATACAAAAGATTGTAGTCCAACTGCTCTATCAGCTGTCGTTCCGATCGGATGCCGTAGAACACCTGCAGCAGCAATGCGCTCAACAATTGCTCCGGAGGGATCGAGGGACGTCCCTCGCTCGCGTAGAGCTTCCCCAAGTTACGGTTCAGCTCGCCGAGCACCTCACGGACGAGCTCCCGAATCTTCCTCAGCGGATGGCTCGCCGGCACTCGTGCCTCTGGCGAGATGTAAGAAAACAACCCGCCCTGATCCACAAATGCTCCCCGCATGCTAGCCTCCGATGATTCGTGATAGGAAATTGAATCATCAAACTATCGCCGTGACGACGGGTTTTTTCAGCGGACTGCTAGCGCGTGAGCGTCTCCATCTCGGGAAACGGCGCGTAGACCGCTTCCTTGCATAGCTCGTGCACGTCTTTCGGCCCATCGAGGAAACGGTCTAGCTTGCCCGACACATAAATCGCGGCGCCGTCCTTGGAGCCAGCATATTTGCCGTCGACGCGCGCATTGTAGCGCACGCAGGCGATGTAGCGTTCACCCGGTCCGATGTTTTTGAGCGCCGGCTGCGACACCGACGCGCTGCGAACGTGGGTCGGGTCGTTGAGATAGGTGCGCAAGAAAGCCATCAGGTCGGTCTTGTAGCTTTGCGGAAAGACGTTCTGCGCCTCCCACTGGGCCTTGAGTTCGGCGGGACTTGGCCCGACGTCGGTCGCGCACCCGCCGACCATGAGCACCGCCGCCAACGCCAGCCACCGCATCTACCCTCTCCGCAATCTTCGCCTGGCGCCCGCCAGTCAACGATCATAGCGGCTTGCGCCGGATCGGCCAGGGATACCGTGCGTAATGCTCGCGATAATTGTATACTGGCGGCCATAATAAAATTTCTAGGGGGGACGGACATGAAAATCACACGGCGCGCGATCGTACTTGGCGCGGTAGCCACGCCATTCGTGGCGCGCGCGCAAACAGCGGCATGGCCGCCCGGCAACATCAGAATCGTCGTTGCCAATCCGCCGGGCGGATCGACCGACGCCATGCGGAGGTCTCCGTCACGATCCACCGGTGATAGTCCGGCTCGAGGCTGTCCACCGGCAATACCATGATCGCCGGCGTCGTATAGCTGTGCAATTCCTTGACCGCCGCCGTGACCGGCTCGGCCAGCGAAGCGCGGGTCTTAATCAGCATCACCGCTTCCTCGGCCCGCTCGATTTTGCCCTGCCACCAATAGTGCGAGATCATCCCCGGCAGGATATTGACGCAGGCCGCCAGCCGCCGCTCGACGATTTTGCGCCCGGCCGCCTCCGGCTCGACAATCGAGGGCCAAGTCGTATAGACGAGCACCGCGCGTTCCATCGTAAGACCCTGATTTTCGCCGATAAGCCGCTTAAGAGTGCGTCATGAGCCGCCCGCCGCAACGTTTCAAGCACGTCGCCTTTGTCGCCGGCACCACGCCGGAGGCGCGCAATGCCTATGAGCGCCTGCAAGGCCGCTACGGCAACGTCGAGCCGAAGGACGCCGACGTGATCGTGGCGCTCGGCGGCGACGGCTTGATGCTGCAAACCCTGCACAAGTTCATGAAATCCGGCAAGCCGATCTACGGCATGCACCGCGGCACCATCGGCTTCCTGATGAACGACTTCGCCGTCGACAACCTGGTCGAGCGGCTCACCGCCGCACACATCACGGTCATCCACCCGCTGCTGATGCGCGCCCGCGATTCCGCCGGCCGCCTGCACGAACATCGCGCCATCAACGAGGTGTCGCTGTTCCGCCAGACCGCGCAGGCCGCACACTTGCGAATCCTGATCGACGGCCAGGAGCGGCTCGTCGAGTTGGTCGCCGACGGCGTGCTGGTGGCGACGCCCGCCGGCTCCACCGCCTATAACCTCTCGGTGCAGGGTCCGATCATTCCGATCAACGCATCGCTGCTGGCGCTCACCGCGATCAGCCCGTTCCGCCCGCGGCGCTGGCGCGGCGCGCTGCTGCCCGACAAGGCCAAGGTCACCATCGAGGTGAACGACGCCGACAAGCGCCCGGTGGCCGCGGTCGCCGATTCCGACGAGGTGCGCTCGGTGCGCAGCGTCGACATCGAGATGGACCGCGCCCTCTCGCTCAACTTGCTGTTCGATCCCGGCCACAGCCTCGACGAACGCATCTTGCGCGAACAGTTCGGTTTTTGAATGACTCAAGAATTCAAATTTACCGTCAACGGCAAGCCGGTCAGCGTTTCGCTCGGCAATGAGGAAACGCCGTTGCTCAATGTTCTGCGCAACGAACTCGGCCTGATGGGCACGCGCTTCGGCTGCGGGCTCGAGCAATGCGGCTGCTGCATGGTGCTGATCGACGGCGAGCCGGAGAAGAGCTGTGGCAAGCCGGTATGGAGCATCGCCGGCAAGACTGTCACCACCATCGAGGGACTGGGAAGCCCGGAGCGCCCGCACCCCCTGCAACAGGCCTTCATCGACGAGCAGGCCGGCCAATGCGGCTATTGCCTCGCCGGCATCGTCATCACGGCCAAAGCGCTGCTCGACAAAAACCCGTCGCCGACGCGCGCGCAAATCGCGGCGGCGCTCGATAGCAATATCTGCCGCTGCGGGACGCATAACCGCATCCTACGCGCGGTTGCGAAGGCCGCGGCGCAGATTCGCGCGGGAGCCGGCGCATGATCCCGAAAAGTGGGAACCGGTTTTCGGGTAAGATCATGCGCAAGAACGGAATCTTCGCATGAACGCGCCCCTGCCCGGCCCGCTCGCCGACAATCCAAGCCTCGACCGCTGGGTGTCGTTCCCGTCACCCGGCAAGGTCGGCATCTTCACCGGCCGCGTCGAACTCGGCCAGGGCGTATTGACCGCCATGGCGCAGATCGCCGCCGACGAACTCGACGTGGCGATGGCGCGCATTGTCTTGCGCTCCGGCGATACCGAGTTGACCCCGAACGAAGGCTACACCGCCGGCAGTCAATCAATTCAATTCGGCGGCGTCGCCATGCGACAGGCCTGCGCCGACGTGCGCGCGCTGTTTCTCAATCAGGCTGCCAAAATTATCGGCTGCGCGCCGGACGAACTGTCTGTTCGTGACGGCGCCATCCTGCGCAAGGATGCAGCTACCGGGCAGGATTACTGGACGCTCGCCGGCGCGGTGAACCTGGCCGTCCAGGCAACCGGCAGCGGGCCGCGCAAGCCGATCGCGGACATGACGGTTATCGGCGGCAGCAGCGAGCGCCTCGACCTGCCGGACAAGATTTTCGGCAACGCCATATTCATCCACGACATGCGGCTGCCCGGCATGGTGCACGCTCGCGTGGTGCGCCAGCCCAACCGCGGCGCCACCATCGACGCGGTCGACGAGAAGGCGATCCTGCGCGCCGCCAAGACGCCGGTCCAATTCGTGCGCCATGGAAGCTTCCTCGCCATCCTTGGCGACGACGAGACCGCCGTCGATCTAGCCGCTACCGCCGCGGTCGATCATGTCGGCTGGCAGAATGTCGAAGCCCCGACCGCCGCCCAGCAGGAAGCCAACTGGCTGCTGCAAAGGCCGGCCGTCGATCGCATTTTCGGCGCACCGGATGAGGGCAATCCGCAAGGCAGGCAACGCTTCGAGGCGACTTACACGCGCGGCTATCTCGCCCATGCCTCGATCTCGCCGTCCTGCGGGCTGGCCGAGTATCGCGACGGCCACCTGACGGTCTGGACGCATTGCCAGGGCGTCTATCCTTTGCGCGCCGCGCTGGCGAAGACGCTCGGTCTCGAAGCGTCCGCCATCACCGTGCATCACGTGCAGGGCTCGGGCTGCTACGGCCATAACGGCGCCGATGATGCCGCCACCGACGCCGCCATCATCGCCATGCGGATGCCGGGCAGGCCGGTCCGCGTGCGCTGGCGACGCGAGGAAGAGTTCGTCTACGAGCCGAAAACCCCGGCCATGATCGTAAAAGTGCGCGCCCTGGTCGACGACGCCGGCAAGCCGGTCGACTGGACGCAGGAAATCTGGAGCCCGACCCACAACAACCGCCCGGGCGCCGGCGGCAATCTGCTCGGCGCGCTGGCGCTGCCCAATCCGCCGCCCGAGCCGCCGCCGAACGACGTGCCGGAATCCAATGGCGGCGGCGCCACGCGCAACGGCGAGCCGCTCTATGACATCGCGGCCAAGCGCATCGTGCACCACCTGGTGGCCGAGACCCCGGTGCGCACCTCGGCATTGCGCGGGCTCGGCGCCATGCCCAACGTTTTCGCGCTGGAATGCGGCATCGACGAATTGGCCGAGCGCGTCGGCAAGGACCCGGTCGACTATCGGCTGTCGATCATAGCCGACAAACGCGCGCGCGCGGTGATCGAGAAGGTCGCCGCCATGGCGCGGTGGGACGCCAAGGCGCCAGGCGGCGCCGGCCACGGCCGCGGGATTGCCTTTGCGCGTTACAAGAACCGAGCGGCCTACTCCGCCGTGGTCGTCGAACTCGACGTCGCCGAGGAAATCCGTCTGGCGCACGTGTGGTGCGCGACCGACGCCGGTCTCGTCATCAATCCGGACGGTGCGATCAACCAGATCGAAGGCGGCATCATTCAGTCGGCAAGCTGGGTGCTCAAGGAGCAGGTCCGCTTCGACAACGGCGTCTCCTCGATCGATTGGGAGACCTATCCGGTGCTGAAATTCAGCGAGGTGCCGGAGATCGACATCGAGCTGATCAATACCAAGGACGAGGTTCCGCTCGGCGTCGGCGAAGTGACCGCCGGTCCGACCGCCGCGGCGATCGGCAATGCGGTATCGCATGCCCTCGGCGCGCGCATCCGCGATCTGCCGCTGACGCGTGAGCGCATCATGGCCGCGCTGCTAAAAGAATAGTGGTCAGATTCTTCTCAGCGGATTAGTGAGCGCGAGGAAAAAGCCAGCCGTCGTGAACGCCGCCATGGTCAGGAAAGCGGCGCGAAACGCATCCTGGATGTCGACCTGGACGACCGCCTGCTGAGCGGCCGGCAGTGCGCCTGCAACGTGGCCGTGATGAACCATGGTTGCGAAAATGCGCGCCGCTTCCGGATTCCGGATGGCAAGGAACGCGAACAGAACGGTCGCCACCAGCGCGGTGCCGAAGGCGGCGCCGATCGAACGTGAAAACTGCACCGAGGCGGCCGCTTCGCCAAGGCGCACCGGGCCGGCGGCGCTTTGCACGGTGACCTGCACCACCCCCATCACCGTTCCCATGAACAGCCCGTTGCAGAGCAGCAGCCCCGCCATCGCTGACGTGCCGAGCGCGTGCGCCCAAAAGGCGAGCGTCACGAAATTCGCGGTGACTAGCGCCAGCCCGACGATCGGATAAATCGCGGTCAATCCGGTCTTGTTCACCAGCCGGCCGGTCACCAGCGAACCGGTCCCGATGCCGATAGTGAGCGGCACCAGCAGGAAGCCAGTTTCCGACGGCGAAGCGCCGCGCACCACTTGCAGATAGACCGGCAGAAAAGTGATCAGGGACACCAAAGCAGCGCCGTGGCACGCCGCCAAGGCATCGCTGTGCCAAATCGCCGGCTGGCGCAGCAGTCCAAGCGGAATGAGCGGCGACGGCGCCCGGTTCTCGTGCCGAATCAGCAGCACCAGCGCGAGCAGACCGGCGGCGAGCAGGCCGGCGCCGAGCGGTATAGCCTCGAAATTGACGCGCTGGACCTGCTCCAGCGAGAGCAGCGTTGTCGCAACGAACACCGTGAACAGGAGGAGGCCGCCCGGGTCGGCGCGCCACGCAAGCCGCTCGATCTTCGGGTTGGGAAGGCGCCAGGTCAGCGCGACCGCGCCGAGCCCGATGGGCAGGTTGACCAGGAAGATCGACTGCCAGCCGAATTGTTCGGTCAGATAGCCGCCGGCGACCGGACCGAATGTATTGGCGCAGACCGCGACCGCGGCCAGGTAGCCTTGGTAGCGCGCCCGCTCGCGCGGCGGGATCGCTTCTCCGATCAATGCTTGCGAGAGCGTCATCAGCCCGCCGCCGCCCAGACCCTGCAGCACGCGGGCGAGCGTCAAGAGTTCGACCGTGCGACAGGCGGCGCACAGTAGCGACGCCACGATGAAGACGGCGAGCGCCACGAACATCAGCCGGCGGCGGCCGAACGAGTCGCCGAGCCGGCCGTAGATCGGCGCCGCGATCGTCGCCGCGATCAGGTAAGCGACAACGATCCGGACGCGCGCTC
>Ga0182024_10026015_pt1 | contig 10300 bp, 7 predicted proteins | sample P32metaG_FD_120480 | JGI IMG/M metagenome (GOLD analysis project Ga0182024, IMG submission 120480) | Permafrost microbial communities from Stordalen Mire, Sweden - P3-2 metaG (Illumina Assembly) | ecosystem: Environmental > Terrestrial > Soil > Wetlands > Permafrost | place: Sweden: Stordalen...
AGCAGCATCCGCGCGTGGTCCGTTATCGATCGGTGGAACCAGTGCTAAGGCCGGAGATGCCGCAAGAACGGGACGGAACCGTCGCCAATGTCGTATTCCCCACCGGCATCGACCGGCGCGACGACCTTGGTACAGCGGATCGCTTCGACGTCTATTACGGGATGGCCGACAATCGCATTGGTGTGGCCCGCCTTGACTTGCCGGAACAGATACCCGCAGAGGCAGTCGCCGATGCGCCTGAGGCAAAGGTATAAATTGTTGGTTACTGCGGAATCAAGAGCAAGAAGGATACCCCTTCGAATAGGCTGACGGCAGGAAGGCTGATGAAGAAAGCAACTGGGATCACATGCGTATTTCTGGATATCGGCGGCGTCCTTCTGACCGATGGGTGGGATCATCTGGCCCGCAGACGGGCGGCGAAAAGCTTCAAACTGGAGTGGGCCGAGATGGAGGATCGCCATCGCCTCACGTTCGAGATCTTCGAGGAGGGCAAGATCACGCTTGAAGAGTATTTGAGCCTGGTTGTGTTCCATCAAAAGCGAAGATTCACAAGCCACCAGTTTCGGCGCTATATGTTCGCGCAGTCGAAGGCCTTCCCGGAAATGATCGAGCTTGTCGCAAAGCTTAAGCTGAAACTGGGGCTGAAGGTCGCGATGGTCAGCAATGAAGCACGTGAGCTGAATGCATATCGGATAGAGAGGTTCAGCCTGGATAGGTTGGCTGACTGCTTCATATCCTCCTGCTTCGTTCACATTCGCAAGCCCGACGCGGATGTTTTCAGACTCGCTTTAGATATAGCTCAGGTAAAGCCAGCGCGGGTTGTCTTCATCGACAATACCCCGATGTTCGTTCAGATCGCCGAGGGCCTGGGAATTCAAGGCATTGTTCATACGGACTGCAAATCCACGCGTGCGAAGCTATCCCTTTTCGGACTGAATGCCGAATGAACGGTGAGATGTAAGGCTCGCGTAGTCATGGTGAGCTTTTCCAAGCCGCATATGTTCACTGCCACCATTCCGTAGAGCGAGCCGACGGAGTTTTCCCGCCGGTTTCTGGCTTAACTGAGCGAAGAAGCAGGAGGGGACACTGCACGAGCTTAATGACCTTCTCGGCAATCGATCCAAACACGAGTGGATGCCAGCCGGATAGACCGTGCGTGGAGATCACTACGAGGTCTACATGCTCACGCTCCACCGCCTCCATGATGCACCCCGCTATGTCATTCGCGAGTTCGACGCTGGAACCTGCCTTCACTCCCTTGTTAGTGAGAAGTGCTCGTGCCTTCGCCAGCTTCTGCTCGGCACGCGTCTTCTCCTCCTGTTGAAACTGCACCTGGGGAACAGCATATTCGGGGGTGAAGGTCGAGAAGAACGGGAGGACATTCACGAGGAAAAGCTCGGCATGGAAGTGTAAAGCGAGGTCGGCCGCCGTCTCTAAAGCCGCTTGAGACGATGGACTGAAGTCAATGGGCAACAGGATCTTTGTCGGGATGGACTCCAAAGCATGACGCTCTGACATTACTGGCTCCTCGCCGGGCTATAGTGCCGCCAAGTGACCATTGTTCTCTCCAGAAAGAACAAAGACTGTGCTCTCTTGCACAGTTCCGGTCCAATGCGTCTGATGTTTTCTCTGGCCCGCATGGCGATCCGAGTACTATGTCCGCGGTGCAGGATCTTGGCATGCTTCAAGGTCATTGGCCTATTCCTGCCCGCATACGGTCGGGAGTCGGGATGCCCCCATTTATGAAGTTGAAGTAATGGACAACGACAACCCCATTTCTATTATCGATCCGATCCTGAAGGATTGCTGCCCGGCGGCATGTTGCTGATCGGCGTCGCACTCGTGATTTCGTAGTTCTGGTATTGAATTGTTAATACGGCACGTCCCCCAAACCGGGTGTTGGTGACGCTGCGGTTGCGCGCAGGGAGCCAGAAGTCGCCCACTTGCATGTACACTTCTTCAATTTCGCTGTGCTTCGTCCAGAACGAAGGATTCTTGGCAGGCTGGGCCTCCAGCCGGGTAACTGCAAAGTCCTTAAAGTCCACCCAGATTTGGCCGCGGTATAGAAACTTTCCCTTCGTTCTTGGCTTCACGCCGAGAACATACATTGAGCCGGAGGGTGTGCTGTCGTATCCCGTAAGCGTGAAATCGTAATTGTCGCTGTTCATTGCGTCGTGCCTTTGGGCTTCGGCTTCCATCGCTTCCTTTTCCGCTTGTAAGAGCTTTTTGAATACTTTGCGGATGATCAGCCTGGACCCAGTCGTAGACCGGATAGCGAATTCTTTTGTGCGTGGCGATTGGTATTTTACTTCCACAGTCATCTCGGCGCTGCGAGTGCCTCCAAAGCCGTTGTATTCCAACCGGTAAAGCCGGGTTCCTTGATAAGCGTGCAGCGCATGAGCCCGATTAAGGTCCATCGCAACCAGATTTTCGACGACTTGCTCTTGGCTGATCGGAGCCTTCACGATCGGGGCAGACGCGCTTGCTCGTTGTGCGCATGCGATCCCTTCTGACCCTGCGCAGACCAGGAACAGCGGGATCAGCAATGTCGCAAAGAATGGGGCCCGTTCTTTATTTGTCAGACCAGCACGAGCATCTGTTCCGCAGAATGTCACAGTTCCACCTTCTTCGAGTGCGGCGGCTCAGGCGCGCGCCTACCGATCTGATAATTTACCCGAGATCCTCCGCGCCCTCTCGGGGAGCGTTTCAAGTCGATCATCGAAAGTGTGGCGACTCATTCCGAAACTGCCTGCACGAGCGTGGGACTCTCATCATGAGAGCAGGATCGAAATTGGAATCCGTCTAAGCTCCACTTTGTATCGCACAATCAGTTTGCAGCATGATGATGGATCTGGGATGGACACGGTAGCTCGACCCTCCCACGCCGGACCCTTTTACCCCCTCGACAATGTCGTCCGGGGTGGGAAGAGAGGTGTCCATGAAGCGAAGCCATGCCCCATTTGCGCCGTCAGCAGCCGGCGGAAGTGCGAATTGTAATGGCTCCCAGTATGCGTTGATGGCAATGTAACGCACCTGGGTGCCGGCGAGGTTATGCAGGGAGAACGCGAGGCTATGAGAGCTGCTACCCCAGTCTGGCTTTCCAATTTCAACGCCATGCCACTCGATGCGGCTTTTGCTCAGGTAGTCCTCGAGTGTTGTTTGTCCACTTTTTCCCTTCTGATCGAAGTGGAGGCGGAGACGAATCATCTGCCGCACGAAGCGCAGAACGTCGGCGTTGGTCTGGCAAAGGCTCCAGTCGAACCAACTGGTTTCGTTATTCTGGCAATATGCATTGTTGTTCCCGAGTTGGGTTCGGCACACTTCGTCTCCCATGAGCAACATCGGCGTCCCAACGGAGAGCAGAGTGAGCGCGAGAAGATTCCTGATCTGCTGCATCCGTAACTGTTCGATGCCGTCATTGGCTATCGGGCCTTCGACACCGCAGTTCCAGCTCAGGTTCGCATTTGTGCCATCGTTGTTCGACTCGCGATTCGCCTCATTGTGCTTCGCATCGTATGAGACAAGATCGTTGAGCGTAAATCCGTCGTGGCAAGTTACGAAGTTGATGCTCTGTCCGGCAGGCCGATCGTATTCTTGGTACAAATCGGGACTTCCCGTGATTCGCTCTCGGAGCTTTAAGGTCGTATTCTCGTCTCCCTTGACAAAGCCGCGGATGTCATCGCGGTATCTCCCATTCCACTCCTTCCATTTATCGTGGCCGAAACTACCTACCTGATACAAACCGCCGGAGTCCCAAGCTTCCGCAATCAGCTTTGTGCCTGCAAGGACTGGATCGGAGTCGATCTCCCAAACGATCGGAGGGTTCAGCATGGGTTTGCCGGATTCGTTGCGCGAAAATATCGATGCCAGATCGAAGCGGAAGCCGTCCACGTGCATCTCAGCGACCCAGTACCGCAGGCTGTCGAGAATCAGGCGTTTCACAATGGAATGATTGGCCTTGAGAGTATTACCCGCTCCGGTGTAGTTGGCATATCTTGCTTTATCTTTCTCGAGGATGTAGTAGAAACTGTTTTCGAGCCCACGAAAGCAGAGTGTTGGCCCATTCTCGTCGCCCTCGCCGGTGTGGTTGTACACAACGTCGAGGATTACCTCGATGCCGGCCCGATGCAACTCCTTCACCATGGTTCGAAACTCATTCAGACAGACCAGTGGATCGTTGCAGGTACTGTAACCGAGATGCGGCGCAAAGAAAGACACGGGCCCGTAACCCCAGTAGTTTTCGAGGCCCGGTGCAGCGTCTTGCGGATCGAACTGGAACACTGGCAAGAGTTCGACGGCTGTGATCCCGAGATACTGGAGATAGGGGATCTTTTCGAGGAGCGCGAGGTATGTACCTCTTTTGTCTTTGGCAACGCCCGAATTTGGATGACGGGTAAATCCGGCTACATGCATTTCATAAATCACCGTCGCACGAAATGAATGCTCAAGCGGTCGATCTCCCTCCCAGTCAAAAATGCTCAAATCAGCAACAACGCTCTTCATCGAGGTCGCTGCGTTGTCTCCGGGACGACTCGCAGCAGAACGATCATAGTTCCGGCCAAGGGAAACGCTCTTTCCATACGGGTCAATCAGGACTTTCTGGCGGTCGAAACGATGTCCGCAAGATGCATCGCCGGGACCATCAATGCGGTATCCGTAGAGTTGCCCGGCCACGATTCCTGATACAAAAATATGCCAATAATGAGAAGTGCAGTCGAGTTCTGGATCGAGCTTTATGACTCTGCCCGGTTGTTGAGCTTCGGCGTGATCGAAGAAGACGATCTCGACATGTGTGGCATGGGCAGAGAAAATGCTGAAGTTCACGCCTGAGGCAGTTAACGTCGGACCAAGTGGATAGGAATAACTTGCGTTTTCGTCCTCGGCGGCTGTGTCACGAGAGCCCGAGGATTTTCGATGTGAGTCCATATATTCCTTCATGTGCCCGCATTTGTGGATCTAACGAGAATTGAAGCGCTACTGTTGCGATGCGCAGGTTCTCGCAGACCAGTTTTACCCAGGAACCATGGTGAGAAGGAGGATCGAGACGAGGATGAAGCCGAGAATGGCTACATCCGGCAGTGCGCTTTTCTTTGTGGGCTCGGATGGTGACTGAGTATTTTGGCGTGGATTCAAAGCATTGTAGTAAACAGAAAAGGTTTCACCTTGTGCCCTAGCTACAGGCGATATGAAGTTGTCGTAGTAGGTTTGTGCATGGGCGTAGTAGGTGAAGGATACGATCAGTTTGTTGGGGTCTTCTGTGATCCGCAGGGTTAACGCACTGATTCTGACAAGCTCGTGACGGCACTCTGTAACTCTGGCTTCAGTCTCCATCCAGATTGGCCGAGGAGTCGCTCGCGCTGTTTTGTTAGGGAGCTGGCTCGAAATTCTTACGGATTGCCGATTGGCGGTCTCCTGCTTCCGGGCACGACGACCCGCGGCGCTCAAGATTTGCCGCGCTCGTTCCATGATTCCGAGATTGCCCATCAGCGTTGCCATACGATCTGCTTGGCTTCGAGCGGCACGAGTGCATTGGGATGGTGGGGGACGATACGCGCGGTGTAGTCGCTCGCGGGGCGCGTTGCGGAGACCTGAGCCGAATAGTTGAACGCGCCAGGCTTATCTGCGCAGGGGCCGGATGCGTTCATCACTTGGAAAGGCGCGCGCTTCTCGTGAGCTGTATCAGCGTAAAGTTCTACTCTAAAGTGATCTGGAGTGAGCGATCCAGGAGCAACGTCGGCTTGGAAGAAGTGCTGCCCATCGTGGGTGTTAATCCGCATACTAACGAAACCCACCGTGCTCCAATGCCGATCGAGGTCCTGCTTCCAGCGGAACAGACTCAAGCCGAGCGCACCATCGTTTGCGGTACGATCACGATAGCGCGACGCCGCAGGCAGATAGTGACCCTCGGTGTATTCGCGGATGGCGCGTGTTGCAGAAAACTCCGGCGTGAGCCGCGCCATGCTCTCGCGGATGCGTCCCAGCCATTTGCCTGGCATGCCGGATTCATCGCGCTCGTAGAACTCTGGGATCACTTCAGCTTCCAGCAAGGTATATAGAGCTTCTGCCTCCTTGGCGTCCCACTCTGAGTCTTCTCGATGTTCCTGGCCGTCCCCAATGGCCCAACCTACCTCGGGCGAATAAGCCTCCGCCCACCAGCCATCCAACTCCGAAAGGTTGAGGCCGCCATTGACGAGGACCTTCATGCCACTGGTTCCGCAGGCCTCCCATGGACGCCGAGGCGTGTTAATCCAGAGGTCGATCCCCTGGACCAACTCCTGGGCCAGCATCATGTCGTAGTCGTTGAGGAAGACCACGCGTCCTTTAACCTCAGGGCGATTGATGAAATCTTTCCATTGCTTGATCAACTCTTGTCCGGGAAGATCCTGAGGATGAGCTTTTCCGGCGAGGATTAATTGAACAGGCATTCGAGGATTGGTGAGCAAGCGCACCAGCCGTTCGGTATCGTGCAAAAGAAGATTGGGACGCTTATAGGTGGCAAAACGGCGTGCAAATCCCAGGGTCAGCACCTTCTCATCGAAGATATCTGCGGCAATCGATGGATTCGCGCCTTCCGCAGCGAGTTGGCACTGGTACCGCTTCCGCATCCGCTCGATCAGGCCTTTTCGCCCGGCTGTTCGTAATTGCCAGAGTTCCTGATTGGAGATGTGGCGAATGTCATCTTCGACAGGGCGATCTCCGCGCCAACGCTTCTGGCCGCAGGCGGAGGCCCACAACGCATCGGCTTCGGCAGAATCCCAGGTGGGCACATGAATGCCGTTGGTTACAGACCCTATTGGGACTTCCTCCTGCGGCCAGTGGGGAAACAAGGTCTGAAAAATCTGCCTGCTCACTTTTCCATGGAGCTTGCTCACTCCATTGATCTGACCGCTGCCACGAACCGCGAGATAAGCCATGTTGAAAGGCTCCGAACTATCTTCCGGATTCTGCCTTCCCATGGCGAGCAGATCGTCCACTGAGATAGCGAGTTCATCGACTGCGTAGTGGCTCAGATACGTGCGAATGAGTTTGGGATCGAAGCGGTCGAAGCCAGCACTGACGGCCGTATGCGTCGTAAATAGATTTCCGGCTCGCGTGATATTCATGGCAAGATCAAATGGCTTCTTGTGATCCTCCATGTAGGACCGGGCGCGTTCGAGCACCGCGAATGCCGCGTGACCTTCGTTGAGGTGACAGACCTCAGGCGTGAGGCCCAAAGCTCGCAACAAGCGCCATCCGCCAATGCCGAGGACGATCTCCTGCTTCAGGCGCATCTCTGCGTCGCCGCCATAAAGCTCACTGGTAATTCCACGATGAGCCGCGGTATTGGCAAAGTCGTTGGTGTCGAGAAGATACAACTTTGCTCTTCCCACTGACACTTCCCAACAGCGAAGCCAAATCCTCGAGCCGGGAAGTTGAATTTGCAACCGTAGCCATTCCCCATTTGGCTGTCGCAGCGGCCGTATGGGCAACTGCCCCGGATCGTTGACTGGATAGAGAGCCTGCTGGCAGCCTTCCGAATCGAAGTCCTGGCGGAAATATCCCTGGCCGTAGAGCAAGCCGACTCCGACAACCGGCACGCCCAGTTCACTGGCGGCCTTCATCTGGTCGCCGGCTACGTTGCCAAGTCCGCCTGAATAAATGGGCAGGGCCTCGCTCAACATGAACTCCATGCTGAAGTAGGCGACTGTCGTCAGCGCCGAGGTTGGATGCTTGTGCTGGAACCATGCGTCGGCCCGATAGGACTCCCGATTCTTCTGAAGCAGACTGTCGAGCTTCTGGCGGAACTCCGGCGCGCCCAATGCAGCCTTGATTCTTTCGCGAGAGACCGTGCGCAAGATGACCCATGGGTTTTGAGTGCTTGCCCAGAGGTCCTTGTCGAGCGCTTCCCACAACTCGTCCGCGGCATGGTTCCAGGACCAGTGCAGATTGAGCGCCAACTCAACCAGCGCATCAACTCCATCAACCTTGAACCAATCAGATGGCGCCTTCGGATCGCTCAATATCTCCCCCTGCTTACCAAGTCCAAGAAGAGGAGACCGCTATCGTAATCCTTATGCAATGGCGGCCTCCACATTGAGTTCAGCCAGATTGAGCCTAACTGTCGGTGAACATCGCTTTCTGCGGATGCCCCTTGGCAAGCGGAGCCGGAGCGGCGGAATCGCTGAAGTCCTTGGTCCACTGCCAGTTCCTGATCTCCGGCATATCTTCCAGGTGTTCGCGGATATAGTCGTGGTGGCGTTGCAATTCCTGGTTGAAGAAGTCGATGGCATTCTCGGCCTGCAAACGGAGGCGAGGGATATGCTTCAAAGCGTCGAGCGCAAGGTGGAAGCGGCTCATTTCGTTCAACACCACCATGTCGAATGGCGTTGTTGTGGTTCCGTGGTCCATGTAGCCATGCACATGGAATCGAGACTCATTGGAACGTCCATGCACCAAGGTATGAATGAGCCAGCGATTGTTGTGGAAGGCAAAGACTACGGGCGCGCTCTCGGTGAAGAGCGCGTTGAACGACATTTCGTCCATGCCGTGAGAATGCTTGTCGGGAAACATCAGAGTCATCAGGTCGACAACATTGACTACGCGTACCTTGATACCTGGCACGTGTTTCTGTAGCAGCCACGAGGCCGCGCAGATCTCGATGGTGGGTACGTCGCCAGCGCAGGCCAGCACTACATCCGGCTCCCCGCCTTCATCGTTGGTTGCAAACTTCCACGTTGACGCGCCACGCGAGCAATGCTCGAGAGCTTCGTCCATGTTGAGCCACTGAAGCTGCGGCTGCTTTCCGCAAGTGACAACATTCACGTAATTGCGGCTGCGCAGGCAATGGTCGAAGACACTGAGAAGACAGTTGGAGTCCGGTGGATAATACACGCGGATCACTTCACTCCTGCGCGCCAGGGCATTGTCCACGTACCCGGTTGCCTGGTGACTGAAACCATTGTGGTCGTTGCGCCACGCATGACTTGTGAGGAGAACATTGAGGGATGCGAGCGGCCTGCGCCATGGAAATTCGCGGCATTGCTCGAGCCACTTGGCATGCTGAGTTGTCATCGAGTCCACCACCTGCGCGAAGGCTTCATAGGAGGACCACATGCCATGACGGCCCGTGAGCAAGTAGCCTTCAAGCCAGCCCTGGCAGAGATGCTCGCTCAGCACTTCCATGACGCGGCCGTCTGGACCCAGTTCATCGTCTATCGAAACAATCTCAGCCATCGAGCACCGTTTCGTTGCCTCAAAGATGGAGTTGAGACGATTGGAATTCGATTCATCGGGGCAGAACATGCGGAAGTTTGTCAGATTCATTCGGAAGATGTCGCGGAAGAAATCTCCCAGTTTGCGCGGCGCCTCGGCCAATACCTGGCCTGAGCCGGGGATTTCAAGCGCGTAGTCCGTGAAGTCGGGCAGCGCGAGGGTGATCAGTTCGCGTCCACCATTGACGTGTGGGTTGCCTCCCATGCGTCGGTTACCTACGGGCGAGAGAGCCGCGAGTTCGTCGATGAACTTGCCATTCTCGTCAAATAGTTCTTCGGCCTTGTAACTCTTCATCCAGGCTTCAAGGATCTTGAGATGCTCGGGGTTGTCTTTCACCGTTGCGAGCGGGACCTGGTGAGCACGGAATGTGCCTTCTACCGGGATTCCATCCACTTCTTTGGGGCAAGTCCATCCCTTCGGCGTGCGGAAAATGATCATGGGCCAGACGGGCTGCTTCTTGAAGCCGTTCTTGCGCGCATCCTGCTGAATTCCACGAATCTCGGCATAGCAGTCCTCAAGCGTTTGAGCAAGGAGTTGATGCACAACCTCGGGATCGTCGCCCTCGACAAAGTAGGGCTTGTAACCTCGACCCACATAGAGGGCCTTCAAGTCGGCATCGCTCGTTCGTCCCTGGGCGGTTGGCCCCGAGATTTTGTACCCATTGAGATGAAGGATCGGCAGGACGGCACCGTCTCGGACCGGATTGACGAAGTTGACTGACTTCCAGCTTCCTTCGAGCGGGCATGTCTCGGACTCGCCATCCCCGACGACGCAGGCCGCAATCAAGTCTGGATTGTCGAAAGCCGCGCCGAACGCGTGAACCAGAGAGTAGCCAAGCTCTCCGCCCTCGTGCATGGAGTTCGGCACGTGCGGCCCGCAGTGGCTGGGCACGCCGCCCGGAGTCGAGAACTTGCGGAACATGAGCCGCAGGCCGTCTTCATCGTGTGTGATCTCCGGGTGAACCTCGGTGTAGCTGCCTTCCAGGTAGGAGCAAGCATTCAGCGAAGGGCCTCCGTGTCCGGGACCAGAGATGTAGATGATGTCCGCA
>Ga0182024_10026016_pt1 | contig 10300 bp, 8 predicted proteins | sample P32metaG_FD_120480 | JGI IMG/M metagenome (GOLD analysis project Ga0182024, IMG submission 120480) | Permafrost microbial communities from Stordalen Mire, Sweden - P3-2 metaG (Illumina Assembly) | ecosystem: Environmental > Terrestrial > Soil > Wetlands > Permafrost | place: Sweden: Stordalen...
CAAGCGGTAGAACTCGGCGACGCCGGGAGTGGCGGTTGCGTCGTATTGGCGAAACTCCTCTTCGCTCTTGCCTTCTTTATACCGGCCCTCGAGGAACTCATCCCACTGGTCGAGATCCTGCAACGGTTGGTTGGGAACGACTGCGGATCGGCTCATGCGTGTGTCTCCTTCAGGTAGTTGAGAGCGGGCAGCTCGGGGGGATTCACGTTACCGCTAACGTACACCAATTTCCAGCGCCAGACAATCCCACATCCGGGAGTATTGTCGACGCTGAAGCCCCGCTGGAGGCATCGCTGTTTCTCTTGACAGGGGCACGATCCGACCGATAACGTAACTTTTCGTAATCGGTTACGTTACTCCGGTAGGGAAAGGGGTTCCAATGCACGACGAGCGTGGCAGCCGGTCGAAAACTCTGCGGGCCATTTTTACCGACGTTCAGTTCTGGATCCCCGCTGTTGTACTGGTATTGGGAGTGGGTCTGCTGGTCTTCATTCACGGCAACTAGTTCTTTATTCGCCAAAAGCAGTCGGCGCCGGCGTTCGCGAGGGATTTGCGAGACATGGAAGGCAGATGGCAGCAGACAATGCGGTAGCAGCGAAAGTGCGTACCGCCGCGGCCGGTCGCTCGCTCCACGGGCTGGGAGTGATCTGTGGTCTCGCCGCGGGCGTGTGGCTGGGGGCGGCCGAGGCCCCGACCAAGCTGGTCAACGCCGGCTTCTCTCCATTTGCTGTTTCGCTGTGCATGGTTGCCGGCGTCTTTACCGCGCGCTGGACGTTCCCTACCTTGCTCAAAGGAACCAGCTATGTCTTTGCCGATCTATTTGCGAAGAAACACCTGATGGTCTGGGCGATCCTAGCCGGCGCTCTCTGGGCTGTGGCCAACACACTCACTGTCTTCGCAATTCGCGATGTGGGCCTGGCCACGGCTTTCCCGCTATGGAACACCAACTCGCTGATCGGGCTGCTCTGGGGCAGGCTGCTGTTCCGCGAGCTTCAGGGGGCAACGGCGAAAAATGTCGCCAAGGTAGTCTGCGGCAGCATCTGCATCGTGGCCGCGGCGATCATGCTCGGCTTCAGCACCATTCAAGGTGCCGGCGGAGTTCCGCCGCATGCGGTCATGGGTTTGCTGGCGGCCGCGGGCGCAAGCCTGATGTGGGGCACCATGTATGTGCCTTACCGGAAAGCTTATCTAAGCGGCATGAATCCGCTCTCGTTCGTCACGGTGTTTACGGTGGGCGAACTGGGGACGATGTTTCTCCTCACCTGGACGCTCGACGGCGGCATGAAGTCATCTGTATTCCGGCTGCTCGAGAGCAGGCAGTTGCTGTTCTGGCTGTTCCTGGGAGGCTTTGTGTGGGTGGTCGGCGACCTCTTTCAGCAATTTGCGACCAAGTATCTGGGTATTGGGCGGGGCATTCCGCTCTCCAATACCAACCAGTTCTGGGGGCTGGCCTGGGGTGCACTGGTCTTCGGGGAGCTGGCCTCGGCGAACCGGGCTCATCTCGCCCTTGTTCTGGGAGGATCGGTGCTGATGATCCTGGGGGCGCTCGCGATCAGCACGGCGGTGGCTTCGTCTCGCGAGAATAAATCACGGAACGACGCGCTTGCGCGAGAGTGCGACCGTTACGGATTGGACTATGGCGAGGTCCTGCTGGCGCAGAGCGGCGACGAATTCACCGAGCGTAGCGGACGACGACGCTGGTGGGATGTAGCGATCGTGGTGGCGGCAAGCTGCCTTTTTCTATGGCTCGGTTTGAACGCGGTCGTGCCTCCACTGGCGATGAACCTGGGCTGGATTGCGGTGCTGACGCTGGCGCTGCTGGGCGCGCTGGGTGGTGCCGGGTGGGCGCTATGGCGACAGACACGCTTCGGATGATCGCTTCCATCAAGACGTTCCATTGAGGAGCAACATGGCAGTGCGGTTGAAGGATATTGCTGCAGATCTTGGCGTGTCCACGGTGACCGTGTCGAAGGTGTTGCGCGGCGGCCTGGACATAGGCGAGCGAACTCGTGCCCGGGTGCTGAAGCGGATGGCCGAGCTGAACTACCAGCCCAATATGCAGGCGCGCGGACTGGCGAGCGGCCGCTCGTTTGCGGTGGGGCTGGTCGTGCCGGATCTCGTGCATCCGTTCTTCGGTGAGTTTGCGAAATCTCTCGCTGGTGCGCTGCGGGCAAGCGGGCTGGCACTGGTGCTGGCATCTTCAGAAGAAGATCCGGAGATTGAGCGACAGGAAATCCGCACCCTTGTAAACCGCGGAGTGGATGTTCTCTTGGTGGCTTCATGCCAGAGTATCGACGAGGCGGAGTTCTTCACCAACGGGGGTCCTCCGCTCCTCCTGATCGACCGTAATATCCCGAGACTGGGGACCGACTTCGTTGGGTCGAACGATGTGCTTGTAGGCGAACTGGCGACGCGTCACCTGATCGGTCTCGGGCGCAAGAAGATCGCCCACATCGGCGGCCAGGGCACGAGTCCCTCGATAGATCGCTTCAAGGGCTTCCGCAATGCTCTCGGCGTCGCGGGCATCAAACTGCCGAAGAGCTACGTCGTGACCCGCGAGCGATTTGAAGAGACGGGCGACTCTGCCGGCTACCGCGCCATGCAGGAACTGCTGGCGCAGAAGCATCGGCCGGACGCCGTTTTCTGCTACAACGATTTGTCAGCCATCGGTGCGATGCAGGCGGCGATGCAGGCTGGCCTCAGCATCCCGGGCGACATCGCATTTGCCGGCTGCGGCAACCTGCGCTATGCCGAGTATTTTAAGGTGCCTCTCACGTCGGTAGACCAGTCGATCCAGCGCATGGGCGAGACAGCGGCACGGCGCGTGCTCACACTGTCGACCAAGCCCGAGAATGACGTGCCGCAGACCTCTCTGGTCGAACCGAAGCTGATCGTTCGCCACTCTACTGTGGCAGGATGAATTTTGCAAATAAGCGCAGCTTGCACCTAACTGCTACCGCGCCTGTTTCGTAAAGCGCTCATCCGCTCTCCGGCGCCCGTAGTTCGCTTTCTACGATTTGGGCTATCGGATCTTGCCTTTCATTACCGAAGAATCAAGCCGGGCAGCCAGTGGAGCAAAATCCGCGGTAGGCCCTTTCCATTCCAACTGGTCAACCGATTCAAACACCGGAATGTCGGTGCGCAATGTTGCCAAAACACGAAAGAGCAAAGCCTGGTCCCGGTTGGCAACGAGCGTACTCGACAGTGCCTTGGGACTGGCAACGTTGACGCCCCACTCGCGCCAGTCTGGAGGAATGGATTCGAGATGAGTGAATCGCGCCAGCACGGCAGCAGCCGATTTCGCACCCCAGCCGAGCAGTCCCGGAAAACCGTCTGCCGAGTCGCCCACCAGAGCAAGATAATCGGGTATGGACGCCGGCTCCACTCCGAATTTGGCGACCACGCCTAATTCGTCCCGAGTGATATTTTTGCGCCGGTCCAGTTGAACGATCCGGGTTCCTTGTACGCATTGCGCGAGATCTTTATCGGGCGTGCAGATAATCACACGTTCTACGCGCGGGTCGTTCGCGGCAGCTGTTGCGGCGGCTGCTAATGCATCGTCGGCCTCGAACTCAACCATCGGCCAGACCACGATACCTAGAGCGGAGAGCGCTTCCTCAAGGAGCGGGAACTGGGCTAACAGTTCAGGCTCCACGCCTTCTGCTGTCTTATAGCCTGGCCACAGATCATTTCGAAATGATTCAATCACGTGATCGGTGGCTACGCCCATGTGCGTAACACCGTTGCCCAGCATACCCATGAGCGAGGCCAGTACGCCCCGCACGGCTGCGACTTCCTGGCCGGTATTGTCGCGGACTTTCGGAAGAGCATAATAGTGGCGAAACAATTCGTACGTGCCGTCGATGAGGTGCACTTGCATAGCAACAGCTTATAGACTGCAACCGGATGCTACATAATTGACTCCATGAACGGCATTGATCACTCTCGCAGAAAGTTCCTGTCGACTGCCCCTGCGCTCGTGGGCGGCGCTTTGCTGAGTGGGCGCGCCGGGTTCGCGTTCACGGCCGGTAATCAGGGGACGGAGACGAAGGCTGATTACGCTCTTACCATCGCCACCCAGCCGATCGAACTGGCTCCCAATCGCATTGTCTCCGTGACGGTTTACAACGGGCAGTTCCCAGGGCCGCTTCTGCGCTTCAGGGAAGGTGTGCGGGTCACGGTGGACGTGCACAACCACACCGATATCCCGGAGCAACTTCATTGGCATGGGCAGTCGATTCCCTCAGATGTGGATGGCGCCGCCGAGGAAGGGACGCCATTTATCCCGCCCCACGGCAGCAGGCGGATTTCGTTCGTTCCGCGGCCCTCCGGGTTTCGCTTTTACCACACGCACGTGCGCGCCGGCGCCGACCTAAGCCGCGGCCAGTACAGCGGTCTGGTTGGTCCGGTCTACATCGAACCGAAGAATGACCCGGGCAGATACGACCGCGAAGTCTTTCTCACTCTGAAGGAGTTTCAGCCCACTTTCAGCCAGGGCGGCGATATGGATATGGATTTCCTTTCGCCCTCGGCAACCGTGAAAGATCTGAAAGATGCCGGCGAGAGCGCCATGAAAGCGTCTCTGGCTAAGAAAATGCCGAAGGGGTACGAGGTCGGGTACGACGCCTTCACCATCAATGGACGTATGCTCAGCCATGGCGATCCTGTGCGCGTGAAGCAGGGCGAGCGTATCCTGTTTCACGTGCTGAACGGCAGTGCGGGCGAGATCCGCAGCCTGGCGTTGCCGGGCCACACCTTCCTGGTGGTGGCCATGGATGGAAACCCGCTGCCCAAGCCAGTTCGAGTGCCCGGACTGTGGATTGGTACTGCGGAACGGATTTCCGCCATCGTTGAGATGAATCATCCTGGCGTATGGGTGATGGGCGATATGAGTGACGATGACCGCCACCATGGGATGGGAATTGTGGTCGAGTATGGCGGACGTTCGGGCAAGCCACAATGGATTCCTCCCCATGCGTTTCCATGGAATTACGCTCGCTTTGGTCAGGCGGAAGGTCACTCGCAGACGCCCGACCAGGTGATTGACATGACCTTCGCCAAGGACAATGCTGCGCTTGCCGGCTTCAATCGCTGGACCATCAACGGTGTCTCCTACCCGCTGGATCAGATGATGGCTAAGCCGGCCTTTCATTTGATCCAGGGCAAGCGGTATCGTCTGCGGATGCGCAATGCCAGCGACGATATCCACCCTATCCATCTGCATCGCCACACTTTTGAACTGAGCCGGGTCGCAGGGCAGCCTACCTCCGGTGTTTTGAAGGACGTGGTTATGGTCGGCGGCTATCAGGAAACAGAGATCGACTTCACCGCCGACAATCCAGGGCTCACGCTCTTTCATTGCCACCAGCAATTGCACATGGACTACGGCTTCATGTCGCTGTTCGACTATGTGCGATGAGGCGTTGTCCAGCCTTTGGTTCCCGACCGTCCTGCACGCATCCAACCCTTTATGTCTACCAACAGTACCAAGGCTCAACACTCGATCACGTTTAGAGCGAGGCCGGCCAGCGAGGTCTCCTTATAGCGGGCCTGCATATCCAGGCCTGTCTGGTACATGGTCTTGATGACCTGGTCGAGTGAAACCTTGTGGCCTTCCGACTCATTCATGGCCATGCGGCTCGCGTTGACAGCCTTAATGGCGCCGACTGCGTTGCGCTCGATGCAGGGAACCTGCACCAGCCCCCCGATAGGATCACAGGTCATGCCAAGGTGGTGCTCCATGCCAATCTCCGCGGCATGTTCCACGCGCTCGTTGATCTCTGCTGCTGTGAGCGATGTTTCTTCCGGCGCGTTGATGGCCGAAACCAGTCCGGCTGCGGCCATGGAGCAGGCCACACCTACTTCGCCCTGGCAGCCGACTTCCGCTCCAGAGATGGAAGCGTTTTCCTTGTAGAGAATGCCAATGGCCGCAGCGGTCAGGAAATAGCGAAGAATCCCTTCTTCGTTGGCTCCGTCAACAAACTCCAGGTAATAGTGGGCGACGGCGGGAACGACGCCGGCCGCGCCGTTGGTAGGTGCGGTGACGACCCGCCCTCCTGCCGCGTTTTCTTCGTTGACCGCCATGGCATAAACCGTGATCCAGTCAAGCTGGGAGAGAGGATCCTTTGAACCTCCTGCACGCAACCGCGCTGCGAGCTTCGAAGCGCGGCGACGGACCTTAAGGCCACCGGGGAGGATACCCTCGGCTTCGATGCCTTGCTGTGTGCACTCGCGCATGATTTGCCAGATGTGCAGAATGCGCCGACGAACTTCTTCCTCTGCCGGGAATGGCTGCCCCTGAGCGCCCTGCCGACCAGTCTCCACCAGCGCACATTCGTTGGCCAACATCAGTTGCGCGATGGTGATGTTAGCGGCAGCAGCTTTCTCCAGGAGTTCCTGTGCACTATGGAAAGGATAGGGCACTCCTCCTGCCTGATTGTTGACCGGAGCCTGCGTGGCTTCCGCGGCTGCACGCTCATCTTCAGAGAGAATAAAGCCGCCGCCAATCGAAAAGAAGATCCGCTCAGAAAGCAGAGCCCCAGCCTGGTCGAATGCGGAAAAGCGCACGCCATTGGGATGAGAAACAATATTGGCCACGGGATACATCTGGTCGCGATGAAAGATCAAGTGCTTCGCCTCATCGAAAGCGATGATGTGGTGACCGGGCAACTCCAGTTTTTTGGCAGTACGGATCACGGCAAGCTGGGCTTCGATTTCCGCAGGATCGATGCTCTCCGGGGTTTGACCAGAAAGGCCAAGCAGGATGGCGCGGTCGGTGCCATGGCCATGACCGGTGAGCGCCAGCGAGCCGTATAGATGGGCCTGGATGGAGGCGACCTGAGACGTAAGTCCGGTTGACTGCAGTTCCCTGGCAAAACGAAGCGCGGCCCGCATCGGCCCCATGGTGTGCGAGCTCGACGGCCCGATACCAATCTTGAATAGTTCAAAGAGACTATGCTTCACCTGATTTACGGGCCACCCAAGGGTCAGGATACCTCTTAGCTAAGATAGGGCAGTCGAAGATATGTGAAGCCCGCAGGAGTGAAAAGCGAATTGCCCCTTATTTCATTGCAATATGTTTGCCGCGGTCCCTTGCGCTCCGGTCTGTTGTGGCTTGGACTTGTTTTGTCAGCAACAGCCGCCTGGCCACAAGAAAAGCCCCTCATCCTGGAGGTGGACGCAACCACCATCTCGAAAAAAATCCTGTCCGCACATGAGTCTTTTCCTTTGGCTTCGCCGTCTTCTCACACGGTCGATCTTGTTTATCCCAAATGGATCCCCGGTAACCATGCGCCCACCGGGCCCATCGCCGACCTGGTGAACCTGAGGTTTACTGCAGACGGCAAGAATATTGCCTGGGCTCGCGACCCGGTGGATATGTTCCGTTTCCATATCCTGGTTCCTGCCGGAACCAACTTACTGGTAGCCGACTTCAGCCTGGTGGGGGTCTATGTGGCGGGCAACGATTTTGCTCCTGGCAATACTTCTACTCCGGTGCAGGGTGATGTGAACTGGGATCAGCTCGTCTTATACCCCGCGGACACGATCGCCGACCAGGTAACCGTCTCGGCTTCGATCAGGCTTCCCGACCGCTGGTCTTACGCTACTGCGTTGCCGCATCCATCGCAGCAAGGTGGCACCGTTCATTTTGATCCCGTATCGCTCACCACGCTGATCGATTCGCCTCTGATGTGTGGATCCATCATGCGTGAGTTCGACATCACGCCCAAGGGTGTTTCGCAGCGTCATCTGCTGGATCTTTTTGAGAAATCGCCCGAGGGTCTTAACGTGGCGCCCGAGCGAATCACCGCTTTCCGCAATCTCGTCTCTGAGGCCGGAGCCATGTTCCGCTCGCATCACTACACGAGCTACCACTTCCTGGTGGAAGCCCAGGGCGAGACCAGCGACGGGCTGGAGCATCACCAGTCGAGCGATGAGCAGGTGCCGGAACTGGGCATGGTGAGCCCTTCCTTCTCTGCAGAAGCAGGAAATTTGCTGGCCCACGAGATGATCCATTCCTGGAATGGAAAATTCAGACGGCCTGCCGGCCTCGCGACCCCTGACTATCAGCAACCGATGGTTGGCGATATGTTGTGGGTCTATGAGGGCCTGACCAGTTACTGGGCAGAGATTCTGGCTACGCGTGCCGGCCTGGAAACGAGCGCTCAAATGAAAGACCGGATGGCGCTCTACCAGGCAGAGATGGACCACCGGACAGGGCGCGGCTGGCGCAACCTGCAGGATGTGTCGAGATCGGCGCAGGTTCTCTACTCCGCTGGGCAGCAGTGGACGATCCTGCGGCGTTCCACAGACTTCTACCGGGAAGGGCCCCTGCTCTGGCTGCAAGTCGACAGCATTCTTCGAGAAAGAAGCAAGGGAGCGCGCAGCCTGGATACCTTTGCTGCCGACTTTTTTGGACCACCCGATGGAGTGATGACGGTAGAGCCCTACACCTACGAGGACCTGATCGCTGCGTTGAACCATGTCGTCCCCTACGACTGGAACAGCCTGCTCCAGGGCAATCTGCTGGCCACGCGTCCCACTCCAGTTTCGCCCGGTCTCGAAGCGGCCGGGTGGACCGTGACTTACACGGACGATCCAAACCAGGCTGCGGTCGACTCGGAAACTGTCTCTCAACAAGCCGATCTATCAACCTCGATCGGACTGGTGATCGATCAGGACGGAACCATTATCGATCTCGCTCCGGACTCGGCCGCAGGCCGGGCCGGACTGGCTCCAGGATCGAAGTTGATGGGCGTTAACCATCGCGTCTACTCGGCTGACTTACTCCGCCAGGCTATCTTGAATGCGGAGACGACAACGCAAGCCATCGATTTGCTTACCCTCACGGATGGCTATTACGCGGAGTTCTCGGTGGATTACCACCAAGGCCTGCGCTCGCCGCACCTTACTCGCATCTCCGGGAAACCGGACCTGCTAACGACGATTCTGAAACCCCGGCGAACCGATTAGCCTGGATGCTAGAATCTGTGGAGTCTTGATCCTTCCGCTTGGCTGGATTGGGAAAAAATAAACCATGGTTGATTCACCACGCGGTTCCCGGGCGTCGAGACGTAAGACACCAACCATTTACCATGTAGCGCGCGAAGCGCGGGTTTCCGTGTTCACCGTGTCTGCTGTCATCAACAACAAGAGCCACGTTGGCGCGCCGCTTAAAAAGCGGGTCGATGCCGCCATCCTCAAGCTGAATTACCGGCCTAATATCCTCGCCCAAAGCCTGGCCAACGAACGCACACGCACACTGGGTGTGATCGTTCCCGATATTTCTAACCCGTTTTTCCCTATGCTGGTGCGCGGCGCTGAAGACACGGCACAGAAGCGCGGGTACAGCATTCTGCTCTGTAACAGCGACGGACTCCTGGAAAAAGAGGAGCTTTATCTCGACTTGCTGTTGGCTAAGCGGGTGGACGGCATTCTGCTTACCAAATCGCCGGGCGAACTCAGTCCTCAAACCATCAGTTTGTTGTCGGGCATGAACGTGCCCACCGTGCTCATGATGCGCACTTATCCCAGCCTGACGGACGACGCCGTGATTACCGACGATCTCCAAGGCAGCTTTGAAGCGGTGTCGCACCTGGCCAGGATCGGACATAAGACCATCGCCATGGTGGGCGGCCCACTCAGCGTAAGCAATGGCAGAGCCAGGTTGCAGGGGTTTAAGAAGGCGCTCAAGGCCAGCGGCCTAAGCTTCAATCCCAAGCTAGTGTATGAGGGAGACTATCGTATCGACTCCGGCCACCGGGCCGGTCTGTCTCTTTTACCGCATCGTCCCGATGCTGTGTTTGTAGCTAATTTCCTGATGACCGTCGGCTTTCTGCAGGCAGCCCAGGAAATGGGTATGCGGTGCCCGGAGGATTTTGGGCTCGTTACCCTGGATGACTACCCCTGGCTCCGATTATTCGATCCGCCGCTCACAGCTATGGAACTGCCCAAGTATGAGGTGGGCTGCCTGGCGACCGAACTTCTGCTCGACCGGATCGAGGGCAAGAGCACACCAGCCGTCACGCACAAGATTGCTCCCCACCTCTGCGTGCGGGAGTCGTGCGGCTTTGGGCTGCGTAATGGCTCAACCAGCGTGAATGCTGCTCCTGGCCTACCTGCGCTGGTAACCAAGGGCCGCCGCAAGTCGCCCTGACGAGGGCGGGATCAAAGGTCTGTACCTCAGCGGCTTCTATGAGACGGCTGTGGAAATCAAGGGTGTTCTCCGGTTTTTTTATTATTAGGGTTTTTTGCTTTTGCTTTTGCTGTTGCTGTTGCTTTTGCGGACGAGGCCCTGAAG
>Ga0182024_10026017_pt1 | contig 10300 bp, 8 predicted proteins | sample P32metaG_FD_120480 | JGI IMG/M metagenome (GOLD analysis project Ga0182024, IMG submission 120480) | Permafrost microbial communities from Stordalen Mire, Sweden - P3-2 metaG (Illumina Assembly) | ecosystem: Environmental > Terrestrial > Soil > Wetlands > Permafrost | place: Sweden: Stordalen...
CGCCTCGGCCGCCGTGTACGTTGCCTTGATCGTCTCTTTCTTGGTGCGAAAGGCCTCCACCTCTGCCTGCAGTCGCTGACCGGTCTGTTCGAGCTTGTCCTGCTGTTCAACAATTGTGGCGTGCTGGGTGTCGAGGTCTTTCAGTTGACTGGCAATCACTTCACGACGCGTGAGTGCTTCGCGAGCGAGCGGCTCGTTGCCCTGGCCCATGGCGGTTTTGGCCTGATCAGCCAACTTGTCACCCTGGTTTTTCAGCTGCTCGGCCTGAATCTCTACGCGCTTGCGGGCGGTCGCCACGTCGGCAATGGCCCGGCGCACCTTCGTGAGGTTGTCGAGCTGCTGTTCGTAAGAGAGGTCGAGCGTTTGGCGCGGGTCCTCCATCTTGTTCAAAGCCGCATTGCTCTTGGCTTGAAAGATGCTCGTTAAACGCTTCATTAAACCCACGGGGGCCTCCTTGGCTACCCTCACAGACTATTGCGTTGAGGCGATCAACAGTGCAGCGACAAGCGCGAAGCGCCGTTCATCGGCTCAACTTCTGGGTAGATCTCGGTCCTGAGCGTCGGCTTGTTCGGCCAGTTCCAAGCGGTACGTCTCGAGTGCGTCACCTAAGTCCTTGTTATCGATGCTGAGAATTCGAGCGGCAAGCAAAGCTGCGTTCGTCGCTCCGTTTATGGCGACGGTGGCGACCGGGACACCTCGGGGCATCTGAGCAATCGAGAGCAGTGAATCCATGCCGTCGAGGCGGGCGAGGGCTACGGGCACGCCGATGACCGGCAACGTGGTGGTGGCCGCGAGCATGCCCGGAAGGTGGGCGGCGCCACCGGCTCCGGCAATCAACACCTTGAGCCCTTTGGCGCGCGCGGCGAGGCCATAGCTGATCATTGCTTCGGGCGTGCGGTGCGCGGACACCACGTGAATCTCGTAGGCAATGCCAAACCGCTCCAGCGTGGCGGCGGCGTCGGCCATGACCTCGTGGTCGGATGAACTGCCCATCACGATGGCGACAACTGGCTGCATTACGTCTCCCGGGTCTTCGTGCCGTACGCGCGGGCACTCTTCCATGCTGTCACGTGGGCCAACTGAGCGTCGTCACCGAATGCGGTGACGTGGCCGAGTTTTCGACCCGGTCGCCAAGATTTGGCGTAGTCGTGCACGAAAGCCCCCGAGACGCTACGTGCGGCTTCGAGCGACGAGGGCTTGTCGCCTCCGACCAGGTTGACCATGACGGCAAAATTCTGTGTCGGCGAAGTGTCGCCAAGGGGTTGGCCGCTCACGGCCCGCAAGTGATTGGCGAACTGACTCGTGACCGCGCCCTCAATCGTCCAGTGACCCGAGTTGTGCGGGCGCAGGGCCACTTCATTGATGACCAGGCCGGCGGTGGTCACAAAGAGCTCAATGGCAAGAATGCCGACCACCCCTATCAGTGTGGCAATTTTTACTCCGAGCGCTGCGGCGTCGTCCTTGAGTTGTGCGGACACGTCGGCGGGCAGTCGGACCTCCACGCACATACCGTCTGATTGCACGGTTGTGACGAGCGGGTAGAGCTCGATCGAACCATCAACACCGCGCACCACAAGTTGGGCCACTTCGCTCAGTAGGTCAAGGTGCTCTTCAATGAGCACTTCGCCCGTGGTGCTCAGTTGGTCAATCATCGCGGCGGCCTCGACGCGATTGGCGGGAAACAGCACGCCGCGGCCGTCGTAGCCTCCGCGCGCCGCCTTGAGCACTGGGGGACCATCCAGTGTGTCGAGGAAATCAGACACGTGCGGGTCGCTCGAGGAATCAACTACTACGAACCTTGGCACCGGTATGCCGGCATCGTTGAGCGCCTGGCGCTGGAAGGCTTTGTCGACGGCAAAACGAAGCGACGAGGCGCTGGGACGTACGACGACGCCTCGAAGTTCCAGTTGCGCGAGGTGGTCGAGGTCGACCAGTTCGTGATCAAACGTGATGACGTCGACCTCGTCACTCAGACGCTCGATCGCGTCTACGTCGCGCGCGTCGCCGATCACCGCGTGATCACAGGCGGAGATCGCCGGGTCATCGGGCGACGCCGCGAGCACAGTGATGCTGACGCCGACGCTCGGTGATGCTTCGCCCATCATGAACGCCAATTGACCGGCGCCCACTACGCCCACTCGAGTGAGGTGATGCTCGGCCGTGTGATCTGTCACGGACAGCACGTTACCTGTACCTAAAACGGCAGGCGAGTGTGCTTGAACTCGTTGAGGTTCGGCTCCAGGGCCATGAGTGTGATCATGGACTGAATTATTTTGACTGACTCCGCGGCGTCGCCGTTCGGCGGGACCATGTAACGCACGAAGGTAGCGTCGCCGTTGACCACAAATGTGGGCACGCCAAACGCCTCGTAGGTCGAGAACTCCTCGTAACTCTTGCCAATGACTTCGTGAGGTCGTCGCGACGCGACATCGATGCGCACCTGTTCCATGTCGACGCCGAGCGGACGCAGCACGCTGTCGATCTCTTCGATTGTCACCAAGCGAATGGCCTGTTCGTGACGGGCTCGAAAAAGAGCCTCGTGAGCCGCGAAGAAGAGGTCGGGTTGCTCGTCGCGTACGGAGACGCTGACGGCGAGTGAAAGGTGTTCCGCATCAAATGAGGGGTCGTTCCACACGCCGGGCGCGCCGTCTTCCTGGTAGCCCTGGGTCATGGTCCAGGGGACAAAGTTGACGTTGAAGTCAGCGCCGGCTTCGAGTGCCTTCAGCACGTGCAGGTGGATATTTTTCGCGAAGGGACAGCGATAGTCATAAGAAAGATCGAAGGAAGTCACTGCTCCAGACTAGGGATGACTATGCGGGTACGGGCACGCCGTCCGCCTTGCATATCTCGCGGTAGGCGCAGAAGCGGCACGAACTCTTTGACGGCGTCGCCGGAAAATCACCGTCGTCGTAGTAACGCTTGATCCGCTGCCACGCGTTCGCCGCGGCGCTGGCTCGGGCTCTGATGGTCACCTCGGACACCGGTCGTTCGATGGTTTCTCCCTGGGCCACGTAGAGCAGACGTATCTTGTTGGGCTGCTCGCCTAGTTTTGCTTCGCAGAGCGCGGCGTACAGCTCGGCGTTGGCGAAGGTGCTGGTGTCGTAGTTCCGATTGGGCAGGCCGCCGGTCTTGTAGTCGACGATCACCAGTTCACCATCGGGGTCGCGGTCGAGGCGGTCGAGAATCCCGAAGAGCGGCGTGCCGTCAATCTCGACGCCAAGGCGAAGTTCCACGCCTTCGTGGTTGATGGTCGTGGGATCTTCCATTTGGAAATACGTGGTGATGATAGCCCCGGTCTCTTTCAAGAGCTTCGTGAGCATCGCGTCGTCCAAGCCAATGTCGTTGCGCACGTCCTCTGTGAGGATGGCGTCGACGGCGGGATCAACGAAATCGCGAGTGCGCCCAATGGTTCGCTCGGGCGCCGGCAACTGGTGGAGCTGCTCAAAGATGTAGTGGACAAACCGACCCTTGGCCGAGGCGTAGCTCGCCGGTTGGGGGATTCGCTCGACGGAGGCGTGCTGGTACTTGCGCGGACACGATTGGAAGTCCTGGAGCCGTGATGGCGAGAGGGACTTGGGTAGCGGCTGTTCGAATGACATGGTTCCACCGTAGGGTATGCCTGTAACGCACATCATCGGAACATCCAGAGAGTAGAAATGATGTGTGAAGCCACGTCCTACCGTCATACGTCGCGGGAACCTGGTGCGCACGAGCCAATGGGCCGGTCTGCGCGCCGGCGACACCGTTGTGGTCGACGGTGTTAAGGAGCGACGTCAACATTGGGAATTTGTGGCGTACGTCACCAATGAGGCAACGGGCGAGGAATGGATCGACGTACGTGGTGGTCGGGTAGGCGAATCGAAGGGCCGTTCATTTCGACCGGAATTGATCTATCCCAGCGGGGCCAAACGGGGATCGCGACTGGTCGGATTGCCACTCTCCGTGGCGCCACAGTTGCCGATCTTTTAGTTGTGGGGTGCGGTTATGTCGCGGGAAAATCAAATCGGAGGCTTGACTGACGTCAGTCGCAGTTGAGTGAGCGCGTCGCGGTGGGTCCATCAATATGAAACGTAGGCAATTCGTGGTACTGGCACTACGTTCATTTTGGGTGTTGACTCCCTCGGAGCAAACGTATTTTTCGACCAGAATGCTACGAAGAAAGGCCGAGAAATTGACCCAGGGAGTGGACTGCGATGACGACACGCGCGCACGTTAATGGGCGAACCGTGAGCAACACGTGCTGAACGTTTCTTGGTACTGGTTTCGCGCCAGCCTCTCTCGCCGCTTGACCAACTACCTTTCGATTGCGCTACTCATTGGTCTTGTGGGTGGGATCGCGATGGGCTCGGTGATCGCGGCCCAGCGCACCTCGTCGTCCTACAACGTCTTCCTGGCAAGCACCAATCCTTCAGACATGCAGATGACTATTGGCGCACCCAACCTCACGAGTGAACTCTCGAAACTCCCGTTGGTGAAACACGTAAGTACTGCCACCCTGTACGACGGGGCATTTCCGGTCGGCAAACACGGTGCGCCCTTGTTCCCACCACCGTTGCTTTCGGGCAAGGTCGTCACGATGGCGAGCTTGAACGGTGAGTTTTTTTCAGTAGACAAGGTCGCGATTGACAAGGGCCGTATGTCGAATCCGAAGAAGCTCGATGAATTTGTTACAACCGCCAACGCGGCCCAACTCATGGGATGGCGAGTCGGCGAGTCAATACCCATGTATCTCTACACTGGCCCGCAGACGTCGCTGCCCAGTTTCGGCACGGGCAAGTTAAAGCCCACGTTGTCCATCTCCATGAAGTTGGTGGGTACGGTGACCACCAATACCGACGTCGTGGCCGACGAGGTGGACAAGTACCCCTCGTTCATGATTTTCAGTCCCACCGTGGCGCAGCGGTTGAACGCGACTGGAATTAACTACATTGACTACGCCTTGCAACTCGACCACGGGGCGCGCGACGTTCCCGCTGTCGAGCGCGAAGTAATTAAATCTCTTCCCAAAGGAACGACGTACAGCTTTCACGTCACGTCGAGCGTCGCTGCCCAAGTGAATAAGTCAATCGAACCCGAGGCCATTGCCTTAGGCATTTTTGGTTTGATTGCCGCGTTGGCCGCGCTCGTCATTGCGAGCAGCCTGATTGCGCGCGTGTTGCAAAGCGATGGCGAGGATCTGCTGGTACTTCGGGCGCTCGGGGCTCCACCCTCGATGGTCGCAAGTTCGGTGTTGTTGGGCGTATTGGGCTCGGTGCTCGCCGGCGCCGTGCTGGCAGTCGTGGTCGGCGTGGCGCTGACACCATTGTCGCCGCTGGGTCCGGTGCACCCGATCTATCCCTTCAAGGGTCTGCAGTTCGATTGGTTGGTTCTAGGACTTGGGTTCGCCATCATCGTGTTGGTGCTCGTCCCGATCGCCACCACACTCGCGTGGCGACGGGCCCGTCGCAACATCTCGCATCGCCGTCTCTTTGACACCCCCGTGGCATCGCGCCTCGCACGGCTACTCGCCGAGATTGGCCTCCCCGTGACCATGGTGGCAGGGGTGAGATTCGCGATTGAACCCGGGAGGGACCGCGATGCCGTGCCGGTTCGAGCAGCGCTGCTCGGTTCGGTAATGGCCGTCATGCTCGTCGTTGCGACCGTGACTTTTGGCAGCGGTCTTAGTACGCTCATTTCACGGCCCGCGTTGTACGGCTGGAATTGGAACTACGCACTCACCGGCAACGGCGCGGACGTTCCGCCTCAGTCGACGAATCTGTTGAACTCGGATCCTGAAGTGGCGGGCTGGTCGGCTGTCGACTTCGCGTCCGTACAGATTGATAGTGAGGCCACGCCAGTACTGCTCATGAGACCGTACGCGAAGGTCAGCCCGCTGCTGCTGTCGGGTCACGGTCTTGAAGCCAACGATCAGATCGTGTTGGGTCCCGCGACCATGCAACAGTTGCACAAGCGCGTGGGCGAGACGGTTACCGTCTCGTACGGATCGCCGGAGGACTCTCCGGTGTACGTGCCGCCGACTGAGCTCACCATCGTGGGCATCGCCGCATTGCCCGCCGTGGGTAGTCCCTTGAGTGGCCACCCCTCCATGGGTACGGGCGCAATTGTGTCGGAAGGGTTGCAACCCAAGGCCATGGCCAAATTTCTGTCGTCGCCATACCCGGCGCTCAACGGTCCCAAAATGGTGTTCGTTCGTTTACGTCCGGGCGTCTCCAACGCCGCCGGACTCCAGTCCTTCAAGAGCGTCGACCAAGCGGGCAACAAGGCGCTCTACGCGGTGCCCGATGGAGAGGGTAAGGGCGACAGCGTCGAGCCGTTGGCCGTGCAGTACCCGGCCGAAATCGAGAACTACCGGTCCATCGGTGACACCCCATCGGTACTGGCGCTGGGGCTGGCAGCCGGTGCGTCGGTGGCGCTCGGCCTCACGTTGACGGCGTCAGTACGGCGTCGTCGTCGCGAACTCGCGATGCTGCGAGCCTTGGGTTTCACCGGTCGACAGTTGCGCGCGACGATTGCCTGGCAGGCGTCGGTCGCTGGCGTGGCGGGCGTGGTCGTGGGCGTGCCGCTCGGCATCGTGCTCGGACGGTGGTTGTGGACCCTCTTCGCGCGCTACATCAACGCCGTGCCCGAGCCGACGATTCCAGTTCTTACGGTCATAATCGTCTCGGTGTGCGCCTTGTTACTGGTCAATATTGTGGCCGCGCTGCCGGCGCGCTTCGCCGCACGAGTGTCGACGGCCCAGGTCCTGCGCGGAGAATAGGCCCCATAGAGATACGGCGTAGCTTCACTCGTGGCGACCAGGGAGGATTGATGGTCCGGGTGGTACTCTTACCTTCCTGTGTGCGCCATTCGAGTGGTTTTAGCTGAGGACAATACGTTATTGCGCGAAGGAATTTCGCGGTTGATTGATGCCGACGCGGAACTTGAACTGGTAGGCGTCGCCTCAAACCTGCCCGAGTTGCTCAACCTCGTGGTCGAGCACGAGCCCGATGTCGTGGTGACTGACATACGCATGCCGCCCACGGGTACCGACGAGGGCATCCAGGCCGCCGCGTGGCTGCGTGAGCATCAGCCCAAAGTCGGCGTCGTGGTGTTGAGCCAGTACACCGCGCCCGCCTACGCGTTGACATTGTTAGAGGACGGCTCGGCCGGCCGGGCGTACTTGCTCAAAGAGCGTGTCGCGGGCGCCAACGAACTGACCCAGACAATCCGAGTGGTGGCGTCCGGGGGATCGGTCATTGATCCGCTCGTGGTCGATGTGCTCGTCCAGGCACGGGCCAAGCACCATAAGTCCGATCTCGAGTGGCTCACCCCGAGGGAGTCCGAAATACTGGCCGAAATGGCCCAGGGCAAGTCCAATGGGGCGATTGCCAAGACGTTGAACGTGTCCGAGCGGGCCGTGGAGAAGCACTCGAACGCTATCTTTTCCAAGCTCGGACTCTCCGAGGAGCGAGATCTCAACCGTCGCGTGAAGGCGGTGCTCGTCTACTTGAGCGCGCAACCGGGAGGCTAGCCTCACCACGCTTGAGATGGCACCTCACCATCAATTCACAACCGTCCGTGCAAGAATGAATTCATGACCGGCACCGAAGTTTCCGTGGTTGTGGTTGACGACCAGGCGCCCTTTCGCCTCGCGGCACGGGCCGTGCTGCGCCGGACAGAGGGATTTGAACTGGTCGGCGAGGCGGAAAACGGCCTCGAGGCGCTGACGCTGGTTGACACGCTCAAGCCCGACCTCGTGCTGATGGACATCAACATGCCCGAGATGGGCGGCATTGAGGCAACCCGCCAGATCGTCGCGGAATTACCCGCGACGGTGGTCATTCTCTGCTCCACGTACGGCGTGAATGACCTGCCGCCGGAAGCGGCGACCAGCGGGGCGAGGGCCTACGTGCACAAGGAGCAACTGTCGGCCAAGACAATCCGTCGGCTCTGGGACGAGCGCAATACGGTCGGCTTCGCGAGTTGACACACCCAGCGACGTTGTCGCCGACTTAACCGAGCGGTACTGAACCTCGGATCGTCGTGCCGATGCCGATTTGTGATTCCCAGCGCACCGCGCCGCCAATTGCGCCGAGGCGGTCCATCATGTTGACGTAGCCGTGTCCCTGTTTCGCCTTTTCGATGTCGAAGCCCGGCCCGTCGTCGCTCACCTCAAAGAGCAATCCGCCGGACTCTTCCCAGATTCGTACCTCCACGCGTGACTCGGGAGCGTGCTTGCCTGCATTCTGCAGTGCTTCGAGGCAGCAGAAGTAGATCGCCGCTTCGATGTCGCGCCCGTAGCGTCCAATCCCCTCGGTCGTGAGCGTCACGTCGAGCGGACTGCGGTTGGCGACTGCCTTTAAGGCTTCGGGCAGGCCGCTGTCGACCAACAGCGGTGGATAGATCCCGTGGGCCAACTCACGCAGTTCCTTGATGGTGTCCTGGACGGCGATACCCAGATCCTCGAGCATCTCGACCGCGGCCTTGGGGTCCTCTTCGACGACGTCCTTGGCCAGGCGTAGGTTGATCGCGAGCGCGACCAGGTGCTGCTGGGCGCCGTCGTGCAGGTTGCGCTCCACCCGGCGCCGTTCGGCGTCGCCGCTGGCAACCACGCGGGCGCGCGAGGCGCGCAACTCGTCGGCCTGACGGCGCAGTTCATCGAGGGAGCCTTGCAGCGCCGTGTCCAGTTGGGCGTTGTGCATCGCCAGTGCGACCTGTCGGGTCAGTTCGGTCAGTACGCGGTCGTCCTCTTCACGAAAGGCCACGGCGCCTTCGCGGCGATTGACCACAATCACACCCAACAGTTCTCCCGCGTGGCTGATGGGTGCCACACGTAGCGGCCCGGCGGCGCGACCCGCACTGATCCCCGGGATCCACACCGAGGCCCAGGCGTTACCCGACACGCCGGCGCGCGCAATGACGGCCCGCTCGTCGCCCGAGACGATCAACTGTCGTTTGCCCTGGTCGGGCACGGAGACCGTGAGATCCAGGACTTCCCCGGTGCCGGTATAGATCTCGGCGGACGTCAGCACGAGCGTCTTGCGCAGGGATTCAACGAGTTGCAGCAGCAACTCGTCCATGGGAATCGCGCGGGTGAGGCGAGTGCCAAACGTGCGCACGACTTCGTCGGGCGCTTCGCGCGCGCCGTAGGTGAGGCCCGTCGCCATGCGGGCAAAGCGGGCCCTCACCCCGAGGTAGACCACTGACGAACCGACGCCGGCAACCATGGCCCACCACAAGATTTCTCGATCGGTTGAGTTCTTTGGCGCCTTGCCCAGACCGCGCAGGGCAATCAGGTACGCGGCCGCCACGACGAACACGAGCCCGAAGATGGTGAGCATGTGCACGAGCAGCCGGTCCGCGCGAGAGGCAAAGCGCGATGTACCGACGACGAGGCCAAGTGGGAGAAGGGCGGTGCAGGCGAGCAGCGTAACGGTGGGCGATTTCGGCCACGCGACCAGCAGGTGCAGCGTCACCGCAAGGATGGCGATGATCGCGGCGCCGACGACGCCCACAGCGAGACACTGAATGCTCTGTCGTCCGGCCGCGGTCGCGGCGACGTAGCGCGAGTAGAGACCGGGCAGGGTGCTGGCAATGGCGAGAATCCAGCCGACGGCCACGGGCCAGGGGACAAACACGTGCGTCGTGGTCGCGAGGTAGCTGCCGAGCACGAGCGCGACCAGGTACCAGAGCCCGGCCGTCACTTGACGAGCACGCGCGCCCAAGAGACCATCGGGCAGTGCGAGCAGCACGTGGACCGAGACGGCCATAGCGAGCGGCGCCGCCAGCGTGGCGACGACCTGGGCCGCACCGTGACCACCATTCGCGTCGGCGAATCGGGCCGACGCGGCTGCAATGGACGCGCACAACGATCCCGCCATCACCAGCCAGCTGATGCGCGGCGCTCGGGCGAGTGTCGCGAAACCGGCCGCGACCCAACAGAGAATCACGACGGCGCACACGATCCACAGGGCCCGGTGGCCCACGTGGGGTTTGGCGACCTGGGACACCACGACCAGGGCGAGGCAAGCGACCGCAATGAGGTACGACCACGCGGCGTGGCCGCGTCCCGTCGATGGCTCGACCAAGACGGTGTCGGTCACAGGGATTGCGGTCACTTGGTCCTGCACTTCTAGAGTGTCCCGATGGTCGTCGCCGGTGCGTCCGATCCAATCGCGGTGCCGGTGTTGTCGAGAATCCGGCCATCGCGCATCATGAGTACGGTGTCGGCGGCGGCCGCGACGTTCGCGTCGTGGGTGACGAGGATGATGGTCTGGCCCGCAGCGTGCAAGCGGCTCATCAGTTCAATGACCTCTTGTCC
>Ga0182024_10026018_pt1 | contig 10299 bp, 7 predicted proteins | sample P32metaG_FD_120480 | JGI IMG/M metagenome (GOLD analysis project Ga0182024, IMG submission 120480) | Permafrost microbial communities from Stordalen Mire, Sweden - P3-2 metaG (Illumina Assembly) | ecosystem: Environmental > Terrestrial > Soil > Wetlands > Permafrost | place: Sweden: Stordalen...
CATTATGATCGCCCATGGCAGCCTCGGCGGCGCGCTGGATATCCAGATCGATGGTCAATTTGAGGCCCTGACCGGGTACCGCCGGCTCGCGGCCCAGTATGCCGACTTCCCTGCCGTGGCTGTCCACGATAATGTCTTGCGAACCATCCGTGCCGCGGAGCAGCTGATCGTAGGACTGCTCGACACCAGACTTGCCGACCACATCGCCAGGCTCGTAGTAGGCGAAGCGCGGGTCGTTCAACATGTCATCGCTCACTTCGCCGACGTAACCGATCAGGTTGGCGGCAAAGCCATTGCGCGGATAGAGCCGCCGTTGTTCGTCAATGGTCTCCAATTCCGGCAGCTCGTCACGGTGCGACTCAATAAACTCCACCTCGTCCGGAGTGATGTCCTGCTTGAGCGGGATGGGCTCGTACTTGGGCGCAAGGGCGTAGTGGGTCAGCACACTCTCCAGCTGTTCGGTGGTCATATGCAGACCGCGGGAGATCAAAGGAAAGTCAGCCCGCAGGTCGCGGCCCGGTTCGCGGATCAAGAAGCAGGAAACGGAGGGGTAATTGTCCACCAGCAGGCGGCCTTCGCGGTCGAACAGCTTGCCCCGCGGCGCCAGGATGGGCACCTTGCGGATGCGGTTCTGCTCCGCCAGGGTGCGGTAGTTCTGCGCACCGATCACCTGCAGCCGCCACAGCCCCGAGAGCAATACCAGCAGGATGCCGACGATCGCGTACTGTATGATCGTGAGCTTGAAAGCGGGTAGTCTCTCTTCTTTATTGAGCAATTGATCCATTCCCTTACTGTGACGTTTCTGCTGTAGATTCGGTGCAAATTTCTCTAATCCCGTGGCCGGATCCGGTCCAGGATGTCAAAGAAGAACACACCGATAATCGAGTTAATCACTGCCTTGATGACTTCATGCAGCCAGTTGGTCCGAACGTTGAACGCCAGCATGCGGTGCATGATGAAGAGATAAATCCCGATGTTCAGCAAAGTGAACGCGAAGTTGATCAGCAGCCGGGTTCCGGGATTTTCTACGTCGATCTTGACCCCCAGCGAGGCAGCGAAGAACCCCACCACAGATTGTGAGATCCCGTTGATGCCCAGGGGACGGCTGGTCAGCGCATCCTGAACCAGGCCGATCACTGCTCCGGTGATGGTGCCTGCGATGGGATTTCGCCAGCCCACCGAAAAGTAAATTGTGACCAGCAAGGGCAGGTCGAGAATGTCGAATTTGGGTATGAACCGCGGGATCAGTACCTGAAGAAAGATGGCCAACAACGGCACCAGCACCACCACGATGAGTGGATAGCGCTGCACATCCAGTTCCCTCCGCGCTAGTGATGCCGACATTGCCATGCTGTTCTTTCTCCTCTTGCCGAATAGAGCGACGAATCTCTTGCTTTGTATCAGGGCACGACTTCAGTCGTGCCCTAAATTCCTCCGTACTAGTGGGGCTGGCTCCCATCCCCGGGTCCAGGGTTGTCGTCAGGTGCTGGGGGGGCAGCCGGCTCAGTCACCTTCGGGACTTTCGGCTTAGCCACCGGCGGATGAGTCGAGCCGGTTACGGCGTCCTGGCCAGCCGTTGCCGGACTGGTTGCAGGATGCTTAGGCTTTACGGGAACGCCGGTACCCGGTTTCGGTGCCTCTGCGCCGCTGTCCTGCTCCGGCCTGCTCAGGGTCTTACTTCCTGCCGGCTTGGCAGGCACTGTCTCGCTCACCTGCGGCCTGGGTCCAGGCGCGTACTTTGGATCGACAACAGCTTGTCCCGGCGTGAGCGCTGTGGCCGGAGGCGTCGAATCAGGACTGTAATGATCCGGATGAACGGCCGGGGGCGGATGCAATGGCGGCGGAACCGTAGTGGCCGATGCAGGAGCGGCCGGTTTCTGGCCCGGACCAGGGTCAGCCAGGGCATTGGGGTCATTCAACCCAGGCAGGCGCTCGGCGAGGATATCCGAGGCTCGCTGCTTGCTCACTGCGGCCCCTTCGGCGGCACTCTGGGCTATATCCTGCTGCGCTGTCGGCGGCATCCGATCAGAAGACTCGGTGATCACCAACAGCTCCTCGAGGTGTCCAAGATTGGCTGCAGGCTTGATAAGAATGTCGACATACGGTGGATTGGAAGTATCCTCCACCACCTGGTTGACCACCCCTACAGGAAGTCCGCGAGGGAAGATCTGGTCCCCGCCGCTGGTGATCACCCGCTCTCCCGGCTTGACTCGTTCGTCGGGAAGCATATTGATGATCTGCGGCTGGCCCAGCGCGTTACCGCGCAGTACGCCGCGCAGCCGTGTGGACTCCAGCAACACCCCCGCCCCGCTGGTCTGATCGGAAATCACCAGCACCTGCGAGGTATGCCCAAACACGTCTCGCAGCTTGCCCACGATGCCGTCGGGAGTGATGACCGCCATGTCGGGCTTCAAGCCATCTTTCGACCCTTTATCGATAGTGAGGATCCGGGATTGGTCCGTACCCGATGTGCCGATCACCTGAGCCGGAACGGTACTGTAAATGTAGTGTTCTTTGAATCCCAGCAACGCCTGCAGCCGTTGTCCCTGGCGCGCGTCTTCGAGCAACCCTGCCTGCTCCAGCTGCAGACGGCTCACCCGCTCTTTGAGCTCCTGGTTCTGCTGCCGCACGTGGCGAAGGTCCAGGTAATTCGACCACATGCCGCGCACACCGGTGCCGGTGCCATGCACAACTTTCTCTGGTGGCGACATCAGGCTGATGGCCCAGTAACGGATTAGGCGCACCGTCTTGCCATCCCCACCCGTGGGGTTGGGCCTGCGTATCTGCATCGCCAGTCCGATGACCTGGACCAGCAGTACAGCCACCAAAAACAGGATGTTTTTATACCGGCTCAAGCGAAACCCATCGCTGCTTCCACTCACTTTTAGATCGACTGACCCGCCGGGTCAGTCGATCTTGATTTTGCGCAGCAAACGGAAGTCACTCAGCATTTTGCCGGTGCCCAGCACCACGCTGGCCAGGGGATCATCCGCAATGGACACCGGCAGGCCGGTTTCCTCGCGAATACGCTTATCGAGATTCTTGATGAGCGCGCCCCCTCCGGTCAGAACGATGCCACGGTCGCTGATATCGGCGCTGAGTTCCGGCGGGGTACGTTCGAGTGCTACGCGGATAGCGTTAAGAATGGTCGAAATGCATTCCGTAAGCGCTTCACGGATCTCGCTGTCATCGATGGTGATGGTCTTGGGCACGCCTTCAATCAGGTTGCGCCCTTTAATCTCCATGGTGAGCGGCTTGTCCAGCGGGTAGGCCGATCCGATGTCAATCTTGATCTGCTCCGCTGTCCGCTCGCCGATGAGCAGGTTGTACTTGCGCTTGAGGTAGTTCATGATCGCCTCGTCCATCTGGTTGCCGGCCATGCGGACGGAACGGGAATAGACGATGCCGGAAAGCGAGATGACGGCGATATCGGTCGTGCCGCCGCCGATATCCACGACCATGTTGCCGCTGGGCTCGGTGATGGGCAGCCCGGCGCCGATCGCGGCCACCATAGCTTGCTCCACCAGGAACACTTCGCTCGCCTTGGCGCGATAGGCGGAGTCTTCCACAGCCCGCTTTTCTACCTGTGTGATTTCAGATGGAACACCGATCACGATCCTGGGGTGCACCAGCATTTTGCGGTTGTGCGCCTTCTGGATGAAGTAGTTCAACATCTTTTCAGTGATTTTGAAGTCGGCGATGACGCCGTCCTTCATAGGCTTGATGGCAACGATATTGCCCGGCGTACGGCCGAGCATCTCCTTGGCCTCTTTGCCGACCGCCTCGACCTCGCCCGTGTTCTTGTTGATGGCGACGATGGAGGGCTCATTGACTACGATGCCCTTACCGCGCGCATACACCAGGGTGTTCGCGGTGCCTAAGTCGATTGCCAGATCGCTCGAGAACATGCTGAACAACGAACGCACACCGTGCGTCCGCGAAGAACGCGAATGGAAACCGTTTGATGACATGAATGCAGGACTTTTCCTGTCGACCCGGATTCATTGTACGGCCATGGTTGCTTTGTTGCACCGCTACTCTTTTGAGTCTTTACCACCACTTTTAGGGCATACGACCTGTTTTGACGCTACGCTCCAGGGCGCGGATGCAACGTCGACGGTGAGCCTGAGTTATCCTCTGAAGTTCAACGAAGGGAACGTGTATGACGACGAAAATCTACAAGAATTTAATCGGCGGCAAGTGGGTGAGTGCGGCGGGCGGCAAGACTTTTCTCAATCACAATCCTGCCAATGTAGACGATGTGGTGGGAGAGTTTCAGGCCTCCGGCGAGGCGGACGTAGATCGCGCGGTCAAGGCGGCCCGGGCAGCTTATCGCCAGTGGCGGCTGGTGCCGGCGCCCAAGCGGGGCGAAATGCTTTACCGCACCGGAGAGTTGCTGCTGCAGCATAAAGAGGAGCTGGCTCGGCAGATGACGCGCGAGATGGGCAAGGTCTTGAGCGAGACGCGGGGCGATGTGCAGGAGGCGGCTGACACTGCCTTCTACATGGCGGGCGAGGGGCGCAGGCTTTTCGGCCAAACGACGCCGTCGGAGCTGCGGGACAAATTCGCCATGTCAATCCGCATGCCGGTAGGGGTCTGCGGCATGATCACCCCCTGGAACTTCCCTATGGCCATTCCGTCGTGGAAGCTGTTTCCCGCCCTGGTTTGCGGGAATACCTGTGTGATCAAGCCGGCCGAAGATACTCCGTTATCGACGATTAACATGGTGGAACTGCTGATAGAGGCGGGATTGCCCGACGGTGTAGTCAATATTGTCACTGGGTTCGGTCCGGATGCCGGGGCGCCCTTGGTGGCCCATCCCGAGGTGGACGCGATTTCGTTCACCGGTTCGAGTGAGGTAGGCCGGATTGTCGCTCAGACCGCAGCCGGTCTGTTCAAGCCTTGCTCCCTGGAGATGGGGGGCAAGAACGCGATGATCGTGCTCGAGGATGCAAACCTCGACCTGGCGTTGGATGGCGCAGTTTGGGGGGCTTTCGGTACCACTGGCCAGCGCTGCACGGCGACCAGCCGGATCATTGTGCAAAAGAGCGTTGCCGGCGAGTTTACCCGCAGGCTGGTGGAGAGAGCGAAGGCACTGCGGGTGGGGGATGGTCTGGACGGCCAGGTGGAGATGGGACCACAGATTAACCAGCAGCAAGTGGAGACCTCCGCGCGCTACACCGCGATCGCGCTTAAGGAGGGGGCGCGGTTGCTAACGGGTGGAAATCGCCTGGATGCGCTGAGCCGAGGATTTTTCTTTGCCCCCACGGTGTTTGGTGGGGTAGGTCCCGAGATGCGCATTGCCCGGGAGGAGGTATTTGGGCCGGTCGTGAGTGTGCTCGAATGTGAGAGCTTCGATCAGGCGATAGAGTTTGCAAACGGCATTGAATACGGATTGTCGACCGCGCTTTATTCCCGGAATGTGAACCTGGCGTTCAAAGCGATGCGCGACCTGGAGGCCGGGATTACGTATGTCAACGCGCCGACGATTGGGGCGGAGGTCCATCTGCCTTTCGGAGGAGTGAAGCACACCGGCAACGGACACCGCGAAGGCGGCACGGGTGCGCTTGATTTTTACAGCTCGTGGAAGGCGGTGTACGTGGACTACTCCGACCGGCTGCAGCGGGCGCAGATTGACACGGGTGAGTGATGGGTGATGAGAAGGCGCGATCATCACTATTTCGTCTATATGATGGCCAGCCGAACGCGCGTTCTTTACTGTGGCATGACGAACAGCCTGGATCGCCGAGTATCGGAACATAAGGCGGGGACAACTCCGGGATTTACTGCTGACTACAGATGCGAGCGCCTGGTGTGGTTTGAGCGTTACCAGTACGTGCGCAACGCGATCGCAAGAGAAAAAGAAATCAAGACCTGGACCCGCGCCAAGAAAATCGCGCTCATCGAGGAACAAAATCCATCGTGGTCAGATCTGAGCGAACAGTGAGGGAAAGAGACCGCAGATCCCTCGCTTTCGCTCGGGATGACAAATAGGAGAGGGCGGTTGTCAGCAAAACGCTGTTACCAAAGGAGACGTCGGCGCTAAAGTAGCGCGATTGCCAAAGCAGAAAGCGCTTGCTAAAGCGAAGGCGGTTGCTAAAGCAGAAAGCGGTTGCTAAAGCGAAGGCGGTTGCTAAGAGAGCGTGGTTGCCAAGGGAAGGGCATTTTCCTGCCCCAGAAACCATCCTCTCCTTTAGCAACCGCCCTCCCCCTAAAACAACCCTCTCCTATTTGTCATCCCGAGCGCAGCGAGGGATCTGCGGTTCCCCTTCCCCCGCACCAAAGTCTGCCTTAGCAACCTGCATTTGCTAGCATTCCCTTGCGAGGCAAATTTCGATGATCATCGGCGTTCCCAAGGAAGTGAAAGACCATGAATCCCGGGTAGGCATTACACCCGCCGGCGTGAAAGCGTTAGTCGATGCGGGCCATACCGTCCTGGTGCAAACCGAAGCAGGGGATCTTTCCGCCTTTTCCGACGACGAATACCAGGCAGCCGGCGCCGAGATCGTCGGCGCGGCATACAACGTCTGGGGCCACGCCGACATGATCGTCAAAGTGAAAGAACCAGTCGAAAAAGAATACGCCTTCTTTCGCGAAGGCCTGGTCCTCTTCACCTACCTCCACCTCGCTCCCCTCCCCGCCCTTACCGACAAGCTACTAGCCACCAAAGTCACCGGCATCGCCTACGAAACCATCCGCGACCGCGCAGGCACTCTCCCCCTGCTCACACCCATGTCAGAAGTCGCAGGACGAATGTCAGTCCAGGTCGGCGCCACCTACCTCGAAAAAGAAAAAGGCGGCCGCGGCCTACTCCTGGGCGGAGTACCGGGCGTTCCACCAGCAACCGTATGCATCCTGGGAGGCGGCATCGTGGGCACGAACGCCGCTAAAATCGCGCTGGGCATGGGCGCAAACGTCACCATCGTTGATCTAAACCTCAATCGGCTGCGCGAACTCGACGATATCTTCAACGGCCGCGTCTACACCCTGGCCTCAAACTCCTATAACGTGGCCCGCGCCGTACAAGGCGCCGACCTGCTCATCGGTGGAGTGCTGATCCCCGGCGCAGCGGCACCCAGAATCGTGACCCGGGAAATGGTCTCCCGCATGAAAAAAGGAGCGGTCGTCGTCGATGTAGCGATCGACCAGGGCGGCTGCATCGAAACCGCTAAGCCAACCACCCACAGCGATCCCTCTTACGTAGTGGATGGAGTCGTCCACTACTGCGTCACCAATATGCCCGCTGCGGTTCCGAATACCTCGACCCTGGCGCTCACCAACGCGACTTTCCCCTACGTCCTCCGGCTGGCGCAACACGGCGCCGCCGCAGCCATCAAAGCCGATCCAGGCATGTGTGAAGGAGTGAACACTTACGCCGGGGAGCTTACCTATAAAGCAGTGGCGCAATCGCAAGGCAGGGAATGGAAGCCGGTCATGGATCTGCTGGGCTGATCACCGGCGAGCCCAGGTAGGGAGCTCGCCGGCGATAGACGGTTACTGAGCCGGAGGTCCGCCGGGAGCTCCCCCGCCGCGTTGCATCATACGGTCCTGCATCTTCTGTTGATCCTCAGCATATTTCTGCTTCTGACTATCGTTCAGGATTGCCTGGATCTTGGTGTTCGAGTCCGCGCGAATGCTCTTCATCTTGGCCATCTTATCTTCACGGGACATGGAACCGTCCGAACGCAATGCCATCATCTGCGTCTGCTGGTCGGCGAGGATCGGCTTGATTTGCGTCTGCTGATCCGCAGACAAGTTGTAGCGCTTGGTCATGCGCGCAACTTGTTCGTCGGGAGTCATCTGTTGACGCCCCATGCGGCCAGGTCCAGGTTGCGGGGCGGAAGCATCGGGGGCGGCGGGGCTATCCTGCTGCGCAAAAGCGGCAGCCGTCCCAAGGGTGAGTCCAGTGGCCAAAAGACCACTGAGTACGATACGGCATAACTGGTTCTTCATGGGGTGTTTCTCCTGCATATCTACCACGGTGATAGGAACACGTTGTCTGGCGCATGGTTGCTGCGGAAACCAACTCGCATGCACCCCTTCATGAGAAATTGACGTAAAGACTGCCCCAGGAGTTTAGTTTTTCGGTGGCATGGGAACCGGCGCCGAGCGTAATCCACAAGACAGCTGCCCCGGTTGCGACCCACCGGGAGCAATATACGCGTAGGCAAACACTACCTGGTACTCATTCTCGCCCGGATACGAGCACAGAGCGCACCCAGGTTTGTACTCGAGAACCGGGTTCTGCTGCTGGCTTTCCGTCCATTCCCTTGACTGGTGCGGTGGCAGGATCACCCACGTTGTCTCGCCCTTTCCCTGGGATATGGGATAAACCGCTACGCGGCCATGCACATTGCCTGCGTCTATCAGGCTCCCACCCGCTCCATTCGATGCCCGCCACAGCCATCGGCCATGCGAACGTGCATACCAATGAGAGCTGGAAGGAATGGGCTCGGCCAGCTTGATGGCGCGGCTGGTTTTATTCACCAGGGTGAAACGAAAACCCGACCCGTGATCGCCAACCATCGCCAGGTAGTTTGCCGAAAGGGTGACCCCGGAACAAAGAGGCACGGATCGCACCGGCCTCGCGGCTACACTACTAACCGGCCAGAATAGGGTCAAACAAAAGAGGATCCGGGAAAGAATCAGACCACTCCCTTCCCTTCCACGATATGGATGTAGCGGTTGGGAGCGATCTTGGTTAGCTTCTCGATGTGCTTGCTGGGCGCAGGCCAGTGGATTTCCAGTTCATCAATCTCGGCGGCAGTCGCAATCCCAAGCACTTCCCGGGGATCGTGTGAGGAGAGATAGCTGCCGCCATTATTCTTAAGCCGCTCTCGCACCTTGCCGCCGGCTTTCCAGAGGATGCGCGCACCAATGGCATCACGGTTGCACGTGACGCCTTCGAGCTTGATGCCCAACCAATTGTTGCCCTTGGCCGCGTTGTTTTTCAAGAGCACAGGCGGACCGCCGTTGACGCCAACGATTACATCCACTGCGCCGTCATTGTCGTAGTCACCGACCGCTAATCCTCGCCCCGCCCAGTCCTTCTGAAAGGCCGGCCCCGCATCCTGGGTCACATCATGCAGCTTATGATCCGCTCCCTGGTGGAACAACAGCAATGGCTCTTTGTAATGCACCTGCATGGAGTAGGAATCGATCATGTCGTCAGGATGGCCGTTCGCCAGGATAAGGTCGACCAGGCCATCGTTGTCATAGTCGAAATATTTCAGGCCCCAGCCGCTCATCAACCGGGTGCTGCGAGCCACGCCGTTCGCCTGCGCGACATCGGCAAATGATTCGTCTTTGTTGTTGACGTAGACGGAATACATTTCATGGTCCACGTTGGAAACGAACAGATCCTGATATCCATCAGCATTGAGGTCCGCGGCATCCACCCCCATGCCCGAACGCGGCCGCCCACTCTCACTGAAACCGACGCCCGCCTGCAGCGCGATCTCTTCCCACTTCCACGAGCCATTCGCACCCGGACCACGATTCATGAATAGAAAATTCTGCACCGTGTCGTTGGCGACAAAGAGATCCATTCGGCCGTCGTTGTTGATATCAGTCGCGACGACTCCGAGACCTTTGCCCAAAGCGGACGCGATCGCTGTGCCCTTGGTGACATCTGTAAAAGTGCCGTCGCCGTTGTTGTGGTAAAGGAAACTAGAGCTGGGCTTGAACACTCTCGGGACACAGTAGTAATTCCTGCCGATCGCGTTATTGCCGCACTCCAGCTTGCGCACGCCGGAATAGTCGACAAAACTGCAGACGAAGAGGTCGAGCCGGCCATCGTTGTCGTAGTCGAACCAGACGGCACTGGTGGTGAAGCCGGGCGTGGCCAGAGCGGCGTGCTCCGTCACATCGGTGAAGGTTCCGTCGTGGTTGTTCTTGTAGAGGATGCATTTCCCGTAGGCGGTGACCAACATGTCTGGCCAGCCGTCGTTGTCGTAGTCTCCTACGGCCACGCCCATTCCGAAATAGGCCCCTGCTACGCCGGCCTTCTCGGTGACGTCGGTGAATGTGCCATCACGGTTGTTCTTGTAAAGCGCGTTGCGCACCGGCTTGGCCGGTTTCCAGAAATCGCTGGGACCACTGTTCACCAGGAAGATATCCATCCAGCCATCGTTGTCGTAATCGAGAAAGGCGCAGCCGGGACCGAGCGCTTCGGGGAGGAAGCGGCTGGGAGACATGGCATTCTCGTGAGTCCAGGTAATGCCCGATGCTGACGCCGGCACCTCGCTAAATAAAGGTCCATTCGAAGCTGGTGCAGCTTCTGCGGAAACACGAAAGAAA
>Ga0182024_10026019_pt1 | contig 10299 bp, 10 predicted proteins | sample P32metaG_FD_120480 | JGI IMG/M metagenome (GOLD analysis project Ga0182024, IMG submission 120480) | Permafrost microbial communities from Stordalen Mire, Sweden - P3-2 metaG (Illumina Assembly) | ecosystem: Environmental > Terrestrial > Soil > Wetlands > Permafrost | place: Sweden: Stordalen...
AATGAGCAGCGTGAATCCGGTCTTCATTCTGCCGAACGCATTGGGACAGCGCGGCGCGCAGATTGCGGCGGGACTGCATGGATCCATCACGCTAGGCGTGGGGCAATTCTGCACGAATCCGGGAATCGTGATGCTGCCGGCGGGACAGGGCGGCGACGGCGTAGCGGATGCGCTGGGCGAGAAATTGCTCGCGACCGCGCCGGCGGCGATGCTGAACAGAAATATCCTGCAGACCTACGCGAAGGTGGTAGCGGCGCGGGCGGGCGATGCGCGCGTGCGTAACGTGGCGGCGGGCAAGCAGCCGGACAATGCGGCCGTCCCAGCGATGTTCGAAGTCGACGCGAAGACGTTCTTGAAAACGCCGGAACTTTCCGAAGAGATGTTCGGGCCGGCGTCGATTCTAGTGCGGTACGAAGGGCTCGATCAGGCATTGGCGCTGGCGGAGAGGATGGAAGGAAACCTCACGGCGACGATTCACTACGCTCCTGGCGACGAAGGGGCGTGCGCGAAGTTGATCGCGGCGCTCGAAACGCGCGTGGGGCGAATTGTCTTCAACGGATATCCGACGGGCGTCGAGGTTTGCCAGGCGATGGTGCACGGCGGGCCGTATCCTTCCACTTCGGATGGAAGAAGCACCTCGGTGGGCGGGCGAGCTATCGACCGCTTTGCGCGCGCGGTTTGCTATCAGGATGCGCCGGCGAGCGTACTGCCGGAAGAGCTGCGGGATGGGAATCCGGCGGGAGTGATGCGGGTTTTGAATGGGGTGCGCGGACGGGAGTAAAGGAAGCCGTCAATTGAACTCCAGGGGCTGCTCTTGGACGGCCTGTTAGAATTGGTCAGGTGGATTGGTGTCTGCGGCCTTGATACTTCCGATGCTCCCCTGCGGCCGAATGGCGGTCGCGAGCGTAGGCCCAGCGCCGGCAGTTGCCGCGCTCGGCAGAGAACTGCGCCAGAGCTTACCGCCCGCGCTAGTGCACGCGTTGGATGCAGTCGGCGATCAAATCGAGGCCGAAATCATCAAGCCCCTGCTTTGCGCAGCTTCGGTCGAGCAGTTAGCTAGGACATTCGAACGCTCATTTCCCAAGTTCAGGGACTACTATGTTTCGACCGTCCTCATCATGTGGGGATCTCTTCAGGAAGATCCGCTGCGGTTTTCCGCGCTGACAGTCCGGAGCTTTCAACAATCTGAAGATTTGATCCGCGCAAGCGGTCCACAATGGATCGGTCAGGATGCGTCGCTGAATGCCTTGCAAGGTCTCGCCGCTATGATTCGCGTCGCGAAAGCCGCTACCCGGCTCTTCGATCGGGAAAGGTCCGCGGAGTTTCGAGCCGATGAATCCAGCCTGGAGCCATGGGCGAACTCGATCATCGGCTACGCACTGGCTTTCTCCTCGGTTGTCACATGTCTGACGGCGTTGGCGAATGGACGGACAGCGTCGGGCAGATTGGAAAACGTTGCAGCCTTGGCGGACTGGAGCAAGAGCTACGCGGGACGCGCATACCACTTCGCCAAGGTCCTTGGACTTCTGAAGAGCACACCGCCCGAAGTTCCGGCCGGCCCGAGTGAGGACGAAGATCTGGTCCTCGCGGATGCCGGCCTCGATAGCTATGTTGACATGCTTCGTCAAGACGACCGGCCATGAAGCCCGCCAAGCGCGGCGACGTTTGGCTGTCGATCTGGGCCAGGCGAAAGAGGACCACGAACAGGCGGGCCGGCGACCTGCCGTAATCTTCCAGACCGACGACCTCTCGCCCTTGAGCACGGTTGTGATCGTTCCGTTAACTACGCAGTTAATAATAAGGCGAGCGGGCTATCCAAATACCGTCTTGGTTGCCGCCCGGGAATCCGCGCAAGACCGCGACTCTGTTGCGCTGTGCCATCAGATCCGGGAGATTGATCGCCGCAAACTGATCCATAAGATCGGAGAGCTTACGCCGGAGCGGCTGAGCGAAGTTGAACTTGCAGTGGCGTTCGTTCTTGGGCTTCCCTTTTAAGGCGAGTCGAATCCGGCATTCGCGGAGACGGGCGTGCACGATCCGCGAAAGGCCGACGATGCGTCGGCGGCGGACCAGGAGGTCCGCCCTACTTGCCCGCGAGGAAACGCGCGATGTTTTCGTTCAGGAATTTTCCATCCGCCGGATTACTGGCCGCGCCGGCCGTGTGTCCCCAGAGCGAGGGAATCGGCAGGAAGGTGACTCCCGGTATGAACGCCTGCTCGTAGCGCGCGTCACCGATGGGGAAGTAGAGATCGGTCTCGGACGGCATATATAGCAACGGAACCTTGATAGAGCGGAGCGCGCGCTCCACATCGCCGTCGAAGCCCGGCGTCGCGCCTACGTCATGCTTCTGCCAGGTGCGCGCTTGCAGAATGTAATCGTTGGCATCGGCAGAAAACGACGTGCGGAAGCCGTTCATCACTTGCTCGAACGTAGTACCGGGGCGCCGGGTTGCCCGCCATAACTCGCGGCGCCACCATTCCTGCGAGTAGAGCCACGCCGCCCACACCATCCCAAACGCCTCCAGGCCCTTCTTGGGCGGGGCAGCGTAATCACCGCCTTGAAAAGCAGCGTCGGCAGTGAGCGCGGCGATCTGTCCTTCGAGGCGCACGATCCCATGCGGATAAGTCTTTGCGGTACCGGATGTCGCCACGATGCGGCCGGCGAATTCCGGATAACTTACCGCCCATTGGAAGGCCTGCTGCGCGCCCATGGAGAAGCCGACGATGGCGCGAAGGTGCGTGATCTTGAGTTCCTCGGCGAGCAAACGGTGCACCGCTTCCACGTTGTCGCGGATGGTCGTGATGGGAAAGCGCGGGCCGTGAAGCGGCTCCGGCGTGTTGCTGGGCGAAGACGAGCGGCCGTTGCCGAAGAGTTCCGTGGTCACCAGGAAGAGCTTGGACGCGTAGAGCGCGCGGTCCTGCCCGATCAGCCATTCATAACCGCGCAGGTTCGCCATATAGTGTGAAGGCAGCAGAACGGCGTTGTCCTTAGCGGCATTCAAGTGGCCATAGGTTCCGTAGACGATGTGCGCCTCGGGCAGCGCGGCGCCCAGCTCGGTGTGGAAGTTCTTGATGACGAACTCATGGCGCTCAGGGGTTTCGGACGGGCTGGCGGCATTTTGAGCGAGGAGCAACTGAGCTACGAGCGAGAAGGCGGCGGCGGTGCGAAGGAAAAAGTTCATGAGACTCCCGAAGTTCAAGATTACACGATCACGACTGCGCCGGCCATGGGCCCGCGCCACTTCTGGTAGACTGGCTACTAGAATGCCGGAAACCAAGCGACTGCAACTTTTGCCGGGCACGCTCGAAATGCTGATTCTGCAAACTCTGATCTTTGGGCCGCGTCACGGCCATGGCATCGCCACCACCATTCAACGCACGTCGGACAAGGCGCTGCTGGTGGATCATGGCTCGCTCTACCCCGCCCTGCAACGGTTGGAGCGCGCCGGCTTGATGGATTCCGAGTGGGGCATCTCGGAAAACAATCGCCGCGCCCGCTTCTATAAACTCACGCGCGCCGGCCGCAAGAAGCTCACCGCCGAAACGAACAAATGGGAAAAGCTGGTGCGCGCGGTCACCGGCGTTCTCACGACGCCCCAGGAAGAGGAGGGATGAAATGCGCTGGTTTGGCCGGCCAGACCGCGAATACGCGGAGGAAATCGAAGAGCACATCGCCATCGAAACGCACGAAAACATCAGCCGGGGGATGACGCCCGAAGACGCCCACAGCGCCGCCCGCCGGACGTTCGGCGATCCACTGGCGGTGAGGGAACAACTCGGCGTATTGCGTCCGCTGCACTGGCTGGGAACACTCGCCGAGGATATCCGCTACGCGTTTCGCTCCATGCGGCGTACGTGGCTGTTGACGGGAATGATCCTCGTAACGCTCACTGCCGGCATCGGACTCAATACCGGCGTCTTCACTTTGCTCAACGCCCTGCTTCTGCGCGCGCAGGTGGATAAGGACCCGGCCAGATTCTTCAGCGTGTACCACCAGATCTGGGCTCCGGGCGGCCGCCTCGCCGCGAGCAACACTTCCTACGCGGACTACCTGGCGTTCCAGCAGGGCACGCAAAATCTGGGTGACTTGGCCGCTTCATTTTTCCAGCCCCGTCTTATGCTGGACAGCGAAGACAAGGCGGTGTTGGTCTCATGCAATTTTTTCCAGGTTTACGGACCGGACCGGCCGGTGCTCGGCAGACTATTCCTTGCCCAGGAGTGCGCCACTCCAGGCGCGGCGCCGGTCGTCATCCTCAGCGAAAAAGTGTGGGCCACCCAGTTCAGCTCAGACCCCGGCATTATCGGGCGCACCATCACTTTGAGCCAGCGTGCCCTCACCGTGGTGGGAGTGGCGGCGAGCCCCCCTGGGAACGGCGAAGGCGTCATTTGGATTCCAGCTAGCATGGACTCGACGCTTGACGGCAAGCTGCTTCAGAATTCCACCTATCTGACACTTAGTGGCCGGTTGAAGCGGGGTCATTCGCGGTCCGAAGTGGAATCGGCGTTGCGTGTGATTGCCCGCCAACAGGACCAGTTGCGGCCGGGGCAGCGATCCACATTGGAAGTAACCGACGGAGCGCCGATTCATCGGCCCGGAACGGACGCCGCAATCGGAGTGTTGTTGGCGATGGGTTTGCCCTCGCTGGCGCTGCTGATCGCGTGCGTGAATGTTTCCACATTGCTGCTGGCGCGAGGGGCGTCACGGCAGCGTGAGATGGCCGTCCGCATCTCTCTTGGCGCCGGAAAGTCGCGGCTGGTGCGCATGCTGCTCACGGAAAGCCTGGCGCTGACATCGTGCGCAGCGGCGCTCAGCCTTTGGTTGGCTTACTACTTTCCAGCGGCCGTAACGAGGGTCGTAGGCGACGATAGCGGCCCGCACGATCTTAGCCCCGACTGGAAGGTTTTCGGATACCTGGCAGGCATCGCGTTCAGCGCCGGGTGCGTGGCGGGTTTAGCGCCGGCGCTCGAATCGTTGAAGGTAAATCTGTCGCAATCGCTGAAGGGTCTACAGACGGCGACGGACGGAGCGGGGAGCCACCGCGTACGCGGCTTCCTGGTGGCGTGCCAAGTGGCGTTGAGCCTGGTCTTGTTGGCCGCCGCCGGGATCTTCGTTCACTCCGAGTACAAGAGATGGAGCGCAGGACCCGATTTCGAGACGCGCCGCGTGCTGGCTGTGACGGTATTCCTGAGAACCTCTAAGCCGGAAACGGCGGGCGCCAGCTTTCGCGAACTAGAGGACCGGCTCCGCGCGGGGCACGGAGTGGAAGCGGCGTCATTTTGCGGGGAGGCCTTCATCGAGACGCTAAGCGGCCAGCAGACAGACCAAGTCGCGACCCCGGGCGCGCGCCAAATGGCGTCGCGGACGGAGGTCTCGCCCGAATTTTTCCGTGTTCTAGGCATACCGATTCTGCAGGGCCGCACCTTTACGGCCGAAGAAGACCGGAGCGGGACGCCGCCTGTTGCGATTGTCACCGAGCGGTTTGCAAAGCTCTTCTGGCCCGGCGAGGATGCCTTGGGCAAACGCTTCTCCGGACCGCGTCCCCTTCACGGCGAGCCGCAAGAATTCCTGGAAGTGGTGGGCGTGGCGCGGGACAGCGCAGCCGGGCTCGCGGACGATGCGCAGTCTCAGTACTTCGTGCCGCGGCGCAACGCCAACATTGCAGGCACGATTCTGCTCCGCTTTGCGGGCGATGAACAAGCGCTTCAACGGGCTGTGACAAGAACGGTGACCGCGAGCCGCCACAGGATGATTGGCCGTCCCGAAACGCTGCACACTCTCATGCGCCAGGCCTTGGTGCTGCCGCGGCTGATAGTGTTATGGGATTCATGGCGATGGTTCTCGCCGTGGTTGGAATCTATGGAGTGGCGGCCTTCGCCGCAAGTCAGCGCACGCGGGAGTTAGGCATCCGCGTGGCATTGGGCGCGAAACGGGCGGACATCGTGCGGCTGATCGTGCTGCAAGGCGTCAAACCCGTGTTGGCCGGACTGGCCGCGGGTGTGCTGATGACCGCCGGGCTGGCTCACGGTCTGCCGCGCCTACTCGGTGAACCGCTGCCCCTATACGCGCAGGATCCGAGGGCGTACGCAGCGGTCGCAATTGTTTTGGCGCTGGCCGCGGTGGCCGCAATGTCGGGGCCGGCGAGGAAAGCGGCGTCGTCGGATCCGTTGTGGGCGTTACGGCAGGATTGAACCTAACGCCCAGCCGCGGCAAGAAACTCGGCGACAGTCAACCCTGCCTTCGCGATCAGGACACGCAGGGTACCACGGGCAACCTGGTCATGATCGGGGACCGAGAGCGTCGCCGGCGCGCGTTGCTTCGTCATTACAATATGGCTGCCCCGCTGACGGGCAGCCTGCCAGCCCAGCCTTTCAAATGCGCGAACTACATCGCGAGGCCGCAGCAGCGGGACCGCAGGCATCAGACTACAACTTCGATTTCCCGCGTGGTAACGGTCAATGGCATCCCAAGTTCCTCCCGTACTGCAAGACATTCGGCGATCGCGTCGGCGATATTCGACTCAGCCTCGCGCTCGGTTCGGCCTTGGGAGACGCAACCGGGAATCGCGGCGCACTCTGCAATGTAAGCGCCATCTTCGTCCTGGTAGATGCTGACGACGAACTTCATACTGTTCTCTGTTCTAATTAGAGCATTGATTTAGCTGCCCACGGCTCCCATTAGTTCTCGATCAAGACCTTTTCCATGTGGTCCACCACCAGGACGTCGGCTTGCCCCTTCTTCTTCTCCAGCCTGAGTCCAAGCTGGTCCCGCAGGGCGTCGACGAGACTGATTCCGGTGTCGGGTTCCGGCCCATTCGAGGCTACCGGGCCCGCTGCCCGTCCACCCGGCTCCATCAAGAAGGAGAGCGTATAGTCGTATCGCCCGCCGAGCCCGGTGGCGTCACTCACAGGCTGGCCCAACAGGTTCGAAAGGAAAATCGCCAGATCGGCAACCGATTCGCCCTTGAGATTCACGTGCGCCATGGTACGGCCAGGCGGTCCCCCCGCGGGCGGCCTCCACGCTGCTTCGGGCTTCTCAGCCGCCGGCTCTTTCGATTTCGCAAGCTTCGGACCGCCCTTGGCCACCGTCAGTTCGTAGACCGTCATGTCCTTCTTCTCGAAGTGCGCTTGCAGCCCGAACCGCTCGGCCAGCAGTCTCTGCAGCATTAGTTCGAACTGCCGCCGGTCGGCGCCTGAGGGAATTTTGGCCACCACGTTGTATCGGGCGGTATCCATCCAGGCGGGCGCGCTGAATTGGAAGCCGCGCAGATTGTAAGCCATCATCACCAGGAAGGAAAGGCTGTAGTTGTCGCAGGTGAGCGCGCCCGGATCGGACGTGCCCGGGCCGCCGGTGCAGCGCATTCCTCGCGCATCGGGCGGAGCCGGCTTTACCGACGCCACTTCGAACTGCGCGGTCTGCGCGAACGCGAGGATGCCGAATGCGAGAATACTGCTGCACACTTTCACCATCGCTCTGCGCATGATGGTTATTATAAGACGGACCGGCCATGGGCCCGCCCACGCTAAACACGACGCCTAAAGGTGTTGCGTAAACGCAGAGGTGGGGTATGCTTTAGCTTGCCCGGCGGTCGTGCGAAGCTCGCCGCGTGCCGCTTCGCGGCACGACGGCGATGGCAAGCTAAAGCATACCCTACCCATCGAGAAACACTGCAGGCGCTGTGTTTAATAAGCCTTGGCGATTACGGCGCGGCGGTCCACTGGCTCGCCGGTCACGATGCACTTCCCCGGTCCGTCGTACTCATCCACCATCGGCATGCAGCGCACCGTAGCCTTGAATTCTTTCATGCGCGCATCGCAAGCGGCATCGTCCTTGAGATGCGCCATCACAAACTTGCCGCCGCCTTTTTCAGCGCTCACGTCGGCGAGAATGGCTTCCACTTCTTCGATGGAATTCGCCAGCGCCGTGTTATCTTTCAACCGCTGCTTCGCGGATGCGTAGAGATCCTTTTGCATCTGCGCCAGCGTCGCGGGAATCCTGGCGGCGATCTCAGACTGCGGCACGATCTCCTTGGTTCCGGTGTCGCGCCGCTTCATAACGATGTTGCCCGAGGCGAGGTCGCGCGGCCCCAGTTCCAATACGATGGGCACGCCGCGGCGCTCCCAATGGAAGAACTTAGCGCCGGGAGACTGGCCTTCGTGGTCGTCCACTCTCGCGCCTACTTCCTTGGCGATGCGATGCGGGGCTTCGAGCACCGAATCCCTCTCCTGATCCTTGCGGTAAATGGGCACTAGCACGCATTTCACCGGCGCGAGCTTGGGCGGCAGCACCAGGCCCTTGTCGTCTGAGTGCGTCATGATCAGGCCGCCGATGAGGCGCGTGCTCACGCCCCAGCTTGTCTGCCACACGTAATCGAGCTGGCCTTCCTTACTCTGGAATTGGACGTTGAAAGCCTTGCCGAAATTCTGTCCCAAATCGTGACTGGTGCCGGCTTGCAGCGCAAGACCGTTCTGCATCATGGCCTCGATGGAGTAGCTGCGCAGCGCGCCCGCGAATTTCTCCGCGTGCGTCTTCGCGCCTTTGATCACCGGCATGGCCATGATGTCTTCCGCCACTTCGGCGTAGATATCGAGAATGCGCAGCACCTCTTCCAGAGCTTCGGCGTGATTCGAGTGCGCGGTGTGGCCCTCTTGCCAGAGGAACTCCGTAGTGCGCAGGAACATACGCGTGCGCAGCTCCCAACGCACCACGTTGGCCCATTGATTCACGAGCATGGGAAGATCGCGCCAACTGTGAATCCACTTCGCGAAGAAGTGGCCGACGATGGTTTCGGAAGTGGGGCGGATGACGTACGGCTCCTCCAGCTCTTTGCCGCCGGCGATGGTGACCACGGCAAGTTCCGGTGAGAAGCCTTCCACATGCTCGGCCTCCTTTTGCAGGAAACTCTGCGGGATCAGCAGCGGGAAGTAAACATTCTGATGATTGGTGGCTTTGAAGCGGTCGTCGAACTCGCGCTGCATCAGCTCCCAAACGGCGTAGCCGTTGGCTTTGATGACCATGCAGCCCTTGACGATTTCAGCGGGCTCCGCCATGTCGCCTTGCAGAACGACGTCTTGATACCAGGCGGCAAAGTCCTGGCTGCGGGGCGTAATTGGAGATTCGGCCATAGTGGGTAAGTCTTCAGGTTACTATTTTCGCGCTGCTATTATCGGGACGCTCCCGCCGGGAGCTTAGTTTCGGGAGCCTCAACCGGCTTTCCACTCGGGGACATTATCCTCGGGACGGATCACCTTGACGCCGGCGGTAACACCCAGCGCGGCGATTTCCTGCTTGCGCCAGCCGATCATGACTTGTGCCATGGAGCCATCGCGTTCGATCAGGAACATCGTGGGCACGCTCGATATGCCGTAGGCGTTGCTCACCGGAAATCCGCCGGCTTCGCTATCGAGCAGCATGGGGAATGTGGTTAGGAGGCGCTTCGCGAAATCGCGCGTATCCCGTGCGTTGTTTTGCGAGATGCCATAGATCGGCAGCGTGCCCGCTTGATGAATTCGCTCGAGAAACGGGAACGTAAACTGGCAGACCGGACACGAGATCTTGAAGAACGCCAGCAGCGCCGGGCCCTGCGCGGCAATCTCCGCGAGACTGATATCGCCGCCGATATCGCCGGAGGTGACGCGCGGCAGACGAAACTCAGGCGCGCGCGAGCCTACTTCTGGAAGTTGACGATCGCCGCGAGCCACTAGGCTTTGTTCCTCACCGTTACGCTTCCTTTTTCATCTGTTGCACGAAGCTCAGAATGTCGAAGGCTTTGATCTTGCGGTCGGGATAATAACTGCTGACGGCGTCCTGCTCATCGGTGAAGACTTCGAAGACCGTATCGAGCTTAGTCATCACCAACAGGTCGATATTCCGGCGGTTGAGGTTCAACAGCTTCATGTTGCCTTCGAGCCTGCGAAGCCCGGTGACGCAGACTACCAACGCACCGAGCCCGGTACTATCGATGTAATCCACGCCCGCCAGGTTGAGCACCAGGTTACGCTTGCCGGCGGCGGTCACCTCAGCCACTTTTTCGCGCAAAGCCGTGGCCTCGGGACCGGCGGCGATGCGGCCCTTGAAGTCGAGAATCGTTATGCCTTCGCGTTCCCGTTCGAGAATGTCATGAGTCATGAGTAGTTAGACTTCCAATTTAGCGCTAAGCGTGATCTGCGTGTTGTAGAGTTTGGAAACGGGACAGCCGGTCTTGGCGGCCTGCACCGCCTGGTCGAACTTCTCCTGGGAGGCGCCGGGCACGCGAGCTTTCAGGTCCAGATGGCTTTCAGTGATGGCGAAACCGTCGGGCTG
>Ga0182024_10026020_pt1 | contig 10299 bp, 8 predicted proteins | sample P32metaG_FD_120480 | JGI IMG/M metagenome (GOLD analysis project Ga0182024, IMG submission 120480) | Permafrost microbial communities from Stordalen Mire, Sweden - P3-2 metaG (Illumina Assembly) | ecosystem: Environmental > Terrestrial > Soil > Wetlands > Permafrost | place: Sweden: Stordalen...
CGCAAGTGTCGGCGTTACGACGAGACATTGGCGCCGTGGTCGCGTGCGGCGCTATAGATCGCTTCGATCAGCGCTACGCTCCTTCGTCCTTCCAAACCATCGCAAATGGGTATCGCGTCGTGTTCTATCGCCTGGAGAAAATCCTCCAGGATCGCTTGATGCCCACGAACATCGGTCACCGTCGCGGACGATGCGCTCGCATTGGTGTCTGCGGGTGCGTCCTGCCCGAAATCTGCTGGAGGCTGGCGAAGATCGGCCGCGACAATGCGGTCGTGCTCGAGAATCACTGTGCCTTCGGATCCCGTGATCTCGACTCGGCGTGGATAGCCGGGATATCCGGCGGTGGTCGCGTGCAAGGTTCCAAGCGCGCCATCGGCAAACTCAAGGATAGCAACCGCAGTATCTTCGGATTCGATTTTGTGTAACGCGGTGGCGGTCCGTGCCTGCACCCGCGTCACGTCACCCAGCAGCCACAACAGCAGGTCCACGGTATGCACGCCCTGATTCATCAAGGCGCCACCGCCGTCCAGGGCCAGCGTTCCGCGCCACTTCGATTTGCCATAGTATTCTGGCGGACGATACCAGTTCACTTTCGCGTCAACGAACAACACTTTGCCAAGCGCGCCCTGAGCGAGCCACTTCTTGAGTCGTCGAATGTCAGGCTTCACGCGATCTTGAAAAATAACCCCGAGCTTCACGCGCGATGTTCGCGTTGCTTCGATCAGAGCGTCTGCCCGCTTCGTGCTGATATCGATGGGTTTTTCGGTCAGGACGTGAAGTCCGCGCTTGGCCGCCGCGATGCCTTCCGCGGCGTGCAGCCCGGATGGACTGCCAATGACTACCAAGTCCATGGGACGGTGTGCAAGGAACGCTTCGAAGCCTTGAAAACCGCGCCCGCCATATTCGCGGCAAAGCCGCTCTACGTTCGCAGCGTTCGTGCCGTAGATTGCCGAGATGTTTACTCCCGAAATCGCCCGGGCCGCCCGGGCGTGCGTCTCGGTGATGTTTCCGCCGCCGATCAGGCCGATGTTTATGGACATAAGGGTAGATTGTCAGCGACACGCCAAGAAGAAAAGGGAACGACTCTCTCCCAAAAGCATCAAGCGGGCCCATCGCCTGGAGGCTCAACGCGTGGCGCACCGTGTTGCGGCCGCACATGCGCGCCTTTCGATCCCACGACAACATCCTGCGTCGTGTCATCAAAAGTTACTCTTTGCCCGGTCTGGATCGCGGCGATGGCCATGCACAGTGCCACCGAGTGACTATATCCCGCTTCAATGTCCGCGTTCGGCCTCTTCCGGCTCTGCACGCACTCCATCCAATTCCGGACGTTCGCTACCGTGGCATCATCCGCACCCGTATTCGCCGCGGTCGTGGCGGCGGAAGTTGACTGCGCCAACGATACCGCCGGAAGGAGATTTGGCTTCACATCCATTTCTTTTGCAAACTCCTCGGTCAGTCCACCCGCCGGGGTGACTTGGTTCTTGTCCAGGTCCAGCGTCCCGCCGTTCGAAAAATATAATTCTTTCACGCCACCCGCCGAATTCGTCATGCGTGACGAGTACACCACTTGAAATCCCTTGGTGGTATCGTCAAGTGGGCCATAGTCAAAGACCGCGGTCATGGTGTCCCAATTCTTTCGTCCGTCGCGCCAGTGATAAACGCCCCCATTGGCGACCGCGCTGCGCGGCCGCGGCAAACCGGTAAACCAATGCACGGTGTCGATCTGGTGGACCATCCATTGATCTGGTATGCCCGAAGAGAATGGCCAAAACAGTCGAAATTCCAGATATTTTCGGGGATCGAAGGGTTCGTACGGGCGGTTGATCAGAAATCGCTTCCAGTCGGTGTCCGCTTCGCGCAATTGCGAAACCAGTTTCGGACGCCGCCAGCGCCCTGGCTGGTTCACATTCCAGGTCATTTCCACGGAAACGATGTCGCCGAATTGTCCGGACTTGATAAATTCGTGTGCGCGCTGATAAACAGGCGAGCTGCGCCGCTGCGTGCCGATCGCGACAACACGATCGGTGCCCTTGACGGCGGCCCGGATGGCCCGCGCATCCTCCATGGTGTCGGCTAGCGGCTTCTCGATATAGGCATCGCGTCCTGCGCGCACCGCTTCGACGCCATGCGTGGCATGCTGAAAGTCCGCCGTCGCCACGATGACAGCTTGCACATCTTTGTTTTCGTAGAGCTCGTCGTTGTTGCGCGCCAACGCGATCGGCTTGTTCGTCAGCTTCGCGATGTATGCCGCCCCTTCCTCCCGGCGCCGGCTCCAGATGTCGCAAAGTGCCACAAACTCAAAGTTGAGCTCGCCCGCCGATTTCAAGACCGACGGAATCAAGGTGCTTCGGCTGCGGTCGGAGAAGCCGACAAAGCCCACTCCCACTCGATCATTCGCCCCCGCAATTCGCGCGTAGCTCGACGCGGCGGCGCCTAACGCCGTGCCCGCGACTCCGGCGCCCGCCAGCTTTAGGAAATCGCGCCGGGTAGCGTTCGCTTTGGACATATGGTCGCCCCACACCTCCTACGAGCGACATGATGCCACAATTCCCGAGCGGTACTCACACGAGAATTCCCCGGGTGAAGTCCGGGGTGAAGCCCTTGCGGCTCGGTGCGCGCTCAGGTACCCTCCCTGCATCGTGCTGGGTGAACCGCTTAACCGCTTTGACATCGTGGCCGGCGGGGCGCTTCTTTTGAACCATATTTTCTGGTAGAAAACGAATGGGAATCGTCCTTCGCGTGCCGATCGGAATCGCGCTTGCCCTGCTTGGACTAGTCTCGGCCGCCTATGGTATTTTTGCCGCTAGTTTACGCTGTCGGCAATTCTTGGGAGTCGATATCAACCTCGTCTGGGCAACTGGCTTACTCGCGTTTGGCTCGATCATGCCTCTGCTCGCCCGGCGCAAGATGCATTTTGCATCGCAGAAGTCGCTTTCTTCGGAATCATCTGACCATTAGATAAGGAGACCCTGGTAAGCCTCGCTTCCGGCTTACGTGACTTTTGTTGGGGACAAGAGTCCATGACGCGACACTCGAACATTGCGGAGCGGTACCGCACTCGATTTAACGGGATTCCTCGCGTCTATCGCGCACCGGGACGCGTCAACCTCATCGGCGAGCACACGGATTACAACGATGGGTTTGCCATGCCCGCGGCGATTGAGTTCTACTGCTGGGTTGCCATTGGCCCGCGTGAGGATCGTAAGCTCAACATTTACTCCGAAGAGTTTTCCGCCCGAGCGGAAGCAGATCTCGGCTCCGCCGCGATTGTTCCGAGCAAGTCGTGGAGCGACTATCCCTTCGGCGTCGCGGTGGAACTGGAGAAAGCGGGTTTTCGCCTTCCCGGGGCCAATCTTTTGATCGAGAGCGAAGTCCCCATGGGCTCGGGATTGAGCTCTTCCGCGGCGATCGAGGTGGCCACCGCCCTGGCTCTTGCCGAACACTCGGGTGCTTCGCCGGATCGCGTCGAGTTGGCGAGACTCTGCCAGAAGGCCGAAAACGAATTCGTCGGCGCGCGCGTCGGCATCATGGACCAGTTCGTTTCTCTGCATGGGCAGAAAGACCACGCTCTTTTGCTCGACTGTCGCACCCTGAGCTTCGAATCCCTCTTGATTCCCGAATCGGTCAAACTGGTGATCAGCAACACCATGGTCAAGCACGAACACGCTTCCGGCGAGTACAACCGCCGCCGCGCCGACTGCGAAGAAGCGGTTCGCAGGCTCGCGACGGTTCTGCCGGGGATTCGCGCTCTTCGCGATGTCAGCTTCGAGCAATTGCAGCAACATCGTGGCCTGCTCACCGACGTGATCTACAAGCGCGCGCTGCACATCGTCAGCGAGGATGCCCGCGTGTTGGACAGTGCCCAAGCGCTGCGCGCAGGTGACATTGAGCGTTTTGGACAACGCATGGCCGAATCGCACCGCAGCCTGCGTGATCTTTATGAAGTGAGCTGCCGCGAGTTGGATTTGATGGTCGATCTGGCGTACCAGCAAAAAGGCGTTTACGGTGCGCGTATGACCGGCGGAGGTTTCGGCGGTTCGACCATCAATCTGGTCGACGCGAGTCACGCGGGAGAATTCAAAGAGAAGCTCGCCAAGGCGTACCAGAGAGAGACTGGATTGGTGCCGCAGATCTACATTTGCAAACCCGCCGAAGGCGCCGGGGCGGTTGCGACTTCCGATCTTTAGCCGCGCGCAGAAGAGACCATCGCGATGATCCCTCCCGAACAAAAAGACGCGCCACACCGCCGGTGGAATCCCCTGCTGCGGGAGTGGATGCTGGTCTCACCGCATCGCACGCAGCGCCCTTGGCTCGGGCAGGTTGCCACGGCGGTCGCAAAGCGGCGCGTAGAGTACGATCCCGAGTGCTATTTGTGCCCCGGAAATTCCCGGGCGGGCGGAGTGCGCAATCCTCCCTACACGGGTACATATGTTTTCGACAACGACTATCCAGCCTTGCTGCCGAATGCGTCGCCGTTCGAGGTCGACCAAGGCGGGCTGATTGTCGCTCGCGGCGAGCGGGGCATCTGCCGCGTGGTCTGCTTTTCTCCGCGGCACGACTTGACCATTCCGCGCATGCAACCCGAGGAAGTCCGCGCGGTCATTGATATATGGAGCGAGCAATACCGCGATCTTGGCGCCTTGCCGTGGGTGCAACACGTGCAAATTTTCGAGAATCGCGGCGCGCTCATGGGCGCCAGCAATCCCCACCCGCATTGCCAGATTTGGGCGAACGAAACGCTGCCGAATCAACTTGCGCGGGAACTCGCTGCGCAGAGCGAATACCTGCAGACGCACAAGAAGTGCTTGCTCTGTTCGTATTTAGTCATCGAGCAAAACGATCGCGAGCGTATCGTCGCCGAGAATGAGAATTTCGTGGCGCTGGTGCCGTACTGGGCGGTATGGCCCTTCGAGACCATGATTCTCAGCCGTCGCCACGCTGGCAGCCTGAGCGACCTGTCCGATGCCGAGCGCAACGACTTGGCCGCGATCATGCGGAGTTTGACCATCCGCTACGACAATCTCTTTACCACCGCATTTCCGTACACCATGGGGTTCCACCAACAGCCTGTTGACGGAAAGCCGCACCTGGAGTGGCATTTTCACGCGCACTATTTTCCTCCGCTGCTGCGCTCCGCCGTGGTCCAAAAATTCATGGTCGGATACGAGATGCTCGCTTCGCCTCAGCGCGATATCACCGCAGAGGCCGCCGCGGCTCACTTGCGTGGCCTCAGCGAAGTTCATTTTCTCGATCATGCGTGAACGAACTCAGGTATAGTGCGGCTCGTTGTTTGGCGTTGCCGTTGCCTCGAATTTTCATGAACATCGACTCGCATCAACATTTCTGGATCTATGATTCCGTGAGGGATGCGTGGATCGACGACACCATGAGCCTGTTGAAGCGCGATTTCTTGCCCGCGGAGTTGGCTCTTCAACTCCACGCCAGCGATATCGATCGCTCCGTAGCCGTCCAGGCGGATCAATCGGAACTGGAAACGCTGTTTTTGCTTGAACTGGCGAAACACTCCGATCGCATCGCTGGGGTGGTCGGTTGGATCGATCTTACTTCCCCGCAGCTCGCCGAGCGGCTGCGGTTCTTCTCTCAATTTGAAAAATTGCGCGGATTTCGTCACGTTGCTCAGGCCGAGCCCGACGACCGTTTTCTGATGCGTCCCGATTTCACGCGCGGCATTTCACGCTTGCGCGAGTTCGGCTTCACCTACGACATCCTCATCTATCCGAAGCAGCTTTCCGCGGCCGCCGATCTCGCCGCGAAGTTTCCCGAACAACGCTTTGTCGTCGATCACCTTGCCAAGCCGGAAATCAAGATGAAGGACATCGCGGCATGGGCGTCACATATGGGCGGCATCGCTCGCAACCCAAACGTATACTGCAAGCTCTCGGGCCTGGTGACGGAAGCCGACTGGCATCACTGGATGCCATCCGACTTCGATCCGTACCTGGATGTCGTGTTTGAATCCTTTGGCGCGGAAAGATTAATGTTTGGGTCCGATTGGCCCGTGTGTCTTCTGGCTGCCAGTTACGTGCAAGTGAAGCAGATCATCGAGAGTTACGTGAATCGCAAAGTGCCGGCCGCTAGAGAGAAGATTTTCGGCGCCAACGCGGTTCGATTTTACAATTTGAAGGCGCATGCCGATGGACTTGCAGCTTAAAGGCAAAGTTGTTCTCGTCACCGGAGGCGCGAAGGGAATCGGCGCCGCGATTGTCCGTGGCTGCGCCACCGAAGAGGCTGTCCCGGTCATCGTCGATAAGGACATCGAGGCCGGAAAGCAACTTCAAGCCGAACTGGGAACATTGAGAAAGAGGGGTGCCTTCATTCCCGCCGACCTCACCTCGGCCCGGGACTGCTCGCTAGCGGTCGAGCAAGCTCTCCGCGACTTTGGCCGCTTGGACGTGCTCGTGAACAACGCAGGCATCAATGATCGTGTTGGTCTCGAGCACGGCAGCCCGGAAAAATACGTCGCCTCGCTCGAACGGAATCTTCTGCACTATTACAGCGTGGCGCACTACGCGCTTCCCGCGCTTAAGAAATCGCGAGGCTGCATCGTCAACACGGCGTCAAAAACTGCGGTGACCGGACAAGGCGGCACCTCCGGCTACGTTTCCGCCAAAGGAGCAATCCTGGCGCTCACGCGCGAGTGGGCCGTCGAGCTGCTGCCCTACGGAATTCGTGTGAATGCCGTGGTTCCCGCGGAAGTGATGACGCCGCTGTACAAGCAATGGCTCGACACCTTTCCCAATCCCGAAGAAAAGCTGCGCGAAGTGACTGCAAAGATTCCCCTTGGCAAACGCATGACTCTGCCGGAAGAAATCGCCGCCACTGTATTGTTCCTGATCTCTGGACAGGCGAGTCACATCACCGGCCAGCATGTGTTCGTCGACGGCGGATACGTGCACCTCGATCGTGCGGTGACTTGATTGGACCGAGGAGAAGGAGTTTGTTACGGGTTAGGATCCCGACGAGAAAAAATTAGGATGAGCATCCCAATGGAACGTCCCACAACAAGGTTTTGCCTGACCCTGGATTTGAAGGATGATCGCGCGCTGATCGCCGAGTACAAGCGCTATCACGAAAAAGTCTGGCCCGAGATCACCAAAAGTCTCAGGGACGCCGGCGTGGTCGACATGGAAATTTATCTGTTGGGCACGCGCATGTTCATGATTATGGAGGTCAACGAAGGCTTTTCGTTTGCGAAGAAAGCGAAGATGGACCTGGACAATCCAAAGGTGCGCGAGTGGGAGGACCTCATGGGCAAGTTCCAGAATCCTTTTCCCAATGCGAGCCCCGTAGAACGATGGCAAGTGATGGAGAAAGTGTTCGAGCTGGAGAAGTAGTAGTGGCCGCCGCCCGTTTACCTTGAGTCACGAAAGGTGGCGGGCGCTTTAGATCCCACTCACGGCGATTAACGTGCACTTTGCTAAGCAGGAGACAGAATGAATCGAAAAACAACAAAGCTAGTGCTGGTGATTTTGGTCGCGGCCTTGGCGACCCGCTCGGCCGCTGCGCAGAGCTACCAGCCCTCGCAGTCCAATCTCGAAGCCAGGCAATGGTTTCAGGACGCCAAGTTCGGCATGTTCATTCACTGGGGCGTTTACAGCGTGCCTGGCAGGGGCGAATGGGTGATGGAGAACGAGAAAATCCCGATCACCGAATACGAAAAGTTCGCGCCGCAGTTTGATCCAACAGGGTTCAGCGCCGCGGAAATCGTCTCTCTGGCCAAGGCTGCCGGCATGAAATACATCACCATCACCAGCAAGCACCACGATGGCTTCGCGATGTTTGCCACCAAGCAAAACAAATGGAACATTGTGGATGCCACGCCGTACGGAAAGGATCCGCTGAAACAACTGGCGGAAGAATGCCACAAGCAGGGAATCAAGCTGTTTTTCTACCACTCGCAACTCGATTGGCACAATCCCGATTATTTCCCGCTGGGCCGCACCGGACATTCCGCGGGCCGCCCGGAAGGCGGTGATTTCAACCGTTATCTTGAATTCATGGACGCGCAACTCACCGAGTTGCTGACCAACTATGGCGACGTCGCCGGAATCTGGTTCGACGGCATGTGGGACAAGCCCGACGCCGATTGGCAATTGCAGCGCACCTACACGCTCATTCACAAGCTCCAGCCCGCCGCGCTGATCGGCAGCAATCATCACCACGCGCCGTTCAATGGCGAAGACTTTCAGATGTTTGAGAAAGACTTGCCGGGCGCCAATACGGCGGGCTTCAATCAAACCTCAATCAGCCAGTTGCCCCTGGAGACCTGCGAAACCGTGAACGGCGCCTGGGGATATAACAAGAACGATAAAAATTTCAAGAGCGTGCCCGACCTGATTCATTACTTGGTCCGCGCGGCCGGCTCCAACGCGAATTTTCTTCTCAACATCGGACCCATGTCGAGCGGGAACGTACAACCCGAGTTCATCGAGCGGCTACACGCGATCGGGCAATGGATGCAGAAGAACGGCGACACAATTTACGGCACGCGCGGAGGTCCTATCGCTCCGAGGAGCTGGGGCGTATCCACGCAAAAGGGGCGGGAAGTTTTTCTTCACGTTCTGGATTGGAAGGACGAATATCTCGCGCTGCCGGACCTGCCGGGAATCACAGGCGCGCACGGGTTCGGATCTAAGGTGGCGCTCGAACTCAAGCCTCTGAACGGTGGGCTGTTGCTGCGATTGCCGAACGAAGGCCGCGATCCGATCGACACCATCGTTGTCCTGGAGCGCGCGAAATAGTTCTGGCGCTCGCACGACGCGATATCAGAAAATTGACTGATGCAAAATACCGTCTTGCAATTGGACCCGCGAGATAACGTGCTCGTCGCTCTGAGCCCGCTGCGCAAGGGCGAGCAAATCCCTTTTTCCGGAATCTCGTATACTTTACTGTCCGACATACCGGCGAAGCAAAAGTTCGTGACCCGCGATCTCGGGCCCGGCGATCAGGTCATCATGTATGGCGGCCTGGTCGGCACGGCCTCTGAGGCGATCCGCCAGGGCGACCTGCTCTCGACGCGCAATATTCGGCATGCCGCCTCCGATTTTCATTCCAGCACGGAAACTTTCCGCTGGACGCCTCCCGACGTTTCCGCGTGGCGCGAGCGAACGTTTCTTGGCTATCACCGCAGCGATGGACAGGTGGGCACGCGAAACTATTGGCTAGTGATTCCGCTGGTCTTTTGCGAAAACAGGAACCTCAATGTTCTGAAGCAGGCATTCGAGGAGGAACTCGGGTTCGCGCTCCCACAAATCTACCGGCGGCAGGTCGCCGAGCTTGTGCGCCTGTTTCGCGAAGGAAAATCCGACGAGCTCGAGAAGGTTCAGTTTGCCGAAGGCGCGCGCGCCGCGGCTGCCCCGAAGGTTTTCCGCAATATCGATGGGATCAAATTCCTGACGCACGAGCAAGGCTGCGGAGGAACACGCGAGGACACCAAAAATCTCTGCGGCCTCCTGGCGGGCTATATTCATCATCCCAACGTTGCCGGCGCGACGATCCTGAGCCTCGGTTGCCAGCACGCGCAGACGCCCGTCCTGATGGAAGAGATCAAGAACCGCGACCCCAAATTCTCCAAGCCGCTGCTGGTTTTCGAGCAACAGCAGTTAGGCGAGGAGTCTACGATGCTGTCCAAGGCCATACGTGAGACGTTCGTGGGACTCGTTGAAGCCGACAAATCGGTGCGCAAGCCCGCGCCGCTCTCGAAGCTTTGCGTTGGGTTGAAATGCGGCGGATCCGACGGATTCTCGGGGATTTCCGCGAATCCCGCGATCGGTCACACCGCTGACATTCTTGTCGCGCTCGGTGGCCGTGGCATCCTCTCCGAATTTCCCGAACTCTGCGGCGTCGAGCAGAATCTCATCACCCGCGGCGTCCGCAAAGAGGTGGGCGACCGGTTCATGCACATCATGCGCGACTATGCGGCTCGCGCAAAGGCGGTTTTCGCCAGTTTCGAGATGAACCCTTCGCCGGGAAATATTCGCGATGGTTTGCTGACCGATGCGATGAAATCCGCGGGCGCCGCCAAGAAGGGCGGCACGTCGCCAGTTACCGGCGTGCTCGACTATCCGGAATATTCGAGCGAGCCCGGTCTGAATCTGCTGTGTACTCCCGGCAGCGACGTGGAGTGCGTCAGCGCGCAAGTCGGCGTCGGCGCCAACGTCGTTCTGTTTACCACCGGCCTCGGCACGCCGACGGGAAATCCCATCGCGCCGGTTCTGAAGCTTTCCACGAATTCCGAACTCGCTCGGCGTATGCCCGACATCATTGATATCGATA
>Ga0182024_10026021_pt1 | contig 10298 bp, 6 predicted proteins | sample P32metaG_FD_120480 | JGI IMG/M metagenome (GOLD analysis project Ga0182024, IMG submission 120480) | Permafrost microbial communities from Stordalen Mire, Sweden - P3-2 metaG (Illumina Assembly) | ecosystem: Environmental > Terrestrial > Soil > Wetlands > Permafrost | place: Sweden: Stordalen...
AGCATGGCTTCGTAGGCTTGGGTGAGCAGATCGCGCAACATCGGCGTTTCTCCTATTCCCGTCGCAACGCTTCCACCGGGTCAAGCTTGGCTGCCTGCCCGGCGGGATAAACTCCGGCCACGACTCCGCTCAGGCAGAGCGCGCCCAAGGCCAAAGCCGCAGACCACGGCACCAGCCGCGGCGCATCGAAGCCCTGCAGGCTGGTGCCCAGAGCACGGTTCAGCGCGAACATGAGCAGACCAGCGGCCGCGATGCCCACCGCGCCGCTGATGCCGGTCAAAAACATGCCCTCCAGCAGGAACTGGGTCATGATGTTCCGGTTGGTCGCGCCCAACGCCTTGCGCAGCCCGATCTCCCGGGTTCGCTCGGCCACCGATACCAGCATGATGTTCACCACCCCGAGGGCGCCCAGGGCCAGGGTGACAATACCCACCCCGCCCAGGAACAAGTCCATGGCGTCGAAGATCTTGCCCACCATGCGCTGGGAATTGATCGAGTCCCACTCCTCAAAGGCATCCGGCGCGTTGGCATCGAAACCATGCTGCCGAGCCACGATGGCATGCACTTCCAGCATCGCGGGCAGGTCGTCTTCCTTGGCAATGGGCTGGTATTGCAATGAGGTAACCGCATCGCGAGGTATGTTCTCCCCGGTTAACGGGAAGAGCTCGAGCATGGTGGTCAAAGGGATGTAGACTCGCTGATTGTCACTGTCATTGTTGCCGCGCGCGATGCTGCCCGCCACTCCAATCACCTGGAACCGCACGCCATTGAGGAGTATCCATTCACCCAGCGCCGGCCGGCCGGGAAAGAGGAGCGCGGCGGTCTTCTTGCCCATCACCACCACCCGGCGGCGCTGCTCCAGGTCGTCGGAGCGTAGAAAACGGCCTTCCGCGACCGGAACAAACCGAACATCACTATAGTTAGGTTCGACCCCGGTCACTTCCCCGCTGCTGCTTGACACATCACTTACTTCCTTGATGGTCGTATTTTGCAACATGGCGGTGATATTACGTACCCGCGGCGCGCCGGCGCGGACAGCCGCTTCGTCCGCCAGGGTCAGCTTGTAAGGCCGCATGCCGGTGTGTTGACTGGGGACGGCAGGGATGTTGCCGCCCCACATCATGATGACGTTGTTGCCCAGCGAAGCCATTTGACGGCGCTGCCCGGAACGGAAGCCCTCACCAAACCCAATCAGCAGCAGCATCGAGCCGACTCCCCAGGCGATGCCAAACATGGTCAGGAAAGCGCGCAGCTTGTGAGCCCAGATGGCTCGAAAGACCTCGCCGAAGATGTCGCCCGGGGATTGCATCGCGGTTACCCTCTATTACGGGTCGCGCAGCGTGCTTGTTCCAAAAAGGTTTATTTGAGATTCAGGGCTGCCATCGCCTCGTCGGCGCTGGGCGAGCTGACCTTGAGGTATTCCCCCACCCGCTTGCGTTCTTCGGCTGAAAGTGTCGGTGCCAGGGCGAGAATACGCCGCAGCGTGGTTGAAATGTCGTCGATATAGTTCATCATTCGAATGGCTTCGCCGGAAAGTGGCATGGGTTCTTCCTCGTTACAATGGTCTATGTCCATTTTCCGTGCTGAGCGCCGATTCGTAAAGCGACCGGACGAAACTGGATGGGCCAATTGCTAATCCCCGACCTCCGGGGAGCGCATCCAATGCAGAATGTCAGTCGCCGACCAGATCTCGTCTTCGAGCTTAGCCGTGCGTGAGCCTGCCCAGGTAAAAGCCAATCCGCGCCAGGAAGCCTCCAACGAGATGAGGGAGTGCGTCGAGCGAGTGCTGCACACCGATGCTCGGGTCCCGGTTTCGACCTATCGGGTGCAAATGCACAAAGGCTTCGCCTTTGCGGACGCACAGGGCATTGCGGGCTACCTCAAGCAGCTCGGCATCGGCGACTTCTACTCTTCGCCCATTTTCGAGGCGCGGCCTGGCAGCCTGCACGGCTACGATGTCACCCGTCATGACCGGATCAATCCCGACCTGGGCGGGGACGAGGGCTTTGCCAGCTTCTCGGCAGAGTTGCAGCGCCAAGGTCTTGGGCTTCTGCTCGACATCGTGCCCAACCACATGGGGGTCGGTAACGACTCTATCTGGTGGCAGGACGTGCTGGAAAACGGCTATGCCTCGCGGTATTCAGAATATTTCGACATCGACTGGAAGCCGCTCAAACCGGCCCTGCGCAACAAGCTTCTTTTGCCCATCCTGGGCGATCAATATGGCGCCGAACTCGAGCGCAAGCACATCCAGGTATCCATTGAAGACGGGCGCCCGCTGATTCACTACTACGATCACACCATGCCTGTAGCTCCGCGCACGGTGCACCTGATCTTCGACCGAGCAGGCGGCGGGAGCAATGCGATGCCGCAGTTTTTCTACGAACTGCTGCAGCAGATTGACCAGGTTCCACCCCATGAAACCAGCAACGACGATCTACGAGAGAAGCGGCAGGCACGATTAGCGGAGCTGCTGCCCGCGTTGCGGGAGGCGCTTCGCTCCCAGGAGATGCAGCCCCTGATCAAGCATGCACTCGAAAGCATTAACGGCATCGAGGGGGATCCCCAAAGCTTCGACCGTTTGCACCTTCTGCTGGACGCACAGCCATATCGATTGGCCTCCTGGCGCACTTCCGCTGAGGAAATCAACTATCGCCGCTTCTTCGACGTGAATGACCTGGTGGGCCTGCGCATGGAGAATCCCGAGGTCTTCGCGGCCACACACTGCTTGATCCGGAAGCTGATTGCTTCTCACCAGGTGACCGGGCTGCGTATCGACCACTGCGATGGCATGTTCAACCCTCGCCAGTACCTGATCCGGCTGCAGCTCTTGTGTCTTGCCAGCCAGTGCGCCGGCGAGGTACCGCAGCAAGAGACCGCCGCCAACGGAATCGAGCGCAGCGTACTCGATACGGTTCGCGGATATGACTGGTCGCAAAGCCAGGGGCCGCTCTACACCGTGGTTGAGAAGATACTGGAGCCGCGCGAATATCTGCCCCCGGAATGGCCGGTTCGCGGTACTTCTGGCTACGACTTCGTCTACCTTGCCAACGGCATCTTTATCCAGAGCGCCAACGGAAAGCGGTTCGACGTCCTCTATGCCCAGGTTCTCGGCCACCCGGCGGACCCGGACGAAATTATTTACCGGTCAAAGCTGCAGGTCATGCAGACGGCACTGGCCAGCGAGGTGTATGCGCTTACCAACCTGTTGAGCCGTATTGCTGCTTCCAACCGAAAGGCGCGCGATTTCACCGACAATATTCTGGAGACGGTCCTGCGCCATGCCATTGCCGCCTTCCCGGTCTACCGAACTTACATTGACGATCGGGGTGAATACGGGGCTCGCGACGTGGCCTTCCTGCGCTTTGCCATCGCCAGGGCCAAGCGGCTTAATCCGGATATTGATGCCTCGGCATTCGACTTTTTGCGCGAGACGCTGCTGTTGCAGAACAGCTCCCCAGCAGCGAAGCAGAAGCCGGATCCGCAAATACTTTATTTTGCCCTCAAATTTCAACAACTCACCGGCCCGGTGATGGCGAAGGGGGTCGAGGACACAGCGTTCTACGTCTACACCCGCTTTCTTTCTTCCAATGAGGTGGGTGGCTCGGCAAAATCCTTTGGTGTTTCGCTGGAAACTCTGCACCAGAGCAACCAGGAGCGCCTGAAGCATTCCCCGGACACCATGCTCACCACCTCGACCCACGACACCAAGCGCAGCGAAGACGTGCGCAACCGTCTCAACGTGCTCTCCGAACTTCCTCAGCTATGGAGTTCTTCCGTGCATCGCTGGCAACGCATGAACTCCAAGTTCAAGCACAAGATGGAAGACGGGCGTATCGCACCGGATAACAACGAAGAGTACCTGCTCTATCAAACGATCCTGGGTGCGTGGCCGTGGCAGATGGCAAGCAACGAGGACCGCGAGAGTTATGTGGAGAGGATCAGACAGTACGCGTCCAAAGCTTTGAGCGAGGCTAAAGTCAATCTGAGCTGGATCAATCCCGACCCCGAATACATGAAGGCGGTGCATGCGTTCATCACTGGGATCATGATGCCGGGGCCACGTGGAAAAGAAAGTCCTTTCATCGCCTCACTCAGTGCGCTATTGCCGCAGTTGCAGATATTCGGAGCGGTGAATTCGCTGGCGCAGGTGGTGCTCAAGAGCGCGGTGCCCGGGATTCCCGACTTTTATCAAGGCAACGAACTCTGGGAACTGAGCCTGGTCGACCCGGATAACCGGCGGCCCGTCGACTACGATCAACGCGCCGGCTACCTCGATGCGCTGGTTGCGCTGTCGGAGCGAGAAGGTCCTGCTGCGGTGTGCCGCGACGTGCTGGGCAACCTCGCCGACGGCCGAGCCAAGCTTTGGACCACGCATCGCGCGCTGCAATTGCGGCAGCAGGAACATGCCATCTTCCGCCGCGGAGAGTACATTGCGCTCGAAGTCGCAGGGGAACAACAGGAAAACGTAATTGCATTCTTACGCCGCGATCCAGTCAGCAAGCGCAGCGTTCTGGCAGTGCTGCCGCGCTTCGCCTGTACCCTTATGCGGGGCAAGCCGGATTTGCCGCTGAAAGAAACCTGGGGTAAAGATCAGTTGCGCATTCCTGTCCCGCCCGGGACGCGCTATACAAACTTTTTCTCGGGGGAATCCGTCACGGTGACAGACGAGCAAACCCTACCGCTCAGCACTATTCTCAACACTTTTCCTGTGGCGCTCTTGGTCACAGAGTAGCCGAGGATAAAGGAAACCGCAGATCTCTCCACTGCGCTACCCCGGATTTCCTGTAGAAGTTGGTGGCGTTGGCAAACATCATGCGCCTTTCCTTAAAGAAAGGTGCACACGCTGCCTTGTCCAGTCCTGCGTGGCAGGAAATCCGCGTACGCTCCGGTCCCACGGCACGCCGGGGCAGGCGAGATGACAAATCTGTTGAGCAACAAACGGCCGTTCCTCGGACTGGCAATACAGCAATCTACCTGCAATAAATTTGTCATCTCGCCTGCCCCGGCGTGCCGTGGGACCGGAGCGCAGCGGAGTGGAGAGATCTGCGGTTTCTTTTGCTTCTCACACAGACTGTCAGTCCCGAAAAGAGTATAGGTCGCAGCAAAATTCGAGGGGAACGGGACGGGTGCCCCACGTTCGCCAAGGCGTACTCCGGATTTCCTGTCGAGTTGCCGGCGTTGGCGAACTTCATGCGCCTTTCCTTAATGAAAGCCGCACACGCGGATGTTGGTGGTGCCCCGTGCAGGAAATCCGGATACGTGGGCCGAAAACGATGGCGAAGCCCAACGATCGCTTTTGTTGGATCGACGAGCAAATGCTGGAACGACCCACACCGTAGCATCAGGCTTTCGGCGGCTCGACCCAGCCGTCCCGGTCCGTCAGCTCGGCCAACTGCGCCAACCCCTGGGCCAGGTGGCTGCTGAGCGCATCGGGCGCCATGCGCCAGGTCCAGTTATTCTCCGGAATCGCGGGCGTGTTCATGCGCGCTTCCGAACCCAGCACCAGGACGTCCTGTACCGGAATCATGCAAACATCGGCCACCGATGTGGAGGCCGCGCGAATCAAGGTCCATACCACATCGTTGGGAGCCGGATTGAGATAGGAATAAACCGCATTCCTCTCGCTTTCCGTCACGCCGTGTTGCCACCAGCCCAGCGTGGTGTCGTTATCGTGGGTGCCGGTGTACACAACAGTATTAGTTACATAACGGTGAGGCAGGTAGTTGTGGGCAGCCCGGTCGCTGAAGCCAAATTGCAAAACGCGCATCCCCGGTAAATCGAACTGCTCGCGCAGTGCGTCCACTTCACGCGTGATCAGCCCGAGATCCTCGGCAATCAAGGGTAGATCCCCTAACTGTGCACGTAACGCGGTAAAGAGAGCGGCGCCCGGAGCCTTGATCCATTCGCCATGAATGGCGGTCTCATCCTCCGCTGGAATCGCCCAGTACGCTTCAAAACCGCGAAAGTGATCGAGCCGGATAATGTCGTAGAGCGCATGGGTACGGCGCATGCGGTCCACCCACCAATCAAAGCCCCGGCTTTCCAACACTTCCCATTTATAGATCGGGTTGCCCCACCGCTGGCCCGTCGCACTGAAATAGTCCGGGGGAACACCGGCAACGCGAATCGGTGTGAGGTCCTCGCGCAGCTCAAATATTTCAGGGTGGGTCCACACATCGGCGCTGTCGAAGTTGACGAAGATAGCCACGTCGCCAATAAAGCGGATGTCACGCTCCGCACAATAGCTCCGCAGAGCCTTCCACTGTTCATCGAAGGCGAATTGTATGGCCTGCTCGACTTCCAGATCGTCCCGGCTCTCCTGCTGAAGTTTGAGCAGCGCGTCCGGATCCCGGCGGGCAAACTCCTTCGGCCAGGACAACCAATAGCCGGACAAAAATCTCTGGCGCAAAATGCTGTAGCGAGCGTAGTCAAGCAGCCAAAAGGCATTCTCTTCACGGAAGCGCTGGAAGCGAGCCCATTGCTGGTCATCGTGATGCGACAGGAAGTGACGCGCGGCTTCAAGCAGGAGCGGCCACTTCCGCTGTTCCACTTCTTCAAAGTGCACGTTTCCAAAATGGCCCGGAAGGCCGGCGATGCGGTCTTCCGTGATCCATCCGGCTTGTACCAGCTTCTCCAGACTAATGAGCAGAGGATTGCCGGCGAAGGCGGAAAGGGCGGCATAGGGTGAATTGCCGTAGCCAGTTGGGCTCAGCGGAAGAACTTGCCACAGCCGCTGTTTGGCCGCCGCGAGAAAGTCCGCAAAGGCATACGCGGCCGGGCCAAGGTCGCCAATACCCCCGTAGGAAGGCAACGAGGAGATATGGAGAAGCAGTCCTGACGATCGTTCGAGGGCCATTCAGTACCTTAATTGGAGGCGAGAAAAACAATGGCCTTCGTCCAAGACAGATTCCAAAGCACCGGCTCCGGTTGCTCGCGAACTAGCTTTGCATGCCCTGGGCCAAGCCCGCTTGCGCACGCTTGTTCATACGAATGCCACCCGACTTCTCATAGCGATCCGTCAGAGCGGTCACGAAGACGGCAAACATCTGCTCCCGCCGTTCGCTGAGCAGCGACTCACGCGTAGTATCGAAGTTCTTAGCGGTCTCGTCCGGAGTGGGTTCCTGCTTTTCACCGATCTTAGCCACAATACCGCTGTGCCCGGTGTTGATCGCCTTACTGATCTGCCCCACCTTGAGGTCGAACAGATCGGGCGTCGCCGCGGACAAGTCTCCGATATCGGGCACCTGGCCAGTGTGTCCCACCAGATCGCTGCTCTTGATCGTCGCGCCGACTTCCTTAGCAGCCTGGGCCAGGTTATTCTCCGCGTGCGCCTTGTCCGCCAGTTCATTGGTCTTGCGCGCCAGCAACTGGGGCAACTGCTGCTCCCGGAAATCATCCACCAAATGCGACTTGTATTCCTCAAACGTTGGGGCATGGGCCGGCTTCAAATCTTCCACCTGGAAGACCGCAAAACCTTCCCCGGTTGAGGTCACCTGGGGAGCAGATCCTGGCTTGGCGCTGAAGGCCATAGTCAGCAACTTGGCTCCGTCAGGGAGTCCAGGGAGCACGGCGTTTTTCGGCACGTAGTCCGTCGTCACTACCTGCAGGTGATGCGCCTCAGCGGTTTTCGCCAGACCCGACTTGGCTGCCTCGGCGGCGAGCTGTTGCGCAAAGCTGGCTTGCTGATCTGCCTCCTGCTGGCGGGTCAAGGTGGCCACGATTTGCGCCCGCACCTCATCCAGCGGCTTCAGGTGCGCCGTCTGTTTCTCTTCGACCTTGATGATGTGGTAGCCGAACTGGGTCTTGATCACATCGGAGATCTGCCCCGGCTGCAGTCCGAAGGCCGCCTTTTCGAATGCCGGCACAGTCACCCCGCGTTGAATCATGCCCAACTCGCCACCCTGCTCTTTGCTCCCGGGGTCATCGGAGTTGGCTTTCGCCAGGGCGGCAAAGTTGGCTCCGCCTTTGATCTGCTTCAGCAGGTCTTCTGCCTTTTGCCTGGCCGCTGCGTCGGTTTTTGCGTCGGCGCCCGCGTCTACCTTGATCAGGATGTGGCTCACCTTCACTTCATCGGGCACCTGATAGTCCTTTTGATGTCCCTGGTAGTACTGCTCCACCTGCTGGTTGGGCACTGCAGGCGCGCCACCCGGCACATCGGTCTGATTCAGTGCGATGTACGCCAGCTTGCGGGTTTCAGGAATCCCGTCTTTGTACCGCGCCGCGCTCTGCTTGAAAAAGGCCTGCAGCTCGGCATCCGTGGGATTGATCTGCTTGCGCAAGTCTTCGGAATTGATGACCGCGTAATCGAACTTGATCTTGGTTGCCTGCTGCCGATAGGCATCGCGGACATCCTGGTCCGAGACCGTGACGCCACCGGTCACCATGGCTTCCAGGCGGTTGATCTCGAGCTCTTTCTTCACCTGGGTTTCGAAGTCCTGAATCGAGGTGTGAAAGTAGTTCTGCACGAAGTTCGCGTAGCCGTCCTCACCGATGAACTGACCGTTAGGAAAGAGCGCCTGGGCAAATGGCCCGGTCTGCATGGCGCGGCGCAAATCGGCATCTCCGACCTGGAGGCCGAGGCGATTCGCTTCCTGAAGCAACACTTCGCGTTGGATCAGCGCCTGCGCCGCTTGCGGCATCAGGTAGGGCAGCACCATTTCCGGATATTTCTTTTGCTGCAATATTCTTTCCGCGACCTGCTGCACCTCAGGCGTAGTGATGGTGGTGGAGGTGCCGAAGTAGCGGCCCATGAGCCCTCCGCTGTGCACGGTAGCGTAAGTGTCGGTAGAGGTGTCGGTATCGGAGAAAATGCCGGGCACCAGCGTAATCACCATGGTGACTACAGCGACAGCGATGATAACGATGAAAATGATCTTGACGACGCGGTTGTCTTTTTGCAGGAAACGAATCATGGGATGGAGGCGACCTTTAGAGCGCGATTGCAGAGACTTTGCTCGCTCTGCCGGCTCTTCGAGTATAGATCAGCCTGGCTAGGTCCTTTGTTTGATGAGGCCGCTCTCATGCGCAAATTGCGCACTCCCATTTCTGAGCCATGGGATGGCCAGAAATGGGAGCGCAGGTGAATGACGCCGGCTTATCTCCAGCGGCGGTAATAGTACGGATAGCCATACACGTAAGCCCGCGGGTAAGCGTAGGCATAAGGATACGGATACCCATAGGCATACGGATAAGGCGCGTAGCCCGGAGGCGGCGGAGCGTAGGCTGCTGGGCCTCCGTACCCATACGGCGGCGGCTGTGCATAGCGACGGTCCGGAGGAGCAGAATTAGCCTCTAACCGGGCAGCGTCCTGATAGGAGACTGGCTGCACTGTTGCCGGGCTCGTCAAATGGAAGGTGAGCATCGCTTCGGGAGGAAGAACGCTCCTCGGGCCAGGGGTAGCCGCAGAAGCTCCCAGTCCAACACCCGTGCCGGCAACCGCACCAATCGCGGCGCCAGGACCCCCTCCGGCAACGGCGCCGATGACTGCGCCCAGTGCGGCGGCGCCGACTGTGTTTCCGGCGGTGTAGCCACCCTTACCCGGACTATTGGTGTTGAACGTGTCCGTCGCCAACGAGTAGGAATTGCCGCCAAGGCTCAGCGAGGTCAGCTGCAGAGCCATACTTGCCCCGCCCTTCAACTCGCCCGGCTTCTTCACATCCACCACGCGGCCGGTGACCGTGGCACCGCGGGGAATTGCCAGCACGTTGCCGACATAGACGCTTTGGGCCACTGTTCCCTGAAAGTATTCTCCCGGTTTCACTTTCTTCGAATCCAGCGGCTCACTGGTGCGAATCGGCAACAACATTCCGCTCGACAGCGTGACCGGTCCGGAAGGCGGTGCTGCCGGCGGCGCGCCCTGGGGACCCTGGTATCCGTTGGATTGGTTCTGGCCGGGCTGATAGGCGGGACGGGGAGGCTGTCCGTAGCCTACGCCTGGACCCCCTGGGCCTTGATTGGGATATTGGCCTGGGCCCTGATTTGGATACTGGCCGGGTCCCTGGTTGGGATCTTGATTCGCCTGGCCGGGATATTGGGGCGGACCCTGGTCCACATTCTGGTTCTGATCCTGCCCCGCAGCGTCGGGCGGGGGAATCTGTCCATTCTGCACATCGGGCGGCGGTCCAGCCTGGCCCCAGTCACCCTGCTGGCCTGGCGCTGGTGTCTGCTGCGAGGTCTGCTGTGCAGACGCAACCAAGGCCGGAGCCAACACGAGGCTCGTGCCCAGCACTCCGGAAACTATCCATCGCAAACCATCTCTACTTGTAAAATCCATTTGTTAACCCCTCTGGCCCAGG
>Ga0182024_10026022_pt1 | contig 10298 bp, 9 predicted proteins | sample P32metaG_FD_120480 | JGI IMG/M metagenome (GOLD analysis project Ga0182024, IMG submission 120480) | Permafrost microbial communities from Stordalen Mire, Sweden - P3-2 metaG (Illumina Assembly) | ecosystem: Environmental > Terrestrial > Soil > Wetlands > Permafrost | place: Sweden: Stordalen...
CCACTTCATGAACCGACCGGCCATTTTGAATGTCCGGGCGGCCAAACAGAAAGGATTCAAGGTCATCATGACAGAGAATCTGGACCAAACGGCGTCGCGCACGGCGGGGCAACTGTTCACACAACGGTGTTTCACGAAAGTTGCCCGCGCCATTCTTCCTGCAGGCCTGCTCGCCCGCCTGGGTTGGGACGCTTACCAGGAACTCGATGCCATGGTCTATGTGGTCGAGCACGAAGCTAAGGTCGCTGCCTACTTGTTCAACGCGGACCAGACAAAAATGCATGTCATTCCCCACGGCGCAGATGAAAAAGCCCTTGAAGAATTGGCCAACCCACAGCCGGAAGAAGATTACCTGATTTGCACCGCCACGATCCACCCTCGAAAGAACCAGGTGTTATTGGCGGAAGCCGCAAAGCTCGCCGGCATCCCCATCGTGTTTCTGGGAAAACCGTATGCGGAAGACGATCCCTATTTCCTCAAATTTAAGTCCCTGGTCGATGGCAGAATCGTTCGCTATCCAGGCTTTGTGTCAACAGACGAGAAGTTTCGGTATTTGCGCGGAGCTCGCGGATTTGCATTGCTCAGCGAGTTTGAAAGCGGCTCCATCGCCGTGTATGAGGCGTCGGCCGCCGGGCTTCCGTTGTTCCTGTCGGCATTGCCTTGGGCCAACAAGGTTTATCACAACTGCTTAGGAAGCAGCTTCACCCCTTTACACGACAGCTATCACGTAAGCAGCAAACTCGCGGCGTTTTACAAAAACGCGCACCGGCAAAAGGGAACCACATTTCCTCTGTTGACATGGAACCAAGTGGCTGCCAAATACGTCGAGATTTACCGCAGGATGTTGGCCGAATGAAAATAGCCATTCTGGTGCCTGACAATCGGGACGAACATAGACGTTATTCAGACCCGCAGCCATACTTCGGCACGGCTCCGACCGCTCTGCTTGAGGGCCTGGCAAAAGAACGCACATGTGAGATTCACATCGTTTGTTGCACACAAAAGGAACTCCGATCTCCTGCCAAGCTGGCCGATAATATCCACTACCACTCGATTGTTGTTCCCAAGTGGGGATGGCTGCGCGGAGCTTATGTCGGCTGCGTGCGCGCGGTTCGCAGCCTTCTTCGCAACATCAATCCGGATGTTGTTCACGGGCAGGGCACCGAACGGTATTGCGCTCTCGCGGCCGTCTATTCGGGCTCCCCGAACGTACTGACCATTCATGGCAACATGCGCCAAATCGCAAAGGTCAACCGCGCCCGCCCATTTTCATTTTTATGGCTGACTGCCAAACTGGAACGGCGTGCTTTATTGCGAACGAACGGAGTCGTCTGCATCAGTTCGCATACACAAAGAAACGTCCAGGATCTCGTCCCGCGAACATGGATCGTTCCAAACGCCGTCGCTTCAGATTTCTTTAATCTTAGACGCAACCCGGTTTCGCCCAAGACGATACTCTGTGTGGCGAATATTGCGCCGTTAAAAAATCAGGCTCGATTAATTGAAGCCTTGGATCCGTTGTCGCAAAAGGATGACTTCAGGCTGGTCTTTTATGGCTCCCTTTCGAATCACGATCCCTACGGCGTCCATTTCCTTCGTAAAGTTAACGATCGTCCGTGGTGCGAATATGCGGGATTTGCCGACCAACAGAAGCTGCGCTCCGCGCTTTCTTCCGCATCGTTGCTCGTGCTTCCCTCATTGGAAGAAAACTGCCCGATGGCCGTTTTAGAAGCGATGGCAGCGGGGGTTCCAGTTACCGCAACTAACGCGGGAGGCGTGCCGGATCTAGTCAAAGACAGAGTTGAAGGACTTCTTTTCAATCCGGACGATGTGCATGGTATGCGCGCGTCGATCCAGCAGCTTCTCCGTGACGAAGACCTTGCGTTGAGATTCGCCGCTTGCGCCAAAGACAAAGCAACGAAACAAAATCATCCGGAAAGCGTGGCCAAACGCCACCTCGAGATTTATCATGAAATTCAGTCGAATGCACGAATGGAATGATCCTTTCAAATACGAATGACGACGACACAAATTCAAGGCCAATTAAACGAAGCAGAGCGACGTCTGTTGACTGAGGCGATTACGCAAGCGAAGACCAAACCAAGAATCGTGGTTGAAGTAGGGACGTGGCTTGGCGGGGGCAGCACACTTCATATCCTGCGGGCTTTGGAAAAAAATGGCGGTGGTCATTTGTGGGGAATTGAAGCCGACCGTTCCATTTATGAGAAAATGGTCGCTGGCATTCAATCTGCGGAGCCGACGGCCTCCTCTCGGTTTACGCCGCTGTTTGGGTTTTCCCAGGACGTGCTTGCTGAATGGCTTCCCCATAACGCGACGACGCGCGAGGTGGATTTTGCCTTTTTGGATGGGGGCAACAACCCGCGAGAACAGATCGACGAATTTTACCTCTTGGCGCCGCGTATGCCTGTTGGAGGCCAAATAATGGCGCATGACGCGAAGTTACGAAAAGGCCGCTGGTTAATGCCATTTCTGTTTGCATTGGATAATTGGCGAACCGAGCTCCACGACGTTAGCGAAGAAGGGTTGCTTCATGCAGTGAAGACAGCGGCTGAACCGTCCTCGTCGAGCTTGAAATCCGCCAAACAACAATTGCTGCGGCTGAAATGCAATCCCGTCGAAATCGCAGCCGCACTGATACCGTCGGGCGTGTGCCGCTTCATTCTGAACAGGCTGCCTCGCCGCTTTGCCCGTCGTCTCTCCGACGGCCGACCTTAACCGTAACCAGCGCCACGATCACTTCAACAATGATTTTGTTTGCGACTTGAGGGTGTTTTAACACAAACTTAAGAAATGTCTGGACTTCCGAAGCTCTTGATAATTTATGCGGTCGCTATACCATTGGCGATAGTCCTCGGTTTTCTAATTTCAGCGCCTGGCATGGGGAGCATTGTGGTCATTGGTTTGCTCATTTTTCTCTTTTCGCTGCCCTTTCTGTTGAAACGCCACCATCTGCTACTGATTTTATTTTGGAATTCCGCGTTCAACGCTTTTTTCCTGCCTGCCCAACCGCATTTTTGGTTGCTGCTGGCAGGATTGAGCCTCGGTATCTCTTGGCTCAACAACGTTATGGGGCAAAAAAACTTCATCAGAGTCCCGGAGTTGACGCGCCCTCTGATTTTCTTTGCTATTGTTGTCCTGGCCGTGGCTTTCATTCGAGGATTCGGAGTTCGCGCTCTTGGCAGCTCTTCATTTGGCGGTAGAGGCTATTTTTACATCTTCGGCGCCATTATCGGGTACTTCGCTCTCACGGCGGAACGAATTCCGCTTGGGAAGGCAGGCCGTTGGACAGGACTCTTCTTTTTGTCGGGATCAACATTTGCCTTGTCCAATTTGATCTTTCTGCTGGGGCCGGCTTTTTACTTCCTTTACCTGCTCGTGCCGCCGGAATATGCAATTTCGCAAGCGCAGTCCGAGGCGGGGACAACGGATGTCGATCGCATCGCCGGTCTTCCTCCGACATGCGTGGCTATAGTTTGTTTCCTGCTAGCGCGTTACGGGATCAAGGGCATTCTAGATTGGCGCAAGCCTTGGCGATTCCTTTTCTTTTGCAGCACGCTCGTCGTTTTGGGATTTGGAGGATTTCGTTCCGTGTATGTGTTAATCGGCTTACTTTGTATAATCCAGTTCTTTCTGGAGGGCCTATATCGGACAATTTATCTGCCTATTTCCGTGGGTGTTGTCACCCTGGCTGTGGCGCTAACGATTTTATTCGCTGATAGACTTCCGTTGTCAATGCAACGTGCTGTCAGCTTTCTTCCCGTTACCGTGGACTCCAGCGTGGCGGCTGACGCGGCAGGATCATGGGACTGGCGCATTAATATGTGGAAGACGTTGGTGCCTGACATTCCTCGTTACTTTTTTGTCGGTAAAGGATATCGAATTGGTCCCGAAGACCTGTATCTCGCTGATATGGCCACGCAGATGGGATTAGTAGAGAATTTCGAGGTTTCTCGCGTGGCTGGCGATTACCATAGCGGTCCGTTGTCACTTATTATTTCGTTCGGGGTCTTCGGCGTCATTGGCTTCCTATGGTTGATGTGCGCCGGGACGAAAGTCCTGTTTCGAAATTACCGGTATGGAGCGGCGCCTCTGCGTGGCATCAACTCCTTTCTGCTTGCGTTCTTTGTCGCACATTCGCTTTTTTTTCTTTTTTTCTTCGGCGATATTCGGTCTGACCTCATGGTTTTTACTGGCGCTCTCGGGTTGAGCATTAGTGTCAACAACGGCGTGGGCAAGAAACCCTCCGCGAGGCAAAGACCCGTGGTTGCGCAAATGGTCTCACAAGTCGCTTAGTTTTCAGATGCGACTGTCTATCGTTACGCCTAGCTTTCGCAGCGCCGCCTGGCTCAAGCTCAACATTGCATCCGTGGCAGACCAAGGTGTCGAGTTGGAGCACATTGTGCAGGATAGCTGCTCAGACGACGGCACGGCGGACTGGCTGCCATCCGATCGCCGGGTCAACGCCCACGTCGAAAAAGATTCCGGAATGTACGACGCCGTGAACCGCGGCTTGCGCAAATCTTCCGGTGAGATTGTAGCGTATTTGAATTGCGATGAACAATATTTGCCAGGCGCTTTGCCCGCAGTCCTGGAATATTTTGACAGCCATCCGCGAACCGATCTTCTCTTCGCCGACGCTCTGGTGGTCGATCCCAAGGGCGATTGCATTTGCTACCGTAAAGTCCAATTGCCTGTCAAGCATCATGTCATGGTGTCGCACCTGACGACGTTTACCAGCTCCATGTTTTTCCGGCGCAAACTGCTGGATCAGGGTATTTATTTTGACACAAAGTGGCGCGCGCTGGGAGACGCGGACTGGGTCCTGCGGGCAATGGAGGTGAAAGCGACCATGGGCATTTTGCGTCGCTTCGTTTCGGCCTTCACGGACAGCGGAGCCAACCTGAGCCTGGGCGCCCAAGGGCGAAAGGAAAAGAAACGAATGTTTGACTTGGCTCCGGGGTGGGCGCGAGTATTGACACCGTTGCTGGTGGCGCAACACCGGGTTCGCCGGTCGCTGGGCGGAATTTACCGGCAGGCGCCGTTTGACTATGCGCTTTACACGCAGGACAGCCCGGACCGGCGGAAGTTGTTTCACGTGGCCCATCCCACATTTGTGTGGAAGAGCCGGCTGACCTGGGCCTCGTGACGGCGTTCTATTTGCCCACAGGCACAGCCTCGACGGATGCTCCGACGCGCTCATTGTGGAAGGAGCAAATCACAATGGTTCCGCCGCCGACACCGCGCCGAATATCCAACGAGGCGCCGATCATCTTGGCCCGGTAATTCATGATATGCAGTCCCATGCCGCTGGCGGCATCGGTCGTGTGCGGAAACCCGACACCGTCATCCTTGATGGTCAAGGTAACTTCATCTTCCACGGCGCCAAGGCCGACGGATATGGCCTGGCAAGCGCTATGTTTGACAGCGTTGTTGATCGCCTCCTGGGCGATGCGGTACAGATTATTTCCCGCCACTTCGTCATAAATGAGCACCGGTTCATCGCAAGAAAAACGACAGGCGACGTTGTGGAGGGCCTGCATCATGGCGGCCAATTCCTCCAAGGCGGAGGCCAATCCGTCCACTTCCAGACGCACCGGATATAGGCCGCGAGCCAGCCGGCGCGCCTGCGAGATACCGCTGTTAATCATCTCGGCGATGGCGTCAGCCTGTTCCGCTTCGCCAAGGTTGCGGCGCTCCAGCTTGTCGCGGAGTAATTCGACGGCAAAACCTGTGCTAACGAGTTGTTGACAGAGGCTGTCGTGCAAATCCTGGCCGATGCGTCGCTGCTCGCGATCGCTGATTTCAGCGATTTGCTTCTCCAAAACACGGCGCGGACTAATATCGTTGAAGACGACCACCCCGCCTTGAATCTGTTTGTTTTCATCAATGAGCGGCCGGCCGGTGGCGCTGACCCAAAGGTTCTCGGCGCTGGAGGGATCGCGCAAAAAGATCTCCGCGCCGTCAAAGACCTCGCCGCGAATGGCGCGCAGCAAGGGATGTTCGTGCGTCGGATAGGCCGTCAACACGTTCGACAAGTAGGTTTGATACGGCTCGGTGGATTCATCCGTGGACATGCGCCCCAATCCCGCGCGCATCAATCGTTCCGCCGCTGGATTGAACAGCAGAATGTTGGCTTTGGCGTCGGCGACGATGACGCCGTCTCCCATGCTGTTGAGGATGGATTGGAGAATGTTCTTTTGCTCACGGAGAGCGGTTTCGGAACGCGCGAGGGCCTGGGCGCGTTGCTCGGCCGCGGCGCTGCGTTCGGCGACACGTTGCTCGAGCGTTTCGTTGAGGTGCTTCAGGTTGGACTGAGCCTGCGTGCGCTCGGTGACTTCAGTCTGAAGCGCGTGATTGGCCTGCGCGAGTTCCAGGGTTCTTTCCCGCACGCGAGTCTCCAAGCCCTCGTGCGCGGCGCGCAGGGCCTGTTCGACGCGCTTGCGCTCAGCCACCTCGGCGGTCAGGGCTGACAGGGCAGAAAACACGCCAAATCGCATCAACGAATTCCATACAAAAACACCATAATTATCGATGGAACTGGAATCGAAGCTCTTGGCAGCGAACCAGATGAGAGTGGCGACAGCGGCCACGAAGATTCCCGGCCAGCGTCCGGCAAACCACGCGACGAAACATATCGGCGCCATGTAGAAAACCAGCATCGCCACCATTGGCCCGCTGAGATAATCCACTTCGCCGATATAGACGGTTACGGCCAGCCCGATCAGAGTGACCGAGATGCGCGACTTGCGACTGAGATATTCGATCAATCTCATGAAACTATACCAACTAGAGACGAAAAACGGGCGGATTGCGAGCAAAATGGCCGTCGAGGTTGGATTTGCCCGGATTCGGTTGGATGCGATGGGGTGAACCGGAGGGAGGGGGGCCCTCGTCGTTCTTTGGAACCTATTTTCTCGCGCCGAGGCGATGAGGCCGGGTCGCGTGCGAATTTCATTTTAGTGTGAGTTAGCGTGAGTTAGTGAGAGTTACCTTGAGTTGGCGTCATTTTTCGCGTGCTGGAATGAGCGAAAGCGCTGTTCCAGTGAGTTAGTGAAACCACGGATTGCGGATTGCACGGATGGATTTAATTCAGGAAACCGGATGTCTCGCGCGTCTCTAGAAAGGGCCGGTTAGTGGTCCTTAGAGGCTCTTAACGGTCCGTCCCGGTTCCAAGGCGGCTTTCCATGGCGCCGCAAAGGTCTGTAGAAGCGCGCTAAAGGACGCTGGCGGTATTTGAAGCGTTTCTTACAGGCGGAAACGAAGTTGCGACACGAATTTCACGAACTAACGCGAATTCGTCAAAACATAACCCTGAACGCCCATGTCAAAGAACGATCGCCCGTGAGGGCGAGGCGGGCATAAAGCCCAAGCCGGAAGCGAGTGTTGCATAATAAAACACTTAAGTCAAGGGATTTTCGATGGCAGTTTTCAGGTTTGGGGCCGCTTTTTGAGACGCCGGTAAGCAGCGAACATCAAGCCGCCAAGGGCGCCGAGGACGGCGGAGCTTGGCTCGGGAACGGAGGAGGTGGAGAATGTGATGTCGTCGAGTTCAACCAAGCCAACGGCGGGAGGATTCGGCGCATCAACGAGCGCCAAGGTCGCGGTTTGCCCAGCATACGCGGATACATCGACCCCAAAAAGTGTATAGTTTCCCGTAGCCGCAAGCGTAAACAATGGCAGCGAGGTTCCATTGACATCTACTGAAAGTCCGCCAATCTGTCCCCATGCCTTGAACAGCAACGATTGGTCGCCGACAGGAAAACCCCCCGTCTGCTCCAATGAGGTGGTCACGGAGCCACCAGTCTGTGGGTTGCCACCGCCTTGGAGACCGGCAGAATAGTTACCGTCGATAGCCGGAACCGAGCTGCCGGGGCCGAAAATATTGGCTACGGCCTGGCCCGTGGATTCAGCATTTAAAGCAACTTCAGTTTGTTGCGTTGTGCCACAAAAAATCGTCCAGCCAGGAAGCGCGCTCGCGGCGGTAACGAAGGGTGGATTCCCAGTTGAGACCGGATTCGCTTCCTCAAAGTCAAGATTCTGGAATGTCCCTTGGGCGGACGCGGATGCGACGGCGGTTAGCAGAATTCCGAAGATCAAATTCATCGCTGCTTTGTGAACCGCCGATAGACTGCGAACGCCAAGCCGCCGAGGCTGGCAAGGACGGCGAGGTTTGGCTCAGGAACGGAGGCGGTTGAGAATGTGATGTCGTCGAGCTCAAGGAAGCTGGGAGCGCCCTGGGAGTTTGCGCTGAATTCCAGTGTTCCAGAACTACCCGCGTAGGCCGAAATGTCCGCGCCGTATAAGGTATAATTTGGTCCAGATCCTAAATTGAGGAGAGAAAGGTTGTTTCCGTTGATGCTGACCGAAAAAGTCGTCGTAGGGCTAGCCCAAGCCTTAAATTCCAAGGAGTTATCGCCTGTTGGGAGGACACCGGTCTGCGCGATGGAAGCAGAAACGAATACCCCGCTGTTTTGCGGCTCGGTTCCTCCCTGGAGCACAACTGTAAAATGTCCAGCGATAATTCCAGGAGCGCCGTCGGGAAGCAAGTTAGCAGGGGGAGTGGTAGTGGGTCAGTTTGAAACCAACGATTTTGGGGGGATTGCGTTTTTAAACCATGTCAAGGGCAAAATCTTTGGTCTGCAAAAATTCCCGGCGGCGCGGAAGCGCCGGGAATTTTTGGATGATCTGGACTCGTGGTAAGATGGGATGAGATTGAAAATGCCGTGCTAAAAATGCGGAATGACAGGAAAATTCCGTAAACAATCGCCCTTGCCGTTGCCTCGCAGCCGGGTGCTAACCTTGTGGGATATGAGGGAATACCCGAACGACAAGATCGTCCACGTCTTAGCGAAGATTGCCGCAGTCAAAGAAAACGTGGCCCATCATCGCGCGACAAACGGTAATTGGACACCCCAAGAACGTGAAAAGTGCGCGAACTGGATGCAGGAAACGCTGCCTTGGTTAGATGACTTGGGGCTGGTATCTCCGAAGGATGTCACCCTCGATTTCATTAGAGGCATTCGCGGACAGTTCAATTTAGATCACGTTTCGGCGACCGCAAACGCAATACGAACCATGCTGGAGAGCGAATTAAAAAACAGGCGGTTTTTCACATTAGAGTCTGAAACCGCCAATTTTTATGGAAACACCCAATTGGCCGGGCAAGACTTCAAGGACAATTTCCCCAACGCCAATATTGAACTTTCTGAAGCGGGAAGCTAAAAGAGCGCAGAGAGGAGCGGGGCAACGCCAGCGACAAATTGCATTCGTGGTTGAGCCAAGACATCGGTTTTCCGGAAGCCCTTGTCCACCTTGGGTTGGTGATTGGGTACATGAAGCGCCACACGGACTACAAGGAATTCGAAAAGGAATTGAACAAAATCTCGCCTATTTACCCGGAAAGTCCCGGTTTGTTTGACAACAAGGAAGACTGGGAAGAACCAAAAGAGTGATGGAGCTTATTTCCGTTTTGGGCTTAACGATGCTTGCCCTGTGGCCTTCAGGACTACCGATAGCGCGGTTTGTGAAAAATCACGCTTTGCGGTCTTTTTCTTTTTCGGATCGGGTTTCAATTTTTTGGTCATGCCGGATATTGACGCAAGCACGCCCCGAAAAGAAATTAAAATTCAAACTGACCCACTACCGGGGGAGTCGTCGGCCCCATAATGTCAACAGTGGCTTCGTTCAGAGTCGCCTCGTTCTGGAGAATGTCGTTAAGCGGCGTGCTTCCCAGGTAGGCGCTCCAATCAGGAAGCACGAGACTCTCCTGCTGGTAGACTGGGCCAAGAGGGCCTGTGACGGGAGCGCCAAGGGTGGCGGACTCAAAGTCTAGATTTTGAAACGTTCCCTGAGCCGAAGCAGAAACTGCAACAAAAAAGAGCGCGAATTCGATAAAGAAATTGATTGTTCTTTTCATAAGTTTTCATTGTGTTACGAATGGGTCCCCCGTCGCCTGAAACCATATATCGACATACGGGTACCCACCGTAAGTGCCCGGCTGCCCCGCCCAAGCAGAAAATATAAATGTCTTTCCAGCAGCCCAATCCATGTAATAACCGTAAGTATTGTCAGCTGCCGAAAGAGGCTCATCGACATGCGAAATTCCGCCGACGGGCGTGTTTGAGTAGTTCGTGCCAAGAAAAGCATTAGATGTAAACCATGCAAGTGTGCAAGTGTGCAAGTGTCAGTCCTCACTTTTTAAACTTTGTGTTTGCTTCTGGCGCCAAGGGGGGTTTAGACGTGAGTCCAACTGCCCATGGCCAGGTGTTGGGCAATCC
>Ga0182024_10026023_pt1 | contig 10298 bp, 8 predicted proteins | sample P32metaG_FD_120480 | JGI IMG/M metagenome (GOLD analysis project Ga0182024, IMG submission 120480) | Permafrost microbial communities from Stordalen Mire, Sweden - P3-2 metaG (Illumina Assembly) | ecosystem: Environmental > Terrestrial > Soil > Wetlands > Permafrost | place: Sweden: Stordalen...
AGGTGCTCGGTGGGCTCGGCATCACCGACGACACGATCGTCGCCCGCATCTTCCGCGAGGTGCGGCCGTTCCGCATCTATGACGGCCCCTCCGAGGTGCACCGCTGGTCGATCGCCCAGCGCGTGCTGCGCGGCGGCGGGGTCTAGGTGGGAGGCGAATGGCCGCGGCGCCCACCAAGGCATGCCGGCCTCAGGATTTTCTGATGATTCCGATTTTTTCGAGCACGATGTCGCGCTCGATCCCGCTGTCCAAGGCGAATTCCTCATAGGCGGCGAGCGCGCCGTCCCACAGTTCATGCGGCATGCAGTCATCGACGAGGATGATGCCGCCCGCCGACAGGTTGCGGTAGAGCTTGGGCAGGATATCAATCATCGGCAAATAGAGATCGACATCGAGAAGCGCGAAGGCGATCGGGCCGAGACGGTCGAAATCGAATTTGGCCGCATCGCATTCGATGGACTCGACGGTGCGGACGCCGGAAATCTTGAGCGAATAGTCGAACCACTTCTGCTTGTTGGTCATGAAGACTTGGTTGATATCGCGATCCTTGCTGCGCCGCGCGACCTCGTAGTCGACATGCTCGGGAACAAATCCGCTAAATGTATCAAGGGCATAATAGTTTTTCTCGATGCCGTTTTCGTCCATGAATTTGCGGAGAAAAGCCGTGGTTCGTCCTTGGGCGCAACCGACCTCGACGCAACACCCGGGAACATGTCGAGTTTCCGTCAGACACTGCGTGAGGAAGATGAGCTGGCTCGGGCTGAACATATAATTATAGACAGAGAATATACTTCTATCGAATATGCCCGTTCTCATCGACGCTTCGATACAAAAACTGCGGAAGTTTCGTTTAAAAACGCCTTCTGTCTCAAGAGACATGCGCTGACTTCCAGTTCTTGGTGACGATATTTTTAGGGGTAGGACGTTCGATTATAACGACGCCGCGAGCAACGGTTTATCTGATGTTCGTTAATTTCTTGGGTAGCCCTGGGGCACCGCAACGCGCTGACCGCGTCCGTCGAGGCCCGCTCAAACGATCCGGACAGCCTGATGCAGATATGGCCCTGCTGGCTCTGCATGTTAGAAGAACGCCATGCTGACCATCTCGGATGTCACCTACCGCGTCGGCGGCAAGCGCGGCCGTGCGCTGTTGGACCATGCGAGCGCGCAAATTCCCGAGGGCAGCAAGCTCGGCCTCGTGGGCCGCAACGGCATCGGCAAGTCGACCCTCCTGGACCTGATCCGCGGCCGGCTGGCGCCCGACGACGGCGACATTTTTCTGCCGCGCGGGCATCGCATCGGCTTTTTGGCGCAGGAGGCGCCGAGCGGGAGCGGGACACCGCTCGCCACCGTGCTCGCCGCCGACCGCGAGCGCGCCAAGCTCATGGCCGAGCTCGACGCCGAACCGGCGTCGACCCGCATCGCCGAGATCGAGGCGCGGCTCGAGACGATCGGCGCGCGGGCGGCGCCGGCGCGCGCGGCGCGCATCCTCGCCGGGCTCGGCTTCGACGCGGCGATGCAGGAAGGCCCGCTCGACGAATTGTCGGGCGGCTGGCGGATGCGCGTGGCATTGGCCGCGGTGCTGTTCGCCGAGCCCGATTTGCTGCTGCTCGACGAGCCCACCAACCATCTCGACATGGAAGCCTCGCTGTGGCTCGAGCGCTATCTGCGGCGCTACCGGCACAGCTTCATCCTGGTCAGCCACGACCGCCAATTGTTGAACGCGGCGACGAGTTCGATCCTCCACCTCGAAGCCGGCAAGCTGACGCTCTATTCGGGCAATTTCGACGCCTATCTGCGGGCCCGCGGCGCGGCGAAGGCGCGTCAGTCGGCGCTTGCCAATCGCCAGGAGCAGCAGCGCCGCCACATGCAGGAATTCGTCGACCGCTTCCGCTACAAGGCGTCGAAGGCCCGCCAGGCGCAGAGCCGGCTGAAGGCCCTGGCCAGACTGGAACCGGTCGCGATGATCGCCGAGGCGCCGCCGATCGAGCTGCGCCTGCCGGAGCCGGCCCGTCTGCGCCCGCCGCTGATCATCCTGGAAGAGGCGAGCGTCGGCTATCAGGCCGGAAACCCGGTGCTGTCCGGGCTCGACCTGCGCCTCGATCCCGACGACCGGGTGGCGCTGCTCGGCGCCAACGGCAACGGCAAGACCACCTTCGCGCGGCTCCTCGGAGGCCGGCTGCCGGCGATGACGGGTCAGGTGACGCGCCCGTCGAAGCTCGTCACCGGGTTTTTCGCCCAGCACCAGATCGAGGAGATGCGGCCCGCGGAATCGGCCTACGACCACCTCGCCGCGCTGCTGCCGGACGCGATGCCCGAGGCGATCCGCACCCGGCTCGGCGGTTTCGGCTTTGATCAGGACAAGGCGTTCGTCCCGGTCGCGTCGCTGTCGGGCGGCGAGCGGGCGCGGCTCAACTTGGCGCTCATCACCCATGACGCGCCGGCGCTGTTGATCCTCGACGAACCGACCAACCATCTCGACATGGAGACGCGCGAAAGCCTGGTCGAAGCGCTCGCCGAATATTCCGGCGCGGTGGTGCTGGTCAGCCACGACTGGCATCTGGTCGAGCTGGTGGCCGACCGGCTGTGGTTGGTGGAAGACGGCACGGTGCGGGTGTTCGACGGCGATCTCGACGCCTATCGCCGCCGGCTCGACGAGCGCGACGCGGGCGGCGACGCCATGGGAGAGGGGCGCGACGGGCGCCCGGGAGAGCGCGACCCGAAGCGGCTGGCGCGGCGCGAGGCGGCGCAGGCGCGCCTGGCGCTCGAACCGTTGCGCCGCGAGTCGCGGCGGGCCGAGGCGGCGGCGGCTCGGTTAGCCGCGGAGCAGCAGGCGCTCGACCGCGAGTTGGCCGCGCCCAACGGGTTTAGCGGTGCCGGAACGGCCTTGACCGAGGCGCTCAAACGGCGAGCCGACCTTGCCCGCCGGATCGCCGAGGCCGAGGCGCAATGGCTCGCCGCCGAGGAGGCGATCGAGAGCGCAGCGCGGGGTTGAGCCCGCATCCGGCCAATCGCCTGAATGTCGGGATGCCGGGCGGCGGTCGCGCGGCCAAAGGCCGCACGCAGGGAACTAGGATAAAGTCAGCTTTTGACAGAACGTAACTGGCCCGTAACAATATATGTCTCAGGCGTGGCGTTTTGCCGCTCCCCGCGAAGAGGCCGCCATGACTGACAGCTCCGCGATCGCCGACCGCAATCTCGAAGCCACCACCAATATTTCGCTGAAGCGCGAGCCGGCGTGCTTCGCGTTTCTGTCGGCGCGCTCGGCGGCGGCGCCGATGCCGATCGATTCGATCAATCTCGATCTTGCATCGGCCGATTATTTCCAGGGCCGCGCCTCGCTGTGGACCACGCTGGAGATCCGCTCGGGGGTCAATGGCGAGCGGCCGGTGGCGTTGCTCGGATTCGATGAGAGCTTTCTGCGGCCGTTCACCCGCGCCCTCGTCGAGGCGGCGACGACGCGCACCGCCTATCGCATGACAATCCTGTCGCAGACCGCGGAGGGTGGGCGCTGCCGTGTCGTCGAATATGTGACGGGCCCGGGCCAGGCGTTGAAGGAGCTGGTCATCCAGCCGTTCGAATCGGTCATGGCGGTCACCGCGGCCAGCCGCGGCGAAGGCGAGGAGACGCTGTTCCAGCTACCGCGCACCGACAATTTCCTGCGCGCCTTCGCTAAGATGTCCTACACCGCCGACCAGGTCCTGCACGATTTGCTCGACGAGATGGACCGCCTCGCCCGCAGCCGCAACGTCGCGGCCGGGGTTTAACTCGACCTAATCGGCGGCGTCGCCGGTTTCGACCAGGTGGGTCAGCGCGAAGGCGCCAAAGAAGCTGCCATCCATCGGCTTGGCGAATAGGTAGCCCTGGGCATAGCCGCAGCCATTGTGCCGCAGGATGTCGCGCTCGACGACCGTCTCGACCCCTTCGGCGACGACGTCGGCGCCATAGATGCGCGCGATCTTCAGCATCGCCAGCACCAGCTCCTTGCCGTCGGGCGTGTCGATCGCCGCGGTGAAGCCGCGATCGATCTTGATCGTGTCGACCTGGTAGTCGCGCAACGCGCCGAGCGCCGAATAACCCGTGCCGAAATCGTCGATGGCGATGCGGATGCCGAGCTCCTGCAGCTCGGTCAGCACCGCTTTGGTAACCTCGGGGTTGCGCATCACCGCCGATTCGGTGATCTCGATCTTGAGCCGGGAGAGCGGGAAGCCGCTGTCGCGGATCTCGGCGAGCGTCGCCAGCAGGATCGACGGGTCGTTGAACTGGCGCGCCGAGACGTTGACGCTGACCCAATCCAACAGGTCGCGGCCGTAAAGCATCTGCCAGACCTGCATTTGCCGCACCGTCTCGCGCAGCACCCAGCAGCCGACAGGCACGATAAGCCCGGTTTCCTCGAGCACCGGCAGGAACGCGGCCGGCGCGACGAGCCCGTCGCTCGGATGGTTCCAGCGCAACAGCGCCTCGGCGCCGACGACCCTGCCGTCATCCATCCGCAGGATCGGCTGGTAGTGCATCACGAACTGGTTTTCGTCGAGGGCGCAGCGCAGCTGGTCGAGGAGCGCGAGGCGGCGCCCGACCGTGCTGGTCAGGGCCGGCTCCCAGGACTTGGCGGTGTTGGGTCCGCGCTGCTTGGCTTCCTGCAGCGCCACGTCGAGGTCGCGCATCGCGTCGTCTTCGGAGCGGTGCGTCTCGCCGGTGACCATATAGCCCAGATTGGCCGAGAGACGGATACGCTGCTCGCCAACGATGACCGGGCTGACCACGAGCTGCAGCAGACGCCGGGCAAAGGCGTCGGCGTCGGCCAGGCTCGGCGCCGGATTGCCGAGAATGAGCGCGAACTCGTCGGCGCCGAGACGCGCCACCATATCGGTGCGCTGGGTCGCCGGGGGCTTGCCGACTCGCGCCGTCAGGTTCGTGCGCGACCGTGTGCCGGCGAGCAGCCGGTTCGCGATGACCCGCAGCACCGCGTCGCCAATGCTGGCGCCGTGGAGGTCATTGACGCCCTTGAAATTGTCGATGTCGAGCAGAAAGATCGCCGCCGGCCGGCGTGGGCCCGTACCAGGGGCGACCGCCGATCGTACCCGCGCCATGAAGCAATGGCGGCCGGCAAGTCCGGTCAGCGGGTCGGCGGCGTATTCCAGCGATCTGTCGGTCGCGATCGTCGGCGCGTCGTGCAGCGTCGCGACGACGCCGAGGATCGACCCATCGCGATCGCGATGCGGTCGCGCCCTGACGATGCGGTGGCTGGCGCCCTCGGTCAGCTCGTTATCGTCGGTCAGACAACCTTCGACCGTCTCGCCGGTAAGGGCGCGGCGGTGCAGGTCGATCAGGATCGGCGCGCTATGCGCGTCGACCTGATCGTGGCATTGGCCGATCGATTCCTCGCCGACGACGCCAAAGGCGTTGAGCCAGCGACTGTTCGCCGCGACATACCGCAAGTCGCAGTCGAACAGCGCGACGGCGGACGGGATATCCGCGACAAAGCGCGTTATCCATTCCGGAATGGGGGATCCCAGATCAGGGTTGGTCTTAGTTGCCATGATGACTGATAGTGGTTCCAGACATTAGCTGGCACCCTATTGCCTAGCGAATTAAAGGAGTCTGAATAAGATCGCTATTGGCAAGAGCTATTAGGCGCAAGTCGCCGAATTGTTGTTTTAAAATAGATTAAAGTTGATGGCCTGGGATAGCCGATGCCGCGCAATTCAAAGAATTAAGTAAAATTTTGATTAATCTGTATTTTCTCCTTTTGACGTGGGCCAACGTCAAGCGTGCGGAGCGTTCCGCCGCGAAAAGCAACAAGGGGGCCGAAGCCCCCTTGCATTTGTGCCGACAGGATCGGAGCAGGCTTACTTCGGCGCGAACGGTCCGGCCGTGCCGCTCGTCGGGTTGTTGCCGCCGGGCGCGCCCGACGGGGCCGCCGCGGCGCCGCCGCCCATGATGCGCTGGAGTTCCTGCTTGTTGAGGTCTTCCGTCATCGAGTCGCCCTGGCTCATGCCGCCCCTGTGGTGGTGCATGGCCATATGGTGCATCGGCTTCTTCGCCATCGGCTTCGCCTCCGCCGGCTTCGCCGCCATCGGCTTCGCCGCCGCCGGCTTCGCCGGAGCCGCGGGGGCCTTCGCCGCCGGCGCGGCGGCCGGAGGTGACGACGGGGTCATCGGGGCGGGTGCATTCTGCGCCCAAACTGGGGCGGCGATCGCGAGGGCCGCGGCCATGGCGACGCCAGTCAAGAGATGTTTCATGCTTGTTGTTCCTCTGTGGCAGTTCCGGATTCGACACTACGGCTACGGCGTGCTGTACCCGAGGGCGGGCCCTTGCGAGCCTTCGGTGTGAAACAACCCAAATCGTTGTTTCGTTCCGACGAACACGCAACCGTTCATGGCGCGTATCCGACCCTGGCGGTCGCCGGGTAATATCTACTCTAGATAACCAAATTTCAAGCACTTGGGACGTGGCTGATGGATGTAACCGACGTTTCCCGTGAGTTCTGTCGCGCGAACCCGCCGCGACCCCGCTCGCGGCGCTGGTTTGGCCTCGCGGCCGTCCTCCTTGCCTTGCCGTGGGCGCCGGCATTGGCCCGCGACCAGCTGACGATCGGCATCGTCCAATTCCCGCAGACGTTGAACCCCGATATCGATGTGATGGCGGCAAAAAACTATGTGCTCGGCTTCGTGCTGCGGCCCTTCACCGTGTTCGACGCCGACTGGAAGATCGTCTGCCTGCTGTGCACCGAGCTGCCGTCGTTCGAGAACGGGCGCGCTGTCAAGACCGAATTGCCCGGCGGCAAGACCGGCGTCGACCTGACCTACACGATCCGCGACGACGCGATGTGGGCCGACGGCGTGCCGGTCACCACCGACGACGTCAAGTTCACCTACGAATTCGGCCGCAACAAGGACAGCGCGGTGGCCAATGCCGAACTCTACCGCGAGATCCTCGGCGTCGACGTCAAGGACGACAAGACCTTCACCCTGCATTGGGATCGGCTCGGCTACGACTACGCGGCGATCGACGATTTCGTGCTGTTGCCGGCGCATCTCGAGCGCGCGGCTTTCGCCGACCCGGCACAATACCGGGTGCGCACGCTCTACGCGACCGATCAGACCAACCCCGGCCTCTACAACGGCCCCTACCGGATCAGCGAGTTCGTGTCCGGCTCGCATATCGTGCTAGAGCAGAACCCGCATTGGGCGGGGCCGGCGCCTTATTTCAAGCGGATCACCGTGCGCGCGATCGAGAACACCGCCGCGCTCGAAGCCAATCTCCTCTCCGGCACGATCGACATGGTGGCGGGCGAGGTGGGGCTGCCGCTCGACGAGGCGCTCGCCTTCGACAAGCGGCACGCCGGCGCGTTCGACGTCATCTACAAGCCGGGCCTCACCTTCGAGCATGTCGATTGCAACCTCGACAATCCGACGCTCGCCGACCGACGGGTGCGCGAGGCGCTGCTGCGGGGTCTCGATCGCGAGACGCTGACGAAGACCCTGTTCGCCGGCAAGCAGGCGGTCGCCGACAGCTTTGTCGAGCCGCAGGATGCCGGGTTCACCGACGACGTGCCGAAATATCCCTACGATGCTGCGCGCGCGCAGCAATTGCTTGAAGAGGCCGGCTGGCACGCGCAGCCAGACGGGTCGCGCCAGAACGCCGACGGCAAGGCGCTGAGCCTCGAATTGGCGACGACCGCCGGCAACAGCTCGCGCGAGCTGGTCGAGCAGGTGCTGCAAAGCCAGTGGAAAAAGATCGGCGTCGATATCCGCATCCACAACGAGCCGGCGCGCGTGCTGTTCGGCGAAACTTTGCCCCATCGCCATTTCGATCTGGCGATGTATGCCTGGAGCAGCGCCCCGGAGAACTCGCCGCGCTCGATCTTTCGCTCGGACGAAGTCCCGACCGAGGCAAACGGCTATGCCGGCGAGAATTTGAGCGACTACAAGAACCCGGAGATGGACCGGATCACCGATGCGATGGAAGTCGAGCTCGACCCGGACAAGCGCGAGGTTTTGTGGGCGGCGGCGCAACGGCTTTACGCCACCGACCTGCCATCGCTGCCGCTCTATTTCCGCTCGGATGCGTTCATCCTGCCAAAATGGCTCGCCGGCGTGCGCCCGACCGGCAACCAGTATCCGACGACGCTGTGGGTCACCGATTGGAGCGAGAAGAAGTGACGATATCGCGCTCATGCCCTCTCCGCCCTTTAGGGGGGAAAGGGAGGGGCCCGGCGCGTAGCGCTGGGAGGGTGAGGTGGGCGCGCCGTGACGCCTCTGGAATCCCCCACCTCACCCCGGCCCTCTCCGCCCCCGGGGGCGGAGAGGGAGGATGTTTCGCCCTCCGATGATCCGCTTCACCGCCATCCGGCTGGCCGAGATCGCGGCGATGCTGGCGTTGATGTCGTTCGTGATCTACGCGCTGATCGGGCTGATGCCGGGCGATCCGATCGATCTGATGATGGGAGCCGACCCGCATCTGACCTCGGCCGATGTGGCGCGGCTCAAACTGCTCTACGGCGTCGACCGGCCGCTGATCGGGCGCTATCTCGCCTGGGCGCACGCCGCGCTCTCCGGCGATCTCGGTTATTCGCGGCTGTTCTCCGCGCCGGTCGTGGCGACCCTGCTGCCCCGGCTGGGCAATTCGCTCATCCTCTTGGGATCGAGCTTCGTCGTCGCTTTCGCCGCATCGCTCGGTCTCGGCATCGCCGCGGCACGCCGGCCGCGCAGCCGGTTCGACGCCGCCATTAATTTCATCTGTTTCGCGGGCGTCTCGCTGCCGACCTTCTGGCTGGCGCTGATCCTGATCCTGGTCTTCGCCCAGCTTCTCGGCTGGCTGCCGGCCAGCGGCATGGGCGGCGGCGGGAGTGGCGACATCGCCGATCGGCTGCGCCATCTCGTCCTGCCGGTGGCGACGCTGACCATCGCCAGTATTGGCGGCTACACGCGCTACGTTCGCGCCGCGATGCGCGACGCGCTGGGGCAAGACCATATCCGCACCGCCCGCGCCAAGGGGGCGAGCGAGGCGCGGGTGATATGGCGGCACGCGCTGCGCGGGGCGATGGTGCCGATCGCGACGATCCTCGCACTGTCGTTCGGGTCGCTGGTCTCGGGCGCGCTCGTCACCGAGGAGATGTTCGCCTATCCCGGCATGGGCAAGCTGATCTTCGACGCGGTGATGGGCAACGACTACAACCTGGCGCTGGCCGCGCTGCTCTTGGCGACCGCGGTGACGATGCTGGCCAATCTCGCGGCCGACCTCGCCTATGCCTGGCTCGACCCGCGGGTGAAGTATCGATGAGCCGGCAAGTGAGGCTGCCGTTCCTGATACTCGCGGTCATCGCGGCGGCCTCGCTCGCCGGGCCGCTTGTCGCGCATCTCTCGGGCGCCGATCCCAGTTCGGTCGACCTGCTCGCCCGGTTCGCGGGGCCGTCCGCGACGCATCCGCTGGGCACCGACGAACTGGGCCGCGACATGCTGCTGCGGCTGCTCGAAGGCGGGCGCGTATCACTGACAATCGGCATCGCGGCGGCGCTCGCCGCGGCGGCGGTCGGCACCGCGGTGGGGCTCGCCGCCGGCTATCTCGGCGGCTGGACCGATCGCGTGCTGATGCGTTTCGCGGACGGGGTCATCGCCCTGCCGCTCTTGCCGCTGCTGATCGTGCTGGCCGCGCTCGACCTCCACAAGATCGGCGTGCCGCATGTCCTCGCCGATTCGCCGGAGATCAGCCTCGTGCGCATCGTCGTGCTCGCCGTGCTGGTCGGCTGGACGACCGCGGCGCGCCTGGTGCGCGGCGCGACGCTGGTCACCCGCAGCCGCGATTTCGTGCGCGCCGCGCAAAGCCTCGGCGCCGGCACGCCGCACATCCTGTGGCGGCACATCCTGCCCAATGTCATGGCGCCGCTGGTGGTGGCGACGACGCTCTCGGTCGGCGACATCATTCTGTTGGAGTCGGTGCTGAGCTTTCTCGGGCTCGGCGTGCAGCCGCCGCTCGCCAGCTGGGGCAGCATGCTCTCGAACGCCGAGGAGCTGATCACCTCCTCGCCGCTGCTGGCGATCTATCCCGGCGCGATGATCTTTCTGACAGTGATCGCGTGCAATCTATTGGGCGATGCGCTGCTGCGGCGCTTCGACCCGCGCGACGCGGCGCGAGCCTAACTCACACCACGCCTTTCTCCCGCAGCCCGGCAATGTCGCCCGCGCTGTAGCCCAATTCGCCGAGGATCGTGTCGGTGTGTTCACCGGCGTCGGGGCTGGCGGTGACGAGCTGGCTCGGGGTGCGGCTCAGGGTGACCGCTTGGCCGACCAGCTCGA
>Ga0182024_10026024_pt1 | contig 10298 bp, 8 predicted proteins | sample P32metaG_FD_120480 | JGI IMG/M metagenome (GOLD analysis project Ga0182024, IMG submission 120480) | Permafrost microbial communities from Stordalen Mire, Sweden - P3-2 metaG (Illumina Assembly) | ecosystem: Environmental > Terrestrial > Soil > Wetlands > Permafrost | place: Sweden: Stordalen...
CCCAACGCGATCACCTCACGGGCTTCGACGCACAGCCGAGTACCTGGCACCAGACATCCTCCTGCGGTTGCTCACGGGACGGTCACTCTGACCGCTCCGTTGCAATCACCGGTGGATCGCGCCTTGGCATACCACTTGGCATCATCATCGGACGTCAGCTCTGGTTGCTCTTTGCAAGGGCGATCCACGTCGTCCCTGAGCCATCCGTACCTCTGCTTGCCACGCTCCTTATGGGAGCTGGAGCAGTGGTCCTCGCCATTGTCGCGGCGGCGCTCCCGGGGCTCAAGGCGGCCAACACATCCGCGGCGGTCAATCTCAGAGCCGAATAGTTCGAGAGCACGACGTCTCATCTGACATTGAGCAACGCTTCAGATGGATCGGGCTAGGCGTTCCGTCCCAAGTCGAACATCTCAACGTGTCCACAGGTCGCGCACCTAAAAGCGTCGACGTCCCAGTGGCTCTCGTCCATCTCGGCCAATTGTCCGAGGAAGAGTTTGGCTGCCCTGGAACTCTTGCCCGTCATGAGCGGAAAGGTGCCGAGGTGCTCAACAGCACCCTGGCACCGCAGGCACTTGACTTCATTGGGATCGCTCATCGTCCGCTCTCCTATCGGGGAGTAGCAATGTATTGCACTTGGACTTCGGGGCTCTTCGGATTCCAGGGGGTCCAGCGGACTCGGACTCCTCGGTGCTTGCAATGGTTGCCTGCCCCCGAGGCACTTTTGATGATGCACTTCAGACCCGCCCGGCTATAGCTGCCAGGTCATATTGATCGTCCGCTCGAAGTTGTCCCACCCGGCCCGCTGGAATGCCACTGCCATCGGGACGTTGGCGAGATCCGTTGATGCCCGGATGCGTGGAACGTCTTCCCGAGCGAGGATGTCAGTGCCCTCGGCCAGTATCTCGTTCACGTAGCCGTTGCCTCGGTGCGCAGGAAGGACTGCGAGATAGGCGATGATCGCGTTGTAGTGATTGCGGGCAGGTATCACGAAGCCCACTGGTTCGCCGTCGTCTCGTGTTGCGACCCGCCACCAGGCTCGCGGGCTCTTGTAGGCCGCGAGTTCGTCTTCGAAGTGACGAACTGCAGCTTCACGAGGTGACATTCGGTTCATGTCGTGACGGCTGTGAGCGTCCAGCGTTTCGTCCAGCGCGAGAGTCATCAAGTCGATGATCTCCTCGTTGTCGAGAGGCGGTCGGAAGGTCACGCCACGAGTTGAGGCGGGAATATGGGTCCCTGGGTGCCATTCGAAGCGGAGGCGCTCGACTAACGGTCGGGCCCCAGTTCGCTCCAGTGCTGCCATGCGATCCGCGATGCCAGTCGCGGTCGTTGGGTGGTCCCGCCAGTCGGGCGGTACGAAGCGGCTGTATTCGGGCGGCCGTGAACCTGCAGGGACGACCTCGGCCATTGCCACGCCTAGCAATTCGGTCATGATCTCGACCCGGTCGATGCCGGTGACCGATTCGTCAGCATCGAGCACATCGAGGAGCTGCGGGACCCTCTCCTCGGGGTTCCCCCACCAGGCGACCCTCGCGAGCACGCGATCACCTCTGAGGGCGACCCACATCCATGCGAAGTGACGCCGTCCGGCTTCGAGATCGTCTCGCAGTTCCTCGTTGAGGACGTACGGCAATTGACAGAACAGTTCTAACTCGGTGTGTCCGCTCATGGGACGCATCGTCAAACCACTATCGGCAACGGTCAAGAGCTCTCCTGAGAAAGCGCTTGTCCTTCAAAGGTTCAGATGCTGTCGGGACCTTGAGAAGAGCCAAGCGCATTGATGGCAACGGTCATCGGCTTCCCCTCCTCTGCGAGCGTGATCCACCATGTGGTTGGATCTAACTCGACGCTACCCTCCTATTGAGGCGACCCTTCACAGTTCCCGCGAAGGTAGCCCGAAACGCCGGGTCAGAGTGCGTGCGATCCGAGTACGCAGAACTCGTTGCCCTCAGGGTCCGCAAGAACGGTACGGGTCTGCTCGCCTTGTCCAATGTCGGCTCGCGTGGCCCCCAGTCCGAGCAGTCGCTCGATCTCGTCGTCTCGGTCGTCCGGTCGGAAGTCGAGATGCAGGCGATTCTTCACTGTCTTCGGCTCAGTGACAGGAACGAAGAGCAATCCCGGAAGCCGATCCGCGGATGGTCTGATCTCGAATTCGCCGGGATCGTCGTTCACCACAACCCAGCCGAGGGCGTCTCGCCACCAGCGTCCGAGGGCACTCGGGTCGCGCGCATCGACGTTCGTCTGCTCCCACTCGAGGCTCATGAGCCGATCGTAGAAGAGCTCCTACTTGCTGTGTCCTAGATCGCCGGGTCGGAGACATGCCATTGCTCCCTGACAAGTCGGGCGCTCTACTCCTCGGAGGGCTTGTCCGGATGTGGGACCGACCGCAGATCCAGGTCGTCGATGTGTGCGAAGTCATCGGGGTTGCACGTAAAGAGCGGGAGATCGTTGGCGAGCGCAATGGCGGCGATCATCGCGTCGTACGACCTCGCGCGGGTCTTGCGTCCAGCACGGTGGAGCGACGCAGCGACACGGCCGAATGCCCGAGCTGCCGCCGCATCGAAGGGGAGGGGATCGAAATCGGCCTCCGCCTGCTGCAGCCGCAGCTGACGTGTCGCCTGCTCTGCTGGGTCAGACGCCACGAGGGGTCCGACGGAGAGCTCCGCGAGCGTGACGGCCGTGATAAGCGGCTCGAACGGGAGCCACTGGTGGTCAGCGATCCGCTCGAGCAACACCACGGTGCTGGTGTCGAGGAGTCCTCGATTCGACGTGCTCACAATGACGGATCGAGGAAAGCGTCAATGTCACGACGAAGCAGCTCCGCATCCATTGTCGGTAGTTGCGCCCATCGCTCGACGAGCACCTCGACCGAGAGCGGCTGACGTCCAAGCGGGACCAGGAGGGCCACCGGCTTGCCGTCGCGAGTCACCGTCATTCGCTCACCATGTGCGACGCGATCAACCATGTCGCCGCCGTGGTTCCGAAGGTCACGAATCGAGATCTCTGTCATGAGCGCAGTGTATCACCCGTGATACCGCGCGCCGCGGCGCAGAAGCGTGAGGATCCGCAGTCGAACGCCGGAAATGCTGACGATGCCGCTCGGCAGCGGTCCGCTCAGCGCCCAGTGTTGACCGTGACTCCTGAGAGGAGAGGCGTCAGAGGAAGCGGACGTCGTCGTGAGGGAGTCAATCGTTACGGCGACGGTCGCCAACACGAGCATCATCGAGACTTGACGTGCGCATGTTCTGCGCATCAACCGTGCCATCGCCCTCCCGTGCATGGCAAGTACTGCCACTGCGGCGTCGACGCCTGCAGTTCACGTGCGTCAATCCAAAAGGGCCTGAATCGAGCCCCAGTCTTGGAGGCACCTCGATCCTGAGTGGGAAGAGCAGCGGCCACTCGTCTCGGATGTCGTCGTGTGAATCGAATCTCCAGGCGTGGGTAGGCCTGATCCTCGACCGGTGTCGCCCCGCACCCTTTCGAGCGGGGGAGGGCCTACCTCGCGGTGAATCGAATGATGGCTGGCGATGATCTTCCACTTGCATCTATCGCCGAGATGACGACGACGTAGGTCCGACCCTTCACGAGCCGTCGGAACGTGCACGACCTCGTGGCCGTGACGCAATGGTGCAGCTCGGTGCGCTTGCCATGCGCGTTGGCGACGTAGCGCACCGGCTCGTCAACGGGTGCGGTGGAGCGAGTCCAGCTGACCACCGCGCTGTGGGACATTCGGTGGACCGCCAGTTTCGTGGGCGGCGTCGGCACCGCACCCGGGACGAAGTGTTGCGACACGAGTGGCCGTGATGAGCTTGACCCGTTGGTGTCGGTGATTGTGACCGTGTATCGGTGCCCGTTTGTGAGTCCGGTGAGCTCGCAGGAATATGAAGCCGTCGAACAGGACGCAGCACCCGGTGCGGCCGCGGCGGTGAAGGACGCAATCGGTGCTCCGCCGTCGTCCGTGGGCGACGACCAGTTGACCTGCGCGCCCCCGAGCTCTGCGGTGACGCTGAACGCGCTCGGTTGACCCGGAGCAACCACAGGTCGGACGGGTGAAATGCTGGTTGAGTAGGGGTAGAGCCAGTTCGGGCCGCTTTCGTTCTTGTAGACACCGGCGAGGCCAACGGCGATGCACTTCGAGCCAGACGCGCAGGCGACGTCATTGAACCACGACGCGTTGGTCTCATTGGCCCCAGCGGGATTGAGCGGCTCGATTCCCTCCGAGCTCCACGCACCCGCCGACCATGTCGCGGCGATCGGCTGCTCGTACGGATCGAGGTCGTTGTAGGAACCACCCGAGCCGACCGTGACACACAGGTCCAGCCGGCACGAGATGCCGCCGAGGCCGGAGATGAGGACGTACGGTGCGAGCTTTGGTGCAGGGATGAACTCGGGCGCCGCGAACGTCCCCGATGTCTCGGTGATCGACGTCGCGTTGATGGCGGGACGACAGCTGCAGGCGTAGACCTGGGTCGTCCCGACGACGATGCAGGTGGTGGCGCTGGGGCAGCCCACGCCAGCGACCGCGAGGTTGTCACTCTGGGAGGAGTCGAGCACTGCCGGGCTGCTCCAGGTGCCGCCGGTCTCCGTCCACCCGGCGTCCTGCGACGCCGCCGCACAGTTGCCGATGGAAGAGCAACCGAGCGAGGTGCTATTTGGGGCACCGGCTTCGACGCCGGGGAGCGCCCTCGCCGCGCTGAACGTCCCCGAGGTCTCGGTCACGGTCATCAAGCGCCAGGCAGGTCCTGCGACCGTGTAGTCGCCGACTACCTCACAGTTCCCTGCTGACGAGCACCATGGCGCGGCGAATACGGCGTGCTCCAATGAGCCCGAGAGCGAATCAGCAGGCGGCGTCGCGGTCGTCGCGGCACCCCACGTCCCCCCCGACTCCTTGACGAGAAGTAGCCGTGTCGCTTTGCTTGACGTCGCGTAGCCGCCGGCGGCGAGGCAGTTGCCGACCGACGGGCACGAGACGCCAAATTCTGCACTGACGCCGCCTGCAGGTAGATCGATCACCTTCGGAGTTCCCCAGCTTCCGGAAACCTCGGTGACCACGAAGGGATCGCCGGTTGCCGTGGTGCCGGCGGCCGTGCAGTTCGTCGCGGTCGCGCAGGATACTGAGTCGTACTGGACCGTGTTCGACGACATGCCGCTCGGCACAGGCATCTGCTGTGCACCTGAGAATCCTGGCTCTGCGCCGGCAGTGCCGACCGCCACAATGACGCTTGCCGCGACCACCGCGATCGCGGCCGTCGACTTCACGAGGACCCCCGGCGTGCGCTTCACCGAAATGAATCGTATTCCTCGCAACAAGGGGAAAGCATGCTCTTGTCAAGTTTTCCACCATGACGCACTCGAAGTAGCTTCAATAGGTTGGCCCAAGCAAGGCTTCGCCCGGGCGACAAGACTGACCGAACGTACGTCGAAGGAGGCAACTGTGGACCAAGGCGAACCCATCTCGTATATGGCGCTTGAAGTCGGGACGCCAGTTCTGACTGCATCCGGAGCGGCAATTGGAACGGTCGAGCATGTGCTGCAAGTCCCAGAGCTCGACCTCTTTGATGGCATTGCGGTCAAGACGAAGCACGGCCTCCGATTCGTCGATCGAGATCAAATCTCAGACATCACCACCACGCGCGTCGGATGCTCGCTCACCGACGAACAGGCCGCCGCGCTTCCAGCCCCGCATGGAACGCTCGTCCTGCATCCCGACACAGCGCACGACGAGGGTCCTTCGCTCACCGCTCGCTTTGGTCGGATGTTTGGGCGCGAACACTGGAAGGAACTCGAGTGACCGGAGCCTGACGGCGGCGCCTACGGAGACACCGCCAGGGTAGGGCGAGAGGTGACCGCATTGGAAGATCGCCCGACCATTGAAGTCACTACTGATGACTCAGATCGACGTCGGTCTCGTCTTGCTCAGGACTGCGTCGTGAAGTGGATCCTGACGGGGTTGAACGATGACGATCCGACCTCCGGGATTCGATAGGTCTTCGCACCGACGGTCTCGAAGGCGGTGACTGAGTACCACTTGCCGGGCGAGAGCCCGGACGGCGGGGTGAAGTCGCAGGAGAAGTGCTGTGGCGGCAGTGCGATCCACGTGCACGTCGTGGTGATCGGGGTGACCCCCGGACCCGAGAAGACCACGTGGACGTTGCTGGTTGCCGCCAGTGCCGAGTCCTTTGCGAAGGTGACGAGCGAGCCGTCGGCGTTCGTGAGGAGGAACGAAACCGGTATGGCTGCGCCGTCGCGCAGCAAGTTGTCCTCGAGGAGCGGTCGCCAGAAGTGCGCCAGACCGTAGAGCACCGTCTGGTTCGACCTGGTCGAGGTCACCGGCGTGAAGTCGGCATCCCCGGAGTAGCGCGCCGTGAGCCGCCTGATGCCGATTGCTGTCGGGGAGGTGGTGTTGCACGCCGCGGTACCGGACGCAGTGAGAGCCACGCCGACGCAACCCGGGATCGGTGTCGCGCCGTCGTAGAACGTCGCCGTGCCCGTTGGGGTCCCGGAGCCCGGAGCCGCAGCGGTGATCCTGGTGAGGTAGTGGACCGGCGCACCGGTGAGCACCGCGGAGGAGACAAATGAGACCGCGGCGGTGCTGGCGTCCTTGGCCACGACCTGTGAGTAGGCAGTGCTCGACGGCGCGGTCGTGGCGTCGCCGCCGTACGACACCGTGATCGCGTGGGTGCCCGCGACGAGCGAGGTCGTGAGGGTGGCGTAGTAGTAGGTCACCGCAGGCACGTTTAGGAAGCCGCCGACCGTGAAGGAGCCCGAGATCGGCGCGGTGCCGAGGACACGCGTTCCGTCCATGAAGGTGAAGCCCCCGGTGGGCGTCGCCTGGCCGGGAGCCGTGACGGTCACGAGCCCGGCGAGCTCGAACGGCTGGCCAGAGACAGGCAACGTGGAGCTCGGGCCCGCCAGCGTTGCGGTGGCGGCCCGCACGACGAAGATGCCATTCGTCGACGTCGCCGAGGACTGGTAGCCCGCGTCGCCGACGTACGTCGCCCCGATCGTGTTCCCGAGGCAGACAAGGAATGGGTTGCACGGCGGCGTCACCGGCGCGTCCGTCAGCTGCGTCGACGCCTGACCCTGTGCGTCGAGCTGCACCGGGGAGCCGTCAGGATGGCCGTTCACGGAGAACTGCACCTCGCCGGTCGGCGTGAGAATGCTCGTGTTGCCGCCGGGCGTGACCGTCGCGCTCACGTCGAGCGGCTGGCCGTAGGCGAGGGGCGACGGCTGGGTGGACCACGACGTCGCAATCTGTAGTTCGCTCGAGCCCTCGCTGACCAACAGCGGCGGTGAAGCGCCAGTGCTCGATCCAAAGCCCTGCGTCGCCGTGAGAATCGGCACAGGCGGGTTGGAGGTTCCGGGCTCGTACTGGGGTCCCGGCAGGTACTGAGCGGTGACGACGTGCCCGGGCGCCGCCCCGGGTGTCACGGCGAGGTCCGAGATCGTGAGCGTGGCCGTCGCTTGAGAGGTGCCGGGATCTTCTTGGACGAGCTGCACCGGCGCGCCGTAGGGGAGTCCATCGACGTCGAACTGCACGGTGCCACCCGGGTACAGCACGCCGCCGAGGCCAGAGACGCACGCGCAGTTGAGTGGCGTGACCGTCGCCGTGTACGTGACCGGCGTGCCAAACGTCGGCACGCTCGGCTCGCCGGGCCACTCCACAGCGAGGGTCGTCGTCGTCGAGCCCGTGGCTTGGACGTTGTACGTCGGCGACGTCGCGCTATAGCCCTGTGCATCTGTTGCAGTGACCGTGACGGGGTAGAGCCCTGGCTCCCGGAAGGTGAACGAGGCGTTCGCTCCTGACAGCGTCGTCACGAGCGAGTTGTCGCCGGGGCCGGTGAGGTCGCACGGGAAGCCTGCGTAGCCGGTATGCCCGTCGACCGTGCCGATGTACGTCCCCGGGCACTCGATGAGCCATGAATACGACAGCGCGAGGTTGCTCGGGTCGGTACCCGTGGCCACGAGCGACGTCGACTGGCCGATCGACGTCGACGCGGGCACAGATGCCTCGATCGACGGCACGACCGAGGACGCCGGGACAACCTCGACGGTCGCGTCGGTGCCGTTCGGCTCTACGACGTCGAGCTTGTCCGTGATGCACGCCGTCGCGCCGGTGCTCGACGTCGCCGTCGGGTCGGTGCACGCAGTGGCGGTCGAGGCGTCGAGCGGCGTGACGGCGAACTCGGGATTGCCCGAGCTGTCGACGATGCGCTCGGCCATCCAGTTGTTGCCGCTCCAGTCAGTGAAGGGGAACTGCAGGGACTCGAACGTGGCACCCGGGCTCCCCGAAGGGCCGCTGAGGGTACCGGGGCTCTCGGCGTACTTCGTCGAGACGAACCAGCCGTTGCCGCTCAGGCGCGTCGAGTTGTACGTGGCCGTGAGGGCGTCGGGCGTGTAGATCGTGGGCGAGGCGACCGTGGTCGAGACGCCGCCGCTTGTCGTTGTGACGAGGAACTGGGGGTCCGAGGACAGGTTCTGACCGGGAGGCGTTGGCGCGTCGGCGCATGGGTCCGTGCTCGCAGCGGAGCAGCTGTAGTCGACGTCCGGCTGGGTCTGTGCGGTGAAGAGCGCGAAGAGTGTTGCGTAGCCATCCGTCGAGTTGACGACCGAGCCCAGGTCCGGGTTGGTGGTCGCCTGGGCTGAACTGAGGTCTTGCTGGAGTTGGCCCCGAATCGCCTCGTCCTGGACGATCTGGACGATTGCGAGCGCGGTCGAGACGATGAAGAAGATGGCGATGCCCACCACGAACGCGATCGCACCTGCGGTGAGCGACGCGCTGGCTGCAGCGGCGTCCGCTCCCGCGGTGGCTGCATCGATGCCGCCGACGAAGAACTCGTAGAAGGTCCGCGCGGCGAACGGGAAGAGCTCAGAGCTGACCGACGAGGCGATCCCAGCGCCCCCGAACGCGGATGACAGTGCCGTCGAGACGCCGGCCACCGCGAGACTGGCGCCGACGCCGATCGCCGCGGCCGTGCCGAGCGACGTCGTCGCGTAGTCCGATGACGACATCTCTTGATTCATCGCGTCATAGGTGCCCCAAGACTGGAACTGACCCAGGGCCGGGTAGTTCACGGAGCAGACAGGAAGGCCCTCTGGGCACTGGTAGGGCGGATAGCACGTGGGGTCCAGGTTGCCCGAGTAGGAATTCGCGAACGGACCCGAGGGGCCGCCGGGCGGCACGTAGTTGCAGTAGCCGGTCTGGATCGTCTGGGAGCTACCGCGCAGCGTCGTCGTGTCGGGATCGCCGAAGCCGATGGGGTCGCCCGAGTACGTGATCGGCTCGCCAGACCACAGTTGGTACTCATCGATGGCGTCCTGTGCCTGGGCGATCTGCTGGTCCACGTAGGCCGCCTGGAACCAGTCGTACACCTCGGCGTCATTCGCGGACCTCGATGTCGCGGGCTCTTGAATTATCTGGGCGAGGTCCAGCCATTCCTGGGCGCGGACGTCATTACGTCCCCACCCGAGGACGGCGCTGGCGTCGCTCGAGGGGAGGTCGTGAGTGGCAAGGACCTGTCCCACGGCGGTCGACTCGAAGGCTTGAACCGCTGCGGCGTCAACCGAAGGGACCTGGCTCATGTCGATGACAGGGGGCGGACCCGTTTGGCCCGGTAGCTGCGGGTTCGCGCCAGCAGGCAACTGAACCAACCCAATAGCTGCAGCTAGCAGCGAACAGCCAAGGGCGAACCTGAACCAGCGGCGCATCGAGCCCTCCCGGATCCGCCTACAGAAGCAAGGAAACTATCGCCGCTCTCGGAGCCGGGCAACCGGGGCTGCGGCCAAATGGCACCTCGCGCCAGCGGAATCATGTTCTAACAGGCAGGCACGTCCCTTTGAGTTACGACGAGCCCACTGGCCTAGTGCTCCAGCCTGTGGAGGTGGTAATCGTCTCGGGTGCCCGCATCCGTGATCTGCTCGACTTCTGACATCGGAATTCGACTCGGGATGTCAATAGGTTCGACGCACCCTCTCGACAGGCCAATGGTTCGTCTGGACCACGCCCCACGACGACCGGTTGACACCTATGCCGAGGTGAGGCTCATTCGAGTCATGACGGGAGACATCGATCGGATTCGTCTCGACGAGCTCGAGTATTGTCACCAATACCTCCTTGGAGAACAGCGTGACACCAACTCGTCGCAAGCGCCGTGTCGTCGTTCCGACGATCGTTGCCCTTGTGTGTGCGCTGCCGCTGATCGCCACCCATCCCGCGCTGGCCGACCTCAAATCGAATCGTGCCGCAGCTCCAAGCTTTCAGCGCGAGTTCCTCGAGCCCAAGAGCGCGGCGAGCAAGCCAC
>Ga0182024_10026025_pt1 | contig 10298 bp, 9 predicted proteins | sample P32metaG_FD_120480 | JGI IMG/M metagenome (GOLD analysis project Ga0182024, IMG submission 120480) | Permafrost microbial communities from Stordalen Mire, Sweden - P3-2 metaG (Illumina Assembly) | ecosystem: Environmental > Terrestrial > Soil > Wetlands > Permafrost | place: Sweden: Stordalen...
GGACAGCAGCGAGGCGCCGAGAATTCTCATCTCGGGGGAGAGCTTGTCTTTTTGCTGCGCGGTCAAGAATGCACCTCGTCCGGAACCGGATCGAAACCAAATTTGCGGGAGAAAGGATGACAATGGGCCAGGCGCTTCATACCCAGCCAGGTGCCGCGTGCGACGCCGAAACGCGAGATCGCTTCATAGGCGTATTGCGAGCAGCTCGGTTGGAAGCGGCAATTTCCTGCGAAAAGAAAAGATAAATACGCTTTGTAAAAACGTAACGCAAAAAGGGCGGTCCTGACGGCCAGCGAAGGCGTATTTCTATCTTCGGCACGCAGGGGATTCGCAATGTTCATGGATTCTGCAACAGGCGCAGCAGGTTGGTGGTCAGCGCGGAATGCTCGCACTTCGCCACAACGCTCTTTGGGTGGATGACGACGTCCCATCCCGATGGAATTTCCAAACGATGACAACGAACGGCCTCCCGTAGACGGCGCCGAATACGATTTCGCACTACCGCGCCGCCGAGGGCTTTTTTGATGCTGAAGCCAAAGCGGCTCTGCGGCAATTGATTGGCGCGAAAAAAAACAACGAAGTGAGAACTGGAACGCCTCCGTCCGGCGCGATAAACGGCGTCGAAATCGCCGCGGCGCACCAGGCGCGCGTCGCGTGGGAAGCGGAGGTTTTGCAGTTCATTCGGGCGTGAGGCGATGACGTCCCTTTTTGCGGCGCGCGGCGAGAACCTTGCGGCCTCCCGCGGTTTTCATGCGTGCGCGGAAGCCATGCGTTTTGGCGCGGCGTCTCCGGCGAGGCTGGTATGTGCGCTTAGGCAAAACAATTCTCCTTTAAGGCAAGGCCGCTAGCGGCCCATGCTGTTACAGCATTCGCAAACCGTAGGTGCGAATCGTACCGGTAAACAACGAATTACTCACCGCGGAGGCGGCTGGTTTGAATCATTAAGTGTATTCGAGGCTTGCGGGCATGGTCAAGAAAGCATGGGGGTAGGTATAGGGTAGGGAAAAGTGATGCAGGCTAACGGCATCCGCCGATGCCATTTTCAGTGTCCGGTTAGCGTGTTTGCCAGGACGAGGCGTTTGCCGAGTTGGGTGTAAGAGCCTCTTACTTCGGTGGCGGTGCGGGCTGGTTTTCACTGGTGGGCGGCACGATGCCCTTCAGTCGCAGATAGGTCACCATGTTCCCATAGTGCTCATCTGTGTGCGCTGTATTGATGGAGAACACCGTCAGCTTCGCTATGTCGAAGTTGAATAATTTCACCATCTGGCTGCCTTTTGCATCGGTCATGCTGTCGAATGCCTTGTTGCAGTACGCTACTCCGTCCTTGAGCGCAGCCACGAGGTCGGCCTTGGACGTCTTTGTTTTTTCGATGTCCTTTGCTGGGATTGATTCACCTATGGCTTGCGAGCAGAACATGTACGAAGCATCGGCCACATGGCCAACGAGCTGGCCAAAAGTGCGAACCTCCGGTGTTGGCTTGAAGGAGTAGTTTTCTTCCGGCATTTTCTGCGCCGCACCGACGACCGCGCTGCTCACAAACGAGTAAAAACCTTTTTCGCTCGCGGTAATCGGGTTCGGGTTCGGGGGCGGAGCGGACTGCGCTGGTGGAGGGGGCGACGCCGGTGGCTTCGCCTGCCCGAGCAGAGCAAGGGGAACTGCCATCAATGCAACGAACACAAAACCGAGTTTTTTGCTCATAAAACTCCTTTTGGGAAGTCGTGCCACGTTGCGGGTCGGAAAGCACCTTTCTGCCGAACATCCGCAATGTACTATACGCACGAAGTGCCAAATCGTTACGCGTCAGATAACTAAATCCATTTGGCGGCTAGGCGGGGGTGCGGAGGCGACGCTGGCGAGCGCTCAGCCTGGCGGCTGCCAGATTCAGGACGATGGAGATGCCCAGGAATAGTCCACGAAAGAAATGGGTCGCGTTGATGCTGGATTGACTGGCGGGATGAAAAAATTCCGGCAGAACGAGAGCGATCACCAGGCACGACATACCAACCGCGACCAGGCTGCGAGGTTCCTTCAATTTGTAGGCAAACATATTCTCTTCCTTTCAATCCGTGATCAGGTAATAGGCCATGACGGCTAGTTTTACAGAGACAAAGGTCACAGCCACGGCAAGGAGATCCCAGCTCCAGACGTGGTTGACGTAAAAGCGATACGCGAAAAGGCAGATGGCCAGAACACCGCCGATGATGCCGGCAAGGCTGGTGGACTTGAGGCGGTGGTTCAGGAAACGTTCGTCGATAACGCCGCCGACGATGGGTATTTTCATTTTTCCTTCTCCAGCGCAAAGATTTGGTCCGTGGTACAGCCAAAAACCTGAGCGAAGGTCAGCGCGAGCATGAGGCTGGGCACGTAGCGTTCACGCTCAATGGAATTGATGCTCTGGCGGGAAACGCCTACGGCTTTGGCCAGTTCTTCTTGCGTCCAACCGCGGGAATTGCGCAGTTCCTTGACGCGATTAAGGATTTCGGCCATGTCAAGTAAGCTTTCCATTTGAGTATAAGTCGGCCGCTTCGATATGTCAAGCAAGCTTGTCATTTTTTGGATAGGTGGGGCATCGTGCGGGACCGTTCTCGAATCGGCAGCGCTTGCAGTCGTTTGTTTAGGAGATTAAGGTAGCACTCGCATTAAGGGGTTCTACGCACGGGGAGAAGAATGGGGCTCATATTTATTCGGAAACTAGTGGTCAGTGTTTTGGTAATCGCCGCATTGTGCGCGCAGAGCAAGGTGTGGGCGCAAGATCCGGGCGCGGCGGAAAAGTCCACAGGGCAAGAAACTGGCACGGCGCAAGGCAAGTCCAAGGCGGAAGATGCCGACACCAAAGGGGCCCAGACCGAAGCCAAGCCTGGTTCCACGCGAGCTGTGGAAGCCCGATTGAAAGCGGAGGAGAAACCGAAGCCGGTTTCCCCAATCAACGACGTCGAGAAAACACTTTTTGCCACGCATGAATTCCAGCAAGCGGTGATTTCACCGGACGGGAAGCGCGTGGCCTGGGTGGAAACGCTGATTGGCAAGGACGGAGCGCCTTCAGGCAATACGGCTGTGTATGTTTCCGAAATCGAGACGAAGGCGGCCGCGAAACGTCTGAGAGTTGGAGCTGGCGCGACCGATCACGAGGAAGGCGATGTGGCGTGGTCGCCAGACAGCAAACGCATCGCGTTCTTGTCCGATGCGGCGAAAGCAGGACAGCGGCAGCTTTATGTGATGGATGTGGCTGGAAAGACGAACGGCGCGGGAGGAGCGGCGCGAAAGATGACCGGCGTGAAAGGTTTTCTCGCGACGCCGAAATGGGCGCCGGATGGCAAGACCATCGCGGTGTTATTTACGGAGAATGCGACGCGGGCTTCGGGTCCTCTGGTGGCGGAAACTCCGCAAACCGGAGAGATAAAGGATGCCTTTTTCGAGCAGCGCCTGGCGTTGGTGGACGTGGCGTCCGGGAAGTTGCGGCAGATTTCGCCTGCCGATACATATGTGTATGAATACGATTGGGCACCGGACGGATTGCGATTTGCAGTGACGGCAGCTCTGGGAAACGGCGACAACAACTGGTGGGTTGCGGAGCTGTACACGCTGGAAGGCGCGACCGGACTGATGAAATCAATCTACAAACCACAATTCCAGATTGCGAATCCGGCGTGGTCGCCGGACGGCGAGCGAGTAGCGTTCGTCGAAGGAATCATGAGCGACGCGGGATTGACGGGCGGTGACATCTATACGATCAGCGGTGCGGGCAGGGAGGCACGTAACGCGACTCCAGACATCAAAGCTTCGGCAAGCTGGCTAGCCTGGACTCCCGAAAAGAAAATACTGTTTGGCGAAACGGTGGGTGGAGATGCGGGAATCGCCAGCGTCGATCCGGAAACTAAAAAGGTAGAACAGTTGTGGCAGGGCGGCGAGTACTTGACCGCGGACCCTGGAGTTTTCACTCCCACACTTTCGGTGGCGAAAGATGGGAAAACCATGGCTTTTGTGCGCGACTCGTATGCGGCAGCGCCGGAAGTGTGGGCGGGGCAGGCGGGCGACTGGAAGCAAATAACGCGGCGCAACGACGGCGCTAAGCCCGCATGGGGCGAGGCAAAAAGCATTCAATGGAAAAGCGGCGGGCACGAAGTGCAGGGTTGGCTGATTTACCCTAAGGATTTCGATGCCACCAAGAAATACCCGTTGGTGGTTTCCGTTCACGGTGGGCCGAGTTGGGCGACATTCTCTACGTGGCCTTCGGCGCACGATTACGCCGCGGCGCTGGCGGGAGCGGGATATTTCGTGCTGCGTCCGAATCCGCGCGGGAGCTTTGGACAAGGCGAGGCCTTCACCAGGGCGAACGTGAAAGAATTTGGCGAAGGAGACTTCAAAGATATCCTGGCGGGTGTAGACGAGGCGATGCGCGTTGCACCGATTGATGCGAACCGATTGGGATTGACGGGATGGAGTTACGGCGGATTTATGACCATGTTTGGCGTGACCCAGACCAACCGGTTCAAAGCCGCCATGGCAGGCGCGGGAATTTCCAACTGGCAAAGCTACTACGGGGAGAATCAGATCGACCAGTGGATGATTCCCTTTTTCGGGAAGTCGGTTTATGACGATCCGGATATTTATGCAAAAGCTTCGGCGCTGAACTTTATCAAGAAGGTGAAAACGCCGACGTTGATCATTGTGGGTGACAGCGATGGCGAATGCCCAACTCCACAATCGTATGAGTTTTGGCACGCGTTAAAGGCACAAGGGGTGGAAACGCAACTGGTAGTTTACGAACATGAGGGGCATATGTTTGCGAAACCGCAACACCAGCGCGATGTAATTGAGCGCACGCTGGCATGGTTTGATGCACATTTGAAGTAGGCACGCTGGAAATAATCAGGGCGATTCAATAATCTGGAAGGGCTATGGGTACTCTCGCGAAGCGGCGGTTGGGATTCTGTACCAGGTGGATAGCGTTGCTGTTGGTGTGCGCGGCCGCGATGCCTTTTTTGGCGGCGCAGAGTCCACGCGGGACATTGCGGGGCGTTGTACAAGATGCCAGCGGCGGGCGAATCGCCGGCGCAAAAATTAGTGTGACCTCTTCCGATTCATCCGTGGATCGAGAGGTGCAAACGGGCGAGCGCGGCGAGTTTCGAATAGACGATTTACTACCCGGGCGGTATCGAGTGCGTATTGCAGCCACAGGTTTCCAGCAGGTGGAATCCAACGTGGAAGTGCAGCTAAGCTCTGCGCGGGACATTAGCGTGCTGCTGAAGCCGGCGAGCGTGCGTGAGCAAGTGAATGTGAGCGCGGGAGCTTCGTCGGTGACGACACAACCTGTCGACGCTTCCAGCACGGTCCAACAGGGCATTGTGACGGCGCGAGATTTGCATGAGATTCCGCTGGCGAATCGCAGTTTCGCAAATATTGCGTATCTGGTGCCGGGCACGGAGCCGGTGGAGCCGTCGGATCCCACGAAAGCACGCATTACGGCGGTATCCACGGGCGGGAGTTCGGGATTGAATAACGAGCTGTCGGTCGATGGGGTAGACAATTCCGACGATTACATCGGCGGGTTTTTGCAGAATTTTTCGCCGGAATCAATCGAGGAATTTGCGGTACGGACTTCGCAGGAAAACGCGGACACGGGCAGAACCACGGCGGGCTCCGTGGTGATCAGCACGCGGCGCGGCACGGATACGCTGCATGGCGAATTTGCGTTGTACGAGCGAGCAGCGGCGTTGAATGCGCGCTTTCCGATTGAAAATCCGGCGCCGAATCCGAAGCAGCCATTCTCGCGGCAAAACTATGTGAGCGCGCTCAGTGGAGCAATCGCGCCGGGAAAATTGTGGTTCTTCACGTCGTTCGAGTACGTGCATGAATTGGCGAGTATCGCGTATAGCCCGGCCAGCCAAGGCCAATTCGATTCGTTAGCGGCGTTGGCATCGCAGGGATTAATTCCAGGCGTAAGTTCGATTGCGGTGCCCACAAGCACGCCTGTGCCGTTTAATGATTTTGTGGGAATGGCGCGGCTCGATTGGAAGCAGTCAGCGCGTTCGCAGTGGTTTCTGCGCGCGGCCCAAGACAGTTATCTGACGCGCAATGACTTGATCCAACAGGGCACGTTGCCTTCGACGGGTGCGACTTCGCATTCAAACTATCTGAATCTGGCGCTGGGCGAGCAATTCACCTTTAGCCCCACGTGGGTCGGATCATTTTTATTTGGAGCGAGCGGCTTGCACCGCACGGAAGAGCGCAACGAGTACCTGGGATTCACGCTGGATTTTCCGTTCAGCGCGACGTTTCAAACGGTTTCGGGGCTCGATACTTTTGGCGACAATCAATTCGCCACGGCCGTCTCCGCGTTTCCGGTGTTGCGCAACCAGGAAAAATACCAAGTTCGCTATGACGTAAGCCACGCTTCGGGCCGGCACGCGCCAAGTTTCGGCATCGATTTTATTCATGAGCCGGTGTTGAGCGGCGCACTTTCCGGTACGGCCGAAACGGTACTGAGTTATCCGCAGGATCCCAGTTTTTATGCGGCGAATCCTTCGCAGTTTTTCTTTAGTGCCGGCTGTGCTAGCCAACCGGATCCGACATCGGGCATCAGTTGCACACCGATTGCGGAGAGCAACGGAAGCTTTTCGCAAAACGTGCAGCGACTCGGAATGTATGCGCAGGATTCGTGGCGTGTATCGCGACGTGTCACAGTGAACTACGGCATGCGGTGGGATACCACGTTTGGATTATTCGATGCGTCGGGACGCAGCCAAGTGGACAATCCCACGTACCTGACATTACAGGCACTTCAGATTCCGCTGGTCAATGGCGCGCCGCACGATTATCGACACGCATTTGCGCCGCGGTTGGGGGTAGCGTACGCGCTGGGTTCCTCGGGGCGCGACGTGATTCGCGGCGGATTTGGCTTGTACTACAACGACCTGGCGCAAAACGGCTGGGTAGGGGCGTTTCAATCCGTCAACACGGCACCGCTGTCTTGCGTGAATGCGGTGAGCGCAACGCCCGATCCCGGATGCGTGCCCGGAGCTGCCGCGGGAGGCGCGGGTGCGCTGATCGATCCCCACTACAAGACTCCCTACGCGGTGCATGCCTCGGTCGGATTCGAGCATGCGTTCAATCAGAATTGGGTGGCGAGCGTGAGTTGGGTGCACGAAGAAGGCGTGCATGCTTACCGCAATTACACCTACGTGCCAGGCTCGACGTTGTTTACGCCACTATTTCCGGCGAGCGACACAGCGGACCAGATGCAATACGTGCCGGCGATCACCGTAGCGCACTCCGATAATCGGTCCAACTATGAAGGCATGCTGGTACACGTGCAGGGCAACGTGTCCCGGCGGTTTAACCTGGTGGCGAATTACACGTTGTCGTCGGCGAAGACGTGGGGCTGCGTATTGGGAGAGCTTTTTGATTATGTAAATGGAGTTTGCAACCCGCTGAACCCGTTTGGCCCCGGAGACTATGGGCCGTCGGGTGAGGACGTCAGGAGTCGTGAGGTGGTAGCCGGGAATTTTTATATGCCGGAAGGATTCTCGGTGAGCTTGTTGTTCCAGGCTGAAACTGGGCGTCCGATTACGCTGACCACACCGGTGGATGTAAATGGATTGGGCGATCCGACCAACGATCGCGCGGTGATCAATGGTGTGCAAACTACCTTGGATGAGTTTCGCGGAACGCCGTACATACAGGCAGACTTGCGGGTGAGCCGTCCGTTTACGTTCCATGAGCGCTGGGCAATTACGCCGTTTGTGGAGTTTTTTAATTTGTTCAATCGTAACAATCCGGGCGCGAATTATGTTACGAACATCAGCGCGTTGCCCACTCTGGTGAACAGCCTGACGAATGCCACGGCGTTTTGTTTGAATGCGGCTTGCACGCAGACGACACCCATCACGAATCCGAAACAGTTGCTGGTACCTGCCGGGGCGTTGGGAGATTTTTTTGGCCCTGGGACTACGGTAGGGATTCCGTTTGCCGCGCAGATAGGATTTCGGGTAACGTTTTAAGGAAGCTTCTTGTCAGAACTTCCGCCGCTGGTTCTTAACCGTGTGGGAGCAAATAAAAAATCAGGGATTACCGCCCAGCTTTAGATCGGGCCGCTCGAACTCATAAGCGCCGGTATCGCTGCCGATGATGATGCGATCTTTTTCGACGAGGATCGCATTGGCGTCCAGACGCGCGCCATCCGGAGCGTAAAGCTGATAGGTCGCTTTGCGATTCCCTTCCTTATCAAAGCGCAAAAGGCGATTGTGCAGCGCGATCCAAACTTCGCCGCTATCGCGAACCACGCTCATGGCGGTGAGGATGGGCTTGAAGGCGGGCTGCTTGCCTTTCTTTTCCTGGCGTTCAATTTCTTTTCTGGCGGCTTGCGCGGCGGCAAAAGCGTCGATTTCGGCGAATTCAATTATTTGCAACGCGAAGCCGTTGCGGTCGTATTGGCGGACGATGGGTTCCGGGGTAAAAATAAACGCGTAAAAAAGTTCTCCCCGCGCATCGCTAGCCAGGTAGCCGGCATTCAGGTAACGATTTAAATCGGCGCGATTGGAGATATCTTCCAATTCTCCGAATTCGCGAATTTCACGGCCATTTTTGTCGAAAACGAGGACAAGGTGGGGATCCTGCATGGTAGCGACGGCTACGTCGCCGTCCGGTAAAGCGGCGACTGAAATAGGGGACGCGACTTGAAACGAGCGGACGCGCTTGCCGTCCGGGGAATAAATGACAATTTGATTGGCGGCGCGATCCGCCAGGTAGATTTGACCTGTGGCGTCCGCATCGAAATCTTCGGCGAAGGTTGGGCCCGGTGGCGTAGCTTTCGTCGAAGCGACAGGGCTTACAGGAGCAGCTTCCGATCCAATGGTAAGAAGTTTTTGTTCCTTGGAGTCGAATACGGTTAAGCCCTGCGAGCTTAAAACATAGGTGCGTTCGCCGTCAGGCGACTTCACGGCGCGAAGTCCGACGCCGATGCTGGGGAATACGCGGCGCTTGGCGGTAAGTTCGCCTTCGAATTGGGCCGCGGCGACAGTGGCGGCCGCAGCGGACAGACACGTCCACGTGGCGAATTTCAGGATCAATTTCATAGGGTCAGGGAGCTCAGTAGAGCCAAGTGCTCAGAGTGTGGGACGTGGCGTAGGGGTTGCCCGTTACGCGGTGAAGCGGTCCGCGATTATGTGTCGATACAGAACCGCAGGCGCTCGATCGAGTGGGCGCGCAACCGGCCGGCGGCGTTACGCGGGACGTCGTCATCCGCCGTTTCGATGAGCACGGTGTTCATTTGCACATCGCCTTCGGCAACTTCAAAGCGCGCCGGCAAACCGTCCAGAAATTTTTTGATAATGCCCTGGCGATCCATGCCGATCACGCCGCTATGAGGTCCGGTCATGCCCACGTCAGTGATGTAGGCGGTGCCTTGGGGCAAAATACGTTCGTCAGCGGTGGCCACGTGGGTATGCGTGCCGACTACAACGGTGGCTCGGCCGTCAAGGTACCAACCCATGGCAATTTTCTCGCTGGTCGTTTCCGCGTGCATGTCGACGAACACGAAGGCCACATCCGGTGGGAGGCGTGCAAGCTCGGAGTCGGCTTTGCGGAAGGGATCGTCGATGGCGGGAAGAAAGGTGCGCCCCTGGAGATTCAGGACGGCGTACTTGACGCCAGTTTTAGCGGTGCCGATGAACAGGCCGCTGCCCGGGCTGCCATCCGGGAAGTTCGCGGGGCGAAGCAATCGCGGCTCGTGCGGCATGTAGTCAAGAATCTCGCGGCGGTCCCAACTGTGGTTACCTCCGGTAAGTACATCGATGCCATCGTGAAGGAATTCATCGGCGAGGCGCGGAGTAATCCCGAAGCCCGAAGCCGAGTTTTCACCATTGGCGATGACCAAGTCGATTTTTTTCTGCGACACGATATCAGCAAGGCGGTCACGCACAATTTGGCGTCCCGGGGAGCCGACAATGTCACCTATAAAGAGAACGCGCATGTGCGGATTTTACAGGTGAAGTGGCGTAGCTCAAAGAATTCAGTGAGTTAAGAAAAGTTTTTGCGGACGGTTCTGAGGGCGGTGCAGACAGAAAAATGGAGCGGACTGCTAGGCCGTGGGGAGCTAGGCCGTGAACCTCTGAATTAGGTGGGCACCACGAGCCAACCGTTAGGCTTTCCTGCCCCGCTCGCGCGTCGCTAAGGTGTTGCAACCTTCGACGAGCCAACGGGACAGGCCGTGCACACAGGCTGTCTGTCCGCAGCGCCTCAGAGATTCGTCATTGGTTCAAACAGCTTTCGCTCCCTCACCTGCTTCGAAGAACCGCTCC
>Ga0182024_10026026_pt1 | contig 10298 bp, 9 predicted proteins | sample P32metaG_FD_120480 | JGI IMG/M metagenome (GOLD analysis project Ga0182024, IMG submission 120480) | Permafrost microbial communities from Stordalen Mire, Sweden - P3-2 metaG (Illumina Assembly) | ecosystem: Environmental > Terrestrial > Soil > Wetlands > Permafrost | place: Sweden: Stordalen...
CTATACCTTCATCGTCTTCAAAACGCGGCGCATGAGTCCTCCCAGGGGCTCGTCCGCGTCATCTTCCAGCGTCACGGCGTGTCGCGCAAGCCCCATCGGGGTGACGTCCTGGCTGCCGACCAGCAGCCCGGTCGTGTCATACACACCCGTCACGTCACTCGGACCAAGGACTTTCACGGTGGGTGGGCGGGTGAACGGCACGGTGTCCGACCAGTCGAGGACGCGAAGTTGCTCCGCGACCTCGGGGAGTGCCGCTCCACCGCCGGCGAGGCAGATGGACCCCGGCAGCGGGTCCGGGCCGGCGAGCTCCTCGAGGGTGAGGGCAACTCCCTGGGCGAGAACCTCCGCGGTTGGCGTGAGAGCGCGCCGGGCCATCGCGCTCTGCTCGGCCGCGAGGTGGCCTTCGGAGTGGGCGACCTTGAAACGCTCGGCCTCGTCGAGGTCCATCGAGAGGTCGGTGGCGAGCCGTTTGGTGAACGAACGGCCTCCGAGCGCGAACATGCGCGTCGCCTCGATCCCGCCTCGCCGGACCACGGCGATGTCGGTGGTGCCGCCGCCGACGTCCACGAAGATCGCGCCGAGCTCATGCGACTCCGCGGATGCGCAGCCTCGAGCCAGCGCATACGGCTCGGCGACCGTGGCAACGAGCTCGAGGTCGAGCTCCTGCGCGATCGCCTGCAGGGCGCCGATGTGCGTCAGCGGAGCGAACGTGTTGAACACGGTGATCTCGACGACGTGGCCCTGGAAGTCCACGGGATTGCTGACCGCGTAGCCGTCGATGCGCACCGACGTGATGGTGCTGTGGACCAGCTTGACGTTGACCTCCTGCACCCCCAGGTCGTGCGACATCTGGCGCACGGCTTCACGCAGCGCTCGCCGTTGCACTGCCTGCAACGCGGTGGCGAGATCGGCCTGGGTGATTCGCGCCTGGGGCTGTGGCCTCGGCATGGTCATGGTGGTGCTGAAGCCGCGGACCTGCTCGCCGGCGATACCGATGACCGCCTGACCCGGGATGGTCTCGCACATGTCCTCGGCTTCGGTCAGCGCGCGGTCGCAGTTGTCGATGACCGCCTGGAGGTCGGCAACAGCGCCGGCCTGCATGTGCGTCTGCGCCTGGCGCACCTTGCCGACGCCGAGCACGATGCCCTTGTCGTTCTCGCGTTTGACGATCAGGGCCTTGACGAACTCGGTGCCGATGTCGAGCACGGTGAAATGGCTCTGGAATTCCTCACGCCGCTTGAGCAGCGCGAACTTGCGCTTGGGCATCAGGCGGCGTGCCCCATCGTCTCGGCAATCGCGGCACGCAGCAACGACACCGCCGCCTCCCGCTTGGCGGGATCGCCGACCTTGCCGCGACCCAGGTCAGGACGCCCCCCGCCCTTGCCACCGGTGATCTCGGCGGCGCTGGTCACCAGTGTGCCTGCGTGCACCCCTGCATCAAGCGCCCGGCCACCGACCTTGACGACCAGCGTGGCCGGACCGAGCACCGCGGCGACGCCGTCGCCCTGGAGGCGATCGGCCAGCAGGCGATCCCCCGCCTGGGAAACGCTGTCGGCGTCGACGCCGTCGAGCACGAGATGCGCGAACGGAACGCCCCCGGCGTCCTCGACGACAGCCGCGTCCGTGGGCACGCTCGGCGGCGCCGCCTGTCGCGCCTGCGTGACCTCGCGATTCAGCTTGCGTACCTGCTCCTGGAGGGCTGCCACCCGCTCGGGGACCTCTTCCGGACGCGTCTTGAGCGCTCGCGCCGTCGTGACGAGCGAGGTACCGATGCGCTGCCAGCGCTCCTCCGCACTCTCGCCGGAGACCATCTCGATGCGCCGGATGCCCTGGCCGATGCTGCTCTCCGACACGAGGATCGCCGCTCCGAGGTCGCCGCTGCGGGTGACATGCGTACCGCCGCAGAGCTCCCGCGACCAGCCCCCGAAGTCGACCACGCGGACATCCGGCGAGTACGCCTCGTCGATGAGCGCGATCGCGCCGCTGGCTCGTGCATCCGCAAGCGGCATGAGCGCAACGGTGCGTTCCAGGTTGCGCCTGATCCCATCGTTGACTCGGTGCTCGATGTCGGTGAGCTCGTCCGCGGTGAGCGCCCTGGGAAACGAGAAGTCAAAGGTGGCGTGATCCGGGCCGACGAACGATCCGCGCTGCACCACGCCGTTGCCCAACACTTCCCGCAGAGCCCGGTTGAGGAGATGTGTCGCGCTGTGATGGCGGGCGATCCGTCCGCGGCGCTCTGCGTTGACCTGGGCGTGAACCGCTTGGCCCGGGCGCAGCTCACCCGACTCCACGAGCACCTCGTGCGCCCGAGCGTCGCTTCCCGCAATGGGCTGGGTGTCGCGCACGACAGCGCTGCCTCCGGGCCACAAAAGTGCCCCGGTGTCGCCCACCTGTCCGCCCGCTTCCGCGTAGAACGGTGAGACGTCGAGGAGCACAACCGCGCTGTCTCCGGCGCCGAGGACCTCGATATCGCTGTCGAGCCCGATGCGGAGCACGGCCGAGTCCGTTTCGAGGAGGTCGTAGCCGACGAACCGGGTCGGCGGCAGCGCTTCGGTGCCGGCGAACCCGACTCGGCGCGCTGACGCCTGACCCCGCTCACGCTGTTCCTGCATGGCCGCCTCGAATCCCTCGAGGTCGACCGTTGCGCCGCGCTCTGCTGCCATCTCGACGGTTAACTCGATTGGGAGCCCGAAGGTGTCGTAGAGGCGAAATGCATCCGCGCCGTCGATCCTGTTCGGGTTGCGCGACAGCAACGCCGCCAGCCGATCCGTGGCGGCGTCCAGGGTTCGGGCGAAGGCCTCCTCCTCGATCCGCAGCGTCAGCTCGATCAGCCCTCGGAACTCGACGAGCTCGGGATAGGCGGGCCCCATGGTGTCCACGAGCTCCGGGGTGCCGGCGGCGAGCCCGTCTCGCAGCCCGACGCGGCGCGCGTGGATGGCGGCACGCCGGACCAACCGGCGCAGCACGTACCCGCGGCCCTCATTGGCGGGAAGCACCCCGGCCGAGATCAGGAACCCCGCTCCACGGAGGTGGTCGGCGAGAACGTAGAACGACCGCTCCAGGGCCGGATCCGAGCTGCCGGCGGCGCGGGACTTGAACCCGTTGACGATCGGTGCGAAGTGGTCGGTGCCATACCCGGTCCGGTCGCCCTGCACGATCGCGACGATCCGATCGAATCCGAGCCCGGTGTCGACCGTGGGGTTGGGGAGCAGCGGACGAGATCCGTCCGGTTGCTGGTCGAACTCCATGAAGACCAGGTTCCAGAACTCCTCGAAGCGGTCTCCCCCGCACTCGTCCTGCGGCGTGCAGTCGGTCCGCCCGCAGGAGCAGGGGTCGCCCCAGTCGAAGTACAGCTCGCTGTCGTAGCCGCAGGGGCCGGTCGGACCGGCCGCCCACCAGTTCTCGGTCAGGCGCGAGATCCGTTCGCGGGGGACGCCGATGCGCTCGACCCACAGCCGCTCGGACTCCATGTCATCCGGGTAGATGCTCGGCCAGAGACGGTCGGGGTCGAGCCCCAGGACCTTGGTGGAGAATTCCCACGCGTAATCGATCGCCCCTTCCTTGAAGTAGTGCCCGATCGACCAGTTGCCGAGCATCTCGAAGAACGTGTGATGCGTCGGGTCGCCGACTGACGCGATGTCGTCGTATTTCAGACCCGCACCACGAAAGCATTTCTGGCAGGACACGAGGTCGCGCGACGGTGGCGTGCGCTGACCGGTGATCCACGGCTTGAGCGGCACCATTCCGGCCACAGTGAAGAGAAGCGACGGATCGTCGTGGGGAATGAGCGGAAAGCTCGCGAGCCGGTAGTGCCCGCGCTCTTCGAAGAAGCGAAGAAATCGCTCCCGGATCTCAGAGCTGAGCACGTGCAAAAGTATTCGACAGCAAGTTGTCGAATTCTACACGGGCGCCTCGGCCCCGAACTCCTTGCGAAGGTGCTCGACTGCCGCGCGCTGCAATCGTGAGACGTGCATTTGCGAAATACCAAGCCGTTTTGCGACCTCGGTTTGTGGCAGTTGTTCGACAAAGCGCAATGCAAGGATCTTGCGTTCACGCGGTGTCAGGTGTGCCATCACCTGCTCGAGGACGTCCTGCATCTCGACGCGATCAAGGTTGTCGTCGGACAGCCCGAGACGGTCTCCGAGGGTGAGCGGTTCGTCGCCGCCGCCCACCGGGCCGTCGAGCGAGACGGTGTGCTGGGCGGGGGCAACCTCCATGGCGGCGAGGACCTGGTCAGGCTCGAGACCGACCCGCGCACCGATCTCCGCAACGGACGGCGACCTGCCGAGCTCGTTCGAGAGCTGCTGCGTCGCCGCATTCACCTTGGCCAGGTTCTCCTGCAGCCGGCGCGGCACCCGTACCGCCCAGGAGCGGTCCCGGAAGTGGCGCCGGATCTCGCCGGCGATCGTCGGCGTCGCGAAGGTGCTGAACTCGTTCTCCAGCGACGGGTCGAAGCGCTCGATGGCCTGGATCAGGCCGAGGAATCCGACCTGTTCGATGTCCTCGAGGGGTTCGCCGCGGTTGGCGAAGCGGCGCGCGATGTAGTGGACAAGGTCGCTGTTCAGCTCGACGAGGCGTTCGCGGATGCGTGGATCGCGAGTCTTGTTGAACTCGCGGAGCAGACGTCGCATCTCTGCCCGCTCAGCCGTCTCCGCCGGCTTTGCGATGGTTCGCTCGCGGGTCGCCACTCCGTCGCCGCGACCCGGCGAGGGGGTCACGACGCCTTGTATTTGGTCAGCCGAACGCGAAGGCTCCCAGTTCGCTCGTCGACGCGATACGTGCTGTCGTCGACGAAGAGCCCCATCAGACGGAGCGCCAGGTCGGTCGCAGCGACGAGATCCCCTTCCCGCCCGAGCCCAGCCTGCTCGGCCCGAGCCCGGAGCTCGGCATCGCGGTTCACGGAGCTCCGGACGTTCACCTCGAGCCCGGTGTCGCTCATCTTGAAGACGATGCGAACCTGGCCCGCGATGGATCCGGACTGCTCGAGGCATCGGATGGCGTTCTCGCAGGCCTGGGCGACGGCGATGGTCAGGTCGTCGATGTCGTCCATGTCGAACCCGGCAAGCGACCCGAACGCGCCCGCGGCTCGTTTGGCGACGAGGATGTGCTCGCGATCAGCCGGCAGCCGGAGCTCCGAAACGGTTCCCATGGCGCTTGTCACATACCCCACGGGACGGGCGCCGAAACCGCCGCTACCGCGCGGTCAGGCGCCAGACGGTTCGGACGAGGGCACCGCTGGAGCAGCCGCGCCGGCAGCCCGGCCCTCATCGACGGCTCCGGCGATCTCGGCCTCCCACTCGCGTGCCTCCGCCTCTTCGCGGCGGCGTGCACGGACGCGCCAGAAGAAGACAGCACCGGTCACGGCCGCACCTGCAGCCACAAGGCCTTTCTTGCCGAAGGGAACGCGCATGTCCTCGAGCCTCCCGAATTGCCGAACTGGTGTGATTATGGCTCTCGGCGGCGGGCCGGTGCGAGCACCGCGCCGGTGACCTCGAAGAGCACGACGCCGACCGCATCGGCGACCGGGTGGAGCGCGCCGAGCTGCGGCCCTCCGGCTTTGGTGGCGATGGCGACCAGCTCGCCCGCGACCACTCCGGCTGTGGCGAGGATGAACGCGAGCAGGACCGAGCCCCGCCGCGGCATCACAAGGGCCGACAGCGTGGTACCGATCAGCACGAACAGGATCGCGAGGCCGAGCCCCGGGCTCACGGCGTCCGGGTGGTCGGGACGATCGCGATGCCCAGGTCGCGAAGCTGCGCCGGGTCGACTGGAGCCGGCGCATCGGTCATCGGCTCCTGCGCCTGCTGGTTCTTGGGAAAGGCGATCACGTCGCGGATGTTGTCGGTGCCGATGCCTTCCATGATCATGCGATCGATGCCCCCGGCCCATCCGCCATGGGGCGGCACGCCGTACTCGAACGCCTCGAGCAGGAAGCCGAACTTGCGATGGGCCTCCTCGGCGTCGATGCCGAGCGCGGCGAGCACGCGTTGCTGGATCGCCGGGTCGGTGATGCGAATGCTACCGCTGCCGATCTCGCGCCCGTTGACGACCAGGTCGTAGGCGCGCGAGCGGACGGCGAGCGGGTCCGACTCGAGGAGGTCGACGTCATCCGCGTGGATCATCGTGAAGGGGTGATGCGCGGCGGTGATCTCGCCGGTTTCATCGCTGCGCTCGAACATCGGAAACTCCGTGACCCACAGCATGTCGATGCGATCGTCGTCGTACAGCCGGCGGACACGCCCGAGGTGGTTGCGCACGGCACCGAGCGCGGCGTTCACAACGCCTGGACGATCGGCCACCATCAGCACGCAGTCGCCGATCTCGGCGCCGGTGGCAATCCCGATCGCGTCGAGCTCTTCGGGGGTGAAGAACTTCGCGATGCCGCCCTGCCAGCCGTCCGGCCTTTTCCAGAGGTACGCGAGGCCACGAGCCTTTGCGCCGCGCGCAACCTCCGTGAGCTGGCCCTCGATGTCGCTCCGGCTGAGGTTGTCGCCGCCCTTGAGGCAGATGCCCTTGACGATGCCGCCCGCGGCCACGGCGTCTGCGAAGACCCTGAACCCCGATGTCGCGACGATGCCGGTCAGGTCCTGGAGCAGCAGTGCAAAGCGGGTGTCCGGCTTGTCGACGCCGTAGCTGTCCACCGACTGCCGCCAGGTCATCCGCGGAAAAGGCACGGTGAGATGCCCGCCGCGGAAGTCGCACGCTTCCCACGCGTTCGGAATGGCGTGCTCGAGCGCCGCGAACACGTCGTCCTCATCAATGAAGGACATCTCGATATCGAGTTGCGTGAACTCAGGCTGGCGGTCGGCGCGCAGGTCCTCATCGCGCATGCAGCGCGCGAGCTGGAAATACCTGTCGAAGCCGGCGACCATGGAGAGCTGCTTATAGAGCTGCGGTGATTGGGGCAGCGCGTAGAAGCTCCCGTTGAACAAGCGGCTGGGGACCAGGTAGTCGCGAGCCCCTTCCGGCGTCGCCCGGATCATCATCGGAGTCTCGATCTCCAGGAAGCCGATCTCGGCCATCGCCCCGCGCAGCGCGGTGCAGAATTTCGCGCGAGCCCGAAGGTTGCGCTGCAGGTGCACACGGCGCAGATCGAGATAGCGATGGCGCAGCCGGAGCGGCTCATCGACATCCGTGTCCTCGTTGACCGGAAACGGCGGCGTCTTGGCAACTGCGAGCACCGTGCATGCGCCGGCCCGCAACTCCACCTCGCCGGTTTCGCGCTTGGGGTTCACGTTCTCCGGCGTGCGCGTCCTGATCTCTCCTTCGAAGCGCAGCACCCATTCGAGCCGCGCCTCGCGTGCGGCCCGATGCGCCTCGGGCGCCTCGTTGGGATCGATGACCACCTGGAGGATGCCGGTGTGGTCGCGCAGGTCGATGAAGATGAGGCCGCCGTGGTCGCGGCGGTGATCGACCCACCCGAACGCGGTGGCCTGCTTTCCCGAGTCCGCAAGGCGCGGGGTGCCACAGTAGGTGCGATCGGTGCTCACGAATCTTCTCCCACCGAGTCTGTTGCCACCGAATCACTTGCGTCCGAATCGGTGACGAGGATGCGGATGATGGTGGTGGCAAGCTCCGAGATGGGAACAGTCTCCTGATTGTGGCCGTCGAGGTCGCGCACCACCGCACCGTCATCCTTGACTTCGTTCTCGCCAATGATGACTGCAACTCGCGCCCCGATGCGGGTGGCGCCGCGCAGCTTGCGGTCGAGCCTGCGCTCTGCGACGTCGAGGACGGTGCGGATCTCCGCGTCGCGAATCAGCCGGGCGACGCCGCCGGCGGCCTCGGCCTGTCCAGGTTCCACGGAACAGACGAGGACATCTGCAGCCGTCGGGACGGGCGGCACGGTTCCGAGCGCGCGGGCGACCATGAGAATCCGCTCCACTCCCAGGGCGTAGCCGGTTGCCGGGGTGGGCGGAAACCCGAGCAGTTCCGCGAGGCCGTCGTACCGGCCTCCCCCACCGAGCGAGCTCTGCGCCCCCTGGAGGACGTCGTGCCAGAACTCGAACACGGTGTCGCTGTAGTAGTCGAGCCCGCGCACCAGGCGGTCGTTGCGGACGGCATCGATGCCTGCCGCCTCCAGGTCGCGAAGCACGCTGGTGAAGTGCTCGCGGCTCGGCGTGTCGAGCGACTCCCAGAGGATCGGGGCGTCCGCGACGAGCGCGGCATCGCGCTTGCAGTCGAGCAGTCGCAGCGGGTTGGTGTGCAGGCGGCGCCGACAGTCGTCGCAGAGCGACGCCTCGAGCGGCGTGTAGTACGCGACCAGGGCAGCGCGGTAGCGGGCACGGTCAGCAGCGCTGCCGAGCGAGTTGACCTGCAGGTGGATCCCGTCGATGCCGAGCGCCTGGAAGAAGCGCCAGGCGACCTCGATGATCTCGGCGTCGAGGGCGGGCGAGCCTTCGCCGATGCACTCGATACCGACCTGGGTGAACTGGTGCTGCCGGCCTGCCTGGGGCCGCTCGGCCCGGAAGAAGGGGCCCGCGTAGTGGGCGCGGACCGGCCGGATCTCCTGGTCGAGGTGCGCGCCGAGCACCGCCCGGAGGGCGCCGGCCGTCCCCTCGGGGCGCAGCGTGAGCGAGCGCCCGCCACGGTCGTCGAAGGTGAACATCTGCTTCTCGACGATGTCCGTGTCCGTGCCAACCCCGCGGCTGAACAACTCCGTCGACTCGATGACCGGCGTCTCGATCCCGCGATATCCGAAGGACTCGGCGACGGCGCTGTGGGCGTCGAGCAGCCATCGACGGGTGGCGAACTCGTCGGGGAGGATGTCACGCGTACCTTTCGGCGCGGCGATCTGGGGCATTGGCGTCCGAGTGTACGGGCTTGCGGCTCCGACGAAACCTCGCGTCACGCCTCAACCGAGGCGGTCGCGAAACCGCGTGGCATTGGAGGGATCGTCGAAGGCGACGGTTGGGACGTGGTCATCGGGAAGCCAGTGGATCCATCGCAACACGGCGTCACAGCGAGCCGCCAGCGCTCGCGGCCCGCGGTCACGGAGGTGGTCCGGCAGGGCGGTGTTGACCAAGACCTGCGCTCCGTGCTCAATCCCGACCACCAGCGCACAGCCCGTAGCGGTGACCACGAGGCCCCGGCACCGTCGCCCCTTCACGCCGATGCGAAGTGACGCATTGGTCTCGGACTCGAGCAGCTCCGCAGTGGCCAGCTCGAGCATCCGGATCCGGGTTGGTCGGTCCACGCCGGGAGTGTCACGAGCGCGCGCGACACCTGGCTGTCGCGCGGATTCAGACGGTGTCGCGAGCCACCGTATGGACGTCGCGAACCGACTCGAGTCGCTCGAGGAGGCGGCTCAGCTGCGAGAGGTTCTGAATCTCGACGATGGTGCTGATGACCGCAGTCTTGTCGTCGTAGACCTGCACATCCGCCCCACTCAGGTTGATCTTCGATTCGGCGATCACCGCGGCGATATCACGCAGCAGACCGGTGCGGTCCCACGCCTCGATCTTGATGCTCACCGGGTAGACCTGGCGCGCGCCGGTCTCCCACTCGACGTCGACGATGCGCTCGACGTCGCCGGCGTTGCGCATGTTCACGCAGTCGGCGCGATGCACGGTCACGCCCTTGCCGCGGGTCACGTAGCCGCGGATGGCATCGCCCGCGACCGGCTTGCAGCAATGCGCCAGGGTGGTGAGCATGTCGACGTGTCCGTGCACGCGCACGGTGCCCGTGGGCGCTGGCGTACTCGTGAGCGGAATCCCGAGGATGCGGTCGTCGTCGGTCTGCTGCTCATCGGCGCCGAACTTCAGCACCGCGCTGCGCGCACTGATGTCGCCGTAGCCGATGGCCGCGACGAAGTCGTCGATGGTCGCGACCTTGAACTCCTGGGCGAGCTCGAGGAGCTGGTCGTCCTTGACGCCGCTCAGGGACATCTGGCGAAGACGCCGGAACTCCTTGTCCAGCATCTCGCGGCCCTTCTGAATATTCTCGTCGCGGCGTTCGCGTTTGAACCATTGGCGGATCTTCTCGCGCGCGCTCGACGTCTTCACGAAATTCAGCCAGTCGCGCGACGGCCCGTGGGGTGCCTTGGTGGTGAGCACCTCGACGATCTCGCCGTTCTCGAGGCGGTGATCGAGCGGCACCATGCGTCCGTTGACCTTCGCGCCGATGCAGCTGTGGCCGACGTCGGTGTGGATGCGATAGGCGAAGTCCACGGGGGTCGAACCCTGTGGCAGGGAACGCACATCGCCGCGCGGCGTGAACACGAACACCTCGTCCTGGAAGATGTCGACCTTGACGGTGTTGACGAAGGCCTCGGCGTCGAGCACCTCCTTCTGCCAGTC
>Ga0182024_10026027_pt1 | contig 10297 bp, 8 predicted proteins | sample P32metaG_FD_120480 | JGI IMG/M metagenome (GOLD analysis project Ga0182024, IMG submission 120480) | Permafrost microbial communities from Stordalen Mire, Sweden - P3-2 metaG (Illumina Assembly) | ecosystem: Environmental > Terrestrial > Soil > Wetlands > Permafrost | place: Sweden: Stordalen...
ATATGAAATTGGCGGCAGGGGTGATGCCCGTTGTCGAGTTGCTGGCGGCGGGCAACCGCGTTGGCCTGGCGACCGACGGCGCTGCAAGCAATAACAGCCAGGACCTCTTCGAGGAAATGGACCTTGCGGCAAAACTTCAGAAAGTCACCCGCATGGACCCGCGGGCGCTTCCTGCCAAGCAGGCGCTGGAAATGGCGACCATCGGCGGTGCACGCGCGCTTCATCTCGAAAAGCAGATCGGGTCGCTCGAACAGGGCAAGAAGGCCGACCTGATCCTCGTCGATACCAGCGGGCCGCACGCTACGCCGATGTACAACGTCTATTCGCAGCTTGTTTATGCTTTGAAAGGTTCCGACGTCAAAACCGTGGTGATCAACGGAAAGTTAGTGATGGAAGACCGCCGGATGTTGACGCTGAACGAGAAGGAAATTCTCGCTAAAGCGCACGAATACCAAAAAAGAGTGGCCGCTTTGCATTCCGTACCGGCGTGAATTGAGCCACGGTCCAGCTGTAAAACGCGAGGCTTACCTGATTGTAAAAGCACACGCGCTCGCAAACTAAGCGAGGATGAAAACATTCGGAAATGCAAAACCCACCAAACAGAAAGAAAAAGCCCCACCCTCAAAAACCGAGGATGGGGCACCCGCAAATCCATAACATCCTCGAATTTTGAGGGTGGGGCTTTTTCCTGTTGTTCCTGATCGCCGGGCATGCGAATCCGCACCGGCACTCCCTTGCAAATCGCTCGCAAAATGTTAGCCTCAAATCGGAATATGGGGGCCAGTCAAAACTGGGTTTGCGGTGCCCGAGAGCGGTTTTTTATACCTCCCGATTTCCAGCCTCCAACTCTCAGTAAGGAGTACAAGTGCGGACAAGAATATTGCCGGCCCTGCTTTTGACGGGCGCACTGGCCACGGCCTTTCCACACGGATCGCAGGCAGCCCCGGCAGCGCGCGCGGATCACGACACCGGCGACGATACATCCGCGCCGTCAAGCCTTGTGACGCGCGTGCGCGACACCGGATTTCTCCAGATAAACGCTGACGCCTTCAACGATCTCTCTCCAAGCCAGAAGGCGGATGCCTATTGGCTTTCCATGGCAGCTATCGCCGTCAATCCGATCGCCTACGGCCAGAATTCCGTTTACGGGCTGCAGGAAAAACATCTACTGGAAGCGATCCTGACGCACGCAAACGGCATCGCACCCGACGTACTCAAGAAAATCACGGAATACACGATGCTTTTCTGGGGCAATCAGGGAAATCACAACTCTTTCAATTCCCGGAAATTCGTCCCCGATTTCACGCCTGCCGAACTCAGCGCGGCGGCCGAACAGGCACGCAAAAACGGCGCCACCGGACTCGGTTCAGCGGACACGCTGCAAAAAGAACTCAACGATCTCGCAAAGCCCATTTTTGACCCGAACTTCCAGCCCATGCTGACCGTGAAAAATCCCGTGAATGGCCAGGACCCTCTCGAAGCCAGCGCCGTCAATTACTATTCCGGCGTCACGCTGAAGGATTTGATGGGTTTCACCGAGCACTACGCACTCAACTCGCGGCTCGTGAAGAAAAACGGCCATCTGGTCGAAGAAGTTTATCGGGCTGGAACTCCCGACGGACAGGTTCCGCCGGGACTCTACGCTCGCGAGCTTGGCCTCGCCATCCGCGATTTGCGGCAGGCCTTGCCATATGCTCCCGAATCGCAGAAAAAAGTGGTTAACGATCTGATCCGTTATTACCAAACGGGCGAGCACTCCGATTGGATTACCTGCGGCATCGACTGGGTTCGCGACAAGAGCAATCCCGATTTTTCAAACGGGTTTGTGGAGGTATACAAGGATCCGCGCGGCCAGAAAGGCGCCATCCAGGGATTCGTGACGATCGTAGACCAGAAAATGAGCAAGCTGACGAGCGGCTTTGCCGCGAATGCCGGTTATTTCGAGCAACACGCCCCCTGGGAAGAGAAGTACAAGAATCCGAATCCCAAGCCGCCGGTTGTCAACGCCACGGAAACCGTCATCGAATCCGGAGATTTCGAGGTGAATACGATTGGCGACAATCTCCCCAACGAATCCGAGATCCACGAAAAATACGGCACCAAGAGCTTTATTTTCACGGGATCGATCCGCGCATTCAGCAGCGCCACGGGTCAAAAGGTGGCGGAAGAGTTTTCCAGCTCTCAGGCGGAGTTCGGCCGCGCCCAAAAATACGGCGATCTCGCTGAAAATCTTTTCACGGCGATGCACGAAGTAATCGGGCACGGCTCGGGGAAGCTGAGTCCCAAGCTCACGAAGGAGCCTGCTTCCTATATCAAGGAATATTATTCGACGCTGGAAGAATGCCGCGCCGATCTGATGGCCCTGTGGAATTTTTGGGATCCGAAGCTGATCGAAATGGGCGTGATGCCGAATGACGATGTCGCCCGGGCAGCTTACGACGGCGAAGCGCGCTCAGCACTCATCCAGCTGCACGAAGTGCCTTCAGGCGACACGATTGAGGAAGATCACCGCCGCGGCACGCAACTGATCGTCAACTACGTTCGCGACAAAACGGGCGCGATTCAACCAGTGGAGAAGAACGGCAAAGTCTACCTGGCGGTAACCGACTACCAGAAAATGCGCCAAGGCGTGGGCATGCTTCTCGCCGAACTGATGCGCATTAAAGCCGAAGGAGATTACGACGGCGCGAAGACGCTGATCACGAAATACGGCATCCATTTCAACACCGCGTGGCGCGACCAGGTCATCGCACGTTATAAGAGCCTGGATATTCCCAATTACTGGGTAGGTATAAACCCGGATTTGGAGTTGCACGGCGGAACGGGCGGGCAAGTCGCGACCGTGCGGATCAGCTACCCGCGCGACATCGTGAAGCAGCAATTGCGTTACTCGAAAATCGCAGGCGAATAATAAGCCTACTCGCGCCGACTATGAGATTTCAGCGCGACGAGCTAGTACGGTGTCCCGCAAATAACCGAGCAAAGTGCATCGTCCTCAGGGGCTAAAACCCACTTATTCCGCGTGCTTTGTGTCAGGGCTGAGGCCCTGACCCCCTTAAGAGAAACGCAAGGAACTTCCGGGACACAAGACTAGCGGCTCGTGGCAAAGAAACGAGCGCTTCCACTCGACCGAACAGTCACATCGAGAGAAGCCCGCGTTCGGGGTATCGTCTACCGTCAGCTCTTCTTGGACACTTCCTTGTAGATCACCTCAGTCAAAGTAGGCGCCGGCGGATTGCCGTTGGGGCCTGGCGCGGGCGCGGCGGTGGACTCACCCAGGGCGGTCTTCACTTCGTCGAGCGACTTACCTTGTGCGACCATGTCTTTGATCTTGTCGTACTTGCCCTCAATCAGGTCGAGTTTCTTCTGCACGTCGGCCTTGGTCATCATGTCGCCATGCCCGGTCAAATAGGTGTCGGCGTCGAGACCGATCATACCCTTGGCATTTTCAATCCAGCCCGCGGCAGAGCCATTCTTTTCCACGTGAATCAGCGTGTCGGGGCGGTTGGTGACCAGCAGGTCGCCGCCGAAGACGATTTTCAGGTCAGGAAGATACACGACGGTGTCTCCGCTGGTATGGCCTGCCGCCCAGTGATAAAGACGGACATGGACGCCGTCAATCGTCCAGGCATCGGTCTTTGAGAAAGTTGTCGCCGGTAGACGGTCCTGGGGCGCCGGGTTTTTGCTGCCGGCGGATGCCTGCATTTCCTTTAAGCAGTTCTCTTGCGCGATCACGTTGACGCTCGCCGGCAAAGCGGCAAGCCCGTTGACGTGGTCGCCGTCGCTGTGGGTGACAATAACCGTTGAGATGGGTTTCTTGGTGATTTTAGCGATCTCGGCGAGGACCATCTTCTCCGAATCTACCGTCGTTTTGGTATCCACCAAGATGACGCCTGTGTCGCCGATGATGACGCCGTCATTCGAACCGGCGCCTCCTCTGATCCAGTAAACATTGTCCTTGATCTTATCGACGGTAAGAGGCTGTGGCTGCTGCTGCGCAAAGGCCACTGTTCCTAGCGCGGCAAGTCCCGCCACGGCAATTCCCAGGATCAAATTACTTTTCGAGAGTTGCATTTTTCTTCCTCCATAATTGTGTAGATGCATAACTACTTAATTTTTTTCATCCAAGCGAGTATTGGACCCGAAACGCTCTTATCAGGTGAATCAATTGAAAAGACTTCGCCCATATGACTCTCACCCTGTTCGAAAAGCATCGTCGGGCAATGGTCGGGGCCGACTTTGCAAAGCTCATCGTGGAAAGCCTGATTAAACGGGCTCATGGTTCCGTTTACGCCCGGGTCGAGTTCCGCTGACGCCAGGAAGACTTTCACCGTCGTCTTCTGGAACTCGGGCAAGCTCGAGCGCTGTATCAGCTCCTCCTGACTAACCGGCGGCGGGCCGCCACGTCCTGCGCCTCCTCCCGGTCCACCGGGACCACCGCCTCCTGGTCCGCCGGGACCGCGACCAGCGGCACCTTCACCGCCGCCGGGAGGCGTGGCACCGCACGCAGTGCCGGCTCCTCCAAGAGGATTGCCGCCAGGACCTGCCGGTGGCGGCACAGGATTCGTGCCGTCCGGACGAATGATATTGAACTGCCCAGACATAAAGATCACTCCCTTCACTCCTACGCCCTTCGGGCCATAGAGCTCAGGGTGGCCGATGTAGATGCCCAGAGGCCCGTTTCCAGCCGAATGAGCCCAGATAAACATGCGGTCGGGATTGCCCTTGTATTTGGAGATGTTCGCTTCGACCCACTGAATCATGGCCGAAATGTCTTTCGCACCGGCATAATAGTCTCCGCCGCCCCCGTGGCGCTGCATGAGGACGCCAACCATCCCGTTCTCCGTTGCCCAACGCCCAATGTTATCGAAGAACGCGTTGGCTTCCTTGCCCGGCTCGATCTTGTTGCCCGCGCCTCCCGGCACGTACATCAAAACCGGGCGGTTCTCGCCGCCCTTATCGGCGATGAAAACATCGACGACGTCCTTCGGATCAGGGCCGAAGGATTGGTCACGGACAATGGTTATTCCGGGGTACAGAGGAGTTACGTTGCTGGTGATGTCGTTAGCCGGCATTAGCGGCCGGTAAAGTTTGGCAGTGCATGTGGGGTCAACTATGTGCCCGATTTTTATCAATCCGGCCTCGATGTCCGGGGGCACCTGCGCATGCGCAACGCCGGGCCCGATGAACGCGATCAAAACGACTGCGCCCAATACGCTCCATGCGCAATTCCGTTTCGTGTGAACGTTCTTGCTATTGTTTCGGAAATACATTTCGCCTCCTTATGGCGCCAGTGCCCTGCACACCAGTCCTTCGAACTGTGAAGCCTCGGTTGGACGATCAAGACTGGAGTTCCATTTTGAGCTTGTCTTTCGTGTCAGCAAAATATACCGCTTGCCGTGTGGCGTCAAGCGCAAGTCGATCTCAATTTTCCCGAGTGTATCGAGAATCCAGTTTCGTCGTGGTCCAACACAGGCCTAGCGGGAAAGAGGCGGTAACTCAAAGCCGAGGGAGTCGCCTTCTGCTGGAACAACGTTCTCGGGCGGATCCAGCACCGCCTTTTCAAGCATTCCTCCGATTCCGACTGAACGCGGTCCTTACACTCGGGACCTTCGGTGATACTCACCACCACCGAGTCCGCCCAGATCGATCACGACCGCGATTATCAGAATTAGTAAATTGATACCGGTTGTAGGCTGCCCGGTATTAGCCATCCAGGCATATGCCAAAGTTGTGAGAGGCAAGAATAAAAACCCGAGGAGCGGCAAAAGCAGGCCGTGATATGCGCGCTGCAAGTAATTCGAGAAGAAAAATAAGAGAAGAAGGGCGATTCGCGGGAACACTAGAAAGAGGAGCAGCAAAAGACAAGGCATGTGAAGCCTCCAGGTGAGACCTTATCAAATTCCTATCTCTTGGTGTCCATTTCTTTCAAGGCCATAGAAATGAGCCCAGAGGGTTTCATCCTTGGATTCATGCGCTCCGCGCTTCTCTCTTTTCGTAACACAATCCCGCAAAGCCGAAGAGACGGCGAAAAGTCGCGGTACCTCAGGCGCGTAGCCTGGATTCTGCCCGCGAACCAAAGCAATTCAAAAGGCGGTGACGATTTGCGGCTACGTAAAACCCCCAAGCGATTTAGTGTGTTGATACGATTGCCGCTCCATGACAGGTAGGATACAACACTGGAATTCGCGGAGTTCAAATGGCCCGGAAATGGGTAGTGCGGAAACAGAATAAAGGTTTATGGATCATTCTCTATTCGGTAGCCGGATATATCGTCCTTCTCAGCTTGCTTGCGATGCTAGGACATGCGGCCGCCGGGCAATAGAGATTCATGCGATCATCGAGAGTATGACTTCAGGCAGCGATTCTTCGTCGAAACTTCCTAGCCTTTTGATAAAACTGAGTTAAGCCATCAAGGCCGTGCCCGACGAATCGCCGACAACGGCTCACCGTGATCCAGGCCAAGCCTCTAGCGCATTTGTCGGATGCAATTTTCGCCGACCGGCCTTCGAGCAGAACTGACTCGCGATCGAACGAACAGCCTTCGCGGTTCGAACCGCTCAAATACCGGAACACGGCTATTGATCGCGGGGGGCAAAAATAACGTAGAATTCTTGAGCGGGTAGCCGGTGCAAACATCCGGAAGACAATGACCAGCGCCAGTGAAATTCGACCTGAAGAACGCCGCCATAATCCTCGGAAAAAGCTGCATGAACTCATTTATATAAGTTTGCGCCAGGGCAATGGCGGAATTGTGCTGGACGTTTCCGAAGGGGGGCTTGGTTTTCACACAGCTCGCCCTATCGAACTCGGAGAGCCGATCGCCTTTCGATTTTCGGTTGAAGCTCTGGCCTGTGTTGAGGTCTTCGGTAAATTGGCTTGGAGAGACGGGAGCGGGAAAAGCGGCGGCCTTGAGTTTACGAACCTTCCGGTTGCGCTCCACGATCAGATTTTGCTCTGGCTGGACCACCCGGCATCCTCAGCGTCCCGCATCCCTAAAATGTTAAGCCATACCGAGGTTATAGAAGGGTTTCCGAGCGAAAAGAAACCGGCGATTCATCAGAAGCCGCGTGTTGTGGCACCCGTTGTTATCCGGCGCGGACTGAGACTGCGCGGCAAAATGATTCTTTGCATGGCACTCGCCGCGATTGGGCTCAATTGCCTTATGGCTGCCCGGATCCATCAATTCGGTCGAAACCGGGCAAATGAACGACTTGCGACCGGAAAGAGCAAATCGGAGTTCGCATCCAGGGCGGTGTTCGAGCAACTCGAGGCCGATCTTGGCCGCAAAGCGGATCTGTTATCAACTTTGGCTGCCATGACTCCCGATAACGATTCGACAATTCAAAGCTCGATAGAGAACCCGCTTATCAATGACGGGAGCGACCTCATCGCTTTTGCGGACGGGACGAATCAAGTGGCGGCATTATACACAAGCGATCGCGGCATGACGCCAGCGACCGTGCAAGAAATGCTCATAGACTCGTTGCGTCAAGCGAGAAGTTCGGATTGGTGGTTCGCCGATGGAAAGCTGTACCAAGTAGCTCTTGCGTCGGTGCATCACGAGCCGCTGGGCCATGATCGCTCAGGGACTGTGATCCTTGGACGGAGAGTGGACCGCAAACAAGTTCAGGATCTGGCTGACATTCTGGGAAGCCAGGTGGCATTTACTTACGCAGGAAAGATTGTCGAGAGCACTTTTAATCCGTATGACGAGCAGGAATTATCTCAAAAGCTGCAAATTCAATCTGCTCCGACAGAAGTTCAAATTGGTCGGAACCAGTTCACCCTGGATTCCATGAAATTAACGGACGGCAATCGTCCGGTGCTGGGACTCATGATCTTGCAACAGCACGAGGAAACTGCCGGATTCGAGAATCGTGGAAGCCGCCTATTGCTCCGATTGGTGGAAGGTGAATCGATCATTGTGATTGCATTGGCCGGATTCGCTCTTGTCACCCTGCGAAAGAGAAATTAAAAGCCCATCCGGATCTTAAGCGTGTTCCTGGAGTATATCCGCACGGCGCAGCGTTTTCGTGGGATGAAGGAGTTCAGGTTCAGGATTTTTGTCACAGCCAATTTACGCGCTTTGATTGAGCGCTACTCTCTCTTTACGTCATTTCGAGGCATACAAGGCTTTGATACGGGTCACGTCGGCATCTGACAGGCCGGAGACCTTCGCAATGTCGTTTCTCGATCGAAGCTGCGCGCGATAGCGGCCGAAGAACTCCACGACATCTCCCCCGTATCCGAAGTAGTACATAATGTCCCGGAAGTCTTGCGTGTGATCGAGCCCCAACGCGTGGCCGAACTCGTGCAAACAAGTCAAGTACACGACGCTGTCGCGCAGGAGAGGATCGGCTTTAGCGTTGCGCGCGATATCCGGACCCAACGATTCCACATCGGGCTGAATGAAGACGGCCGCTCCATGCCGTCCACCGACCATCAACGGCCGCATCTCTCCGTATTGGCCGTCGCCGGATTCGACCCAGTAAAGGCGAAGGAGCGCGTTCGATTCGGCCGCGGCTTGCAATCGAAGATTTTTCCCCACACTTCGCCGCCACGCATCTAAGGCCCAGCGGGCCAGATCTTGATCCGTTGAACGATAGCCTGTCCGCCCGGTCCCGTCCGAGACGAAGTAGGGGATGGGGTATTTTGTATCGAAAGTCCTCGCTAGGGGGTACTCTTGAGCTTCTGGTGTCGCCCGAACCGTGCCGAGCGCGATGACAAGAAGAGCGACTACGGTCGCGAGCGCCGCAATTCGGAGAGCAGGTCGGCTCATATCGCAGATATTAGCGGCAGGCAGGCCGTTCTCGCAACTTGTTACCGCTTATCTTCAATTTTCTCCGCCCACAAGACGGTCGTTTCGGCTAATTCCCGCAACACGTCCGCGTCGACTCTTCCCGCGCTCCTCGACACATGAAAGGAATGATCCGCGTTTTCGATGGTGCGCAAAGTCGCCCGCGGCCCGAGCTTCGCGCAGATTGGGCGCAACAGCTCGAGATCGGCAAAAGCATCCCGCGTTCCCTGCAGGAAAAGCATCGGCACAGTGACCTTCGTAAGGTGGTCGGCGCGTTTCGTTCCGGGGCGATTGGGGGGATGCAGAGGAAAACCGAAAAAGACTAGACCTCTCACCCCATCCAAGAGGCTTTCCGCGGCAGCCTGCGACGTCATTCGTCCTCCCATTGACTTCCCTCCCGCTAATAATGAAACGCCGCTGGCCACCTTCGATGCTGCTCGTACCGCAGCGACGACGGTCGCCGTCAAAACGGCGGGCGCGTCGGGAATGCGACGCCGTTTTTCAATGTACGGAAACTGGTATCGAAATGTGGCCACGCCCACGGCGGCCAGTTCGTCGGCCAGCTTCTCCATGAATGGGTGAGTCATTCCGGCGCCTGCCCCGTGAGCCAGCACGAGGAGCCGCTGCGCCTTGGACGTCCGCGTCAGCAGCGCCGATACGTCGCCGGTACCCTCAACCCCAAATCGCAACTGTTCATGTGCAGCCATTTCGCCGGAATTTTAACAGAACCCACCGCCGCTACGACTGCTTGCTAAGGAGTGATGAGACGAGAGCGACATTAAAATGAGCACTTTTGACCAAATCGGCACGGACGAGAGTTTTTCTTGCGAACGATGACTGCTATTTTGGAAGAGCGACGCCGGGATTGGAGCCAAGAATGGGTGTTTGACGTTTGCTTCAGGACTGAGTAGCATGCCCAAAATGACGGGAATCAGGTCACCGACTTGTTGCGGAACGTGGATTCGCGGGCGAACGTCAAAGGATCTCAGTTGGCCAGTCCGTCAGGCTACAGGACTTTGCGTGATTTCAAAATAGGCCTCCATAGATGGGCAAATCAAGTCTCTCCTGGGTAGCGAGCGCACTGGCCGTTCTCGGAGCCGCGATCACGGCGGGGCATCCCGCATGGGGCACAATTACGGGTGTGGTTATGCTTCTGGCCGCGGGAGCGATAGCGGCGGGAGTGGTCGCCACGCAATATGCGAGCTCCGGCAGAGAGCGGAGAGCAGCCGGGCAGAAGATTTCGCCCAGCCTGATCACGTTAAGCTGCGCCGCGATTTTCGCCGTCTACGCCGCGGGTTATCACCATACCGGCTCAGCGGCAGATGAGTTTGAGGCGCAGACAGCACGGCGGAAAACGGCTGCTCCGATTGCGGCTACAGTCGCGACTCCGAGGGCGGCAAGCCCCCGAATCGAAGCTCTGGCTGTAGCTCCACCTCCGACGCCTGTAGCGCCGGCGCTCAGGAAAGAGCACACGCGTCCGTCGCCGACGGAGGTCCC
>Ga0182024_10026028_pt1 | contig 10297 bp, 7 predicted proteins | sample P32metaG_FD_120480 | JGI IMG/M metagenome (GOLD analysis project Ga0182024, IMG submission 120480) | Permafrost microbial communities from Stordalen Mire, Sweden - P3-2 metaG (Illumina Assembly) | ecosystem: Environmental > Terrestrial > Soil > Wetlands > Permafrost | place: Sweden: Stordalen...
ATGGCCAGGGCGAAACGCACCCGCTGAGCCTGTCCACCGGACAGCCGTTGGGTCTGGCGATCGGCAAGGTCGCTGAGCCCTGCACGGGCCAAGGTGCGCTCGACACAGGCCGGGTGGCGGTACAGACGGGACGTCATTGCCACCAACTTGCCGACCTTCACTCCGTGGGGGAGCCCGCTACCCCCACCCACCTGGAGCATGGCCCCGACCTTCCCCGACAGCATGGCCGATCGCGGGTCGGTGCCGAGGACCGAGACGGTCCCTTCCTGCGTGTGCTGGAGGGCGAGGAGAATGGAGATGGCCGTCGACTTCCCTGCCCCATTGGGACCGAGGAGCGCAAGGGTCTCGCCGCGCGCCACCTCGAGGTCGACGTGGTCCAACGCGACGAGCGAGCGATAGCGGTGCACGACGCCGGAAAAGCGCACCGCCGGATCGCCGCCATCGTCACCGACGCGCGGAGGGTCACATCGAACATTCATCTCTCGATACTCATCGGCGCGCCAGGCTCGTTCCTTGAGGTGTGCAGCCGACGACAGGCGGGATCCTTGAGCCGGGTCCCGGACCGGCTCGGGAATCGACCGCATGGCAATCCACTTGTTCCTCGCCGTGACGCCAGCTGAGCGAACCGCCGTTCTCGCTGACGAGGCCGTGACCCTGGATCGCCCGGGCAACGCCCATCGGATCGGTGTAGATGACGTTCGACCCTAACGGCGGGCTCGCACTCCTGCAGCGCTACGGCCTCGAGCGCTCCAACCAGAGCGACTGGTCCGCACCAGCGCGAAGGAGCGTGCGGCCACGTTCGCGCCGGCTGCCTAACCTCTGAACCATGACCGATCGAGGGCTGGTGCGAGTCGAGCAGGGACATAAACGCGTGCGGACCTATCTCGGCGGCGAGCTCGTCGCCGACACGACCAGGCCGTTGCTCGTGTGGGAGATCCCGTACTTCCCTGCGTACTACATCCCTGCCGCCGACATCCGCGGGGGGCTACTCGTGGACTCGCCGAAGACGGAGCACTCGCCGAGCCGCGGTGACGCCACCTTCTTCGACGTGAAGACTCACGGGGCCGAAGCCGCCAACGCTGCGTGGACCTACTCCGACTCGCCGATCGAGGAGCTACGCGGCGCCGTCCGCTTCGAGTGGGAGGCCATGGACGCCTGGTTCGAGGAAGATGAGCAGGTCTATGTCCATCCTCGGGACCCGCACTCGCGCGTTGACGTGCTCCGCAGTTCCCGACGCGTGGAAGTCGAGATCGCCGGCGTCAAGGTGGCGGACTCTGTGCGACCTGTGCTTCTCTTCGAGACTGGCCTTCCGGTTCGGTACTACCTCCCGAAGACCGACGTCCGCTTGGATCTGCTGCGATCTTCGGCACGCACCTCCAAGTGTCCGTACAAGGGTACGGCCGAGTACTACTCGGTGACGGTCGACGGCACGAAGCACGAAGACATCCTCTGGTGGTACCGCTACCCGCTTCAGGAGACCGCCGGCATCGCCGGCCTCGTGTCGTTTTACAACGAGAGGGTCGACATCACCCTCGACGGGGTTCGACTCGAGCGCCCGGACAGCCACTTCGCCTGAGTCAGATCCTCCCCACTCACAAGCGGCCGAGATGGTCCTTCGAGAGCCGTGCCGGCGCTCGCGCCAACCACGCCTCGACGACGACAGGTTCCAGCTGAGCACAAGGGATTCGTTCGAGGCGGACGAGGACCGCTGCGTAGCCGTCGAAGTGAGGCGTCGTGAAAAAGACGGCTGGATCCTCGGCCAGCAGTGCTTCCTTCTCGCCGAGGTCCTCGACCATCGCTCCGAGAACGGGTCCTTCGGGCGCCTGGTCACCAAGGGCTGCCAGGTCAGCCGTGCGCAGCGGACGCTCCCAGACGAACAGCTTGTTGTTCACGCGCCACCCGGCATTGCCACGAGACTCGCGCTCGGTCGTCTCGGGTAGGGCAAGGGCGAATTGACGAACGTCGTTCCAGTCGGCCACGAACCCAGGCTACGGCGGGTGGTCGCGCACGATCACGTTGCAACTCTGAGGCGGACGTGCGTTTCGTCATCCCGGTGGCGTGTCGCCTCGAAGCGCCTCGGTCACGGCGCCGATGATGTCGTCGGTGCCCACGTCGACGGCGGGGCGTGCTTCCGTCAGGGCCGCCGTCACGACCGGTAGGTCTGCTTCCGAGAACCGCAGGAGCCTGCGGCTTTGCAACCGGCGGTACAAGCCGCGGGCGACCATTTGCGGATCCCTGTAGCCAAGCCACCACCGCTCGTCGCTCATAGCCGCCACGAGCTCGCGCCAGCGCCGAGGGTCTGCGGAGGAGACCGCCTCGGTGACATCGGGCGCTCTTGCAAGCACCTGGCTGAATTCCTCCGTGACCCCAGGACGAGTCAGGAGGCAGCCGTCGAGGAGAAGCTCGTAGCCTGCGTGGCCGACGGCTCGAGCCGGCCCGGCGGGAAGGCCTGCCTCCAGCAGGCCGTCACGTATCTGCCCCGATCCGGTGTGAAACGACGCGAGGGCGTGGAACGCCTTGTCGGTCCGATGGTGAAGCGCGACCCCCTCCTCGACAGATGGAGACAAGAGCGACCTCTCGATCCGAGCGCCGGCCATCGACGCCAGATCCGGCAAGGCGGCTCCGAAGGCGTGCCCCCAGCTGGCCCCGGCGCAACGGAGGGCAACGTGAGAATGGGCCACGAAGTTCATCACCCGTACCGTAGGCTGACCCGGACAGGAATCCTCCAGGGGGAGCCTAGGCAAGAGATGCTTCAAACCGCTACGAGAATCGCCGCCGGAATCCCGCCGCCGTGCAGTTCGTTGCTGCACTGCAGCTACGAGCCGGGCACTCATTTCTCGATGCTCGGACTCCTCCTCCGCCTCGTTGTCATGGGTGGGCTCGTGCTCGGTGTCCCCTTGGTGCTGCGGTACACCCGGAGAGGTCCTGACTCAGGGTGGTGGTGGTGGAAGACATGTCCGCCACCCGATGACCCTCGGACACCTTCACCGGGCGGCGGTTCCTTGCGGCCTCGAGAGGCTCCCGAACGATCACATCGTCGGCGGCCACCACCAGCACCTTCGAGGCATGCTCACCGTGTCGGAAGCGGGCATCGACTGATCGGCCGCGACTGACACGACCTCGAACCATGGCCAGGAGGCTCGCCCTCCGTTCCCGGACGAGACCGGGCGAGCGTCCCAGCACCGCGGGGGACGAGAGTCGTCCCGTTGGCGTGATCTCCCCGTTCCAAGCGGTTCAATCCCACGCTCCTGTCGCCAGTTGCCTGGTGGCGACGTTGAGGCGGTTGAAGACGTTGGTCGTGGCGATCATGACGCGTGGCTCCGGTTCAGCCGCGCCGTGATCCTGAGCGCGAGGCCACCTACTTGCATGTCTCTTGTTTATTGCTCCAGAGCTGAGGAAGAAGATAGGTATTGCCGGCAATCGTCTGCACCACGCTCCCGAGGTACTCGCACTTATCGGCGATCTCGGTCTCACCCAGGCACCCCAGGACGGGGTAAACCCCGGAGTTCCCGCACCACCCTTTCACATCCGGATCCGTGATTCCCTCCGCCAGCTCGTGCGACGTGCTGCTGATGGCCACCTCGGCGGTCTGGCTGAAGCTCAACCCCGTCCCGGCGCCACCGAGGCAGGTGTTTGCCGCCGTGGGATAGAGAATCACGCCATAGTCGATGTTTGGCTGGAACACGGCGGTCGAGTAGGAGTGGTAGGCGCAATAGTCTCCTGTGGGCGGACTGCACGTCTCACCGATACCGAAGGGACCCCCAGGCCCGCACAGGGAGTAGTTGGGGGGAAGGAAGAGAAGAGCAAAGCTCCCATACTGGCGCAGTGGCCAGTTCTTCATGGCGGGAGCACCCACTGTCTGTATCTCATCCATCGACTCGGTATCGTCAATGCAGTTCGCACCGCAGCTGCTACTTGGTGGCGTCGATGTATCCACGTAATCGGTGACGTAGGTGATGTTGGCGGGATTGATGTAGGTCTGACCTCCCACCGTCGTGTAGTACTGGCCGAGAACATTCTTGTATGACGCCCCGGACTTCGCGTGTGCGAGGTAGTCGGTCACCGCCGTCATGTACGAAGCCGGAATCGGATTGGAGGGCGGTGACCAGAAGATCGCATAGATGTGGGTCTGCGTCAGCACGTTGGCGCCTTGATACGTGAGGTTCTCGGGAACGAACGCAGCAGCGTCAAAGGCGAGGTCCGAGCCGATGTCCGAGTCGTTGTTGCTGAGGCTGAGGGCGCTTCCGGCGCACATCCGGTACGTGCCCAGATCGACCCACTGATCGCTGTAGCCGCTCTGGTCGATACCTGTCGTTGCGTTCGGCGTCCCGCAGTTGGACTCGATCGTATAGGTGGCGTCCGAGTCGTCCGCTCCCAACGCCGGAATGAACACCTTGATGTCGTACTGTTGCCCCGGCGTTTGGAGATCGGGAGTCCACGTGCCCGTGTCGGTATGGATCGGGTCCGAGGAGCCGACGGGATGTGTGAACCACATATGTCCCCCGAATCCGCTGCCCAGTTGATGCCAGTCGATGGCGCCGGTGGGATCGCCGGATCCGTCCTGCCCGAACTGGACGGTGAAGCTCCCGCTGCTCGTCCATTGTGTCGGGTTCAACGGACAGCCCGCCAGATTCCAGTTGGTTGCACTTGCTTGGGTGTCGACGATCTCTCCGTAGGACGGCACGGCGCTCCGATCAGCGGCACACGTAGCCGGCTCGGGGTTCGAGACGTGCGGTTCGGAGCTGCTGAGTGACACGGGTTGGAACTCCCGGTGGCAGTTCCCGCTGATCGAGCAGCTGACCCACGTAGCGCTCTCGTGCCACCAGCAGTGCAGGGTCGAAGACAGGGTGCAATACGGTTGAGCTGCTGGATTGCATGAGTCGGAGGAATTGCAGAACGTGGACTCCGGCGGGATCGACAGGTTCTGGCCGGCCGGTGTCGCCGACTGGTAGAAGGCTGTGCCGCCCTCGGAATACGGGTAGTCCATCCAGCCGAACACCCGCTCCTGATAGGGCCAGAGGTTCGGGGTAGCCGCGTCGCACGCGCAGTCGGAGAGGAATTCGGGGCGGTCCGGCGGGTAGACGGGGTTGATGGGGTTGTTCGCCCAACCCAGGCCGTAGTTGCCGCTGCCGTCGTTGGGGTGCACGCCGGTGTTGTAGGCCCAGATGGCAAGATACCAATCCTCGAGCGTGGCCGGGTTGGCGTCATTGACCGTGATCGAGTCGGCATACAGCTGATTCCAGAAGTTCGCCAGGATTTGCTCGGAGGCGGCAATGTTCTCCTCGTAGTCGACGGCGATCTTCTCTTGCGTCGCAAGGGGATCGGCCCCCACGGTCATGAGCGAGGTGACCTGACCGACGCCGTAACCGCAGTCGGCCGCTGCATAGTCGATGGTGTCGTCGTTGCTGTCGGTCCCGTAGTAGTTGGCGATGAGCGGGTCGCCGGCCATGCCCCTCGGCGCGTGGTACGAAGCTTGGTCCCAGTTGGACTCCGTCGCGAAGATGCCTTCCATCACCTGGGGGGGGACCGTTGCCGTCTTCCCCCCGCTCAAGGCGGGTTCCGGGAAGTCGGAGCTCGTTGCGTAGCTCGGCAATCCGAGGTTGTCGAAGCCGGACGGTCGGGCCTTGGTACCGGTGAGCTTGTTGCTCGCCGCGAGCGTGAGGGCCCAGTTGATCATCGGCCCGCTCGGCTGCGGCACCTGAACGTCCGGGGTATTCGGCGAACCTTCCAGACCTGATACCCCGCGCGGCACGGCGCATGTAGGCGTCTGGGTACTTTGGCTGCCAGTCGCGTCGAGTCCCGCGGCTGGCGTCGCCACGGCGACACGGGACACCGGAGCGGCGGTCGGGAAGCGACGGGTCGTGACAGCGCCGCCCGGCGTCACGATCTCCTCGGCCTCGTCAACCGACGCGACCTGGCTCCGAGCCGCTCTGTGTGAGGCAACAGCGGTAGTCGGCAGCGCCAGGGCGTCACCGTCCAGTGACACGGTGTCTCGGCGTGGCGAGTTCGGCACGATGACGGTCAGGTCTTTTGTTCCCGCCACCGCCACGATGTTCTCGAGGATGTTGGCCCCACCGGAGCCGCCGGCGATCTGCGCCGCACCGGGACGCCCGCTCCCGAGGACTAAGACACGCCCGGCTGCGACGTAGAGGGCTTGGGAGACGCCGGCGTGATCGACGAGCAAATCCACGCCGCCGTCGGAGGTTGGGTGGACATCGTAGGGAACGCTCTCGAAGGCGGCGCCGTCGGGCCGCCATCCGCCCGGCGTCAGCTGTTCGAGGCGGTTTCCGAGCGCGGCGACAGCCGTGTGCCCGACCGGCACGGCGGAGGTGTACTCACCCCGAGCGGTCTCCGTCACCTGCGCTCCGCTGGCCAGGTCTCCCACCGTGACCGTCGTCCGGGATTCGTTGCCCCCTGAGTACCCGGTGACGGCGTACTGCTCGGCGATGCCGCAGCCCGGATCGAAGTACGCCAAGCTGAGCTCCCCCGCCAGCAGCGAAACCCTCCCCGTCAAGAGGTTGACCGCATAGCCGAGACCGCCGCTGTCCATGGTGGCGGGGTCGTTGGTTGCACTCCGTGGCGCCGTGACGACCACGGCATACTTGCCGTCGCCGGTGACGCACTGCTGGCCGATGGCGAAGTCGCTCGGATTGGGTGATGCGAGAGCGGCGATGGCCTTCCAGTGCCAATCCGAGGACCGGCTCGCCACATAGAGGTCGTACTGCCCGAGCGTCGAGCGTCCACTCACGAGAACATCCGCACCATGAGTGATCGACGGACTTTGCGCCGGCAGCGTCGCCGCAACCGTGGTCACCGCGCTCCAGCTCGATATCGGCAGGAGAGCGAGGGCGATAGCGGCCAACGCCCATCGCGGGCGGATGTGCCAGCTCACGACGGACCGGAGTCTCAGTATCCCGGACACGGGTGGACCAAGCCGTTTGTACCCGTGTTGAGCCACCCGTCGCTGGACACACCGAGCCACGCCTCGCCGTAGTAGTCGCTCAGGTCGTCCCAGACGTTCGTCCAGCCGTAGGCTCCATCGACTCGGTCGTTGGCGATCTGGCAGTCGATGTTCACCAACGTGCCGTAGGCGAGGGTGCACTGGAAGGGGTCGCAGGGCGCCTTCAGGAAGTGCTGCGGCGGGCTGTCGGGAAACCACTCGCGGATGTAGAGCCCGCTTCGAGCCACGACCCGACCGGTGAACGTGCCGTCAGCGTTGCGATGGAGGATCTGGATCGCCGGTGCCGATGCGGCCGGCCGTGAGGCTGAAGCCGGACGGGCCGCCGCCGCTGAGCTGATCTGGGCGAAACCCAGGACGGCCGTGACGGCCAGAGCCGAACAGACAACGGAGAGGATTCGCTTCATCGGGAGCTCTTTTCTTCTGCGAGGACGGGCTACGGGAGGAAGGGCCATTGTCAGCCCGTCTGTCGCGTGAAGCGAGCTTGGGTATCGCGCGCCCCACGCAGCGTGATTCGTCGCGTCGGATCGGGTGATCGTCCAGAAGCGCGAATCCGGTGGGTACTGGGGGTTTATCTAGGGGTGCATCGCGCCGCGTAACATGGCAGCTGGCTGAAGCGATCGAGAGGGAAGGCGTGTCGCAGGCTCGCCGGGTTGTCATCGTCGATAATGACCCGGTCACCCGGGGCGGACTGAGCGCGATCCTCGACGGGTTCAGCGAAATCGAGCTCGTGCGCTCCGTCGATCACGACACCGCGCTGTCCTTCACCGAGGAATGGGACGCGATCGACGTCGCCATCGTCGATGCATCGGACTCGCGGCGCCGCGAGGGAGACCAGTTCCCCGGCGTGGCCGTTGTGCAGTCGGCTCGCACGCGGCGGGCTCCCGGCGATCTGACCTTGGTGGTTCTCACCGGCCAGGCGCTTCATCAGGGTCTTCAGCGGCGGATGTGGGAGGCAGGGGCGGATTTCTTCTATCCCCGCGACGAAGGCATGACCGAGTCCGAGCTTGCTGGCGTCGTCCTTCGCCCGGAGGAGAAACGGCGCATGGATACGATGCCCGTCGAGTTGCCCGGAGAGCTTGGGGTCGGCCCACGGACGACGGTGAACAAGGTTCTGGCGCGCCTCGACTCGCCGGAGGCTCGCGAAGCGCTCAAACACGGAGGTGCCAAGAAGTCCGACCCGCATGGGCCAAGGAGCCGCTGGTGGGACCACCTGCGCGAGCTTGCCGGGGGGCCGGGGGGCCTCACGCCCCGCAAGGCGAGCGGCGATCTCGCTCTCGATCAGGACAAGCCCTCGATCGTCCAGCTGCGAAAATTCTGGGAAGCCATGACGCAGGTGGCAGAAGGCCGGCGCGACCGGTGACGCAGCCGCTTGCGACCGGGCTCGGCGACCATGAGGTCCTCGGACGAGCGAGCCGCCTTCACCTCACGTGCCGGATCCTGGCGAGGATCCTGCAGGGATTGAGCAAGCAGGGCGCGTCGCCCAGGCGATGGCATCGGGGCGCTCTGGGCGCCTGGGTGGCATGCGACCTCGTCGTCTGGCGGGCGCTCAAGGCTGGGGCGATCTCGCTGCCCGCTCGCCTCTGTATCGATCTCGCGGACGTGGCGTTCTGGTCCGCCAGGTCCGATGTCGAGCTGGTTGCCAACCTTGCCGCCGAGATCGCGGTGGAGCTCGAGGCAGGTATGTCGTGGGGAGCGCTTGGTCTTGCAGTACCCGCTCTCGAAGCTGCGGCGTCGACGGCGTCTCGCCGAGCGCGGCGTTCACCGGCCGACCTGCAGGCGCACGTCCCCCACTTCGGCGCCGTCCTGGCCGGTATGGCGCTGCGCTGGACCGAGCGAGCCCGGCTCGACGAAGCGCGTCTGCTGCACTCGGCCGAGCTGTCTGCCAAGCAAGTGAGAAGTTTCCTGGCGGGACAGAACGACGTCGCCATGGGAGCGGGGTCGATTGTCGACCAGCTGACGCCTATCGCGATGCTGCTCGAGGCTTCGGCTCCGGAGTCGCCGTTGACGAGAGTGCGAGCCGGGTGGAAGGCGAGCCTCGCAGATCAGTCCGCCAGCCACGGGGTCTACCTCGACCAGGCCCTCCGGCTGTGGCAGCAGCGTCACAACGAGCATCCGGATCTCTCCGGTTTCGTCGTCGTAACCACTCGTGAAGGCGAGGGAACGACGCTACTCACGGGATACCAGGCACGTGAGCTCGCCATCGGTCTCGAGGACCTTTCGCTCCGGGGTGAAGTCCTGGTCGAGCTGGCGCACAAGAGGAGCTCGGGCCACACGCCCCGCACGCCGGATCGGTTGCCCGGGCGGGAATTCGATCTTCTCGTAAACGGGATGCCCGTCGCTGTCCCGAAGGATCCGGCTGTTCACGTGGCCGAGTTCGAGGCGGCGCCCGTCGCCCTGCTCTTCGGCGCCTTCGCGGCCCTGATGCCGATCCGCCGCGAGGATGGTTCCGTCCCCCTCGGGTGGGCGGGTCTCTCGTGCGCGTCCTACCTGGTGGCGTCTCGAAGGTTCTTCCAGCGCCGGCCTGCACAGCCGAACGATGCCGTCGCCGTTGCCCTTGGCTTGGCGGTAAGTCACGGCGCCGTCTGCTCCCGCTTTGCCCGCGCCGCACACAGCGCGGCCGGGCGCCAGCTCTATCCGGGCACGTACGGGTTGGCGCCGGCAATGATCGTCCTCCCAGCGAGCTGGTCCGGTCTCTCAAGGGCAGAGCGCCACCTTGTCCTCGTCGCTCTGGCTGGTATCACCTGCCTCGCCTACGCCGTGGTCGATCAACCCCGGTCGCTTCTCGACCTGGCATGGGCGATGGCCTGGCCCATGGCAGGCACGGTGGCGTCGATCACGATCCCGAGCGCGATGGCTCGGCAATCCGAGCGGCTGGCCGACGAGCTCGAACGCGATGACCGGACGGCCCAGGCAGCCGCATTCGAGGCGGGGCGGAAGAGCGTGCTCGATCTCGTCGCGAAGGCCTGCGAGGACGCCAAATCGCTCCTCGAGATGCGCCGGGATCTCCCGGACGGGGTCCGAGCCGAAATCGAGCGGCGCCTCGCGGCCATACAGTGACGAACGAACCTCAGCGGGCGAGGCCGTTGCGGTGGGCGTAGGCGGCGGCCTGCGCCCGGTCCCGGCTGCGGGTCTTGGCAAAGATCCTGTTGACGTGCGTCTTGACGGTGGCCTCCGCCACGTACAGCTGCTCGGCGATCTCGGTGTTGGACTGCCCTTTGCCGATGAGCGCGAGGACCTCTGCTTCGCGAACAGTCAAACCGTCAGGCAGGATGGACGGCCGGCCGGGGCTCGCCTGGGCCGCCTTCAACAGTGACGCCTGCACCACCGGATCGAGCA
>Ga0182024_10026029_pt1 | contig 10297 bp, 8 predicted proteins | sample P32metaG_FD_120480 | JGI IMG/M metagenome (GOLD analysis project Ga0182024, IMG submission 120480) | Permafrost microbial communities from Stordalen Mire, Sweden - P3-2 metaG (Illumina Assembly) | ecosystem: Environmental > Terrestrial > Soil > Wetlands > Permafrost | place: Sweden: Stordalen...
CCGCTGCCGACTTGCAAGATGAGCTCTACCGGCAGGAGGGACACGATTCCGAAGGCGACAACCCCCGAGGAGGTCACCACGCCAAAGAAGTTCCAGAGGCCGCTCCATACAACCGCGATATGCGGTTCGAGAGAATGGGTGTAAATCACGGTGGCCACCGCGTTTGCGGTATCGTGAAATCCGTTTACAAATTCAAATCCCAGCGCCACCAGCAAAGCAATTCCCAGCAGAATGTACGGCCAAGTGGAAAGCATGCGTACGCCAGAAAGGTCACGCGCAATACTAGTGCCGATGTAAATCAATCCGGCGATCAAGACGCCGGTAAAAATGAGCATCCCGGCCTTGCCGGGACCTTTAGACATTTTTTCATGGAGGCTGTGGCGTTCGGTGGCCGGCCCGGGGGCTATAGCTGGCCTCGCCTGCGCTGCTGCTGTAGACATATTCTCCCTGCATTTCCCAAGATTTGCCGGCTTCGGAGAGAGGGACCGCCAGCATTCGGAGCGAGTTTTATATGGCAGGATGTGTTACAGGCGGATGAACGTACTGGGCGGGTTCGTTCACACTGACTGGGCAGGGCTAGTAGCGGTCAATTGCTCGGCGAATTGGTGATGGCTAAAGCAGGAACCTTACTTCCGGCCGTGACACTCCAAGTAAAGCCTACTTTGAGAGGGATTATGCGATCGCGAAATCTGGCCAGACTGGCGACATTTGACAAGGAGTCCGGTGGGTTGAACATTATCGTCGAGACGCCCAAGAACGCGCGAACGAAATACAAGTACAGCGAAAAGTATGGGATGTTTCAGTTCGATAAGGCCCTGCCGTATGGATTTTCATTTCCTTTCGAATTTGGATTCGTGTCGTCGACGCTGGGCGGCGATGGTGACCCGCTTGATGTGCTGGTTCTTGCGGACGAACCTAGCTTTCCCGGTTGCCTAATCCTCGGTCAGATTTTGGGCGTATTGCAGGCGGAACAGACCGACGGCAAGGAGGTCAATCGCAACGACAGGTTGGTTGCCGTGCCTCTCAACTTAAAGACTCACGAGCCGGTGATTGCTGTCAGCAGGCTGGACAAGACGCTTATCGCAGAAATTACAGAGTTTTTCGTGCACTACAACGAGATGCAGGGCAAGAAATTCAAATCACTGGGATTCGGCAGCCCGCAACGCGCCATGGAATTGATTGAAGAAGCTCGCAAACGAGCACGAAGAAAAGGGAAGTGATGGTCGTCCGTCAGGTCTTGTGTAAGTAGGGTTGCGGAAGGCAGGGAGAATCCGGATGCGTAGACATCGTCTTATCCACGGAATAGCAAATCTTCTCCAGGTTACAGTCAACGCAACGCGGTCTTCGCGCCACGCAAACTCGCCGGCCATGCCAGATAAGCTGATGCGAGAATTCAATCCATTTATTTTCGAGAATCACAGCCATCAGGTCCTGCTCGATTTTCTGTGGCTCACTCTTTCGTGACAAGTCCAAACGCCGCGAAAGTCGCATCACATGCGTATCGACGACCACGCCTTTGGCGATTCCGTACGCTGTGCCCAACACTACGTTAGCGGTTTTGCGCGCCACGCCAGGAAGCGTGAGTATTTCTTCCATGGTGCGCGGCACCTCGCCCTTAAACTCCTCCACGATGGCTTTACTCGCGCCTATCACCGACTTAGTTTTGTTTCTGAAGAACCCTGTGGGCCGAAGATCTTGCTCAAGTTCTCTAGGATCGGCGTATGCGAAAGCTTTAGGGTTGGGATATTTCTTGTATAGGGTCGCAGTAACCTGGTTTACTCGCACGTCCGTGGTCTGGGCGGACAGAATCGTGGATATCAGTAGTTGAAAAGGATTTTCATGTTTAAGTTCGCAGGTAGCTTTCGGATAAGCCTCGTCCAGACCGGCAAGAATTGCGCTGATTCGTCGCGGATCGGTTCCGAGAACACATTCCTTTTTACCAATCCTGCGAGTTTTCCACGGAGACTGACCACCCTTTAAGGACCGGGCAGGCGTTTTCTTTGCTCGTGCAGATTTGTTTAATGATTTGGAGGCGCGCATGACGCGCCAGAATAACACAGGAGCCTGATGGACTTTCTAACACCGACTCTTGCCGAGACATACCGGTTCGTCGCGCAAATCGATCGGCAATCAAGATTTGTATCGCGAGGTACTTAGAAATTCGAGCACCCGCCGAAAGGCCTTGCCGCGATGACTGTGTTGGTTTTTTTCTTCGGGTGATAGTTCCGCGAATGTTTTGCCTAAAGCAGGCAAATAAAAAACTGGATCGTAGCCAAACCCACCCGTGCCGCGCGGAGCTTCCAGGATTTCTCCCTGCACGAGATTGCTGATCACGGCTATCGGCCGCTGTCGTTCGACCACCGCAATCACGCAGCAAAAATGCGCGGCGCGATCCGTATCCGTTTTGCCATTCAGCTCATGCAAAAGCTTGGCGATTCTTTCTTCGCTGGAGGCATGAGGGCCGGCATAACGCGCGGAATGGACGCCCGGTGCGCCTCCGAGCGCGGGAACTACCAGCCCGGAGTCATCAGCAAACAAAATGCCATCAGTTAATTGTGAATAGAAGAGCGCCTTGCCGAGCGTATTCTCGCCAAATGTTGGCGCGTCCTCTTCAAACACTGGTAGGGACTCGAACTGCGGCAGCAGTTCTACTTCTGGAGCCACAGCAGCATTGGCCGAGGCCGTCGGCGCAAGCGCGCGAAATTCCGCAAGCTTCCCCGGATTTGACGAAGCGAAATAAATCTTAGCGGGCTCGCGCACTGAATTTTGAGGGCAGAACAGCGCGTTGATCTTCGGTCAGCCGCCGTATCCCTGTCGCGGCCAGCGCCAACAGATCCTGCATTTCGATGCCTGAGAATGGCCGTCCCTCAGCCGAAGCTTGAATTTCCACGAAGTGCCCGTCGCCGGTCATCACCACATTCATGTCCACTTCGGCCCTGGAATCTTCTTCATAAGCCAAATCCAGGAGTGCGCGATCATCTACAATTCCCACACTGGTGGCCGCCACCGTGTCGATCAACGGCGAACTTTTCAAAATTCCCGCAGCCACCAGTCGTTCGAATGCGAGTGCCAACGCCACGAAAGCCCCGGTAATGGAAGCTGTACGAGTGCCGCCATCGGCCTGGATTACATCACAGTCGATCCATACGGTGCGCTCGCCCAACGCTTCTTGATCTGTGGCTGCGCGCAATGATCTGCCGATTAATCGTTGAATCTCAAGCGTGCGGCCGGATTGTTTTCCACGAGCAGCTTCGCGCGGAGTGCGCTCTTCGGTAGCGCGCGGCAACATTCCGTATTCGCTGGTTACCCAGCCTTTTCCGCTGCCTTTTAAAAAACCTGGCACGCCGTCGTCGATTGTGGCGGTGCAGATCACGCGGGTATTGCCCAATTCAATCAGTACGCTTCCTTCAGCGGTAGCAATGAAGTCGGGGGTAAGTTTCAGAGGACGCATCTGATCGGCATTTCGCCCATCACTTCTTTGTCTGGCTGCAATCGCCACTATGGATTCCTCGAATCTTTTATTGGTGCGCGTGACGTGCGTAAGTTTGCCGGGAGGCGCTCTAGGGTGTCAATGCCGGACTACTGTTTCGTAACGACGGAAGCCAATTTGAAGGTTCACTTTTCGAGATTTGCGCCGCCCGTGGACTGACTACGAACGAACCGGTGAGATCAAGGTGACCCGCGAGTGTCTCAACTTCCTGTCCATGAATCAGAATCTTCAAACGCATGATTTGCGGAACGTTGGCCGCCAAGGTCTTGGTAATCGAATCGACTGCCGTTTGTTCGCTCTCGATTCCGGACGGGATGGAACTCGCCAGGCCCTCCGAAAAATCCGCGATGCCCGTGCCATCCGGCAGGAGATAAAAGGCCAATAATACCGCGTCGGGCGGCAAAGTCCGCTGTTCCGGATCGACCGGACCAGCCAACAACGTGTTCAAAACCTGCTTGGCACGCAACGCCGGGTCGGGTGACAACGGCAGATCAACGCTCACGGCTGCAAGCGAACCATCCTCTGCGTTCGAAGCCCAAAATAATTTGGCTTTTACGCGCGGCTCAGTTGGATTGGTCGTAAGCGATTGGGTCAGTTCTCTGCGGGCTTGCTCTTCCGTTTGCGGCTCAATTTTCGCTGTCTGTTTCACGCGGCGCTTGAGAATGGGAAAGTACAGCGCGGCAATAATCACCGCGCCAAACAACCCCCCGAGTATCAGTCGCAGCCACCGGGAGTTCATCGCAGTTCTCCAGATGTGGTGGCGATCACGTACGAAGGGCGGAATGCGGTTATCCCACGGGCGATGGCGTCCGCGAGCCCCGGAGCCATACGGTCCAGTTCCTCGCGAGTGTCCACCGCAACGCTGGAAATTTCCACTGCGATAGCTGGTGCAGCGGTTGTGCGTAATTGGCGAATTGCCGACGCCTGCGCGCTGTCCGGCGAGCCTTTAAATCTTTGCGCCAGATTTCCCTGCACGATGTCGCCGAGTTTGTGACTCAATCCCAGAAAGGGAGCCTGCGCGCGATCCCAGGGGATTAAGCCGTTTGGTTCACGGCCAGTGGGCAGATCGGAATTTACGTACACCCGCGCGGTTCCCGGCACGCCGGTTGAGGATACGTGCAAGGTCACGAATACCGCGCCAGTTTGTGCGTTGGCCAAAGCGGAGCGATCGTCGAATGAAGGGTTTTCGTTGGCTAAGCGTGTTTGCACGACTTGGAAGCCCTGCGCTTCCAGCGCCCGGCGCACTTGTGCAGCGAATTGCAAAACGATTTCGCTTTCGCGAAGGCCGCCGGTACCACGGGCGCCCGTGTCGGTGCCGCCGTGGGCTGGATCAAGAACGACAGTATTTAATCCCGTGCGCGGAAAGGGTTGCGCGGACGGGGTTGCTGGAGGGGCCGCACTTGGTTGAGAAGAGTTTTGCTGAGGGATGGGGGGCGCCGCGGATGACGCCGGAGGAGATTGTGAGGTTGCCTGCGGTAAAACGGAAAGCGCAGCAGGCAAACCCAGGACCGTAGTGAATAAAGCGAACGAGCAGCTATACAACAGGATTCTGAAAGGTTGATTTACAACGCGATTCGCCACATCGAGCAGCATACCAAATCCGCCAGCAAAACTGAGGTGCGCAAAACGACGCGCAACGAAAAAGGGACGGCCTGCACCAGCCGTCCCATCGCAATAGCACCGTCAACTGTTAGTTGGAAGGCGGCGGCTGTTGCTGCTTGGCTGCGTGGTTCTCACGCATGTTTTCCTTCATCTGTTTCCGTTGATCGGGGGTGAGCACCTTTTCTACCTGTTGGTGCGTGTCACGGTGGATTTCACGGATTTTCGCTTCTTTCTGATCGGCCGGCAGCGACGCGTCATTCTTCACCGCGTCGACGCGTGACCTGGCGCCTTCGTGGATTTGTTTGATTTGTGCTTTCTGGTCGTCCGTGAGGTTCAGGTTCGCTAAGGCAGCGGCGCCCCTGTCTTCCCGCTGGGGTTGCGCTTGCGTTTGTCCCTGAGCTGCGTCGGGCGCGTTATTTTGCGCCTGACTTATGGCCGGGAATACGCTAAGGAGCACAAAGGTAGCGGTTATTGCGAGTTGCTTCGACATGTTCATTTGGGGTGTCCTCTCTCTTTTGGGCCGGATTCTTCGTTCAGCTGTATAACCCCCCGGTCAACGGAATGTCGCGTTCACGCTAAAGCGCTACAAGGCATTGAACTTTGCCTTCTGCAACAGGGCGTTTACGCGCACGCGGTCGTGTTCCCAAAGGGACTTCCACTGCTCCACCAAATCTTTCGCGGGAGTTTCCCATTTTTCCATATTAGCAACGGCATCTGCGGACGCCGCAGAATCGGATCTTTCTACAATGGCCAGCAACGCAGTTATTGCCGCTAACGCGTCGCGCAGGGTAACCGCTTTTTCCCCGGGCAACGCTAAAAAGCCGAACTCGAAATCCGCTTCGCTTTCCGCACCAACAAGATCGGCCGCCTTTTTATCAAGCGTGGAAAGGGCTTCCGTTAGTTCGACATGGAAAGCGGTCTCTTTTTTGCGCGCAGCAATATTTGTTTTGAGTTGTTGCGCCTGGCGAACTGCGGACGACAGTTCTCCAACTCTGCCCGCTAATCGAGTCTCTGCCTCGAACAACTTCTTCAGATCGGCTTGAGACGTTTTCACGCGCGGATCCATCTTCACAACTAAGGGCTGCGAGATAGTCGAGTTGTTTACCGTCAATTTCACGGTGTAGTTGCCGGGCAGGACAGTGGGTGGGAACGGGCCATAGAATGAGGTGTGCACGCCTTCCGGAAAGGCGTAGTGCAGGTCCCAGACAAATCGGTGCATTCCTGCTGCGGCGGATAGCGGCTGGGATTCGTTGACCCAAAATGGCGAAAATTGCAAGTCCTCAAGCTTGGTCTTGGGCAACACATCGTCGCTCGAGAAACGTCGGACCAGCGTGCCCGCCGCATCAAAAATTTCCAGTTTAATGGGCCTTTTTGCCGCGTCTCGAAGGAAGTAATCCAGTACCGCACCGGTTGGCGGATTATTTGCCACCGGTTCATCAAGCGGCACCGGAGTGCCCTGATCCGAACCGGGGCGCACACGATAGGCAGTTGCGGGCTCGAAAAGCCACGTGGCGGCCTGTGTCACTTGGGCGTTCAACTGCCGCAGGGGGGCGATGTCGTCGAGTATCCAGAACGACCGCCCGTGCGTGGCGATGACCAAATCGTCATCGTGGATCACCAGGTCCCGCACGGATGTAGTCGGTAGATTGAGCTGAAGCGGTTGCCAGTGGTCGCCGTCATCAAAGGAGACGAACACCCCTTTTTCGGTGCAGACGTAAAGCAACCCTTTACGCGCGGGATCTTCGCGGACGCAATTCAGAAAATATCCTTCGGGTATCCCGCTCGAAACAATCTGCCAGGTCTTTCCGGAATCGCGCGTGCGATACAGATACGCGTGCAGGTCTTCCAAGCGGTGCCGGTCCACAGCGGCGTACGCGGTGCCCGCGTCGAAATGGGACGTTTCGATGTGCGTGACCTTGCTCCAGGCTGTAATTTCCGGTGGCGTTACATCGCTCCAGGTTTTTCCGTCGTCTTGCGTCAGTTGGATTAGACCGTCGTCCGTGCCTGCCCAGATTTCTCCTTTCTGCACGTAGGAAGGTCCGATGGTGTAAATGACGCCTCGGCGTTTTTCCTTGCCTGCGTCGGCAACCGTTGGCGGATCGAGATTGGGAGGCACGCCTGGATCTTCACGCGTCAAATCAGGACTAATTTCCTGCCAGGAATTGCCATGGTCTGCCGTGCGGAACATCACTTGGGCACTGAAATACAGGACGCCCGGGTCCAGCGGCGAGAAAACCAGTGGCAAGGTCCAGGTACGCCGGAAATTACCTTGCTGCGCAAGCGATGGTGGAACGGCCTGCGTTTGTTCGTTGCTCAGGTCCTGCCGGTCTACGAACCCTCCAAAAATCACGCCTGGATTCTGCGGGTCGGGCGCGATATAACCGTTCTCGTCGCCTGCCGCGATTGGACGCCAATCGTGAAAATTCAGCTCGCGGTAGCTGCCACGGCTGGGCATCGCAACGGAGCCGCTGTCCTGCTGCGCTCCGTATACCCAGTAAGGGAATCGATTGTCGGTGCTCACGTGGTAGAACTGTCCGGTCGGCTGGTTGTACCAGGAACTCCACGTCTCGCCACCATTGAGGGTGATGATGGTGCCCTGATCGCATCCCAGAATCATGCGTCTAGGCTCGTCGGGATCAATCCATAACTGGTGATAGTCGTCGCCACCCGGGGCTCCTTTGAATACTGCGAAGGTTTTTCCTCCGTCACGCGAGCGGAAAAGCGCGGTGTCGGGTACGTACACCGTGTCTGGATCTTTGGGATCCACGGTGACTTCGTCGAAATACCAACCGCGTTGCCAGATACGTTTGTCTTGCGACACCAGTTGCCAACTTTGGCCTGCGTCGTCCGAGCGGTACAGGCCGCCGGCTTTGGCGTCGATGATCAGATAAATACGCCGCGGATTGCTGGGCGCGAAGGCGATTCCGATTCGGCCAACATCCTCGGTAGGCAAACCGTTGGCGTTCACTGTTTCCCAGTTTTCTCCCCCATCGCGCGAGCGATACAGTCCAGTGCCGGGGCCCTTCGACGGTGGATAAACATTCCACGGAGGCCGGCGGGTTTGAAGCATCGCCGCGTAGATAACTTTTGTGTTTCCCGGCTCGAACGCCAGATCGATGGCGCCGGTATTTTCGTCGTGAAACAGGATGCGCCTCCAGGTCTTTCCTCCATCAGTTGAGCGAAAAACGCCACGCTCGGTATTTGGTCCGTAAGCATGGCCCAGCGCAGCGACATAAACCTTGTTGGGATCGGCTGGGTCTATGAGAATTCGCGCGATCTGCCGAGAATCGGTCAAGCCGATGTGCGTCCATGTCTTCCCCGCATCGGTGGATTTATACATTCCGTTGCCATAGCCGATGTCTGAGCGCATGTCCGACTCGCCTGAGCCGACATAGATCACATTGGGATTTGATGGTGCTACGGCGGTCGCGCCTATCGAACCGACTGGCTGTGAGTCGAAGATAGGGTTCCAGGTCCGTCCTGCATCATTCGTGCGCCACACTCCCCCGTCGACGGAGCCAAAGTAGAACAATTCCGAGTGACCACGAACGCCGGTAACCGCCAAAACTCTGCCGCCCCGAGACGGGCCGATAGAGCGCCAACGCATCTCCTGGAACAATTTTTCATCAAACTGTGGGGCTGTTTCTTGCGCGCACAGGCGCGGCGCTTGCAGCCCACTGAATCCCAAAATGAAGAACGGTAGATAGGTGAGCAGCAATGCCAGTCGACGAAGAATTTTCACGAGGTTGCTCCGACGTCAAAAATCTATGCGAATGAGCCGGAAGTATATCGCAGCGCGAAGAATCAAAAGACAGCGGGTTTCAGATAAGGGTGATTTCAGTTAACGGAGGTAGGGCAGCCGATTTGCCAAATTTACACAGAGGCCGGGTCGGCAATTTCGCCGATCGTGTTGGTGCGCAGGCGCTTTCGCAGTTTGCGCGTGGCGGCATAAACGCAGAAACCGCTCGTCACAATCAGAATTCCGAACAACAATCCATTCATTCCCAAGACGGACTGAGTCTCGCTTTCGACCAGAGCCATGCTCAGAAGCAGGAGTGGAAACACTCCCGCCAGAATCGCGCCGGTCAAGCCGCCGGGGACACGAAATTCGCGTCGCAAATTCGGTTCGCGAATGCGCAGCACCACGAGGGTGACGAATTCAAGCATCAGCGACGCACCGTATAGCATGATGTCCAGCGTCACCAGCCGTTTGAAACCAAGGCCCAGGCAGAGCGCCCAACAGGCCGCGCACGCAACGATAGCCACCCAGGGAACTTGCGTCCGTGAACTGGTTTTGCCAAAAATTTTGGGTAGCATGCCATCGCGCGCCATGGCCAGCGGCAACCGCGAGTAGCTCATCACCAGTGCGTTGAACATGCCGAATGCGCTCATCATCCCGCCAAGCACCACGAGAAAGCGCAGCCATTCGAAGCCCAGTATTTTTCCGCCGATCAGGCCCGCAATTTGGGCCCAAGAGCCGTCTTCGGCAAACGCGGTGGCCGGGATGCCCGTAAAATACACGGCCAAGAAGGGAAGAACGTAGGTCAGTGAAACCAGGACCACAGCCGCGATCATGGCCTTCGGGTAGGTGCGCTGCGGTCTTTCCACCTCCTGCGCGATGGTGGAAGCGTTGTCCCAACCCATATAGTTCCACATCGCCACCAGAACGCCGCCGAGTAAGCCCAGGCTTGCGCCCGTACCAGTGGCATGTACGCTCGCAAGTGCCCCCGCTTTCATGGGCGCAAGGACCACGATCAGCGCGAACGGCGCCGACAGCAGAAAGAAAAGCCATAGCGAGGTAATGCCGACAACACGAATGCCGGCAAGATTGAGAGCAGCGCAGGTGACCACCACAAAAAGACCGGCGAGCACTCCGTGATTCCCAATACCAAACCAGGGCGACACCTGCTGAAGATAGAAAACGAACAAGGTCGGATAGATGGCCATGTCAAAGATACTGGCGGCCAGCGAAAGCCAGGCCTCCTGGAAGCCCCAGAAATTTCCCAGACCGCGACGCACCCACGCGTAATAACCGCCCTCTTCAGGCAGCGCGCTCGACAGCTCACCGATCATGAACGCGGTCGGCAAGCACCACAGCACCGGCAGAAACAGCAAAATCAAGATTCCATGCCCATAACCGGCGCCGCTCACGATTTCCTCGGTGCCGTACGTGCCTCCAGACACCATGAAAAATGTCGCCGCAAC
>Ga0182024_10026030_pt1 | contig 10296 bp, 9 predicted proteins | sample P32metaG_FD_120480 | JGI IMG/M metagenome (GOLD analysis project Ga0182024, IMG submission 120480) | Permafrost microbial communities from Stordalen Mire, Sweden - P3-2 metaG (Illumina Assembly) | ecosystem: Environmental > Terrestrial > Soil > Wetlands > Permafrost | place: Sweden: Stordalen...
ATGCGCGGCGTGTTCAAGGCCATCCCGGCGCGCGAGGATGTCCTGCCGGACATCAACGAGAACTTGGTGGTCGAGCTTTACTCGAAGTAGTCATGGTTTTTTTAGACCGGCACGGCCGTGCCGGAAGGTGATTTTGAAATGCAGCAGCCTTTTGTAGCCGAATTTCTGAAGCCGCGCGTGGTGAAGGTGCAGCCTCTGGCGCCGCGTCAGGCGCGTGTGGTCATCGAGCCCTTCGAGCGTGGCTTCGGGCACACGCTCGGCAACGCGCTCCGGCGCGTGCTTCTCTCGTCCATGCCCGGCAGCGCCATCACCGAAGTCGAGATCGACGGCGTGCTGCACGAGTACACGAGCATCGAGGGCGTGCAGGAAGACGTGGTCGACGTCCTCTTGAACCTGAAGTCGGTGGCGCTGCGCATGCACACGCGCGACAGCGCGGAGCTGCGCCTGCACAAGAAGGGGCCGGGACCGGTCACGGCGGGCGACATCCAGACGGACCACGACATCGATGTGGTGAATCCCGAGCTCGTGATCGCGAACCTGACCAAGGCGGGCGAGCTCAACATGACGCTGCGCGTCGAGCGCGGCCGCGGCTACCGCCCCGCTGCGCAGCGCGCGGCCTTCGAGGAGCAGACGCGCCCCATCGGCCGGTTGCAGCTCGATGCCTCGTTCTCGCCGGTGCGGCGCGTGACCTACTCGGTCGACGCGGCGCGCGTCGAGCAGCGCACGGACCTCGACAAGCTCATCATCGACATCGAGACCAACGGCACCATCGACGCGGAAGAGGCCATCCGCCGCGCGGGCAGCATTCTGAAGGATCAGCTGTCGGTGTTCGTCGACCTGCAGGGCGAGGAGGAGGCCGCGACCAAGGTCTCCGAAATGCAGTTCGATCCGATCCTGCTGCGCCCGGTCGATGAGCTCGAGCTCACCGTGAGGAGCGCCAACTGCCTGAAGGCCGAGAACATCCACTACATCGGCGATCTCGTGCAGCGCACGGAGGTGGAGCTCCTGCGCACGCCGAATCTCGGCAAGAAGTCACTCACCGAGATCAAGGAGGTCCTGCAGAGTCACGGCCTCATGCTCGGCATGCGTCTCGAGGGCTGGCCGCCGGCGGGACTCAAGCATGACGAAGAACGCGAAGTGATGTAGCCATGCGCCATCAGTTAAGCGGTCGCCAGCTCTCGCGCAATGCCCCGCACCGGCAGGCCATGCTGCGCAACATGAGCGTGTCGCTGCTGCGTCACGAGACGATCCGCACCACCTTGCCGAAGGCGAAGGAGCTGCGGCGCGTGGTCGAGCCGCTGATCACCCTCGGCAAGACCGACAGCGACTCGCATCGCAAGCTCGCATTCGCGCGTCTGCGCGACCGCACCGTCGTGGACAAGCTGTTCGCGGACCTAGGTCCGCGCTTTCGTGCCCGCCCGGGCGGCTACACGCGCATCCTGCGCATGATGCCGCGTCCCGGGGATTCGGCGCCCATGGCGCTCATGCAGCTCGTCGACGGCGCGGCGATCGAGGAGACGAAATCCGCCCCCAAGGATGCGGCGGCGAAGGGCAAGCGCGGCAAATCGGCCCCGGCCAAAGAGGCGCCCGCCAAGAAGGCGGCCGCGAAGAAAGCGGCCAAGAAGAAAACCGCCGCTCATGACCACGACCATGATCACGACCACGGCCATGATCATGACCACGATCACGATGACGCGCCGAAGAAGAAGCGCAAGAAGAAGGCGAGCGCGTAAGGATCTTGCGGGTTATTTCAAGGGGAGGGGCCCATGAGCCTGGCATCTGAGTTCAAAGAATTCGCGATGAAGGGCAGCGTCGTTGATCTCGCGATCGGCGTCGTGATTGGCGGCGCGTTTGGCAAGATTGTGAATTCCCTGGTCGGGGACATCATCCTGCCGCCGCTGGGGCTCGCCATCGGCGGGGTCAACTTCACGGATCTTGCGGTGCAGGTCGGCACCAGCCCCAAGGGTCAGCCGGTGCTCTTCAAATACGGCGCTTTCGTGCAGACGATATTCGAGTTCCTGATCATTGCCTTCGCGCTCTTCGTCGTCATCAAGGCCATCAACCGCCTGAAGCGGCCGAGCCCGTCGATGCCGGTGCCGCCGACGAAAACCGAGGCGCTGCTTCAAGAAATTCGGGACGAGCTCGCAAAGCGCTGAAGGCATCGCGGGTGAGGTTCTCGCACCCGGCGCCCGTGACCGCGAGATCATCCTCGACGCGGATGCCGCCGAAGGGCTGCAGCTGCGCGACCCGCGCCCAATTGATCTTCTGCCCGCGCGAGTCGGCGCGCGCGGCATCGAGCAGCTGCTCGATGAAATAGATCCCCGGCTCCATGGTGACGACGAAGCCGCTCTCGAGCACGCGCGTCAAACGCAGATAGTCATGTCCCGGCGGCCGCGGAATCTCCCCGCCCTCCGCCGAGCGCATCCAGCCGCCGACGTCATGCACCTGCAGCCCGAGAAGATGGCCGATGCCATGCGGCAGAAAGACGCTGGAGAGTCCCGTGTCGACCGCCTCGTCCGCCTCGCAGCGGATGATGTCCGCCTCGTGCAGCAGCTCCGCGGTCAGGTGGTGCGCCGACAGATGGATGTCGCGCCAGTCGGTGCCGGCGTGCACGCTCGCGCACAGCGACTGCTGCATCTCGTCCACGTGGCCGACCAGGGCGGCGAAGTCCGCATCCCCGAATGAATAGGTGCGCGTGATGTCGCTCGCGTAGCCGGCGTACTCGGCGCCGGCATCAATGAGGAGCGAATGGCGCGCGGCGGGCGCGTGGCGCGCCAGCATCTGATAGTGCAGCACCGCCGCCGCCTCGTTGCAGGCGATGATGGGGTTGTACGGCAGCTCCTGCTCGCGCAGCCCGCAGGCGGCCAGATACGCGAGCTGTATTTCAAACTCGGTGGCGCCCGCGGCGAAGGCGCGGGCGGCGGCGGCGTGGCCGCGCGCGCCCAGGCGGTTGGCCTCGCGCAGGCAGAGGAGCTCGTACTCGCTCTTCACGGCGCGCGCAAAATCAAGGTGCGCCACGAGGCTTTGCGGATTCACGGCGCCCAGGCCCCAGGAGGCGATCTCGGCGTCGGCGCTGCCGATGAATGCGGTGCGCGACAGATCCGCCGGCAGGAGCGCACGCGCGGCGCTGCGGTCGGCGACCGCGCGAATGTCGAAGTGGCGCGTCCAGTAGCCTTCCGGCAAGGCGGCGGACTTGTACCAGAAATCGAGCGGGCAATTGAAGAGGAGGAGCGGAATTTGCCCGGGCTCGAAATAGATGAAGCAGTCGGGCACGTCGGTGAGCGGCGCCCAGGCTTTGAAGGCCGCGTTCACGCGAAAGGCATAGTGCTGGTCGTCCGCGAAAATAGCGGGCGCGGCGCCGGCGTGGACGAGGACGGCAGAGGATCCCTGCGCGGCGAGCGCGCGCGCAAAGCGCTCGCGGACGAGATCGTTGTGCTCTCCAAAGAGCGAATCGAGATCGTGGGCGCGGTCGGACATCGTGCGAGCCTCCTTGGACAGTGCGAATCCTGCGCATTCTAGTCGCGCACGTCGCCCCGCGAGCGCGTGACCGCCTTGAGCTGGTGCGATGCAGCATACCTTGTGGCCGGCACGCATCACGCGAGCGGGCCACATTTAACAGTACGCGCGGGCGCGCGCTCACGGACAAGGGGTCCGCGCACCGTGGGCATGGGGCTTCCCCGCTGTCGTTGCCCGCCGACACATATTTCAAATCGGGCGGCGACTCGATAGAATCCGGCGCCGCGGTACGCGCTTTGCGCACCGCCAGACAAAATCTAACTTGTTTGCGCTCCTCACCACTCTTGCTTCTCTCGGGGTATTGATCGATGAACACCAAACTTGCTCTTAGCGCTCTTATCGCAGCGCTGATGCTCACAGCCTGCGCGAAGCAGGAATCCGTGAGCCCAGCGCCCGCAACGACGGAAGCCGCACCGGCTGCCGGCGCTGCTGCCGACTCGGCCGCCGCTTCTGCGAATTCCGCGACCAACGCTGCTGATGCCGCCTCGACCGCTGCCGGTCAGGCCCAGGATGCCGCCTCTGCGGCGGGCAATTCGGCCTCTGCACCGCCGCCGGATACAACGCCGCCGCCGGCTGATCAGAAGAAGTAATTCGGAAGAGATATTGCTGAAGCCTGCAAGGCTTGAGCGACGGCCCGGTCTGGCACTGCATGTGCTGTCCGGGCCGTTTGTTTTTGACGAGTGTGTGCAGTGACTGTCAGTGTACGCGACGCTCGCGCATCCCCGAGCGACCGGCTCTGGATCGAGACTGTCTTTCGCGACTATCTCGATGATCTGGCGCCGCTCAACACCGGGATCTTCCCGATCCTCCCCGAGGTCGGCCATCGCGAGCCCGACCAGATCGCGCGCTGGTTTGCCGACTCCGGCTCCTATCCGCTCGTCATCCTGAAGTCCACGATCGCGGTCGGCTTTGCCATGGTGGCGCGCGCCGCGGCACTCGCCGGCCGCAACGACGTCGACTACCGGATGGCGGAGTTCTTCATCGCGCGCTCGCAGCGCCGCCGCGGCATCGGCCAGACGGCCGTGCAGATCATCCTGAACCGCTTCGCGGGACGCTGGGAGATCAACGAGTATCTGCGCAATCCCGTCGCGGTGAGCTTCTGGCGGCGCGTGGTCGCGGCGTACACGCGCGGCGACTATCAGGAAAGCATCGTCAACGGCGAAGTACGCCACCTTTTTCTGTCGAGCGTGGCGCGGCCGCGTTAGGGTTCGCGCGGCAGGCACCGCAGCCGATCTGCGAGCGCGCAAGGAGCGCGCGGCGCAGGCGCACGAGAGGGCCGCGGGTGGCATCCGCGGGCAGCAGCTGATCGAGGATCCACAGGCGCCGCCGCGCCGGCGTCAGCCACCAGCAGCTGAGGATGAGGCTCGCCGCGACCAGAGCGATGACGACGGCGGTTTGCAGGGCGGCTGCCATGTCAGCCGGCTCCGAAGAAGAGCGCCGTCCGGTAGGTGACGAACGCACCCGCGTAGGCGAGCGCAAACAGATACCCCGCCATGATGAGGGGATAGCGCCAGGAATTGGTTTCGCGCTTGACCACGGCGAGCGTGGAGAGGCACTGCGGCGCGAACACATACCAGGCGAGGAGCGAAAGTCCCGTCGCGATGCTCCAGCTCGCGGCGATCACCGGCATGAGCGCCCCGGCGACATCGCCGGTGCGCGCCGCGGACATCGCATAGACGGTGCCGAGCGCGCTCACCGCGACTTCGCGCGCGGCCAGCCCCGGCACCAGCGCCATGGAGATCTGCCAGTTGAAGCCGATGGGATGAAAGATGACCTCGAGCCCGCGCCCGAGGAGGCCCGCGAGACTGTAGTGGATGGCCGGCCCGGTGGCGCCGGGAGGCGGCGCGGGGAAGCTCGCGAGAAACCACAGAACGATCATGAGCGTCACGATGATGGTGCCGACGCGGCCGAGAAAGATGCGCGTGCGCTCCCACAAGCCGAGCACGAGATTCGAAAGGTTCGGCCACTTGTACTCGGGCAGCTCCAGGAGGAGCGGACGGTAGGCGCCGCGCATCAGGGTGTGCTTGAGAACGAGCGCAACGCCCATGGCCGCGAGCACTCCGGCGCCGTAGAGCACGAAGAGCACGAGCCCCTGCAGATTGAAGATGCCCACCGCGCGGCGCGGAATGAAGGCGCCGATGAGGAGCGCGTACACGGGCAGGCGCGCCGAGCAGGTCATGAGAGGCGCGATCATGATGGTTGCGAGGCGATCCCGCGGCGAGGGAATGGTGCGCGCCGCCATGATGCCGGGGATGGCGCAGGCAAAGCTCGACAGGAGCGGGATGAACGCGCGGCCCGACAGGCCGACTTTTCCCATGAGGCGATCGAGGAGGAAAGCGGCGCGCGGCAGGTAGCCTGAATCCTCGAGCGCGAGGATGAAGAGAAAGAGGATGAGGATCTGCGGCAGGAAGACGAGCACGCTGCCGACGCCGGCCACGACGCCATCGAGGAGCAGACTGTGCAGCGGACCCTCGGGCAGGGCCTGCGCCAGAAACTGGCCCGCGGCGCGCACGCCGCTGCTGATCGCGGCCATCGGCACCACCGCCCAGCTGAAGACCGCCTGGAACATGAAGAAGAGCACCGCGGCGAGGAGGAGCGGTCCTGCGACGGGATTGAGCACCAGTGCATCGAGCCGCGAGAGGAGCTCGAGGCGCCGCGGCACGCGATAGTCGATGTCCTTCAGGATGCGCCGCACTTCGCGCTGCGTGGCCTCGACGTCCGCGGACACCGGCACGGACGCGGCCGGCGCGAGCTGCGGCGCGAGATCGCAGCGGTCGATGGCGTCAATGAGCGCGCGCTCGCCGCCCGAACGCACCGCCACCGTCTCGATCACCGGCACGCCGATGGCGGCCTCGAGCGCGGCGCGATCCAGGTGAAAGCCGCGCTCCTGGGCGAGATCGCTCATGTTGAGCGCGACGATGAGGGGCCTCTGTAGGCGCTTCAGATCGAGCACCAGCCGCAGGTTCAGGCGCAGGTTCGTCGCATCGACCACGCACACCAGAAGATCGGGCGCCGGCTCGCTCGCATGGCGTCCGAGCACCACGTCGCGGGCGATGGCCTCATCGAGGCTGGTGGCTTCGAGGCTGTAGGCGCCGGGCAGGTCGAGCACGCGATAGACGCGGCCGCTCGCGGGGCCGACGAAGCGGCCTTCCTTTCTTTCGACGGTGACGCCGGGATAGTTGGCGACCTTCTGGCGGCTGCCCGTCAGACGGTTGAAGAGGGCTGTCTTACCGCAGTTCGGGACGCCGATCAGCGAAAGGCTCGGGCCTCTCGCCGCGGCCTCGGCGTTCACGTCGGGTGACCCGGCCGCAGCAGCTCGACCCAGACGGTTTCCACTTCGCGGCGCCGGATGGCAAAGGTCGTGGTGCCGATGCGCACGACGAAGGGATCACGCCCGGGCCGCGCTTCAGTCAGGATCTCGATGTGTTCGCCCGCGACGAAGCCGAGCTCCATCAGCCGCCGCTCGAGGCGGGTGTCCTCACCCGGGCCGACGCCGATCACCGTGCCCATCGTTCCGGGCGGCAAGGCGGCGAGGCTGAAGGATCCGGGAGCGAGGGTCACCCCACCACGGGCTGCGAATGCGTCCATGTGCTAAGTATGATTGAGAACCGTTCGCATTTGCAACGCGCCCCGCGCGGGCTGTGAAACCGGTCGCCAAGGGTCATCATCCGGCCGCCCGATGGCTTGAGCTGGGCAGTCCCAGGAGGGGCCGCAGATACTGTCCGGTGTAGGACTCCTCCCGCGCCGCAACGCTCTCAGGAGTTCCCACGGCCACGATCTCGCCGCCGGCCGCGCCGCCCTCGGGTCCGAGATCAATGACCCAGTCCGCACTCTTGATGACATCCAGATTGTGCTCGATGACGAGGATGGTGTTGCCGGCGTCGCGCAGGCGGAGCAACACCTCGAGGAGCTGCGCGACGTCGTGGAAGTGCAGGCCGGTCGTGGGCTCATCGAGGATGTAGAGCGTGCGGCCGGTGGCGCGCTTGGCGAGCTCGCGCGAGAGCTTCACGCGCTGCGCCTCGCCTCCCGAGAGCGTGGTCGCATTCTGGCCGAGGCGCAGATAGGCGAGGCCCACGTCGATGAGCATCTGCAGCTTGCCGGCCACCGCCGGAATCGCCTGGAAGAAGCGCAGCGCCTCCTCCACCGTCATCTCCAGCACCTCGTGGATGTTCTTGCCGCGGAAGGTGATCTCGAGAGTCTCGCGGTTGTAGCGCTTGCCGCGGCACACATCGCAGGGCACGTAGACATCGGCGAGGAAATGCATCTCGACCTTGAGCACGCCATCGCCCTGGCAGGCCTCGCAGCGTCCGCCTTTGACGTTGAAGCTGAAGCGGCCGCTGCCGTAGCCGCGCGCGCGTGCCTCGGGAACGGCCGCGAACAGCTCGCGCAGCGGCGCGAAGAGTCCGGTGTAGGTCGCGGGATTCGAGCGCGGCGTGCGGCCGATCGGACTCTGATCGATGTCGATCACGCGATCGATGCCCTCCAGGCCCTCGACGCGCTCGCAGCGCGCGGATGTGCGGATGCCGCCGTGCAGGCGGGAGGTGGCATAGGGCAGCAGCGTGTCGATGATGAGCGTCGATTTGCCGGAGCCGGAGACGCCGGTCACGCAGGTGAAGAGTCCGAGCGGAATGTCGACGCTCAGATTCTTCAGGTTATTGCCGGTGGCGCCGTGAATGCGCAGCTCAGCACCGGGTGTGCGCAGAGTACGCAGCGGCGGCACCGGGATCACGCGCCGGCCGCTCAAATATTGACCCGTGAGGGAGGCTGCGTTCGCCGCGATGTCGGCGGGCGTGCCCTGCGCGACCACGTGCCCGCCGGCGACCCCGGCGCCCGGACCTAAATCGACGACGTGATCGGCCGAGAGGATGGCCTCGGCGTCGTGCTCGACGACGATGAGCGTGTTGCCGATGTCCCGGAGCGCGGCCAGTGTCGCCAGCAGCCGGCGGTTGTCTCGCTGATGCAGGCCGATCGAGGGCTCATCGAGAATGTACATGACGCCGGTGAGGCCGGAGCCCACCTGGCTTGCGAGCCGGATGCGCTGCGCCTCGCCGCCGGAGAGCGATTCCGCGCGGCGCTCGAGCGTCAAATACTCGAGCCCCACGTCCACCAGAAAGCGCAGACGCTCGTGCACGTCTTCGACGATCTTGGCGGCGACTTCGCCGCGCCAGCCGGGCAGGGTGAGCGCGCGGAAATATTGGAGTGCCGCGCCGATCGTCAGCTGCGCAATCTCGGGCAGCGTGTGCCCGGCGACGAAGACGAAGCGCGCCGCGCGGTTCAGGCGCGCGCCGCCGCATTCTGCGCAGGTGCGCACGCCTAGGTATTTGGCGAGCTCCTCGCGCACGGTCGGTGAGGCGGTTTCGCGGTAGCGCCGCTCGAGATTGGGCAGGATGCCCTCGAAGCGGTGGCGGCGCTTGTGGCTGCGGCCGGAGGCTTCCGCATAGCGAAACTCGATGAGCTGATCGCCGCTGCCGTTCAGGAGCACGTCCTGGATCTTCTGCGGCAACTGCGCCCACGGCGTTTCGATATCAAAATCGTACTGCTGCGCGAGCGACTGGATGAGGGCGAAATAGTAGGCGTTCCTGCGATCCCAGCCGCGGATCGCACCGCCCGCGAGCGACAGCTCCGGATGTCCGACGACGCGCTCGCGATCAAAGAATTCCTGGCAGCCGAGGCCGTCGCAGGCGGGGCAGGCGCCGGCGGGGTTGTTGAAGGAGAAGAGCTTCGGTTCAAGCGGCGGCACGGCGTAGCCGCACACGGGGCAGGCGTGGTGGCTCGAGAACACGAGCTCCTCGCGCCCCGACTCATCGAGGAAGGCGAGCCGCGCGGTGCCGTCGGTGAGGCGCAGCGCCGTCTCGAAGGACTCGGCGAGCCGCTGGGCGGCATCCGCGCGCACGCGGAAGCGGTCGATGACCGCTTCCACGGTGTGTTTGCGCTTGGGATCGAGCTTCGGCAGCGCGTCGAGCTCGTGGATGCGGCCATCGATGCGCACGCGCACGAAGCCCTGGGCGGCGAGCCGCTCGAGCTCGGCGGCGTGCTCGCCCTTGCGCGCATCGATGAGCGGCGCGAGCAGCACGGCGGCCGTGCCCTCCGGCAGCCGCATGACCTGATCGACCATCTGGCTCACCGTCTGCGCCGAGAGATCAATGAGGTGATCCGGGCAGCGCGGAATGCCGGCGCGCGCGAAGAGGAGGCGCAGGTAGTCGTAGATCTCGGTCACCGTGCCGACGGTGGAGCGCGGATTGTGGGAGGTCGCCTTCTGCTCGATGGCGATCGCGGGCGACAAGCCATCGATGCGATCAACGTCCGGCTTGTCCATCATCGAGAGGAACTGGCGCGCGTAGGCGGACAGGGACTCGACATAACGCCGCTGCCCCTCCGCGTACAGCGTATCGAAGGCGAGCGAGGACTTGCCCGAGCCCGACAGGCCCGTCAGCACGATGAGCCGGTTGCGCGGCAGATCCACGTCGATGTTCTTCAGATTATGCGTGCGCGCGCCGCGGACACGAATGTGCTGCATGATCCGATTCACCGCCTTTTGCGTGCGTGCGCCTTTCGGGCAACCAGAAAGTGTAGCCGCAGGCGCGAATGCGCTCAAAACTCCACATTTGCGTGGCTTTTGGCGGGTTCGCGCGCGCCGGCCCCGAACGCTTACAATGGGGCGGCATCACGGGAATTCGACGGGGCAGAGGGCACGGCTATGGCGAGGGGACTGAACAAGGTCATTTTGATCGGCAATCTGGGCGCCGACCCGGAGACGCGCGCCATGCCCTCGGGGATGAC
>Ga0182024_10026031_pt1 | contig 10296 bp, 21 predicted proteins | sample P32metaG_FD_120480 | JGI IMG/M metagenome (GOLD analysis project Ga0182024, IMG submission 120480) | Permafrost microbial communities from Stordalen Mire, Sweden - P3-2 metaG (Illumina Assembly) | ecosystem: Environmental > Terrestrial > Soil > Wetlands > Permafrost | place: Sweden: Stordalen...
AACAAGAAAGTTACTACTCGTCGATGCAGAGAACACTCGTAAAAAGAATAGGCTCTATTCCGATTGGGCCTGGTGGATCAGCGCGTTCCTATTTGTAGTGGGGTGGGGACTTGGACTTATCGGCAAACTCTACGGCGTGCCCGAGGCCGGCGGTGAGTAATTCGATGGAGGAACATTTGAACGACAACAAAAAAGAGCAGCAGATTTACGGCGATCCGACAGTATTCGCAAAGTGTCGAGCTGATAAGAAGTTCGCCTATGTAGTGGCTCTCGCGCGGGCAGTAAATGCCTTGAATTCCGCGCACTCGCTGATGATGAATACGACTGGTAGGAATGATCCGGCGGCACTCCGGGACCGAATGAATTCGTATTTCTTTGTTTCAGCAATTCTCTATGAGACGTTGATACTGATCCGGAAAATGAGTTCCGTCTATGGTCGGGACAAGAGCTTTCAAGATAGCCTTCAAATGGTACTGAAAGATAAAACTGCCAAAGCGCTTGAGCAGTCGCACCTGAAGGCCACGCGGCACGACGCAGTATTCCACTATCTCCCTGATCGATTTGAGGAAGCGATTGCTAAGACTCCGATGAATGAGTGCGTCTTCGCTTCCATTCTTGGACAGCAGAAAGGAAACTTGCACTATACGTTTGCGGACCTCATTGCCGCCGAGATTGGAGTGGGTACGAGGATTGATAACAGTGTAGTTGTGAACGACATGATGGAAAAGACGCTGAATCTGGTCAAGCAATTCATCGATCACTCTGAGAACTTTATAGCGGATCAGCTCAACGGATGGGGATTTGAGGTTCTTCCCTTTCTGCCTGCCTCGTCGGGAAATCCACCACCAGGTTAAGCATTTGCGCTTCGATGCAGAACCAGGACTTACACGAGATGCGCAAGGATTTCCACAATAGCAACCGCCGTCACGAAGGTGAGGAAGATCGTTGCAAGCAGCCGGAGCGCTGATTTGAATTTCCTGGAAGTCATTGCTTTTGGATTGAGGCGAGGACAGCGAGGAAATATGATTGGAACTGTTCTTCTCTATTCTTTATAGCTTGATGACACTCAACACACAAGGTTACGCCATTTGATACGTCGAGCCGCCGCTCTGGAGAAATGGAATAACGAATGATGTGATGCGCTTCAAGGTAGCCGCCTATTCGGCGACAAATAACGCACGTGAAGTGATCTCTTTCAAAGACGGCGCTTCGCCATTTGCGATTGAGCGAATCATTGCTGCGGTCGCGAGAGTGAGATTTCAACTTCGCGCGATCAGAAATCCACTGATAGCTATTTTCTCCCCTGCTTCCTTTGCTCCTACATTCAATTGAACAGAAACGTTTTTGCGTTCCTCGAAGTGACGCCCACTTCAATACACTCGGAACTGCCTCAAATGTTTGTGTGCATGTCTCGCATTTCACGAGAACCCGCTTGCGCTGAACTAAGCCGTAGCACTTGAAAGAACAACAAGGGCGAGCCGTTTTCGCGTCTTTAGGAAGACGATAGATAAGTTTCTTGCAATATGTACAGGGAACGGTCACTCCCCGTCTGATACCTCCAGGCATTATTTAGCGGCGTTTTATATTTGTCCTTTCGCGACTGCCATTGCGACGAACATTGCAATCGCACAAGCATTCCCGGTCGTGCTTCTCATCGAAACCGCGCGGGATGGTGATCTCGCAATCCTCATGCTTACCCGCTTTGCAGGGCTCGCATCTTTTGGATTTCATGCTTGGGGTGGGTGTAATTAAATCGTACAATGGCGGGGCGATTCGTCAAGGAATGGGATGCCAGATGTCCTTATGCAAGCTTTGTAAACAAGACCGAGAATTACGAGACAGCCATTTTCTACCGGCGGCGGTATATGCGCTGCTCCGAACTCCTGGAGACCTAAATCCAAACCCGGTACTAATAACGAAAAATGTCTCTCTGACCACATCCAAGCAGATCAAAGACTATGTGCTCTGCGCTGAATGCGAAGAGCGGTTTAACAAGTTGGGTGAGACATGGGTCTTGGCTAACATGGCACGTCCAGAAGGATTCTTGATGCAGGACGCGGTGGCTGCGACGAAGCCGATCGAGGCTAACGAGAGTTTTGCATACTATTCGGGAGCGGCCATACCTGCAATTGATATGGACGCACTTGTTTACTTCGCTCTCAGCGTCTTCTGGAGGGCCTCAGTTCACAACTGGAAGAACGTGTCTGGCTATATGGAAGGCATAGACCTCGGCCCGTTCGAAGAAACGATTCGACGTTTTCTGCTCGGCGATAAGTTCCCGCCGGACACGGTCGTTCTTGTTTCGGTGTGGCCAACAAAGAGTGTTTTACCTGCCGCGTATACTCCCCGGCGCGGTAAAGCACCTGGGTGTCACTGTTTCAACTTTTTGATTCCTGGACTGGAATTCAAACTCCTGACCGGTAAAGGAATACCCGACAACTTGCGAGCGATGTGTTCATACGCTTCACCGGGCAAAATGCTATATTCGGCGATGACAGTTATCTCCGATACAATGGACGCCTTTACCAAGCTGCTAAGTACAACTCGCGAATCAAAGGGCCTTAAGGCGATGAGGACAGGTTAACCACGTCGTCCAGCGAATAGGCCAAAACGTACCTTCCCCCTGCCGCTTCGAGCGCCTCCTGAAACGCCTTCTGGTGTTCGCTATGTTTCCCCTTCGGTGCTTTGACCTCGATTCCCACGTATTGCCCTTTGATGACACAAATAATGTCCGGAGCGCCGGGCGTCCCTGCCCGGAAGAACCGCCGCGCATGACTTGCCGTCTCCGGAATGGCGAACGAGCCTGAATTCTGCCGGTAGTGGAAAATCCGCTTCAGCGTAAGCCAGTCTAAGATTTGTCGCTGTACATCAGATTCCTTCATTCCTCCTTTCGTATTTTCCTAACTTTACCATATTCGCTTTGTCTTCGCCCATGCTAGAATCCTTTGTCATGGCTCGGCGTCCGAATCTTGAGAAAGAGAAGATCTGGAGCCGGGAAGATTTGAAAAAGATCACGCACGACCTCGCGCTTTTGAGCGAGCCTGGCGTTAGGGAGTTTTATCAGCGTGCGTACCGCGAATGCCACATTATCAATTCCCACACCTTCCCAGCCGCCCGGTCCATCCAAGAACTCGTTACAGCGTGGAAGCAGTTGCGGCGATGGCGCTAACCTCACAATGAAAAGACAGTGTGCGATGACGCAGAATAACTCTCAGAAAGACACTTATAGGTCTTCCTACGTGAACATACGATACTTCTCGCAGTAAGCTTCCGTTAATACAAATTTCATTGACAACGTAATTGAATCTTCCTACACTTGTGCCGATTGTTGGAGGAAGTTTATGTCTGAATGTACAGTACAAACCGTTACGATCAGGTGTGGTGGAGGGTGCGGTCTCATCTGTACCAGCAGGGGCAAAAAACGCCATTGCTGGGGAGGATGCAGCAGCGTTCTTAAGACACATCCGGCGGGCGACAGCACGAGCAAGGAAGAAGCGATTGAGGCGATCCAAAAGGCTGAGAGTATCCATTTTGTAGTCAAACAGATGAAGTTTTCTAACGTAGCAAAGTTCTTGGGAGAGGTTCTTCCCCACTCCGTAGTTGCTCCAGAAGGGAGAGAGGAAGAACTCGTCGATAGGAACTTTGAGGGGAAATTAGAGGATCTCGTTCGGGAACTCAAACTCAAGAAGACATAAATACAGACAGCTTCATCAGAATAGTGCTGTTTGTTTCTCGACTGGCTTCTCGAACGCGGGCGGCATCACCGGCACTTCCGGCGGAATGAGCTTGTACACATACAACTTCCTATTCTCCGGGTCGTGGTAGCCGATGATGTGGTGGCCGAGTTTTTTCAGGTCATTCACGCGCGCTCCAATTCTCGCAAGGCCGAGGTGTTCAGAGCCGTATACCTTCCGCAGGATTTCCAACGTATTGTGCGGACGGTGGTCTTTGAGAAGTTGGAGAAGGCGTTCGGCTTGGGTCATAAAACGGGTTGTAATTCCCTGCTACCGAAAATCACGTGAGGGCCGGTATTTTTGTCGCGGTACAGCGCATCATGCGGGCTGGCCGCAAACTCTTTGACCTTTGCACTTTTCTTCACATACTTGTCGAGATACCACTTCGGTACTGAGAGCTGCCCTACCGCAGCGCCCATGTGCAGCCCCACGTTCTTCTTCGGTCCGAAGCTCATGATGTCCACGCGCGTGCCAATGAAGATGACTCGCTTGCGATTCTGCGGCACGCCATAGTCGGCCGCGTTCAGGATGTCCCACGTAAGGTCATAGCCGCACGCGGCGAGATCTTTCATGATCTGGAGCATCACTTCGCCGTTCGCCATCGAAACGAGGCCCGGCACGTTCTCTAGCAGGAAACTTCGGGGTAGCGCTCCTCTGATGACGCGGACGCACTCTTTGTAGAGCGCGTTGCGCGGATCGTCGATCATTCGGGGTCCGGCAGTTGAAAATCCTTGGCACGGAAATCCGCCTTCGAGGATCGTCGCTTCCCCGACAGCAAGCTCCGCTGCTTTCAAAATTTCCAAAGTAGGTGTTTTGGTTATATCGACGTTCAGAATGACCGGCGGGCGATCCTGCCACCAGTAATGCGGCGGGTTGAACATTGCCTCGTGTTTGTCCTTCGGCTTCCGCTTCTTCTCTTTGGCAAGAATTGACCTCCAATTCTTCGGCCGGTCTACCCAATTCATCCGCAGCGTTTCGCAAGCCGCCTTGTCCCACTCGACCATGACTCGTATCTCAAAACCCGCCGCGCAAAGTCCGAGCGCGGCTCCTCCGGCACCGGAGAAAAGCGAAATAGCCGTGTTGCCTGTCGTGCGGCGTTCAATCTCTTCAATTGGATAAGTTCCAAGTTTCATGCTCCTTTCTGAAAAATGTTAATTGCCTGGATTAGATCTTCCTTGCTCCGCTTGCCGTCGATGATCTTCGGTTGTTCGCCGCGCGTCGATAGGATCGCGCCCCAATCGCCCGTCGAATCATTCTGCCAGCAGTGCCAGCCGTGGTAATCAAATTCGATTGTGTTGAGGTCGAGGCTCATTAGAGTATCTCCTCATCATCCGGGGAAATCTTTGGAGGGGCCTCGTCGTCGATCGCGGTCTCGTCGATGTCTCCCTCGGCCGCCGGCGCGAGCTGCTCAGCGTCCTTCCTCCAGTACCGGTTCACCGTGGCGAGCGAGACTTTGAGGCGAGCGGCGATCTGCAATGACGAGAGCCCTTCGCCCTGCATGGTTTCAATCTGCTCACGCAACTCGTCGGGATTCTCTATTTTCGTTCGAGGCGCAACGTGGATTTCCGTCTGCACTTCCTTCGCGAACCGGCTCTTCGCGCCGTACCAGTTGCCGATCGACACGCCGAGCTCGTCGGCCGCTTGCTGCGCTGTGATTTCGCGAGCAGCCACTCGACGGGCCAGTGCTTTGACCTCTTCGGGATCGTATTTCTTTTCGCTGGTCCGTCTCGGTTTTGGGTCGAGCTTTTGCCTCTTCCCTTTCCCTGCCTTCGGTGGGCGCTCTGGGCATTTCCAGGCCGAGTGTCCGGTCTTGCCGCATTTCCCGCATATGCCTTTCTTGTAGCCTTTGCCCTTCGCGTACTCGCGGATCGGCTTTTCTGTTTCCTTCTTGTAATGGGGCGTTCGTTCCAGAGGCGGCGCGGGGTCGTCCTCGCGCCGCCTTTCGGGCTCAGGTTTGGGATGTTGGGGGGCTGGGGCTTTTTGCTCGTACGACTTGAGGTCGTCGGCTGTTTCGAAAATATAGAGTTTAATCATGTTTAGAACGGAATGTCTTCCGGCTTAATTTCTTCCTGATCCTCGAACATCGGAGTGAGGCTTCGACCAGTGTCCTCGTCGAGATCGATTATCGGCACGATTTCCTCCTCGGCCAATTCCGGCTTCCCGGTTCTCGCCGGCAGTACCGGCGCTTTCTTCGCTTCCTTCGCCGGCGCCGGACCAAGCTGCATGTTCTCGCACATGATTTCGGTCATGCGGTGCTCATTGCCGTTGCGGTCCGTCCAGGAGCGCGTCTGGTTGCGCCCCTCGAAAAGGGCTAGCGATCCTTTCCGCAAGTACGTTGCCGCGACTTCGGCCTGTTTGCCGAAAAGCACGACGTTGTGAAACTCGACTTCCTCCTGCTTCTCGCCATCCTTTGTCCAGGCGCGGTTTGTGGCGACGCCCAAGGTGAGGACCGTCTGACCTCCTGGGGTGGTACGGGGCTGCGGGTCGGCGGTGACACGACCGAGAATGAAAATGCGATTTAAGTTCATTTTGTGTGATGGTTAATTGTTTTTGCCAAATCGTTCTTCCATGATGTCCCACTTGAAGATCTCCTCGTACTGCGGCTTGATCTCCGACCGATGTTCCCATACCCACCAATAGAAAGCATCGTAGGCCGCCGGCGATATCGGTCCGCTGCTAAGGTACGTTCCGAAAGGGATCTGTTTCCCTGTTTGCTCCCAAAACGCTTGGCACAAAGGCCATTCCATGAAGGCATCGCAGTACCTTTTCGCAATATCATCTTTTGTGAGCCCTTGCTCTGCCAAAAACGCATCGGTCAGGTGCGAACCTAAGATTTGGTATGTCATGCCGCATTTTCCACAACGAATCTGGCCGTTGTAATCCGTCCAACTTCCGACAATGGGATTAGCATCGCAGACAAGACATGCTTGCACTCCCGTCTTGAGATGGGCAACATATTCCTGCGTGGTTGGGGCTGTAATGTTCATGGTCAGAGCTTTTAGATAGCTTTCTTTTCTGCGGCCTTTTTGACTTCGAAGACGGCATCATGCGCCTTCTTCTTGTCCTCGATATCGATGAGCGCAGCGACGATGTTCATGAGGTTCTCGTCGGCGAGGTCAATTCCTGTAAGCCTCTTGATCGCTTCGCCGATAAACGTCCGCGCTTCTGTCTTTTCTGCGGGCACGGGGATCTCAAGCCGTTCGAGCTGGCCCATAATCTCCCGCTTCATGGCGAGCGTGTCCGTGCGGCCTTCATCGAGCCACTTCGAAAGGCGGATGCCGGTCTGCTCGTCCATGATGAAGACTTCGTTGCCGAACATATTCGTGCGATCCTTCGTCACCTTCGCGTAATGGTCCTGGGAGATGTCGAAGAAAACGGTGAACTCGTACTCCATGCCCTCCCGCTGCACCGGCGCCAGGCCGAGCTTCTTCACACTCGCTTTGCCTTTCTCATCTGTTTCCATCGCGTACTCCTGCTTGGAGCGCATGGTGCCGATGATGTGCTTCGGCGAGTTGAGGAGCGCGTTCACGAGCCGGCGGTGCTGGGGCGTGAGGTCGGCCCAGAGGGTAAACCTGTTCTTGCCGCTGTTCTGCATCTTGTCCGCCTGGTCGAGGATGCCGCCTTCGTCGCTCCAAAAGTGCGACAGAGAATCGATGATGATGACGCTGAAGCCTGCTTTCTCCGCGGCGTGGATCGCCTCCACGAGAACATCCGGCTTGAACGGCGGTTCGAGGGTGATCACCGAGTAGTCGTAGAGGTTCGCATACAGGTCGCCTGACCCGCGCTCGGTGTCGATGAGGCAGACCGGGCCACCTATTCCCTTGGCAACTTTGAGCGCGCTCATCGTCTTGCCTGACCCTGATGGGCCGGCAAGCCCGAGACGAAGCTTGGACTTCACACGCTCTGCCTTCCTAATTTCTATTTGCATTGCTGTTTTAGTTAAGTTGTTTGTTTTTTTAGCGGTCGCCCTGACTAGGGGCGATGCCGTACTGATTTCTCTCCCAAGAACGGAGGTAGTCCTTCATCATTCGCTCTCGCTCGGCCGGCGTCGTTGTAGATTTGCACTGATGCCACGCCTCGCTCTCGATAACCTGGCCGTCAACTTCATCGCCTATTTCGCGAATAGGTTTGCCGCATTTGGCACACAAGTCTGAAGCGCTGGCTCCCTGGGGCGTGCAGGTCGTGTGGCGCACGCTCCACTTCGTTTTGCCCCAGCCGGCGTCTCCCGGCTTGCGCGGGAGCTGCTCTGCCAGGCCTTGTTCTTCCGGCACTACTTCGCCGCAAACGTAGCAATAACCTTCGAACTTGTTTTTCATTGCTTTTAAGGGTGGTGAGGTTTATTTCCGAATGTGATTCGCTGGTGGGGATGGTGAGCCTGAGGTGAGAGTGCAACTCTTCGGAAGACCTGGAGGCTAGCAACTCCGTATGACACCGATTTATGTCACCTTACCCCCATCAGCAAACCACTTTTTACTTTTCAATAATTCGGTAGGGTGCAAGCGAACCGTTGCCGATTACTTGCGAGGAGGACGCAGCGGAGGCCCCTCTCCTATGCCCTACCGAATGCAACCGTTCTAGCTGAAAACTGCGCTGAGATAACCGACTGCGAGGAACCCTAGCGTGATGATCGCTGCGCCTGCCGCTATTGCGAGAACTGAACCGAGGAACGTGAACTGCTTCGAGATCCGTCCGTCGTTCTCGATGACGGAGGAGAAGAGGAGATTAGTCTTAATCATATGCTTCGGCAATGAGCCAGCCCGAGCCGAAGGGTCCCATAAGCAATCCAAGGACTGCAAGAATTATGGAAGGATGTGTCCAGTAGAGTGCATACCCGCAATTTATTACGAGAATCCACAAGATGACCTTGAGAGATAGCATTGCTAATTACTTGTGCTGTGTTTCGACCTTTTCGTTTATTTCGCCCATCGCCCCGCGGATAAGGGATTCCGCGACGAACGAACGGCTAGCCTTCTTCTCTTTCGCGATTGCACTGATGCGGTCGTATTCCTCCTTGTACAGCCTGATGCCGATCACCTTTGTTTTCCGGCGTTTTTCTTTTATTTCTATTTCCATAACTGAACCTTAACATTCTGTTAGGAGGCGTCAAGGGCGGGGATGGGGATAACTGTTAGGTGCTAAAATGGCCGTTCTAGGACGCACAAATGGAGCCAATCAGACACACCCTAACGGCGCGAATCGGCTACCTCAAGATGTATCGAGAAGAGCTCGATGAGCTGGTCGGGATGTTCGAGCGGTGTTGCGAGAAAGTCACAATTTCGGATAGTAAATACCGCTACGCTTCACTCGAAGAGATGAAAGAAAAGCTGCCTGCCAGGATAAAGGATTTCGACATTCAGGGCGAAAATCCGGCCGTGCGATTTCTGTTCAACCACACTGAACTAAGCTATTCATACAATCCACCCGCGCAAGTAGCATTTAACGAGCTGAGGACTGAGGAGATTACGGACGCGGCTGATGGATTGTTTTATGAACTCAAAGATTTCCTTACCACGTACCAGCGACCGGGTTTCCCAAAAACAGCGATCGGGGCAATTCTTTCCGTTATTGCTGCCTTCGGGTTCGCGCTTTACCATACCGGCGTAAACAAGGCGGGACAGACCACGATTGGCTCGCCAACGGGATTTTTCATCTGCATGGCGGTTTTTGTGATCTTCCTGCTTATGAGCAGGGGTACAGGGAATTATTTGACCCTGGAAACGAAACGCAACTCGGCGTCGTTCTTGGTTAGGAATCGAGAGGACTTTGCAAAACACGCCGTCCTTACTCTAATCAGCGGCGTTATTGGTGCCGTCCTCGGCTATCTTGTTGGTCACTTCTGGAAGTAGTTCCCGCCGTTCCGCCGTCCGCGTTGTACACACCCCGCTCTTCCATTTTCCTGCCAGTTTCCTACGCTTAAGGAAGCTGCTTGAAAGGACAGCTCATATGGCAGGAAGAAAACCTGATTACCGCCTCGTCTACGTCGAGGAAAACAAGGGTCGCAAGACGTACTTTCGCATCGGCGCTGCCTGGAAAAACACGAACGGCGAGGCGGAAAGCGTCGGCATCGAAATCAATGTCGGCCTTCCACTCACGCTCGCTCCGCACACAAAGCTTGTTCTCTTTGAAAACAAGGAGACCGGCGAAGCAGATGACGCGGAGTTTCCCTCCGCAACCTAACCACAACCTGACGTGAACGGGACGGGAGCGCAATCTTCCGTCCCTTCTTTTTTGGAGGCGTCGTGAGCGAAACGAAGTGCTACATCGCCGAGATCAACAAAGTCCTCGGCGACGATACGACGATCTACCTCGAAGACAACGGCGAGCCGGTCGAATCCCTGTACGCCGTAATTGGGATCGCTGAACGCGGCGCGTGCGTCTTGGACACCTGCTACCGCTCGATCGCTGAAGCGAAGCTAGCGTGGCCCGAGGCGATGGTCCCTAAACCCGTACACCTCACGGGCGACGCAATCGCCCGAAACTACACGATCCAATACCAGGAAAGGAGAAAAGCCCGTGGACTTCGCGGAGATCAAGCGGATAAAGATGACTGACGTGGCCGGCA
>Ga0182024_10026032_pt1 | contig 10296 bp, 10 predicted proteins | sample P32metaG_FD_120480 | JGI IMG/M metagenome (GOLD analysis project Ga0182024, IMG submission 120480) | Permafrost microbial communities from Stordalen Mire, Sweden - P3-2 metaG (Illumina Assembly) | ecosystem: Environmental > Terrestrial > Soil > Wetlands > Permafrost | place: Sweden: Stordalen...
GCTGTCGTGGGCGCTGCGGGCCTCGATCCCGCGACCTTCGCCTTGTAAGGGCGGCGCTCTTCCAACTGAGCTAAGCGCCCGAGCGCTACATGCTACTGCTCAGTTCGTCGGGATGAACTACCGCTAGTGCCGCCCAAGGTTACCTTGCCCGGTTTGCTATCCATTCAAGTTGGCTCACCAAGCCCTTTTGATGGCGGCAAAGCGAGCAAGGTTTGCACGGGCGGCACTACCTCCGGTTAGTAATGCCGCGCCAAGTACTGCCGAGCTATTCCGGACGCGCCATCGGGCGGTCAAGCCGTCTTCGGGTACTCAACACGGCGGATGGTTTGAGCGCCCATAACAGCGTGCAAAGTTTGTTCGCTCGGCGCCACCGCGGCCACTTTGGGGGGCCGGCCCCGCTTGCGCTTCCTGGCAATGACCTCGCCGTCAGCGAACAACTGGCCGCCCCAAACACCGGCCGGTTCCCGCCTCGCAAGCGCTGCCTTCAGGCAAGGCTCGACCAAAGCGCAAGACGCACAGATCGCCTTGGCCAGCTCGATGTCGGGGATCTCGTCGGAAAAATACAGGGCCGTAAGCGCGCCAGACCCATCGCGGCATGCCGCGTCCTCCCAAGTGACAGCCGCTGACTGTTCTCCGTCGTCTTCATACTCGGCCCAGCTGTAGGCGAACATCTTGCGTTTCCTTTCGTCTCGTCTCGTCTCGTCGCTGTCGTGTGAATCACCATCGCTCGCTGCCGGACAAACAAAGAGGCCGCCGGGGGGTTCCCCGGCGGCCTCTGGGCCATTCCTGCGAGTGATCCGATCAACTCGGTAATCGCTCGCTTTGGCTCATCAGCCGCTCGGGGCGGTACCAATTGGACTTAAAGGCTGCCCCCGCCATGGCGTGGATGCTGCCGTTAGCCCCTGCTTGGACGGACGGGGTAACTGCAGACACCTCGGAGGACGTGCGAAGGCGCGCGTTGGTCAGCCGTACTGCTCGTTTCGTGATGCTCATAGCTGGCTGACCTCCTTCCGGGCGCGCTATGCCCTTGATATTCGTACTGCCACCATCGCAGCACGTTGCGTCCCGGAAGTCAACTCAATTTCTGCTCGAGCCGGGCGGCGACGAGCTGGTCGAGCAGGGGCGGGGTCCCGGCGGCCACAAGCGTCCGCCTTTCCCCAGGCTGGCGTACCACCAAGTCGCGGCCGTACAGCTCGGTGACCTGGGCTCCGGCCTCCTGGCAAACGAGCAAGCCACCCAGGTAATCCCAAGGAGCGAGAGACGCCGGGCTGCAATCGACAAAGCCGTCCACAGCACCGCAGGCGACCGCGCACAGTTCGAGAGCCGCGGCTCCCAAGGCCCGGAACTGGGCCCAGCCGTAGTGGCAAGCCGGGTAACCGTTGAAGGCGATGATCGACTGGGAGAGATGTACGGCCGTGCTAGGAGCGATCGTCTTGCCGTTGCGGCTCGCTCCCTTGCCGCGGACTGCCTCGAAGCGCTCCCCCAGCGGCGGGCCGGCAACCACAGCCGCCAGTGGACCGGAGGAGTCCAGTGCGCAAAGGCTGACGGCCCACCAGGGCAGCCCGCGCGAGGCGTTGGTAGAGCCGTCAACTGGGTCTATCACGACCATCACTGGCCGATCGGGGTTATGAAGGCCCGACTCTTCGGAGAATATGGCCAAACCGGCGGCGTCCAGGACTGCGGTCGCAGCCGCGTCAGCGACCGTGTCGTGGTGGTACTGGTTGTTGCCCCGCCCTGTCAGGCTCCAATCCTGTTGGCGAGCTAGAACATCGACTACCGCGTCAACCGCCGCATTCAAGACGGCCAGCAGTGGATCGGTCAGGCGCGACCTACCGTCTCGGTCCACTGTCACCATCCCCCGCTAGCGTTGTGGGAATGGCCGTAATCGATGTAGCCGGGTACGTTGCGGAGCTGAAGGACCACGCCGTGGACCATGGCTTCCACGTTCACGACGAGCGGCACTTCGTCGAAACCTACTCGCTCCGTCAGGCCTGGGAAGTGGACCTCCACCCAGAGGAAGCTTGTAACGGCCCGCTCGACCTGCACCTTGCCCTGGAAGTCGACCCGCGGGTGTTGCTGTCGTTTGAAGACGCGGTGGTCGACCTGGCTGAAGGCGCCGACCCACCCGACGACTTCCACTTCCCCCTAACCTTCACCTGGGCGTTGCCGCCGCTGCCAAACGGGCCGGACCTGCTCCACCTTGCTATCGACCTTGCCGGCATCGGCGGCGTCGACTTCCCAGTGGAGGCCTCGGCCATCGACAGCTACCCATCGGCAACCGACCCGGCCGAACGGCGGCTCACGGTCATCGCAAGGCAAAAAGTTTCCCTGGCTCGGGTGCTCGCCGGCGAGGAGCTGCTGTGCGACATCTTCGACAAGGCACTGGCCGTCAGCCAGTGGCTCCTCGAGTCAGCCCCAGCCTGGATGAGCCAGGACTGAACCGGCAGCCACAAGCCCTGGAACCGGGCCGCACGTCTGGCGACGGCCCGCCTAGAAGAACGGTCCCATCCCTCAGACGCACGTCCGTCCCAGGGCTCAGAAACCATTGGCGACCTGAGGCGTCATCAGCAACGCTGGTGATAGTGACAGCCCACGACTTGTTGATGGCCTACGACAAACAGTTACGCGCTGACGCGGAGACGTCGGGGGCAATTGCTCTGAGCCGCCTGGGACCGTTGCTCCTCGTCACGCTTGCTGGCGGTCGGGGCTTCGTGACCTATCGAGACCTCGGCTCCACCGACGCCGAGGCAATGCCTCGCCTGGTGAACCAAGCCCTCGATCACTATCGCCAGGATCCCGACATCACCTGTGTCGAGTGGAAGACCCGTGACCATGACCGTGGCCCGGGCCTCCATGACGCACTGCTGAACAATGGTTTTGAGCCCGAGGCGCCCGAGTCGATCATGATCGGGCCCGCGAGGATGCTGGATGTGGACGTCCCGTTGCCAACTGACGTTGAACTGCGGCGCGTCACCGAGCAGGAAGACGTGCGAGCCATGACCTCTATGCAGGACCTGGTCTTCGGTACCACGAGGTCGGACGACATGACGGAGGAGCTTCTGCGTCGCCTGGCGCTCGAAGACGGTGTGGAGCTGTGGGTCGCCGAGGCCGAAGGACAGATCGTGTGCGCCGGTCGCCTCGACCCAGTCGCCGGAACTGACTTCGTCGGGATCTGGGGCGGAGCCACACGCGAGGACTGGCGCGGCCAAGGTATCTACAGATCGCTCACCGCTGCCCGAGCCCGATCGGCCCTGGCAATGGGGAAGACCCTCATCTACAGCGAGTCGACCGAATACTCACGTCCGATCCTGGAACGGTCAGGTTTCCTCAAGGTCTCGACCACCACGCCGTACAACTGTCATCGCTCAGCTCCGGGCCTAAGGACTTCGCGGCGCAGTGGGCTCGGTGGGGATCGAACCCACGACCGAGGGATTATGAGTCCCCTGCTCTGACCGCTGAGCTACGAGCCCTTGTATCTGTGACCTGGTATTTTGAGTGACTACCGGGGTGTAAGCAGGAAGACTAGGCGATGCCCATCCTCACCGCCGGCGGTCGGGAGGTTCCGGCCTTGATCTTCCCCGTCAGGTGCGGGAAACCACTACCCCAACCAATTTCCCCTTCGGCGAAAGCTCGACGATGCCCCTTTTTGCCGGTGAAGACTGGTCGGAGTAAGGGATGTAGAAAGAGCCCGACACAGAAACGGCGAGCGCGTCCGGCGCGGCAAACGCTCCGGTGACCGGCTCCGGCAATTTGAACAGCTTCGTAAATTCCCGCCCCGCAATGCGACTAGGCGGTGCCTTCTCCGCCAGAACGAGGAGGGGTACCTGCGGGGTTTGGTAGTGGGGAGAGGGGTTATGGCCCTCGTTGCCGATATGGACAATGACGCCATAGGTGCCGGCCGGAAGCGCCCAACCGATGCCGCCGTCGTCGAGCCACCTCTCAGAAGCTTATGGTCGGCCCGGTTTTGCGTGGCGCGCAGGTCGCTCCCTACGCGCGGCACGCCTTCCTCTTCAGCCGGAGCGTTCTCCGGGTTGCCGAGCCGCCAGGCGTTGCGGCAGGCGAAGAACGGCCGCCAGAGGGGGCCGGGCACGCTTGAGCAACCGGTCCACCAACCGTGGGCGACTCGTGGGCGCCGGGGCTGACACCGCTTCGGCCACATCGCGAAGAGAACTGACGACGATGTCGACGATCTTGGATGCTTCAGGGAGCTTGACGGGGGTTGACGCTGTGCACACGGGCCCCGTCCAGTGGCTGAACACGAGGGTCGAAGAGACCGGATGCCACGTGACACGCAGGAAACGGTCACCGCCGCGCGCATCGCTCAACATCAGCGTACGCGTCCGCTTCTCCTCCACGAACTAAGTATGCACCTAACAACCCGAGACCGCTATGCCCCCCTGGGCTGCTCGCTGCCGCGACCCCCCGTTCCGGCCGGGGTTTCTCGGCGTTGCAGGCAACGCCGAGATGGGCCGGGCAACGCCGAGATGGGCCGGGCAACGCCGAGATGGGCCGGGCAACGCCGAGATGGGCCGGCCCACGCCGAATACAGCGCTCATCCGCTCGTGAGACCCTCGAAGGTCACTCCGTCCGCAGTAACAGGGCTGTCCGGGTGCGGGCGGCCATGCGGCCGGGGACGGCGGCCACAAGGTTGGCGAGCACCACAGCCCCAACCGCCACGAGCACGACCTGTAGCACTGGCACGGTGGGATCGGGGACCGCAAAGATGGCCCGGGCGAACAAGTCCCAAAGCCAGCGTCCCAGCGCGATCCCGACCGGGACACCAATGATCACCCCGATCACGGCGGCGACCGATGCCTGCCAAGCCACGGTTTCAGCGAGCTGGTTTCGAGTGAACCCCAGGGTTTTTAGCAACGCCAGGTCCCTGCGCCGCCGGCGGACCGAGGCAACGAGGGTGAGGCCGAGCGCGACCCCTGCGCCAGCCGCCAGCCCCGAGGCGAGGATGACGGGGGTGGCTCCGGTCGAGCTGTAGTTGACGATCTCCGCCGGTTGCTGGACGGACAACACCACGAAGGTATCCCCCGCTTCGCTGGGGTCGGCGGCCATGATCTTGGTGGCAGCATTGGCGATGCCCTGGACGGAGGCCCGGCCGACGGTCGGGACCACCCCCTTGCGCAGTTGCACGGCGATCATGTCCGGGCCGTTTTCGTTGGGGTCGGGGCTGGTGAGGGCCTTTCGGAAAGCGGGTGGCTCGATGTCGACCGGGACAAGTGCTCCGGTGCCCATCGAGGTGTGGAGGGTCCCGCTGTTGCCGACTGCGGGCAGGGTGGCCGTTCCTACGACCAAGAGGTGGGTCGGTGGGACGTACACCGGGAAGTCCTTCGGCGTCCCATAAGTCACGGTGACGGTTTCGCCGACCCGCTTGTGCAACTGGGCCAGCGTGGCAGCCCCGAGGACGATCTGGTCGTTGGCCTCCAGGTGGTGCCCCGACAAGATCGGAGGGCTGACGCTGGCGCCCGCACTACCAAGCAGGATCGGCACGGTTTGGCCGTCGATTTGGGCGTTGGCGAAATCGAACCCGGTCCAGGACGCCACGTCGGGGTCATGGTCGAGGAGCTTCTCGGCCTTTGGCGGGACACTGCCGCCGCCAATCTGCTCGATGGCGTAGCTCCAGTTCCACCCATATAGGGCGGGATGGGTCACCAGGGTCCGGAGACCACTGCCGAAGGTAAGCGTCGCCACGACGACGCTTACGGCGAGCACAGAACCCAGGAGGGCCGACCTCACCGGTACTGCGGTCCGGCCCTGCCCGCGCTCGAGAGCAAAACGGATGCCGGTAACGGCCGGGGACGGTAGCCCGCAGGCCGCCGCGGCACCCGCTAATAGGGACACGGGAGAGGTGGGCAGCTTTCGGCGCCGGTCGGCCCGCTGCGGGGCCACTCGGTATGCGAGCGCTACCGCTAGCGCACCGAGGCCCAAGACCAAGACGAGCAGGCCGGTACCGAGAACGGTCCGGTCGAAGGCCAGCCCGGGCCTTGGGTCGAGAGTGCGGGCTGGGCCAATGGGCGCCAAAGGTGACAGCGCCACCGCCACCAGCAGGGCCACCACCGACCCAAGGACGACGGCGCCTAGGATCCCGAGCAGCCCATCCGCCATGGTCATGGCCGGGCTGGCACCGAGGGCACGGAGTACTCCCAGGTCCTCAGCCTCGGCCCCCAGCCGCCGGCCGATGGCTTGACCAGCGATAAGAAGAGTGGCGAGGCCGGCGATAGCTCCAAATACTGCCAAAGCAATCGACTCGGGCTTCGTCGAGCGCTCCACCTGGCCCTCGACGACCGAGGTGACATGGAAGTTGTAGCTGTCGCCGGACGGGAGGAGGTGGATGATCTCTTGCTCCACCGCCCCAACGTCGGCGTTGCCGTGGTCGAGCACGAGCCCGTAGTACGGGTACAGCGCGCTTTGGGCCACCCGCGCGGTCAAGGCCGGGGTGAACAGAACATAGGTGGGGGAACGGTCGACGTCATCGCTGACCGCCTGGCTAGCGAACGCGACAGTCCCGACCAACTTGGCCGAGACGCGAAAATACGGCTTGGACCGGGCAGGATCCGGCGAGGTCGCCTGCTTGAGCGTGAAAGCGCCCATTGGGACAACTTCGCCGAGGTGCCAGCCAAGCAGGTGTGCCGCCTGGGCGGTGGCGACAAACTCGTTGTCGCTCCCGGAGTCCGCCATCCGTCCCTGCGAGACGGTGACCCGGTCCTGGTCGAAGTACATGTTGTTGACACTGCCGATGCCATCGACCGCGTTGTCCTGCATGGCTGGAGCTAGGTCAAGAGTCCCATTGCGGCTCACGGGACCAACCAACAAGTTCATATAGGCCGCAACGTGTTCCACGTTGGGAAGGTGTGCGATCTCCTCCAGATGTGCGCGTAGCTCGGCCACTGAAACAACATTGAGGGCGTAGCCGCCAACGGTGCCGATCTGGACATCGAGGTTGGAGGCGTCGGTAGTGGCGAGGATCCTGGGAAAGGCGGACTGCGTGCGCCGAGCCGCGCCCACGGCACCCATGGCCACGCCTCCGACCAGCCCTACCAGGAGGACCACGGTCAGGTAGCCGCCCCAGCGGCCGTGCAGTGTGGCCCGGAACCGGTACCGGGCGACGTCGAGGGCTTCCCTGTTCACCGAGTTGCACCAACGAACCGTTGTGGCCCCACTTCAGGTCGACCTCCGATGACCGCCGATCCCGGCGCCTTACCCACATTTTGGCCTTTGACCCGTCCCCGGCCAAGGAAGCCAGCCGGTGAAATCGCCTCGTGCCAGCACCAGCGCGCACCAGCACTTGACCAGCGCTCACTAGCGCTCGCCAGCGCTCGTCAGGTGGACGAGAACCCACCGTCCACGAAGATGGCCTGACCGGTCACGTATGAAGAGGCGGCACTCGCCAAGAAGACCGCTACGCCGCGAAAGTCTTCCACCTGTCCACTACGCCCCACCATGGTGCGCGCTTCGAGCGTCGCTACCCGAGCGGGGTCAGAAAAGACGGCTTCGGTCATCGGGGTATGGACGAACCCGGGCACCACCGCGTTGCAACACACGCCGCGGCGCGACCACGCTTCCGCCTGAGAACGGGTGAGAGCGACTATCCCAGCCTTCGAAACCCCATACGCGCCGCTGTTGCCGAAAGCGCGGAACGACTGCTGGGACCCTAGGTTGATTATGCGGCCATAGCCGCGATCAGCCATCGGCGGGCCAAAACGCTGGCCCAAGACGAAGGGGGCCGTGAGGTTCACCCCCATCGTTGCGTCCCAGTCCTCCAAGGTGACGGACCCAAGCGGCGGTCGGTTGTTGACCCCGGCTGCATTTACCAAGATGTCGGGCTCGCCAAAAATATCGGCAGACCGCTCGGCGGCTGCGAGCAGTTCTTGGCGATCGGCGAGATCGGCAGGAACCGAAGCGCAACTACCACCGCGGCCGGCAATGCCATCTTCGACCTCGGACAACGCTGAGGTACGCCGACCGACGAGGACCACCGACGCCCCGGCCTCGGCCAGCGCCTCGGCCATGGCCCGCCCAATCCCCGAGCTTGCACCAGTCACCACCGCGGAGCGCTGGTGCAGCGAGAAAAGATCGTTGGAGGTCAACAGCTTTGGCGGTTCACGCTGCCTTTGGCGGCGCGAGGACCACAGCAGTAGAACTGTAACTGAGCTGCAGAACGGGGTGGCCGCTTGACAGGCCCGAGACCGGTTTGAACCTGCCGGACAGGGCGTGAGCGGTGACGAGCGCGGCAGAACTGCCCGCAGCTACCTTGAGGCCGGCCAACTCGTTGACCATCAGGGCGCCGCCAAGCGAGGCGGTGCCGCCGACCGACAAAGACCCGACGCTGAAATTGTCCCCTCCCGCATCCACGACGAAGCTCCCACCCGATGCCTGCGAGTAGTTCCCGGAGACGGAGGCCCTGTTGCCAGCCCCAAGTTCGAAAGACCCGTAGTTGTGGAAGTTCCCTGTAGCAGAGATGCCGCTGTCGCCGTTGACCAGTATCTTGCCGCCCGCCGCATTGACAACGTCGGGCGCTGTCAGTTCGAAGCTGCCGCCCGTCACGTTCAAGGTCCCCGAATTGGCAAACGGGCCCGTTGCGGTGAGCGCGGCATTTGCGTCCCAGATAATGGTGCCTTTGTTAGCCGAGTGGTTAGCAGTCAAGGCGGCTCCCGGCCCACCTACGTTATCGAGCACCCATTTTTTGGGGATGATCCCGTTCACCGTCAGCCCAATACCGAATTCCAGGTGGCCGACCGAGCTCGCCGATGTCGATGGCTCAAAGGTAACCGTCGCCGGCCCGGCACCGAGGTAGTAGACGTCAGTGGCGGGGTTACCGATGAGCGAGCCACCGCTTACTTGCAGGACGCTCTTATCAATCCCGAAACTTCCATGGTTGACGACGGCACCCGAGGCCAGGTCGAAGGTACCGGCGGCGCCGAACGATGCCTTAGGTTCGATAACGAGATCCCCGTCATTCACGAACACTGGGCCGGCCATGCCCGTAGCTCCGCTCATACCGAACCCGGGCGCGTCCGAAATAACCGTGCCCGTGTTCACGAAGCGGGGGACCTCGATCTGCTGCGACCATCCAGTCGTAGTATCGGTGAACGTCCCCGAATTTACAAACGTCGTGGCGTCGGTGAACGTCGAATTGTCGTCGTGGTCCCACAAGAACTTCCCGTTGTTGCCGGAGTTGCTTGCCGTCACGGACCCACCACTGACGTCCAACGCCCACTGCTTGGGGATAACGCCCCGCAGGTCGGCGGAGCTGGTGATATCGATGGTCCCCTTGGATACCGAGGGCAGATGGGAGCCGAAGTCGATGGTGGGCTCGGACAGGCCCAGGAACTGGGTCGATGTGGGCACGCCCGCAGCAACTGAGCCGCCCTCTACCTCAAAAGTCGACTCGTTCGCGATACCGAAGCCGCCCCGAGCCTTAATCGTGCCTCCTTTCGCCAGGACGAAGATGCTCCCCGAGGAAAAGCCTTGCTTGGGGTCGACCAGGACGGTCCCCCTGTCGACGAACCTGCACTTGGGACAGGGCGGGCTGTAAGCCGCACCGGCGGTCCCGAAGCTTCCCCCGGCGGTGATCACGCTCCCGGTGTTGACAAAGTCCCCGACCTCGATCATCTGGGTAAGGCCGCTCGAGTCGTCCTCGAAGGTGCCGGAGTTGGTGAAGGTCCCGCTGTCAACGAAAGTGGTGTCGCCCGTGCTCAACGTGAAAGTCCCGGCGTTGCCCGACCCGCTGGTAGCAGTCAATGCCACCCAGCTGGCCTCGGCCACTTTCCACCCCGACGGGATCATGCCGTTGAGCGTGCAATTGCCTACGTACTGGCCCTTGCCTCCATTTATCCCGCCTAGCTGGAGGAAGCCGCTCGTCCCTGCCGCCAGGGTCGCGGAGGACTCTAGGGGGCCCAGGATGGAGTCGGTGTTGCTGCAAGAAATGGTTACCCCCCCGGTGGTGGCGGCCAGCGCAGCGGCGTCGAGAGTTACCGGCAGCGCCAGGGCTAGTACCGAGATCGCCGAGATGGCCGGGACCGCAAGCAGCCTGCGGCGCCTCCACCAGGGGCCCCCAGGCCGCCGGCTCTGAGACGGGCACGTGGCACTGGCACGGGATCCTGACGTGAAGTACACCGGTCTCTCCTCCTCATGTGTTACCGCAGGTCAGAGCCAATTTCAACGATCTGACCTGCCCGCACCGCAGGGCTCCGGGGGAGAGACTCGAACTCTCAACCTAGTGATTAACAGTCACCCGCTCTGCCGGATTGAGCTACCCCGGAAAACTCGGGCCACGCTACCACCCGA
>Ga0182024_10026033_pt1 | contig 10296 bp, 4 predicted proteins | sample P32metaG_FD_120480 | JGI IMG/M metagenome (GOLD analysis project Ga0182024, IMG submission 120480) | Permafrost microbial communities from Stordalen Mire, Sweden - P3-2 metaG (Illumina Assembly) | ecosystem: Environmental > Terrestrial > Soil > Wetlands > Permafrost | place: Sweden: Stordalen...
AAACCTACACGCTTTGCTCAACGCCCAAAAGGCGGGCTCTCGCACCGAATGGACTTCGCATCAACTCGCACTCAGGCTGCCATTTACTCGTCATCAGCACCTTACGGACGGATTGGGGTCGGGCCTTTACTGAATAGTTAAACCAGAGAGTCCCTGCTTATGTGGGGCTGGTGCTCAGCGCCTGCAGAACGCGGTTTGGCGTGAAGGGGATTTCCCGGAGACGCGCTCCGGTGGCATCGAAGATGGCATTGGCAATCGCAGCCGTAGTCGCGATCGAGGAAGCTTCTCCGGCCCCCATGGGTTGCAGGGCAGGCTGGTTGATGAGCACAATCTCCACGTCTGGAACTTCACTGAACCGAAGAATAGGGTAGCTGCGCCAGTCCAGGCTCTTTACTCCAGCGGAGTCGAAATCCACTTCTTCTAGGAGCGCCCGGCTGACGGTCTGAATCACGTTCCCTTCAATCTGGTTCCTTAATCCATTCGGATTCACGATGATCCCGCAATCGTGCGCCACCGTGATTTTCTTCACAGTGACTTTGCCGGTTGATTTGTTCACCTCGACTTCCGCCACTTGGGCGACCACGGTACCTGAAAGCCCGGACAGCGCGAGTCCTCGTCCTATGGCAATACTACCGCTAGCCGCGCGCAACCGAGACAAGCGGGGCTCCCAGCGGGCTTGGCTGGTAGCCGCACGCAGCACGTCGACGATGCGCTGGCTGTCTGGCCCGCTGAGATGGCGCAGGCGAAATTCAAGCGGATCAGCGTTCGCAGCGGCCGCCATCTCGTCCATCTGAGATTCGGTGGCGAAACACCGCGCCTGGCTGTACGGTGCGCGCAGATTGCACGTGCGCAGTGGATTTGCGCTCATGATCCACGGAATGCCAGATATTACTGCCTTGCGGTTTTCGAAGTTATACGCGGCGCCATCGTTTCCTCCGAGAAACACTCCATTTTCGTCGGGCTTAATGCCTGTCTGGCGCGAAGCGAGCATCGGCGAAAGACGTGCGTCGGTCCACGGCAGCGTGCGCTCGTTGTATTCCCATGCGATAACTTTCCCCTGCGCGTCGACGCCGCTGCGAATAAAAATCAGCTGCGGCGGTCCCTTCGGCTCCCAACCATGCTCGTCCTCGCGCGTCCAATGCACGCGGACGGGTTTCCCTAGGGCACGCGACAGTAGCGCGGCATCTTCCGGCGCGTCGTCCGGCTCGAGGCGCCCATAGCATCCCGAACCTTCGTGGTAGATAAAATGTACGTCTTGCTCGCGCAAACCCAGCAGTCTCGCAACCCCATTGCGCGTGATGAAAGGCGCTTGAGACCCCGACCATATCGTGGCTTTGTTACCTTGCACGTCTGCTACAGCGGACGAGGGGCCGATCATGGCATGCATCTGAAACGGCCAGCGATATTGGTTCTCGACCTTCTTTGCGGCCTGCACCATGGCGCCGGCGGCATTTCCTTTTTCGGTGCCGACTCGATCGGCAAAGCTCTTGGTGTTCTCCAGATAGTCATACATTGCCGCGGGGCTCGAGGGAAATTGCTCCGCTGGGGCGGACCACATGACCCTCAGTGCCTTCGCGGCACGGATCGCGGCCCATTCGGTTTCCGCTACCACGCCAACGAATGCTCCTTCGCGCACGACTTTCACGATTCCAGGAACTTCTTTGATCGAAGCTTCGTCGATGCTCGCAGGGGTTGAGTTCACCACCGGAGGCCGCACCACGCGGCCATGCAGCATGCCGGGAACGCGCACGTCGGCCGCGTAAGCAAATTCCCCGGTGAACTTCGACGGCAGATCGAAGCGCTGCACCGATGTCCCAACAATTTTGTAGTTTCTGGGATTTTTAGGTGTCGCGTCAGGCGCAACTTTGAGGTCCCACTGCTCACCGCTTGCGGGGATTTTTGTTTCGAAACGCTTGCCGCCTACGAGCGCTCCGTAGGAAATGGCCTTATCCGTATTTCCGGCGACACTCACGACGCCGTCATTCACGACGAGTTGTTCTGTTGTCGTGTCGAGATTCGCGGCGGCGCGCTTGAGCAGTTCTTCCCTGGCTGCCGCCGCAGCCTGCCGCATCTGCGGTCCCGCACGCTCAAGCGTTCGGCTCGCTGACGTGCGGCCCTGGTCCACGGACTTCTCGGTATCGCCGATCTCCATCCTTATTTTCGCGACAGGAACGTCGAGTTCCTCGGCGACAATCTGGCCCAAAGCTGTTCCGGTACCGGTACCGAGATCAACTTTGCTCGTGAAAACCCTGACGGTTCCGTCCTGCGCGATAGCGATCCAGGAGTCGAGTTGATCGGCAGGCAAACCGCCTGCGTTTGAAATCGGCGTGCCGCCCTTCGCGCCTTGCCCAAGCACCCGCGAGATGCCAAACAGGTTGAAGCCGACGATGAGCGCGCCCGTGCCCTTCAGAACGTCTCGGCGCGAAATTGTGGGTTTGCTCAACTCTGTTCCTCTTCCGATGCTCTGTCGGGTGACGTGATGGCCAACGCAGGCTCGTCGAATGCGAAACGGTCGGTCACCGACACTCCTCGGACGTCCCCCCGGCGGACTAGCAATATCATAATCCCGGATATTTGGGCGGAGCTAGTTTATAAGAATGCGGCCTGAAGAAAGATCCAGAAGGATGAAAAGAAGACGACCAGCCCACAGAAAGTTTGAGTTTATAAGCATCATAAAATACGCTGTTTTGAATTATTCATTGTGAAATAAGAGGCGCAAATAAGAACTTGACACGCATCGATCCCGTGCTACGATGCGCCCAGTTTTGTGGGAATTTCATCCTCGTTTAAAAATTTCGATCATAGTTGGCTCACGCGCTTAGCTTGAGTGCAGGCCCTTTTGAACGGACGTCGTAACATCTCGCGTTGCTTCGATAGTATCGAGATGCGCGATGGTGAGGGGTGGGGAAATGCGAAGTGCACGCACTTCGTTTTCGTCGAGACCGAAGGGTGCGGTCAGGGCACGCGGGTCCATACGAACTTGCTTCGATCCAGATCGAGCCCAAATTGTGTCCTGCGATTGTCGCGTGGGCCTAGCCCACGCCCGAACGAGATCCCGTTCTCTAACGAAGCACGTTAACAAGCTGATGTCTCCTTGGCAGTCAGCGGAATCGCTGGCTTTTCGAGTCACGAGTGAAAGAGGCTATATGAACGATAGGATAGTTGATTTGGTTTGCCGAACCTTTGCTGTGACCGTACTGCTCTTCTCGTTGTTGGCGGGAATGAAGCCGGCAGCCGCGCAGACCGCGGGAACAATCCTTGGAGTTGTCAGGGACCCCTCAGGTGCGTCGGTGCCGAATGCAAACGTCAGCTTGACGAGCGTCGAGAGAGGCGAGGCGCGAACAACCACATCCGGTGACGATGGGTCGTACCGTTTCTCGGCAGTCGATCCGGGTCACTACAACGTAAAAGTGGAGTCGCAAGGGTTCAAGACGCAGACGATGACCGGGCTTACGCTCGACGTCGCGCAGGAATTGGTGGCGAACATCACCCTGGAAGTCGGAACTGCGACCCAGGAAGTGACGGTAACCGGCGAGTCTCCGGTAATCAACACTACGTCTAGTTCGCTGGGCGGCCTCGTAAGCGATCAGCAGATCTCCGAACTTCCGCTGAACGGCCGCAACTATAGCGACTTGGCATTGCTTCAACCCGGAGTCACGCAAACGACGCACTCGGGCCTGGGAGATGCAGGTATCTGGTTCAGCAGCAATGGCATGAGCCCTCGTGCCAACAACTACACGATTGACGGCACTCCAATCCTGACGCAGAACGGAACCGGCCCCGCCGGCATGACTGGAAACACTCTGGGAGTCGATGGGATCAAGGAATACCGCGTTGTCACAAGTATGTTCAGCGCGGAATACGGATTGTTGATGGGCAGCCAGATCGTGGTCGTCAGCAAGGGTGGTTCGAACCAATGGCACGGGGATGGGTTCGAATACCTGCGAAACAGTAACCTGGATGCGCGAAACTATTTTGATCCATCACCCACAATCATCGGCCACCGTTTGCCGGAATTCCGCCGCAACAACTTCGGGGGGGCCGCTGGCGGCCCAATCAAGAAGGACAAAACATTCTTCTTCTTGGTATACGAAGGCTTGCGCCTGCAACAAGGTGACACAATTCAAGACACGACAATGCCGGCATCCTGCCACTTCTGGAATACGCCCGGCGGCCCAGTCATTGCTGGCGGCGGTCCGATCCCGGCAGGTATACCCGTTCCGGCAGGTGCAACACAGAAAATTCTCCAAGGTCCGATTGCAGGTGCCACCCTGGCGCCCACGCCTGCGGGATTACCGTCTTGCAACGGAGCGAACGCGGGCACGCCCATTGCGGGAGTCGTACAACCGTGGATCGGGCAGTTCCCTTTCCCCAACGAATCAATCCCTGGAAGCGCTTCCAACTACACTTTCGCCGGTCAAACTCACGGACGAGACGATTACGCTCAAATCCGCATCGACCATAACTTCTCAGCCGACGACACTTTCTTCGCTCGCTTCACATTCGATGATGCCCACGACACGACGCCATACCTTGGCGGCAACTTGCAGGCGGTCGATACCGGGACCGGTTTCCCTCAGTTTTTCAACGTGGGTCCCAGCCGAAACCAATACGTGACCTTCGGTGAGAACCATATTTTCACTCCCACGCTTCTTAATTCGCTTCGCCTGTCGTTCAGTAGGACGAACTATGTAAACAGATTCCAGACCCCCAACACAGCGCTCAATCCCAACTTCCAATTGCAGGATGCGGCCAACTGTGGACAGCCGAGTGCAGCGGCTTGCATATGGTCTTTTGTCCCAGGACTTTTCACTGGCGGATTCACGCCGGGGTCTGGAGTGACCGCCCTGGTCCCGCCTGGAACATTCCCGAACTACCACATCCAGAACGCCTGGACGGTCTCCGAGGACGTGTATTATACGCGGGGCAAACACGCCATGAAATTTGGAGCCTTGTTCAACCGGTGGAATGATCCCGACCTCCAGTCGAAAGCGATTTTCGGGACGATCACGTTCTCGGGCATCTGCAACGCTCCGACCGCAACTGCCTGCCCGTCGGGATTCCTTTCGGGTATACCAAGCTCGATCAATGTCGTGACGCCGGGCAGCACGGTGGCCCTCAGTCCAGGCTCTTCTCTCCTCGCACCTCCCTTCAAGGGCAATTTCCTCCAGAGGAACTGGTGGTACAACACGCTGGGATTCTATTTCCAGGACGACTGGCGCGCTACGAATCGAGTGACATTCAATTTGGGTGTTCGGTACGAATTTAGGAGTGACATCACCGATTCCGACGGCCGCGTTTCCGCGCTTCGCGATCCCCTCACCTCAACGCAGTTCGCGATTGGACCGATCATGACGAACCCGTCGTACCGGAATTGGAGCCCGCGTCTCGGATTTGCCTGGGACGTCTTCGGGACTGGTAAGACGGCAATTCGCGGCGGATTCGGAATCTACTACGACGTGGCCAATCTTGGAGCTCTGCTGACACAGAATCCGACGGGAACTTTGCCATGGGTTGCCAATACAACCGCTACGTGGTCGCCATCCTCGGGGCCGATTTCGCTCCCGCTGAGCTGCGTTTCGCCCTGCGTGGGCGCTATTGCCAAGAGCGGCGCGAGCGTGGGCAAGTCTCTGCAAAACGCCAACTACAACGCCAAGTCGCCGCACTCCTATCAGTTTAACTTGACGGCAGAACAGCAATTGCCGAAGGGTGTAGCCTTGGGCCTTTCCTACGTTGGCACGAGAGGCATCGATTTATGGCAGGGGATTGAAGGCAATCCCGTCATTCCAGCTTCCTACGATGCAGCCGGCAACCCAATCTACAACGTGACGAATGGCTTGGCTGGTTGCCAGAACAATACGTTAACACTGGGGGGAACAAACGTCTTTACGCCTCCTGGCGGATTCCCCGCCGGGTCGGCGAACCCTTGCAGGATCAATCCCTACTTTGGCAGCTCGCAGCTGTTCACGAACGGCGGAGAATCCTGGTACAACGGTCTCCAGGTCGTGATAAACAAGCGATTGTCTAACGGACTGAGCTTCCAAGCTGGCTACACCTACAGCAAGTCAATGGATGATACTCAAGGAGTTCGTTTCAATGACGATTGTGGCGGCGTTTCAGGTAACGCATTCAGCGATCAGCCGTTGAATGTCAAAAAGAGTTGGTCGGTCTCCTGCTACGACATCACGAACGTCTTCAATATGAATTTGCTGTATCACCTGCCAACGATTAAGTCGGATGGGCTGCTTTCGAAGGTGGCAAATGGGTGGTGGTTCTCTAGCATCGTGCAGATTGAAGGCGGCGCCCCATTTACGCCGATCATCAACGTCGACCGGTCGTTCAGCGGCGTGATCACGCAATCCAACACCTCGCACGCCAGCATCAATACGGTTGCGCAGACCGTGACTTTCTGTAACGGAACTCCTGTAGCGGCCGGTAGTACATGCTCGGTTCCGTCACAAACCGTTAATTTCATCCCGTTCAACAAGAACACCGTGATTACGGGCAACCCGAATCAGTGGTTCAATCCGCTCATGTTCGGTGAGCCGCCACTTGGCCAGCTCGGGAACGCGCCGCGCAACTTCCTGCGGCAGCCGGGTCTGGGAAACTGGAACTTCTCACTCGTGAAAGACACCAAAGTGGGCTGGTTAGGTGAAGCGGGAAGCGTTCAGTTCCGCGCGGAAGTCTTCAACGTAACGAACCGGGCGAACTTCCAAATGCTCGGGATTTCCACCGGGGCCGCCAGCGTGTTCGCCGGAACAACGGCTAACACGGCTGCCTCTTTGGCCGGCGGGGATATCCAGGCTCCGCTCCCCACGGCCGGGCAGATCACCAACACATCCACGACCTCACGCCAGATTCAGTTTGCCTTGCGGGTAAGCTTCTAAAGCAAATCGGACGGCGTTTGAAAACTCGAAACAAATTGCACGAATCGCGAGCCTGGGACGTGACCACAAGGTTCCAGGCCCGATTTTTGTAGCGGAGCTCTTTGCGAATGGCATTACACTCATGCGCTGGTGTCGTGGCAAGCAGCTGCCATACAATGCTCTGTCTAGTACGGAGGTTCGGTTGGAATTCAACTCGTCCCGCCACACGTAGCCTTGCCCGACAGGGTAAAGAACACATAAGGAGAGTCACTCATGCGGTCGGTAAAGGGTCGATGGTTATGGGGAGTCGTTTTCACTTCGGCGCTGGTTGCGTGGGTCCCCGCGTCCCGCGCGCAGCAAAGTCAGAGCAAATGGACGAAACTCGCGCCGCTTCCGGAGCCTGCACAGGAAATTGGCGGCATCGCCGCAAATGGGAAAGTGTGGGTGCTTGGCGGCTTGCCGATCGGCAACAACTCCGCGCCGAAAGGTCTGGTGGAAGAATACGACATTGCCACCAACACCTGGACCAAGAAGAACAAAATGCCGCTTCCCGCCCATCACCTCGCCGTTACCGAATACAAAGGCAAGTTGTACGTGTTCGGCGGCGGCGCGCAGTTGGAACCCAATGGACCGAACTGGGTCCCGATCAACAATGCGTGGGAATACGACCCGGCAACCGATCACTGGAAAGCGCTCGCTCCCATGCCGACCGCCCGCGGCGCAGCCAACGCGGCGACGGTGGGCGACAAGATTTACGTTATAGGTGGTGCCTCCGTGCATCCAGGACAGAAAATTATTGGGTTGAGTGCGCAGACGCCGCATCGCGCCCTCGGCACGAATGAAATGTACGATCCAGCAACCAACGCCTGGCAAGAGCGCAGCTCGATGCCGACTTCGCGCAATCACGCGGCGATCGGTGTGGTGAACGGGAAAATTTACGTCCTAGGCGGTCGCCTCGGCGCCGTGTTCGTCAACGCGAGCCCGACCGACGTGGTCGAGGAATACGATCCGGCAGCCGATAGCTGGGGATTCGCCAAAGCCAAAATGTCCATGCCGCGCAGCGGGACAGCATACGGAAGCTACGGTGGAAGGATCTACGTCGCCGGCGGCGAATATCTGGACAATCAAATTGTCGGAACATACCGCAGTGTCGAAGCATTTGACCCCGTCGCGAATGAGTGGACCCAACTTCCATCGCTGACAATCCCCCGCCACGGCTTAGTCGGCGGAATAACCGGCAACCGGTTCTACGTGATTAGCGGCCATCTCCAATCGGGCAACATTTACGGAGATCCGCTCGACTCAGACGAAACCGATGCGCTCGATCTACCAGCGAAATAGTCCGAAAGCTTGTTAAGTTCATCCATATCGTGTTCTGAAAATCACACGGACGCAGCCGAGCCCATCGCGGGCTTACAAGAAAATCGAAAGCGAGGAATGATGCCGTTGGCAACGAAACAGATATTCGCGGCAGTAGCGGCCGCTGCGATGCTTGCCGTATCAAGCCTACCCGCGCGAGCGCAAGCGGGCGGGCTCACCGGTCCACCCCCTTTTCCCGGCAAGTGGGGAAGAATGTCCCTGCTTCCGGAGAAGTCCGAAGAATTTACGTTCGGTGACGTGAACGGAAAACTTTATCTATTCGGCGGTTTGCCGGTGGGCAACAAGCCTCCGCTCGGATTAGTGCAGGAATACGATCCCGCGACCGATACGTGGACGAAGAAGAAAAATATGCCTCTCGCGACGCATCACGCCGCGATCGCCGCATACGGCGGCAAGTTGTATCTCTTCGGCGGCCAGACGCAGTTGGAGCCCAGCGGACCGACGCAGATTCCTATCGACAACACCTGGGAATACGATCCAGCCAATGACTCCTGGAAAGCACTGGCGCCCATGCCAACGGCGCGCACCGCTGCCGTGGCCGCCGAGGTAGGCGGCAAGATTTACGTGTTAGGCGGCGCGTCGGTGCACCCCGGGCAAAAAATTGTATCGCTGGGCCCCACGGTCCCCCACCGCTCGCTCGACGTCAACGAAGTATACGATCCCAAGACGAACAAATGGGAAACTCGGATGACCATGCCGACCGCCCGCAACCACGCCGCAGCCGGCGTCGTGAACGGCAAGATTTACGTGATCGGCGGCCGAGTCGGTTCTTCGGTGATTACCACCTCGAGCAACACGAACGTCGTGGAAGTATACGATCCAAGCACCGACCTTTGGGGCGCCGCCGGCATGCGCATGCCCACAAGCCGGAGCGGCATGGGCTGGGCGACTTACAAGGGCAAGATTTATATCGTTGGCGGCCAAGTCTACGACCGAGAAGTTTTTGCGGTCATTCGCGCCGTGGAAGCTTACGATCCAGCTACGAATTCCTGGACAATCCTTCCCACAATGTTCACCGCGCGCCACGGCGTAAACGTGGCCATCATTGGCGACAAACTCTACGCCATCGGTGGTCACGTGCAAGCAGCCGGAACGGGCGGTGAGGCGGCAAATACCGACAGCAATGAAGTCTACGAATTCCCTGATAAGTAGAAGAACCGGGCTTACGAGAGGAGTTGCTGGAAACGACCAGCGGGATGCGAACCTGGAACATTTGCATCCCGCTGGAAGTTTGCTCGCGAAGTTTCCTGCGTGACAGTTTTTCTTGCTACTTGATCTCCAGCACGTCGTGTTCACCGGTGGCGAGTTGCACGTCCGGTGCCCCGCCTGAGGTGATCTTCCCGCTGACGAGATGTAGCTTGTTGCCGATAAAGGCCGTGGCTACACCATGCCGGGGCAGCGGCATGTAGGGCAGTATCGACCAAGTGTTGGCAACAGGATCGTAAGCTTCCAACGCACGGAAGGCTCCCAGCATTTGCGGCGTCTGAACTTCACCACCTGCACAATAGATTTTGCCGTTGTACGTAGCAAAGCCGCCTCCGCTGCGGGCCGTGGGCATCCGAGTTCTTTGCGGTCCCCACTGATCCGTGGCGGGATCATATTCCTCCACGATATCGAGATTGCTTGCGACGGTAATGAACGGGTTCGCGATGCGTCCGCCGATCACATAAATCTTGCCGTTCACGACGCCTGCATACATGTGATTGCGTGGCGTAGGCATCGGGTTCTTGTCTGTCCACTGATTGGTTTCCGGATTGTAAGCCTCGTTGGTCGTCAGAGAACGCGATGGCCCCTGCGCAAACACCGCAGGCTCCTTGGACCCTTGGTTCATCGCCGCCCCGCCAATCACATAGATCTCGTCGTTCACAACCATTGCAACCGGTGATCCGCGCCTCGTTGGAAGGGGAGCGAGCGGCTTCCAGTTATCCGTGGCGGGATCGTATTCCCAAGTGTTGGAAACCGGCTCCCATCCACCAAATGACTGATTGGGAACTGCATAGTAGGTGAATCCTCCGAACAGGTAAATCTTGCCATGGTACTCGGCGACTGC